>Ga0207857_1000385_pt1 | contig 12582 bp, 12 predicted proteins | sample LuqExpMetageno22_FD_187780 | JGI IMG/M metagenome (GOLD analysis project Ga0207857, IMG submission 187780) | Tropical forest soil microbial communities from Luquillo Experimental Forest, Puerto Rico - Sample 22 (SPAdes) | ecosystem: Environmental > Terrestrial > Soil > Tropical forest ... | reverse complement strand
GCCCCGCGCCGCGGCGCCGAGCGCGAGCGCGTCGGCGACCGTGTGTGCGCGGACCTGCTCGGCGGCGCCCGCGGTGGGCTCGGTCGGTGCCGCGCTCTCCAGCCGCAGGTCGCAGCCCGCCAGCGCGAGGACGGCGGCCAGGGTGCCGAGCGTCAGCGCGAGGAGTCGGTGGACGGGGCGGGAGAACATCGCCCGCGATCCTGCCACCTCCCGGCACGCCTCCTGGCAGGGCCCACCGACGGGCGACGACCGATACCCTGGACTGTCGGATCGGCGGGGGGACAAGAACCCACTTCGGATGAGCTTCGTGCGGGAGGCGAGCATGGCTGCGGCGGCAACCGCTGCGCGGGTGCGCCAGGTCGTCGAACCCGCCGTGGCGACGGTCGGCCTCCTGGTCGAGGACGTCGAGCTGGCGCGCGCCGGCGCTCGGACCGTGGTGCGCATCGTGGTCGACCTCGCGGAGGACGATCCGGGCGAGCTCGACCTCGACCGGATCGGCGACGCGACGCGCGCGGTCTCCGACGCGCTGGACGCCGACGACGCGGTGCCGGGCCAGTACACCCTCGAGGTGTCGAGCCCGGGGGTGTCCCGGCCGCTGACGCTGCGCCGCCACTACGCGCGCGTCGTCGGCCGGACCGTGAGCCTGGTGCTCGACGACGGCGCTAGGGTTACCGGCCGGCTCGCGAGGGTCGAGGGCGACGACGAGGTGGGCGCGACGGTGGTCGTCGTGCCCTCGTCGTCCCCGGGCAAGGGGCGGCGGCCCGTGGAGGGCCCCGCCGTGACGGTTCCCCTGACGACGGTGCGTTCGGCGCGCGTCGAGGTGGACCTGTCCGGCGTCGGCCCCGCGGATGACGAGGACGGATCGGGGGAGGCCTGACGTGGACATCGACATGCAGGCGCTGCGGCTCATCGAGCACGAGCGCGACATCAAGATCGACGTGCTGATCGAGGCGATCGAGCAGGCGCTCCTGTCGGCGTACCACCGCACGCCCGGGGCGTACGCGCGGGCGCGGGTCGAGCTGGACCGCCGCACCGGCCACGTCACCGTGTGGGCGCGCGAGCCCGTCCCGGTCGGCGCGGACGGCGAGCCACTGGACGTCGAGCAGCCCGAGTTCGACCACACCCCCGAGGGCTTCGGCCGCATCGCGACGGCCACCGCGCGCCAGGTGATCGTCCAGCGGCTGCGTGACGCCGAGGACGATCAGGTGCTCGGCACGTTCCGCGGCAAGGAGGGCGAGATCCTCGGCGGCGTGGTGCAGCAGGGCCGGGACCCGCGCACCGTGCTCGTCGACGTCGGCGGGACCGAGGCGGTGCTGCCCGCGCACGAGCAGGTCCCCGGGGAGCGGTACGTCCACGGCGAGCGCATCCGCGGCTACGTGCTCGAGGTGGCGCGCGGGATGCGCGGGCCCCAGGTGACGCTGAGCCGCACGCACCCCGGCCTGGTCCGCAAGCTCTTCGCCCTCGAGGTGCCCGAGGTCGCGGACGGGACGGTCGAGATCACGGCGATCGCCCGTGAGGCCGGCCACCGCACGAAGATGGCGGTCCGCGCGATGGTGCCGGGCGTCAACGCCAAGGGCGCGTGCATCGGCCCCATGGGCGGCCGGGTCCGCGCGGTGATGGCCGAGCTCCAGGGCGAGAAGATCGACATCGTCGACCACTCGGACGACCCGGCTGAGATGATCGCCAACGCCCTGTCCCCGGCCCGCGTGCTCTCGGTGACGATCGTCGACCCGCTTGCGCACGCCGCACGGGTCGTCGTGCCCGACTACCAGCTGTCGCTCGCCATCGGCAAGGAGGGGCAGAACGCCCGCCTGGCCGCGAAGCTCACGGGCTGGCGCATCGACATCCGCTCGGATGCCGCGGCCCCGCAGGCCGCCGGGGCCGGCACGGCACCGGCCGCGGACGCGTGACGCCGGGGAGTGCCGGGTCGCCGTCGGGTAGACTGACGCCGCCTGGGCGCGATGCCCGGAGCTCCACCACCGATGACGGGCCCAACGGGCCGGTTCGGACGTGCGTGGGGTGCCGGGCCACCGGATCCAGGCAGGCCCTGCTGAGGGTGGTCGTCGACCCGGGAGCCAATGCGCTCGTCGTGGACGTCGCCCGCCGGATGCCGGGACGGGGTGCGTGGCTTCACCCCGATCCGCACTGTCTCGAGCTCGCCGTCCGTCGGCGTGCGTTCGGGCGGGCGCTGCGCACAGCGGCGGCCCCCGACGCCGGCGCCGTCGCGCGGTACCTCGAGGCACTCGCGGAGCCGCACGCCGCCGGGACCGTCCCGGCGGCGGCCGATCGTCGATGAGGAAAGCGGGTCAGGAAGCCGATGGCTGCCCGATGAGCACGCACCGATGAGCACGTTCCGATGAACCTGCAGTAACGACGGTCCGGCCCCTGTCCCGGGCGGACCGAGACAGGAGAGATGTGGCAGTCCGCGTCTACGAGCTCGCCAAGGAGCTCGGGATCGACAGCAAGGCGCTGGTCACGAAGCTGGGTGAGATGGGCGAGTTCGTCCGGTCGCCCTCCTCGACCATCGAGGCGCCCGTGGTGCGCAAGGTGCGCGAGGCCTTCCCCAAGACGGAAGCCGCCGCGCCCGCGCCCGCAACCCCCAAGACGGCACCGGCCAAGCCCGCGCCGGCGGCTCCCGCCGCCCCCGCGCCCCTGGCCGCTGCCCCCGTCGCGCCCGCGCCCGAGCGCGCGGCCGCTCCGGCGCCGGTCGAGGCCGCGCCGCCCGCAGCCCCGGCGACTCGTCCCGCGGCGCCGGCCCCCCGTGCCGCGGCAGCCGCGGCGCGTCCGGCGGCCCCCGCCGCGCACACCGCGACCCCGTCGACCCGGCCGTCCGGCCCCACGCCGGGCGCCGCCCGGCCGGGCCCGCGCCCGACGCCGTCGAACCCGGCGCCCCGTCCCGGCAACAACCCCTTCGCCACGTCGCAGGGCATGCCGCGGGGCGAGCGCTCCGGCGGGCCTCGTCCGGGCGCCCCGCGCCCGGGCAACAACCCGTTCGCGCCCTCGCAGGGCATGCCCCGCCCCGGCGATCGCGACCGCCGTCCCACCGACGGCGCCGCCGCCGGTGCTCCGGCCGGCGAGCGTCCCGGCGGTCCCCGTCCCGGCGGTCCCCGTCCGGGCGGTCCGCGTCCCAACCCCGGCATGATGCCGGGCCGCATGAACTCCGGCGTCGGCCGTCCCGGCGAGCGCACCAGCGCCCCCGGGCGCGGCGCGCCCGGTCGTGGCGGTCCCGGTGGCGGCGGCGGTCGCGGCGGTACCGGCGCCCCCGGTGCCGGTGGTGGCTTCGGCGGTGGCGCCGGCCGTCCCGGTGGCGGCGGCGGTCGCAGCGGCGCCGGTGCGGGCCGCGGCAGCACGCAGGGCGCCTTCGGCAAGGCCGGCGGTCGTCCGGTCCGTGGGCGGAAGTCGAAGCGCGCGAAGCGCCAAGAGTTCGAGCAGATGCAGGCTCCGTCGCTGGGCGGCGTCTCCGTCCCGCGCGGCAACGGCACCACGGTGCTGCGCCTGCGGCACGGCTCGTCGCTCAACGACTTCGCCGACAAGATCGACGCGAACCCGGCGTCGCTGGTCACGGTGCTGTTCCACCTCGGTGAGATGGCCACCGCGACGCAGTCGCTCGACGAGGACACCTTCGCGGCCCTCGGCGCCGAGCTCGGCTACGTCATCGAGATGGTGTCGGCCGAGGAGGAGGACCGCGAGCTGCTCGGGTCCTTCGACATCGACCTCGACGCCGAGCTCGAGGCGGAGTCCGACGAGGACCTCGCCCCGCGCCCGCCGGTGGTCACCGTCATGGGTCACGTCGACCACGGCAAGACGAAGCTCCTCGACGCCATCCGGCAGACGGACGTCGTCGCGGGCGAGGCCGGCGGCATCACCCAGCACATCGGTGCCTACCAGGTGAAGACGGTGCACGAGGGCGTCGAGCGCGCCGTCACCTTCATCGACACCCCGGGCCACGAGGCGTTCACCGCCATGCGTGCCCGAGGCGCCCAGGTGACCGACATCGCGATCCTCGTGGTCGCGGCCGACGACGGCGTGATGCCTCAGACGATCGAGGCGCTCAACCACGCCCAGGCGGCCGGTGTACCGATCGTCGTCGCGGTCAACAAGGTGGACAAGGAGGGGGCCAACCCCTCCAAGGTTCGCCAGCAGCTCACCGAGTACAACCTGGTCGCGGAGGAGTACGGCGGCGAGACGATGTTCGTCGACGTCTCCGCCAAGCAGCGGCTCGGCATCGACGAGCTGCTCGAGGCCGTGCTGCTCACCGCGGACGCGGCGCTCGACCTGCGGGCCAACCCCGACAAGGACGCGCGCGGCGTGGCGATCGAGGCCAACCTCGACCGCGGCCGTGGCGCGGTGGCCACCGTGCTGGTCCAGTCCGGGACGCTCAAGGTCGGGGACGCGATCGTCGCCGGCACGGCCCACGGGCGCGTGCGTGCGATGTTCGACGAGCACGGTGAGACCGTGCCCGAGGCCGGCCCGGCACGTCCGGTGCAGGTGCTCGGGCTCGCCTCGGTCCCGAGCGCGGGCGACACGTTCCTCGTGGCGCCCGACGAGCGCACGGCTCGTCAGATCGCCGAGAAGCGCGAGGCCGCCGAGCGCGCCGCCCTCCTGGCCAAGCGCCGCAAGCGCATCAGCCTCGAGGACTTCACGCAGGCGCTCGCCCAGGGCAAGGTCGAGACCCTCAACCTCGTCATCAAGGGCGACGTGTCCGGTGCGGTCGAGGCCCTGGAGGACGCGCTGCTCAAGATCGACGTCGGCGAGGAGGTCGACCTCCGGGTCATCCACCGCGGCGTCGGCGCGATCACCCAGAACGACGTCAACCTGGCGACGGTCGACAACGCGATCATCATCGGGTTCAACGTCAAGTTCGCCGAGCGGGTCGAGGACCTCGCGGAGCGCGAGGGCGTCGACGTCCGGTTCTACTCGGTCATCTACCAGGCGATCGACGATGTCGAGGCGGCCCTCAAGGGCATGCTCAAGCCGGAGTACGAGGAGGTCCAGCTCGGCACCGCGGAGGTGCGCGAGGTGTTCCGCTCCTCGAAGTTCGGCAACATCGCCGGTTCGCTCGTCCGCAGCGGCGAGATCCGCCGCAACGCCAAGGCCCGCGTCCTGCGCAACGGCAAGGTGGTCGGGGACAACCTGACCATCGAGTCGCTCAAGCGGTTCAAGGACGACGCCACCGAGGTCCGCGAGGGCTACGAGTGCGGTATCGGCCTCGGCTCGTTCAACGACATCCAGATCGAGGACGTCATCCAGACGTTCGAGATGCGGGAGAAGCCGCGCTCCTGAGTCGTACCGCCCGGCCCGGGGCCCACCAGCCCCGGGCCGGGTGCGGCTCGGCGAAGGACAGCGTGCACAGGAGGGAGACGTCATGGCGGAGAACCCGCGGGTGCGTCGGCTGGCGGACCGGATCCAGGAGGTCGTCGCCCGCATGCTCGACACCCGGATCAAGGACCCGCGGCTCGGGTTCGTCACGGTGACCGACGTCCGCGTCACCGGCGACCTGCAGCACGCCGACGTCTTCTACACGGTCTACGGGGACGACGAGGCGCGGGCCGGCTCGGCCGCCGCGCTGACGAGCGCCACCGGCATCATCAGGTCCGAGGTGGGCAAGGCGACCGGCCTGCGGCTCACGCCGACGCTGGCGTTCCACCTCGACGCGGTCCCCGAGACGGCGAAGCACCTCGAGGACGCGCTCGCCGCGGCGGCCCGCAAGGACGCCGAGGTCGCGGCGCTGGCCGTCGGCGCCAGCTACGCAGGCGAGGCGGACCCCTACCGGCGGCCGTCCGATGAGGACGACGAGGCCGACGGTCCCCTAGCCTGACGCCCGTGGCCGAGCAACCGCTGCAGCGACTGGCCGACGGCACCGTCAAGCAGGTGTCGCCGCTGACCGGGACGACCGTGTGGACCGTCCCGGGCCGCGGAAACCGGCCCCTCCCGGGGGCGCCGGCCGAGCGGCACCTCGTCGACCCGGCGCGGGCCGACCGGCTCTGCGCCTTCTGCGCCGGCCGGTACCGCGACACGCCGCCGGAGAAGTCGCGGCTCGTCCTCGACCCCGATCCCCGGGTGATCGAGCACGTCCCGGCGTCGGAGCTCGACGCGACGGTTGCCGAGGTGCGCCGGATCCCCAACCTCTTCGAGATCCTCTCGGTGGACTACTGGCGGGCCAACCACGGGTTCGTCGTGCCGCTCGAGGTGCGCGAGCGGGCCGAGGCGTACCTCGCCGACCCAGCGGGCGCCGAGCACGTGCGCGGCGTGCTGCGCGCCCGGGCACTGGCCGCCGGGCGTGACCCGGACCTCGCGTCGCCGACGCCGGAGGACCGGCAGGCGGCGATCGACCTGTTCGCGGGCTCTCACGACGTGGTCGTCGCACGGCGGCACCTCGTCGACGGGGCGACGTTCGACGACGAGCTCGCGGGCTCCGGCACGCTGACGCCCGACGAGCACCACCGCTTCGTCGCGATGACCGTCGACGCGATCCGCGACCTGTACGAGACCCGCCCCGCCGCGTTGTACGTCGCCGCGTTCCAGAACTGGCTGCGCCCCGCGGGCGCGTCGTTCGACCACCTGCACAAGCAGGTCGTCGCGATCGACGAGCACGGGCCGCAGGTGGAGAACGAGCGGCTGCGGCTGCGCGACGAGCCGGACCTGTACCAGACGCAGGTGATCGACGTGGCCGTCGAGCACGGGCTCGTGGTCGCGGCGAACGAGCACGCGGTGGCGATCGCCGGCGTCGGCCACCGCTACCCGGCCTTCGAGGTCTACTCGACCGCGCTGGAGCAGCTGCCCTGGGAGCACGACGAGGCCCAGGTGCGAGGGGTGTCCGACCTGCTGCACGCGCTGCACCGAGTCGGCGGCGTCCACACGCCGAGCAACGAGGAGTGGCACCACCGGCCGCCGGACCTCGCCGAGCCGATGCCCTGGCGCGTGGTCCTCAAGTGGCGGGTGTCGACGCTCGCCGGCTTCGAGGGCGACACCAAGGTGTACGTCAACACGATCGACCCGTACACGCTGCGCGACCGCGCGGTGGCCGCGCTGCTCGAGATGCGAGCGGCCGGCCTCGTCGCCGACATGCGGATCGGTGACGAGGCCGGCACGCCGCGGCTGGGCTACGCGGGCTGAGACGAGGCCCGGGCGCCCGTCTCGGCGGGTTGCGTCGAGCCCTGCCGGCCCGTCTCGGCAGGCATCCACCGGGCGGCGACGGCGGCCACGGCGATGATCGCAGCGCCGACGAGCATCGCCGGCCCCAGCCCTTCGGCGTACCCGGTGGGAGTCAGCGTGCCGCCGGCGGCCTGGAAGACCGCCACGATGCTCGCGACCCCGATCGCCGCGCCGACCTCGCGGACGGTGGCGTTGACCGAGCTGGCCGTGCCGTGCTCGGCTTCCCGCATGTCGGCCAGCACAGCGGTCGCCGACGGCGCGAACGTCAGGCCCATTCCCACGCCGGCCAGCACGAGCCCGGGCACGAAGTCCGGGTAGCTCGTCGTGCCGCCCTGGATGAGCAGGCCGATCCATGCGAGGCCGGCCGCCTGGAAGGCGAGGCCCACCATGAGCAGGGGCCGCACGCCGACGCGGGGCGCCAGGAGGCCCGCCAGCGGAGCGACGACCATGGGCGCCGCGGTCCAGGGGAGGGTTCGGAGGCCGGCCTGCAGCGGCGTGTAGCCGAGGCCGATCTGCAGGTACTGCGACAGCACGAAGATCACGCCGAACACGCCGACGGCGAACGCGAAGCTCGTGACGTTGGCGATCGTGAACGACCGCACGGCGAACATGCGCAGGGGCACCAGCGGGTGGTCCGTGCGGCGCTCCCGCCAGATGAAGGTGGCGAGGAGGGCGGCACCGAGGGCGAGCCGGATGAGGACCGGGGCGGACGTCCAGCCGTCGTCGTTCCCGCGGATGACGCCCCAAACGATCGACAAAACGCCGATGCCGGCCAGGAACATGCCGGCGAGGTCGAGCCGCTGGCGCTTGCCGAACGACTCAGGCAGGGCGCGGAAGATGAGCGGGATCGAGACGAGCGCGACCGGCACGTTGAGCCAGAAGATCGCCTGCCACGAGATGCCGTCGACGATCGCGCCGCCGATGACCGGGCCGAGGGCGACGCCGAGGCCGGACACGGCGCCCCAGATGCCGATCGCCATCGCGCGCCGCTCCTTCGTCACAGCGCTCGCCAGCAGCGTGAGCGACAGCGGCATGATCGCCGCGGCGCCGGCGCCCTGGACCGCGCGGGCGGCGATGAGCATGCCCGCCGACCCGGCGAGCGCCGAGACGACGGATCCCGCGCCGAACACCGCGATGCCGACGATGAACATGCGGCGGCGGCCGATCCGGTCGCCAAGGGTGGCGGCGGCGATCATCAGCGACGCGAACGAGAGCGTGTATGCGTTGACCATCCACTGCAGCTGCTCGAGCGATGCCGACAGGTCGGCGCGGATCACGGGGAGGGCGGTGGTCATCACGAGGTTGTCCAACGTGGACATGAACATCGGCAGCGACGCGGCGATGAGCGCGAGCGCGGTGCCGGTCGTGCGGGTCAGTCGAGGTCGGGGCGGCGCCTGCGGAGGGAGCAGGCGCTCGGTGCTGGCGGTCATGGTCGTCTCTCTTCGCGTTGTTGGCATTGATTGATAACTAACAAGTACGAAGGTAGGCATCGACTGATAACATGTCAACATGTCTTTGCCGACCGCTCTCCACGCCCAGGTCGCGGGCAACCGGTCCCGGATGCGCTCGACCGAGCGCCGCGACCAGATCCTCGCCGCCGCCCGCACGGTGTTCGCCGAGGGGGGATACGCCGCCACCACGGACCAGGTGGCGCGCGCCGCCGGGGTGTCGCAGCCCTACGTCGTGCGGCTGTTCGGCAGCAAGCGCGACCTGTTCCTCGCGGTCTACCGCGGCGTGGGCGACGCGATCCTCGACGCCTTCCGCGCGATCCCGGCCGGGCCGGACGCGGGCAACCAGATGGGTGCCGCCTACGTCGAGCTGCTCGGCGACCGCGACCTGTTGCGGATCCTCATGCAGGGATTCATCGCGGGGACCGACGAGGAGGTCGGCCGCATGGCCCGGCACACGCTGGGCGAGGTCTACCGGATGTTCATGGAGCGCACCGGCGGGACGGACGACGAGGGGCGCCAGTTCATCGCGACCGGGATGCTCATCAACGTGCTGCTCGCCGTCGACGCGCCCGCGCACCTCGGCGACGACGACGGCATGGACGCCCTGCTCCAGTGCGTCCTCGCGGGGGTCGACGGCCTGGAGGCGGTGGCGCTGGGCGCCGGTGAGCCCGACGCGCGCTGAGGGGGCGCCGCGCCGCCCGACCGCCGCCGACGGCGTGCTCGTCGTCGACAAGCCTTCCGGCTGGACCAGCCACGACGTGGTCGGCCGCGTGCGGCGCCTGGCCGCGACGCGCAAGGTGGGCCACGCCGGCACGCTCGACCCGATGGCCACCGGCGTGCTCGTCGTCGGCATCGGCAAGGCGACGCGCCTGCTCGCCTACCTGAGCGGCGCCGACAAGGCATACGCGGCGACGATCCGGCTCGGGGCGACCACCGTGACCGACGACGCCGAGGGCGAGGTGATCGCCGTGACGGACGCCTCCGGTGTGAGGCTCGACGCCGTCGAGGCGGGCGTCCGTGAGCTGACCGGCGACATCCTCCAGGTGCCCGCGACGGTCTCGGCGATCAAGGTCGCCGGCGAGCGGGCGTACGCGCGGGTGCGCGCCGGCGAGGACGTCCAGCTCGCCGCGCGCCCGGTGACGGTGTCGAGCTTCGACGTGCTGACCGCGCGGCCCGCGGAGCTCGACGGCACGCCGGTCCTCGACGTGGACGTCGAGGTCGTCTGCTCGTCGGGCACCTACGTGCGCGCGCTCGCCCGGGACCTCGGCGCCGCGCTCGGCGTCGGCGGGCACCTCACGGCGCTGCGGCGCACGCGCGTCGGCGGCTTCGGCCTTGACGTCGCGCGCACGCTCGACGAGCTGGCCGACGAGCCCACCGACCGGCCGTTGACGGTGCTGCCGCTGGCGGACGCGGCGCGGGCGACGTTCCCCGTGCGCGCGCTGTCCGACGACGAGGCGGTCGCCCTCGGCTACGGCAAGGCCATCGCGCCCGAGGACGGCGCGGCCGGGACACGCGCGGCGATCGGGCCGGACGGCACGCTCGTCGCGCTCGTCGAGCCGCGTGACGGCGCGCTGCGGCCCGTGGTCGTGTTCGCGCCGGCGTGACTCATCCGACGACATGGCAGGCTTGGTCCGCTTGAGCACGCCGATCGGCGTGCGGCGTGAGCGGGACGGGAGCGCGCGTGCTGGTCTGGCGTGATCTGGCCGAGGTGCCGGCCGGTTTCGGGCCGTCGGTGGTGACGATCGGGAACTTCGATGGGGTGCACCGCGGGCATGCCGACGTGCTGCGCCGCATGGTCGCCGACGCCGCCGGGTCCGGCTGCAAGGCCGTGGCGGTCACCTTCACCCCGCACCCGGCGCAGGTGCACCGGCCGCAGGTCGCGCCACCACTGCTCACCGGGGACGACGAGCGGCTCGAGCTGCTCGCCGGTACCGGCCTGGACGGCGTGCTGCTCGCGACCTACACGCTCGAGTTCGCGCAGCAGACGCCGGAGGAGTTCGTCCGTACGTACCTCGTCGATGCGCTCGGCGCGCGGATCGTCGTCGTCGGGCGCGACGTGCGGTTCGGCAAGGACAACGCCGGCGACCTGGCGACGATGCGGACGCTGGGCGAGCGACTCGGCTTCCGGGTGGACGTCGTCGACGACGTGCGCCCGCCGGCCGAGGGCGACACCGGCGGCGAGGAGGACCCGGCGGCGCACCGGTGGCGGCGCTGGTCCTCGACGTGGGCGCGCGAGCTGCTGGCCGCGGGGGACGTGGCCGGAGCCGCGCGGGTGCTCGGCCGGCCACATCGCGTGCGCGGGATCGTCGTGCGCGGCGACGCGCGGGGAAGGACGCTCGGCTACCCGACCGCCAACCTGGGGCCCGACGCCGCGGGCATGGTGCCCGCGGACGGCGTCTACGCCGGGCGGCTCGTCCGGATCACGCGCGCCGACGGGCGCCTGGTCTCCGACGACGACCCCGAGCGCACGATGCCCGCGGCGATCTCGGTCGGCACCAACCCGACATTCGACGGGCTGAGCCGCCGGGTCGAGGCGTACGTGCTCGACCGCGACGACCTCGACCTGTACGGCGAGGAGGTCGCCGTCGAGCTCGTCGAGCGCCTGCGCGGCATGGAGCGCTTCGGCTCGGTCGACGAGCTCCTCGCCACGATGGCCGACGACGTGCGCCGCACCCGCGACGTGCTGGCTTAGCCCAGGATCCGCACGTCGTAGCGCGGGGCGATCCGGTAGCCGGTGCCACGCGCGGTGACGAGCAGGTCGGCCAGCCCGGTCTTCTCCCGGAGCCGGCGCACGTGCACGTCGACCGTGCGGCTGCCGTCCGGCACGTCACGGCCGCCCCACACGGACGCGAGCAGCTCGCCGCGCGTGACCACGCGGGGGCTGGCCTGCGCCAGGTGGACGAGGAGCGCGAGCTCGGTCGACGTGAGCACCGAGGTCCGGCCGTCGGCCGTCGCGGTGCGGGCGTGCGGGTCGATCGTCAGCGCCGGGTTGCTCGGCAGGTCGCGGAGCCGGTCGCGGAAAGCCGCGGACTGGCCGCTCGGGACCACCCGCGGCGAGCCTTCGGTGCCGGTGAGCGCGGCGCGGGCGCGGGCGTTGGGGAACCACTCCGCGGCGAGGTCGGCGAGGTTCTGCACCGTGCGCAGCAAGTCGTCGAGGTCCTCCTCGGCCACCTCGGAGAGGTCGACCTGGAGGACGAACCCGCGGCGGGCGGCGTCGCTGCGCGACGAGACCGGGGCGGACGGCCGGAGGGCGGTGCGGGGGGAGAGGAGTACGGCGGTGCTCGACATGGTGTTGTCCTGGGGGGTCGTCCTGCGCGGGGCGCAGGTGGCCGGCGTGGGCCGGCCGCGGGTCAGCGAGTGGGACTCAGCGGTGACACGGACAGCAGGACGTGCACATTCGGCACAGGGCGCGCGACATCGCCGGGGCGGCGATCGGACGCGTGCTCACCCGGCGAGTTTCACACGGCTCGACCGGATCTTGGAGCGATAGCCCGGGAGCGTCTCACGATGTGAGAGCCGGTGACGGGGCCGCCACACAGACGCTTGCGTGCTCTGCCGGGCCTCTGACGAGGGACGGGGTGCTCCGGACCGGCTGGTAGAGTAATCGGGCCGTACGAACGGCCGCGGAACCAGAGAGCCCGGGTGGACATGCCCCGGCGCACCGCGCAACGAGTCATACGAAGGAGAGCCGTGGCCCTCGACGCCGCTACCAAGCAGGCCATCATCAACGAGTACGCGACGCACGAAGGCGACACCGGTTCGCCCGAGGTCCAGGTCGCGGTGCTCTCGCAGCGCATCAAGGACCTCACGGAGCACCTCAAGGTCAACAAGCACGACTTCCACTCCGAGCGCGGCATGATGCTGCTCATCGGCCGGCGTCGTCGCCTGCTCGGCTACCTCCAGAAGGTCGACATCGAGCGCTACCGCAGCCTGATCGAGCGGCTCGGACTGCGTCGATAGCACGTCCCACCGGCTC
>Ga0207857_1000382_pt1 | contig 12604 bp, 12 predicted proteins | sample LuqExpMetageno22_FD_187780 | JGI IMG/M metagenome (GOLD analysis project Ga0207857, IMG submission 187780) | Tropical forest soil microbial communities from Luquillo Experimental Forest, Puerto Rico - Sample 22 (SPAdes) | ecosystem: Environmental > Terrestrial > Soil > Tropical forest ... | reverse complement strand
CAGAAGCAGAGGGTCTGCGCGTTTTTCCCCAGCACCATGCGCGACAGCGCGAGGAAGTCGAACGTCCACTGGCCCGTGAGCGTCTTGTAGGTCCAGACCATGTAGACGATGGCGGCGAGCATCAGCGCATCGCCGAGCGGCGACGCGCCGACGCCGTTGCGCATCGCGAACGCGGCGACCGCGCCGCTGCCGGGGATGTCGAGGACCTCGTGCCCCACCACGTGCGCGGCGTCCAGCACGACGGAGGCGCCGGCCGCCGCCGCCGCGCGCACCATGTCGCCCACCGGGAGGCGCAGCGCGGTGGAGGACGACACCGCCGAGACGACGAGGTATCGCGTGCCGCTCGGCGCCGCGGCGACGGCGTCGGCGAGCGCCTGCGGGGTCGCGGGCAACGGCGTGCGGAGCACGGTGAACGGGGCGTCCGAGCGGGCGCAGCGCTCGCGCCAGGCGCGCAGCACCGACTCGTACTCGATGTCGAGCAGCGCGACGCCCTCGCCCGGCGCCAGCGGCAGCGACGTCGCCAGCGCACCCGACGCCTCGGTCGAGTTGGCGACGAGCGCGACGTCGTGCGGGTCGGCACCGAGCAGGTCCGCGACGAGGCGGCGAACCCGCGCGAGGTCCTCCGTCAGGCCGGTGCCGAGGCTGATCGCGGTGTCGCGCTCGATGCGCCGGTGCTCGGCGGCGAGCCGGTCGAGGGCGGCGAGGGTCGGCGCGCCGAACGACGCGTGGTTGAGCTGGACGAGCGCCGGGTCGAAGCCGAACTCGGCGGCGCGCTGAGGGATCATCTGTCGCTCTCGGGGGCGGGGACGCGTGCGGCTCAGCATGCCGTGCCCCGCGCCGCCGGCCGCCGAGGGCCACGCCGTAGAGTCGCCGACCGTGACCACGCTCTGGATCGGCTCCTATCCGCCCGCCGGGATCGGCACGCCGCCGGGGCGGGGCGAGGGGATCTTCCGCGTGGACCTCGACCTCGCGACGGGCGCCCTGGGTGAGCCCCGGCGCGTGCTCGAGGCGCCCGCGCCCTCGTTCGTCGTGCGCCGCCCGGACGGCGAGGTGCTGTACGCGACCGACGAGAGCGAGGCCGGCCGGGTCGCCGCGTTCCGCGTGCACGACGACGGCCTCGAGCCCCTCGGCACCGCGTCCTCCGGCGGCACGTACCCGTGCCACCTGCTCCTCGACGGCGACCGGCTCTACGTCGCCAACTACGGCGACGGCGCGCTCGGCGTGCTGACGCTGGCGCCGTCCGGCGCCTTCGCGTCCGACGAGCCGCAGGTGCTGCCGCACGCCGGCACCGGGCCCGACGACGACCGACAGCAGGGGCCGCACGCGCACTTCGTCGCCCTCGCGCCGGGCGGGTCGGTGCTCGTCGTCGACCTCGGGACCGACGAGGTGCGCCGCCACACCCGGACCGCCGACGGGCTCGAGGCGGCCGGCATCGCGGCGACCCTTCCGCCCGGCACGGGGCCGCGCCACCTGGTGTTCGGCGGCCCGTCCGCGCTCGGCGCGTCACCCGGCGCCTCCCTTGCCTACCTGACGGGCGAGCTCGACTCGACGGTGCACGTCCTCTCGTGGGACCCCGCGACCGACACCGGCGAGGTGATCCAGACCCTCCCGGCGCTGGGCACTGCCGCTGGCCGACGATCCGGCGGGCCGGGGGACACCGCCGACGAGTCCGACCTGAGGGCGGAGTGGGCCGACGACGACGCGCCGTCGCCGTCGCACCTGGCGTTCGACGGGCGCGAGCTTGTCGTCGGCGTGCGCGGCCCGGACGTGCTGTCGCGGTTCGTCGTGGGCGACGACGGCCTGCTGACCCATCGCGGGGTCCAGCCCCTCCCGGCGCGCACGCCGCGCCACTTCGCCGTCGTGGGGGACTGGACCGTGGTGGCCGAGCAGGTGCCCGGCGCGATCACGGTGCTCGACCGGCGGGGCGCCGTGGCCTCGTCGTACGCGGTCCCGTCCGCGGCCTGCGTGGCGCCCGCTGTCTGAGCGGGACCGCGCGGGCGGCGACAATGGTGGGGTGACCACCGAGCAGGCGCCCCGCGTCGCCATGCTGTCGGTCCACACGTCCCCGCTGGAGCAGCCCGGCACGGGCGACGCCGGCGGCATGAACGTCTACGTGATCGACCTCGCGCGGGCGCTCGCCGACCGGGGCGCGCGCGTCGAGATCTTCACGCGCGCGACGTCGTCCGACCAGCCCGAGACCGTGGTGCTGGACGGCCGGAACGCGGACGGCTCGCCGCTGACGCGCGACGAGGCGCGGGCCGTGCTCCTGGCCGACGAGGTGTCGGCCGGCGTCACGCCGCCGATCCTCGTCAACCACGTGCCCGCCGGCCCGTTCGAGCGCCTCGACAAGGGCGACCTGCCGGGGCTGCTCTGCGGCATGACGGCCGGCGTGCTGCGCACCGAGGCCGCCCGCCAGCCCGGCTGGTACCAGGTGGTCCACTCGCACTACTGGCTGTCGGGCCAGGTCGGCATCGCGGCCGCGCGGCGGTGGGACGTGCCCCTCGTCCACACCGCGCACACGCTGGCGCGCGTGAAGAACCGGGCGCTGGCGCCGGGGGACCGGCCGGAGCCGGAGCTGCGGGAGCACGGCGAGGAGCAGGTGGTGCGCGCGGCGGACGCCCTGGTCGCGAGCACGGCCGCCGAGGCGCGCGAGCTCGTCGACCTCTACGGCGCCGACCCTTCGCGCGTGCACATCGTCGAGCCGGGGGTCGACCTCGACCGGTTCCGGCCGGGCGCGCCCGGCGCCCGCGAGGCGGCGCGCGCGGCCCTCGGGCTCCCGATGCAGCGGCAGATCGTGCTGTTCGCCGGGCGGGTGCAGCCCCTCAAGGCGCCGGACGTGCTGGTCCGCGCGCTCGGCGTCCTGCGCGCGACGGGGCGGGGAGTTCCCCTGCTCGTCGTGCTCGGCGGCCCGTCCGGCCGTCCCACGGCCGTGCGCGACCTGCGGCGGCTGGCGGACGAGCTGGGGGTGGGGGACCACCTCGTCGTGCACCCGCCCGCGGCGCGCACCGACCTGGTGCGCTGGTACCACGCGGCGGACCTCGTGGCGATGCCCTCGCGCTCGGAGTCGTTCGGGCTCGTCGCCGCGGAGGCGCAGGCCAGCGGCGTTCCCGTGGTGGCCGCGGCGGTGGGCGGGCTCAGGACGATCGTCGACGACGGCGTCTCGGGCCGCCTGGTCCCGGGGCACGACCCCGCCGAGTGGGCCGACGTGCTCGCGGGGGCGCTGGCCGACGCCGAGCTCCGCACGGCGTGGGCCGCCGCCGCGCGCCTGGCGGCCGAGCGCTTCGGCTGGGACGCCGCCGCCGACCAGGTGCTCAAGGTCTACGCCGTCGCCGCGGAGTGCCGCCGGGGGCGGTGAGACCGGGGGACGGTCGTCCCCCGCGCCGCCGAGGCGGGTCGGGGGAGAATGGCCCCCATGACCTACACCCTCGTGCTGCTCCGCCACGGCGAGAGCGAATGGAACGCGAAGAACCTGTTCACCGGCTGGGTCGACGTGGCCCTCTCGGCGAAGGGGGTCGAGGAGGCCAAGCGCGGCGGCCAGCTCCTCAAGGACGCCGGGATCGCGCCCGACGTGGTGCACACCTCGCTGCTGCGCCGGGCCATCGTTACCGGGGACCTCGCCCTCGACGTCGCCGACCTGCTGTGGATCCCCGTCAAGCGCAGCTGGCGGCTCAACGAGCGCCACTACGGCGCTCTCCAGGGCAAGGACAAGAAGCAGATCCGCGACGAGTACGGCGAGGAGCAGTTCATGCTCTGGCGCCGCTCGTACGACGTGCCGCCGCCGGACATCGCGCTCCACTCGGAGTTCTCGCAGGACGACGACCCGCGCTACGCCGGCGAGCCGATCCCGCGGGCCGAGGCCCTCAAGCAGGTGCTCGAGCGGGCGCTGCCCTACTGGCACTCGGACCTGGTGCCCGACCTGAAGGCCGGCAAGACCGTGCTCGTCGCCGCCCACGGCAACTCGATCCGCGCCATCGTCAAGTACCTCGACGACGTCGACGACGACACCATCGCCGGCATCAACATCCCGACGGGCATCCCCCTGGTCTACACGCTCGACGAGGAGACTCTGAAGCCGACCAACCCCGGCGGCACGTACCTCGACCCGGAGGCGGCGGCCGCGTCGATCGCCGCCGTGGCCAACCAGGGCAAGTAGCAGCCCGACGAACGACGAAGGCGCCGCTCCCCACGTGGGGGCGGCGCCTTTCGTCGTCCTGACGGATCAGCCGTGGATGTGCATCGGCTCGCCCGCGGAGAGGTCGCCCGTCACCAGGTAGACGATGCGGCGGGCGATCGAGACGCCGTGGTCGCCGAACCGCTCGTAGAACCGGGCCATCAGCGTCACGTCGACGGTCTGCTGCGTCGTGGCGTTCCAGCCGCCGCCGAGCATCGCCGTGAACGAGTCGGTGTGCAGGTCGTCGAGCCGGTCGTCGTCGGCCTCGATGCTCTCGGCGAGCGCGAGGTCGCGGTTCTCCAGGAGCGTGACGATGCGCCGCGCGAGCCGACGCGCCGCCACGTCGAACTCGGTGAAGGTGCCGGCCACCGACTGCGGGATCGCCTGGCGTGGGTAGCGCCCGCGCGCGACCTCGGCGATGTGCCGGGCGAGGTCGCCCATGCGCTCGAGCGTCGCGCTCATGCGCAGCGCCGAGACGATCACCCGCAGGTCGGTCGCGACGGGCTGCTGCTGGGCGAGCATGTGGATGCACTGCTCGTCGAGCTGCCGCTCCAGCTGGTCGATCGCCAGGTCGTCGGCGATGACGCTCTCGGCGAGGGCGAGGTCGCTCGTGGCGAGGGCCTGCCCGGCCGCCTCGATCGCGTGCTCGACGCGGGTCGCCATCGCCAGGAGGTCGTCGCCGAGCGCCTTGAGCTCGGCGTCGAAGATCTCGCGCATTCCACGTCCTCTTTCGTAGGTGAGCCGGGTCAGCCTCCCATCCCGAGGTGAACGGTAGGACCCTACGAGGTGAACAGTGGGAAGCGCACCCGCGCAAGGGCCCCGCCTACCCAGAAGTGTCCTCCCACCGGGCCTTACTGTGGTCGCGTGGACGGCATCAGCGGCCTCGTCGGCGGCCTCATCGGGCTGCTGGTCGGCGCTGCCGCCATCGCGGCGTTCTGGGTGAGCGAGCGGACCTTCCGCCGCCTGCCGGAACAGCCCGAGCCGGAGCTCGACGACGGGCTCGTCCGGGCGCTCGCGGTGCTGCGCTCCGCCGCCGTCGTGCTGGACGACGACGACCGCGTGGTGCGGGCGAGCCCGCCGGCACAGGCGCTCGGCCTGGTGCGCGACGGGCGGCTGGTCCACGCCGCGATCCGCGACATGGTCGCCGAGGTGCGCCGCGACGGCGTGATCGCCGACGCCGAGCTCGACCTCCCACGCGGCCCCGTGGGCCAGGGCACGATGCTGCTCCAGGTGCGCGTCGCTCAGGCGACCCCGCAGCACCTGCTCGTCCTCGCCGAGGACCTCACCGCGGCGCGCAAGGTCGAGCTGATGCGCCGCGACTTCGTCGTCAACATCTCCCACGAGCTCAAGACCCCGGTCGGCGCGCTGTCGCTCCTGGCGGAGACCGTCCAGGACGCCGCCGACGACCCCGACGCGGTGCGCCGGTTCGCCGCCCGGATGCAGGCCGAGGCCGCCCGCCTGTCGCAGCTGGTGCAGGAGATCATCGAGCTCTCGCGCCTTCAGACCGCGGTCGCCCTCGACGGGATGCAGCTGGTCGACCTCGACTCGGTCCTCGCCGAGGCCGCCGACCGAGCCCGGACCACCGCGGCGGCGCGCAAGACCACCATCGACGTCGGCGGCGAGAGCGGCCACACCGTCTTCGGCGACCGCAACCTCCTGGTGACGGCCGTGCGCAACCTGCTCGACAACGCGGCGGCGTACTCGCCCGAGGCGACGCGCGTCGGCGTCGGCGTGCGGACGGTCGGCGACATCGTCGAGATCGCCGTCGTCGACTCCGGCATCGGCATCCCCGCGAGCGAGCAGGAGCGCATCTTCGAGCGGTTCTACCGCGTCGACCAGGCGCGCTCGCGCGAGACGGGCGGGACCGGCCTCGGCCTGTCGATCGTCAAGCACGTCGCGGCCGACCACGGCGGCGAGGTCACCGTGTGGTCGCAGCCCGGCCGCGGGTCGACGTTCACGCTCCGGCTTCCCCGCGCGGACGAGCCGGCGGCCGCTACCGTTCACGACGAGCCGGCCGAGCTCGAGCCCGCCGACCTGCCCCGCCCCCGCACCGCGGCCGGCCCGCGTGCACGGCGAAGCTCCGTGGAGAGGACACCGTGACCCGCATCCTGCTCGTCGAGGACGAGGAGTCGTACCGCGAACCCCTGGCGTACCTCCTCGGCAAGGAGGGTTACGACGTCTCCACCGCGGCGACCGGGCCGGACGCCCTCGTGCGGTTCGACGACGACGGTGCCGACCTCGTGCTGCTCGACCTCATGCTCCCGGGCCTGCCCGGCACCGAGGTGTGCCGGCGGCTGCGGGCGACGTCGGACGTGCCGATCATCATGCTCACCGCCAAGGACGGCGAGATCGACAAGGTCGTCGGCCTCGAGCTGGGTGCGGACGACTACGTCACCAAGCCGTACTCGTCGCGCGAGCTGCTCGCCCGCATCCGTGCGGTGCTGCGCCGTGGCGAGTCGGCTCGGCAGTCCGACGACGAGGACGAGGCGGACACGTTGACGCTCGGCCCCATCGAGATGGACGTCGATCGGCACGTCGTGCGCGTGAACGACCAGCACGTCGGGTTCCCGCTCAAGGAGTTCGAGCTGCTCGAGCTGCTGCTGCGCAACCCCGGCCGGGTGCTGACGCGCGGCCAGCTCATCGACCGCATCTGGGGCTCGGACTACGTGGGCGACACCAAGACGCTCGACGTCCACGTCAAGCGCATCCGGGCGAAGATCGAGGACGACCCGTCGGCCCCGCGGCTCCTGACGACCGTACGCGGACTGGGATACAAGCTGTCCACTGAGTGACCGGCCGTCCACCCCGATCTCGGCCCTTGGTCGTCTGGTCGGCCATTTCGTTACCGAACTTGCCGACTCGTCGCCCACCGTTCACCTGGGGTTCACCCTGAGCGGGAGGGCTGGACACCTCGGATCCCTAACGTCGGGCAGCGACAAGCGCACACCAGGCGCTGACGACGAGACGATGGGGAACACAGTGAAGCGAACGCATGCAGTGGGCGCCGCCGTGCTGGCTGGGCTGACCGCCCTGGCGCTGGCCGCTTGTGGCTCGGACAACAACAGCACCGGCGGAGGCTCGACCCCGACCGGCGGGGCGACGACGGCCGCTGGGCCGACGACGCCCGCCGTCCAGGTGAGCGGCACGCTCAACGGTGGTGGCTCCAGCGCTCAGGCGAACGCCCAGAAGGCGTGGGTCGCCGGCTTCCAGACCGCCAACACGGGTGCCACGGTCAACTACTCGTCGACCGACTCGGGCTCCGGCCGGACCGGCTTCATCCAGGGCTCGCTCGACTTCGCGGGCACCGACGCGGCGCTCACGACCGACGAGCTGTCGAAGGCCCAGGCCCGCTGCAACGCCGGTGCCGCGATCGACCTGCCGGTGTACATCAGCCCGATCGCCGTGGCCTTCAACATCACGGGCGTGACGAGCCTCAACCTCAAGCCCGACACGGTCGCGAAGATCTTCGCCGGCAAGATCACCACGTGGAACGACCCGGCGATCACCGCCGACAACCCGGGCGTCTCGGCGCTCACCGGCCCGATCACCGTCGCGCACCGCTCGGACGACTCGGGCACGTCGAAGAACTTCCAGGACTACCTGTCGAAGACCGCCCCTGACGTCTGGACCTACAAGGTCGGCAACACCTGGCCCGTCCAGGTCGGCCAGGGCGGCAACGGCACGCAGGGCGTCGTCCAGATCATCCAGGGCGCTCAGGGCACCATCGGCTACATCGACGCCTCGGCGCTCGGCTCGCTCGGCGCGGCCAAGCTCGGCGTCGGCACCGCGTTCGTCGGCCCGACCGCCGACGCCGCCGCCAAGGCCGTCGACGCCTCGCCGCTCGACAGCACGCGTGGCCCGAACGACATCGTCGTGAACATCGACCGCACCACCACCGCGGCCGGTGCCTACCCGGCGGTCCTGGTCTCCTACCTGGCCGTGTGCAACACCTACGACACCCAGGCCAAGGCGGACCTGATCAAGGCCTACGCCGGCTACGTGGCGAGCAGCGCCGGCCAGTCCGCCGCCGCCTCGGCCGCGGGCTCCGCGCCGATCTCGCCCGAGCTCCAGTCGAAGGTCTCGACGGCGCTCACCGCGATCACAGCGAAGGCCTGATCGAGGTAGGACTGTTCTAGCAGCACCACCGGTGGTGGCCGACGAGATGGTCGGCCACCACCGGCGTCCGTTCCGACAGGAGTCAGCGTGACCGCCACCGCCACCAGCACGCGCCGCCCGGCGCCGTCGCGTCGGCGCAAGCACACGGACCGCGGCATGGACCGCGGCTTCCGCTACCTCTCGGTCGGGGCGGGCACGCTGATCCTCGTCGTCCTGGCCGCCGTCGCCGTCTTCCTCGTGTGGGAGGGGCTGCCGGCGATTCGGCACCAGGACATCTCGTCGGTCGTCGGGTGGATCCCGGCCGGCGGGACCCTCTGGACCGTCATCGGCCCGCTGATCTTCGGCACCATCCTGGCGTCGGTCGTCGCGCTCGCGATCGCCGTTCCGGTGGCGATCGGCATCGCACTCTTCATCTCGCACTACGCGCCCCGCCGCCTGGCGAACGGCCTGGGCTACGTCGTCGACCTGCTCGCGGCGATCCCCTCGGTCGTCTACGGCCTCTGGGGCGTGCTCGTCTTCGCGCCGCACGTGAAGCCGGTGTGGCAGTTCCTGGTCGACTACTTCGGGTGGATCCCGCTGTTCGCGGGCGACGAGCACGGCAACGCCTCCAACCCGCCCCGCGTGCTCATGACCGTGGCGATCGTGCTGGCCGTGATGATCCTGCCGATCATCACCGCGGTGACGCGCGAGGTGTTCCTCCAGACGCCGCGGCTGCACGAGGAGGCGGCGCTCGCCCTGGGCGCTACGCGCTGGGAGCTCATCCGCATGGCGGTGCTGCCGTTCGGCCGCTCGGGCGTCATCTCGGCCGCGATGCTCGGCCTGGGCCGGGCGCTCGGCGAGACGATGGCCGTCCTCATGATCCTGTCGCCCGGCCTGCTGTACTCGTGGAAGCTCCTCGTGGCCAGCCAGCAGCAGACCATCGCCGCCAACATCGCCGCGAAGTTCAACGACGCCGACGAGATCAGCCGGTCCGCCCTGATCGCCACGGGCCTGGCGTTGTTCGTCATCACGCTGCTGGTCAACATGGCGGCGCGGTGGATCGTCTCGCGCAACAAGGAATTCTCGGGAGCGAACTGACATGGCGACCGCAAGCACCGCCCTGGCCCCGACGCCGGATGCCGACGCGCTGCGCCGCTCGCTCTCGACGGTCGACAGGCGCCGCCGCCGCAAGGACGTCACGATGCGCGTGCTCGTCTACACGGCCTTCCTGCTGGCCCTCATCCCGCTGGTCTCCCTCATCTGGACCGTGCTGGCCAACGGCATCGGTCGGTTCAACATCTACTTCCTCACGCACTCGATGCGGAACGTGTACGGCGGCATGGACGCCGGCGGCGTCTACCACGCCCTGCTCGGCACGGTCCTCATCACGTTCTGGGCGACGCTCATCTCGGTGCCGATCGGCATCCTGGCCGCGGTCTACCTCGTCGAGTACGGGAGCGGGCACCTCGCCCGTGCCGTGACGTTCTTCGTCGACGTCATGACCGGCATCCCGTCGATCGTCGCCGGCTTGTTCGCGTTCTCGCTGTTCTTCCTCATCATCGGGGGATCGAGCTCGCGGAGCGGCATCTCGGGTGCGGTGGCGCTCTCCGTGCTGATGATCCCCGTGGTCATCCGCTCGTCGGAGGAGATGCTGCGCCTGGTGCCGAACGAGCTGCGTGAGGCGTCCCTGGCGCTCGGCGTTCCCAAGTGGCTCACCATCAACAAGGTGGTGCTCCGCACGGCGGTCGCCGGCCTCACCACGGGCGTGATGATCGCCATCGCCCGCGTCATCGGCGAGACGGCGCCGCTCCTCCTCGCGGTCGGCACCACCGACTCGATCAACCGGAACGTGTTCAGCGGGAACATGATGACGTTGCCCGTGTACGTCTATCAGCAGTACGCCGCCGGCCTGGTGCCCTGCCGCCCCGGCCAGCCCGACTGCATCGCGACGATCAACTACGACCGCGCGTGGTCCGCCGCCCTGACGCTCATCCTCGTCGTCATGATCCTCAACCTCGTGGCGCGGCTGGTCAGCCGCCTCTTCGCCCCCAAGACCCGGGCCTGACCCGCCAGATCTAGGAGAATCCCGGCAATGGCACAGCGCATCGACGCCAAGGACCTCAACATCTACTACGGCGACTTCCTCGCCGTGGCGGGCGTGACGATGTCCATCGAGCCACGTTCCGTGACGGCGCTCATCGGCCCGTCGGGGTGCGGCAAGTCGACCTTCCTCCGTTCCGTGAACCGCATGCACGAGGTGATCCCGGGGGCGCGCGTCGAGGGCACCATGGCGATGGACGGCATCGACCTCTACGGGCCGGACGTCGACCCGGTGGCCGTGCGCCGGCAGATCGGGATGGTGTTCCAGCGCCCGAACCCGTTCCCGACGATGTCCATCGCGGAGAACGTCCTGGCGGGCGTGCGGCTCAACAGCAAGCGGCTGCCCAAGGCCGAGGCGGCCGACCTCGTCGAGCAGGCGCTCACCGGCGCGAACCTCTGGAAAGAGGTCAAGGACCGGCTGCACAAGCCGGGCTCGGGCCTCTCCGGCGGCCAGCAGCAGCGCCTCTGCATCGCGCGCGCGATCGCCGTCAAGCCGCAGGTGCTCCTCATGGACGAGCCGTGCTCCGCGCTGGACCCGATCTCCACGCTGGCGATCGAGGACCTCATCTCGGACCTGAAGGCCAGCTACACGATCGTCATCGTCACGCACAACATGCAGCAGGCGGCCCGCGTCTCCGACCGCACGGGGTTCTTCAACCTCGAGGCCACGGGCAAGCCCGGCCGCCTCATCGAGATCGACGACACGGCGACGATCTTCTCGTCGCCCCGCCAGAAGCAGACCGAGGACTACATCTCCGGTCGCTTCGGGTGATCGGTCGCGGCTGACCGCAGGGGGGTCAGCCGGCGACGGCCGTGTACTGCGGGTTGGACGAGTCCAGCACCGGCACCTGCACCTGCACCGAGCCGGCCTGCGGCGTGGACAGCGTCACGTCGAGCATGGCGCCGGGGGCTGCGCTGACCGTCGGCACGGGGACGTTCTTGCCGACGTCCGAGCCGGTGCCGATGTACACGTGGCCGTGGGCCGGGACCGTGACCTTCTGCGACGAGTCGCCCACGGTCAGCGTGACGGGGGCGTCGCTGCTCCCGCTGTTGACGAGCGCCCCCGACAGCGCACCCGGTGCCCCCGCGGCCGACGTGACGGCCAGCAGGTTCTCGGCCCGCACGTCGCCCAGCGTCACGCGCACGCCGTCGCCGGGGGAGTAGGGGCGATCGGTCTGGATCGGGTTGGTCGCGGAGCATCCGGCGACCACGCCGAACGAGGCGAGGGCGAGCACCACGACGGCGAGCGGCCGGCGCAGCGGCGAACCAGTCACGGGGTCCTCCTAGGACTTTGGTCTCAGGTGCGATCAGCGTACCGGCGCCGGGCGTCGTGGGCGCTCAGGAGGCAAAACTTTGGCCCAGATGAGGGCCATGGCACCTGACCTGCGGGGACGCTGAGGCCGGGCCGAAAGGGGTGTCCGGGGCCGTGGTACCCTGGACGGGGCCTGGAAGGGGAACGCACCAGATGACTTTCACTGTTGGGGAGACCGTCGTCTACCCGCACCACGGTGCAGCACTGATCGAAGAGATCAAGACCCGGACCATTCGTGGCGAGGACAAGCTGTACCTCAAGCTGCGTGTAGCGCAGGGTGACCTGACGATCGAGGTGCCGGCGGAGAACGTCGACCTCGTCGGCGTCCGCGACGTCGTGGGCCAGGAGGGGCTGGACCGGGTGTTCGAGGTGCTGCGCGCCCCGTACACCGAGGAGCCGACCAACTGGTCGCGTCGGTTCAAGGCGAACCTCGAGAAGCTCGCGTCGGGCGACGTGATCAAGGTCGCCGAGGTCGTGCGCGACCTGTCCCGCCGGGACGCCGACCGCGGTCTGTCCGCGGGCGAGAAGCGCATGCTGGCCAAGGCGCGCCACATCCTCGTCTCCGAGCTCGCACTCGCGGAGCACACCGAGGAGGACCAGGCCGAGGCCCTCCTCGACGAGGTCCTCGCTTCCTGACGTCCCCAGGGGCGTGAGACGGCCATGACGGTCGCCGCGGTCCTCGTCGCCGCCGGCAGCGGCTCGCGCCTGGGGCACGAGCTGCCCAAGGCCTTCGTGCCGCTGGGCGGGACGCCGCTCGTCGTGCACGCCGCGCTCTCGCTCGCCGCGTGCCCACAGGTGTCGTCGCTCGTCGTCGTCGTGCCCGCCGACCGGGTCGAGGACGCGCGCTCGCTGCTCGTCGGCCTGCCCTGCGGCGTGGTCGTCGTGCCCGGGGGCGCCACGCGTCAGGCGTCCGTGGCGGCGGGGCT
>Ga0207857_1000379_pt1 | contig 12647 bp, 14 predicted proteins | sample LuqExpMetageno22_FD_187780 | JGI IMG/M metagenome (GOLD analysis project Ga0207857, IMG submission 187780) | Tropical forest soil microbial communities from Luquillo Experimental Forest, Puerto Rico - Sample 22 (SPAdes) | ecosystem: Environmental > Terrestrial > Soil > Tropical forest ... | reverse complement strand
CGGCGGGCCTGGCTCGGGCGTGCTCCACGCCCTCCGCCGAGCCCGCGCTGTGGCCGGTCGACGCGGCGCTGCGGCCGGAGGGCAAGGACGGCCCGCTCGTCCGGACCCTGGAGAGCCACCGCGCCTACTACGAGCGGTGGGCCCGCACGTGGGAGTTCCAGGCGCTGCTCAAGGCGCGCCCGCTGGCCGGCGACCCCGAGCTGGGCCGCGCCTACGTGGAGATGACGCAGCCGTTCGTGTGGGCCGCCGTCGGCCGCGAGAACTTCGTCGAGGACGCCCAGGCGATGCGCCGCCGCGTGGAGCACAACGTGCCCTTGGACCAGGCGGACCGGCAGATCAAGCTGGGGGTCGGCGGGCTGCGCGACGTCGAGTTCACCGTCCAGCTGCTGCAGCTGGTGCACGGCCGGGCCGACGAGTCGATCCGCTCCGGCTCGACGCTCACCGCCCTGTCGGCGCTCGCGGCGGCCGGCTACGTGGGCCGCGACCACGCCGCCCAGCTCTCGGTCTGTTACCGGTTCCTGCGCGTGCTGGAGCACCGGATCCAGATGTGGCGCATGCAGCGCAGCCACCTCATGCCCACGGCCGAGCCGGACCTGCGGCGCCTCGCCCGCTCCGTGGGGATGCGTGCCGAGGGGGCCGACGGGCTCGTCGAACGCTGGCGTCAGGTGCGCCGCGACGTGCGCCGGCTGCACGAGGAGCTGTTCTACCGGCCGCTGCTCCCGGCGACGGCGCGGCTGTCCGAGGCCGACGTGTCGCTCGCCCCGGAGGCCGCGCGGCAGCGGCTGTCGGCGATCGGCTACCGCGACCCGGCCGGCGCGACGCGGCACATCGCCGCGCTCACCGAGGGCCTGTCGCGGCGGGCGTCGATCCAGCGGCAGCTGCTGCCCGTGATGCTCGGCTGGTTCGCCAACGGCCCCGACCCGGACGGCGGGCTACTCGCGTTCCGGCGGCTGTCCGACGAGCTGGGCACCACCCACTGGTACCTCAAGCTGCTGCGCGACTCGGGAACGGCTGCCGAGCGGCTCGCGCGCGTGTTCTCCACGTCGCGCTACGTCGCCGACGCGCTCACCCGCTCGCCGGAGTCGGTGGCGTGGCTGGACGACGACGCCGAGCTCGAGCCTCGCCCGGCCGACCGCCTCGCGGCCGAGGTCGACGCCGTGCTGACCAGGGCGGACGTCGCCGTCGACGCGGTGACGACGCTGCGTGCGTTGCGCCGGCGGGAGCTCGCCCGCACGGCGACGGCCGACGTGCTCGGCGTCACCACGGGCGTCCTTGCCTCGCAGTCGCTGACGGTGGCGTCCGAGGCCGTGCTGGCGGGGGCGCTGCGCGTGGCGCGGTGGGAGGCCCGGGCGGAGCGCTCGCTGGCCGAGGACCCGGCCCTGATGCTCGTCGTCGCGATGGGGCGCCTCGGCGGAGCGGAGGTCGGCTTCTCGTCGGACGCGGACGTCCTGTTCGTGTACGACGCCCGGCCGGGCGTCGACCCCGTGCTGGCGCACGAGTACGCGATGAGCGCCGCCACCCGGCTGCGGTCCCTGCTCGGAGAGGTCGGCCCGGAGCCGCCGCTGGCGGTGGACGCCGACCTGCGGCCCGAGGGGCGCAACGGGCCGCTGGTGCGGTCCCTGTCCTCGTACGCCGAGTACTACGAGCGCTGGCGGTCCGTGTGGGAGGCGCAGGCGCTGCTCCGCGCGCGGCCGGTGGCGGGCGACGACGAGCTGGGGGAGCGGTTTGTCGCGCTCATCGAACCGGTGCGCTACCCGGCCGGTGGGCTACCGGCCGCCGACGTGCGCGAGGTGCGGCGCATCAAGGCCCGCGTCGAGGCGGAGCGCCTGCCGCGCGGCACCGACCCGGCGCGCCACCTCAAGCTCGGGCGCGGCGGGATCTCGGACGTCGAGTGGACGGCCCAGCTGCTCCAGCTGCAGCACGCGGGCGCGGTCCCGGAGCTGCGCACGACGAGCACGCTCGACGCCCTGTCGGCAGCGACGGGTGCGGGCCTCCTGGAGGCCGACGACGCCGCGGTGCTGATCGAGGCGTGGGAGCTGGCCTCCCGGATCCGGGACGCGAACGTGCTGTGGACCGGCCGGGCCGACGGCCCGCACGCCGACCTGCTGCCGCACGACCGCGCCGCGCTGGCCGGCGTCGCCCGGGTGATGGGCCTGCCCGCGGGCTCGTCGGGCGAGATGGAGGAGCGCTACCTGCGCACCGCGCGGCGCGCCCGCCAGGTGGTCCAGCGCGTGTTCTACGGCTAGCGGCGCTCGCTCCCCGGTGTGACGCTGGAAGCGACCACCAAAGGCGGCCGCGCACCAGCACGGGAGGGCTGCCATGACCAGCAACATCATCAGGACCGGACCGGAGCCCAACCCCGGCAACCCAGGCGAGCCGACGCCGGGCTCCGACAACGACGGGCCCGAGGAGGGCTACACCGCTCCGGCGGACCTGCCGCCGCGCCCGGTTCCCGGCATCAGCACCGTGCCGGAGATCGAGTAGTCCACAGGACCAGCATGTCTCACCGGTGATACGTTCCTAGCATGCGGACCGTGACCGTTCGTGACTTGCGCAATCGCGGGGGAGAAGTGCTTGCCGCGGTTGAGCGTGGCGAGTCGTTCGTCGTGACCCGGGATGGAATCGAGGTCGCGGAGCTGCGACCGCTGCGGCGACGCGGTCTGTCGGCGGCCGAGCTGGTCGCCCGGTTCCAGAAGCTTCCCCCGGTTGACCCGGACCAGCTGCGGCGCGACATCGACGAGATCCTGGACCAGCGGCTGTGAGCGGCGACGCCCGCGGCCTGCTCGACACGAATGCAGTGATCTTCGCCGGTCGGCTGGACCCGGCTACCCTGCCCGACGAGCCCGTGATCAGCACGGTGACGCTCGCCGAGCTGTCGGTTGGTCCGCTGGTCGCCACGACCGCGGAAGAGCGGGCACGACGACAGCGGCAGGTCCAGCTGGTGGAGGCGAGCTTCGACGCGATTCCTTTCGACACGGCAGCTGCGCGTGCGTTCGGAGCCGTCTCGGCATCGCTGAGAGCGCAAGGGCGGAAGACCAGCGCACGGGCGCTTGATGCGCTCATCGCCGCGACGGCGATCGCCAACCAGTTGCCGCTCTACACGTGCAACCCGGGCGATTTCGGTGGCATCGACGAGTTGACCGTGCGGGCTATCCCGCACCCGGATGCCCCGCCTACGCCCGACGACGCCCGGCTTCCAGGGCCTCCCGGAGGTAGTCCCGCAGAACGACGGCGTGGTTGACCTCCACGTCGCGGGCGGCGAACAGCAGCGTGACGACCGGGTGGTTGAGGCCCAGGAGCTGGTCGACGGCCGGGTTCTCGTCCAGCTCCGCGCGGTAGCGGTCCGCGAACTCGGCGAACCGGTCGGGGTTGTGGTGCCACTCGGTGCGCAGCGCCGGGCTCGGCGCCGCGTCCTTCAGCCACACGTCGGCGGCGGCGCGCTCCTTCGTGATGCCGCGCGGCCAGAGCCGGTCGACGAGCACGCGGTAGCCGTCGTCGGGTGCGGGCTCGTCGTACACGCGCTTGAGGCGGAAGGTCGGGCTCATGTACCGCAGGGTAGGAGCGGCTACCCGATCTTCGTCCAGGGCTGGATCGTGAAGTTGTTGACCGGTGCCAGCGAAGCCTGGTCGCCGTACCCGATGAAGTTGGTGAAGACGAGCGAGTCGCCTGTCGCCTTCCACTCCAAGCGATAGGGGTCGCCGGTGCCGCAGGCCTCAACCGGCGAGCACCCGTTCAGCTTGGAAACCGCTGCTGGGTCGACCGCGAAGTACACGACCGCTGCATCGCCGCGTGTGGGCCCTGACTCCACGACGACCTCGCCCGGGTATCCGTCGTTCCCGCAGTCTTGGCCGTCCTGGTCGGTCCACTGGCACTGCAGCGTGTACCCGCCATGTGTCAAGGTGAATGTCCACGTGCCGGCGTATTGCGAGTCCCCGCTCGTGGCCACCGCATCAGCCTTGAGCACGCGCGTCCGATAGACGCCATCAGGGATCGAGCTGATGGTGCTCGGCATCGGTGGCGGCGCCGTGTAGCCGGGCGACGGGGTGTATGCGTTCGCCTCGGCGACGGTGGGCGTAGGGGTGGACGCTCTGGCAGCCGTACAGGCGGCAAGTGTCAGGACGGCCGCGAGCATCGCGAGAGTGGTGATGGTCTTCATGACCCCTCCCTGCATCGTCGGAAAGACGCTAGGAGCGGGTCCGAGTTCGGGACACCGTGCTACCCCCACGAGGTGTGGCGTGGCCGGCCGTCAGCCGATCTTGGTCCAGGGCTGGACCGTCAAGTAGTTCATCGGCGACATCGTCGCCTGGCCCCCATACCCCGTGAAGTCCGTCAGGACCAGCGAGTTGCCGTCGAGCTTCCAGCTCAGGCTGTAGGGGTCGGCGGTGCCGCAGTTGGGATCTGCCTGGCAGGTGGCGGCCACTTCAGAGGCGAACCACACGGTCGTCGCGTCGCCCCGCACGGGGCCAGCCTCGACCACGACGTTGGCCGGAACGCCATCCGTTCCGCAGTCGGTGCCGCTCTGGTCGACCCATTGGCATTGGAGCGTGTACCGGCCGTGCGCGAGCGTGTAGGTCCAGGTGCCGCCGCTGTTCGGGTCGCCACCCTTGGCCGCGACGTCCGACTCGCGAACTCGCGTTCGGTAGATGCCGTCGGGGATCGAGCTCATCGTGGTCGGCATCGGCGACGGCGGTGTGTAGCCGGCCGGCGCCGTGTACCAGGGCGGCAAGGGCGGCATGGTCGGTTCTTGCGATGAACCCGCCGCGGTGCACGCGGCGAGAAGGGCGACGGCTGCGAGCATCGCGAGCCCAGTGGTGATCTTCATGGTCCCTCTTCCTTCGTCAGGGAAGACGCCGGAGCGGGGTTGGGCGGGGCGCCCGCTATGGCGTGGTGGCGCGGCCAGGCCGCAACAGCGTGAGTACCGCGAGAACACGACGATTGACGTCCGGGTCCGGCTCGAGGTCGAGCTTGCGGAACAGCGAGGCGCACAGCGCCTCGACCGACCGCTCCGCGATGCCGAGCCGGGTGGCGACGGCCGCGTTGGAGCGGCCCTCGGCGATGAGAGCCAGCGCCTGGCGTTCGCGAGGCGCGAGCTCGGCCAGCGGGGACCTCTCCTTGGCGGCCATGAGTCGCTCGACGATCGCGGGGTCGACGACACACTCGCCGGCGTCGACGCGGGCGAGTGCGTCGAGGAGCGTCCCGAGGTCCGAGACGCGCTCCTTGAGCAGGTAGCCCAGTCCCGCCGGCCGGTCCGCGAGCAGCCGGTCGGCGTACCGAGCCTGCAGGTACTCGCTCAGCACCAGCACCGACGTCGCGGGAAACCGGGAGCGGATGGCGTGCGCCGCGACGATTCCTTCGTCCTTGTGGGTCGGGGGCATGCGAATGTCGACGATGGCTACGTCCGGCCGCTGCGCCGCGACGAGGTGCAGGAGCTCGTCGGCATCGCCGGCCTGGCCGACGACGTCGACGTTCGTGCCGGCCAGGAGCGTGACGAGCCCCGCCCGGACGATGAGGACGTCGTCGGCGATCACGACGCGCACGGCCACGCCCCGGTCACCCCGAGATTCTCGTGCCGGAAGGTACCGCCTGTCGCGCCGACCCGGTCGGCGGCCAGCTCGAGCCCGTCGCCGGAGAGCGGCCCGGCGACGTGGACGACGAAGAGCCCGTCCGTGGTGCCGAGCCGCACCGACCTCCCGCCGGCGGCGAGCCCGGCGGCTACCACCGCGTACGCCGCGCGCTCGACCGAGGCGTCGAGCGCCGGCAGCAGGCCCGCGTCCAGGGGCACCCCAGCGCTGTCGGTGAGGTCCTCGACCGCGGCCTCAAGCCCCTCGGTTCCCAGCACCGCCAGCAGCGCCCCGTGCGAGATGAGGCGCAGCCCGGCCAGCGCCTGGCTGACCAGCGCGCCGACCCGCTGCGCCGCATCGTCGTCCGGAGGCTCGAGCCGGCCCGCGGCCGCAGCCAGGTGCAGTGCCGCGCCGACGAGCCGCTGCTGCGCGCCGTCGTGCAGGTCGCGCTCGATGCGGTGCCGCTCGGCGTCGGCGGTGGCGACGATGCGAGCCTGAGAGGCCCGCAGGTCGGCGATGCGCACCTTCGCGACGAGGTCGAGCCGCGCGTTGTCGAGCGCGAGCCGGACGGCCGGGGTGACTGTGGCCGCCAGGTCGGCCGTGCCCCGCTCGCCGACGAGGCGTATCGCGGGGAGCCAGTCCGCTCCGGGGAGCACCAGACCCTCGCCGTCGGGGACGTCGTGCCCCTCCTCGTCGACCCAGCGCGACGTGCCGGGCACCGTGAAGTGCACCGCGGCGACTCCGGGCACCGAGACATGGGTCCCCGAGCCTAGCTGTCCGACGAGCGAGTCGAGCGCCCGACGGGCGCGCCACCGCCGCAGCACCGCGAGGCCGACGAGCGCGGTGACCAGGATCACGGCGGCCACGCGGAACCGCTCCGGGACGGGGGTGGCGTTTGCGGTACCCCACCGCCACCACGGTGTGGCATCGGCGACGACGAAAGCCGCCGCCGCGGCGACCGCCGCGATGCGCAGCGGCAATGGTTCGCGGGCACGCGCGGCGAACCAGCAGAGGAATGCCAGCGCGATGCACGAGCCAGCGATGGCCACGCCCAGCGCTGGGCGGGCGCCCCAGGCGTCGGCCAAGGGCGCCGCAACCTGCAGGCAGGGCGCGAAGCACGCCTGGTCGGCGAACGGCTGGTAGCCCAGGAGATGCGCCGCGACGGCGCATGCCACCGGCACGGCGACGACGACGGTGGCTCGTCGGCCCAGGAGCGCCGCGGACCCGAGGATGCCGAGCGCGCCCGCGGCCGCCAGCGCCGCGATCGCCTCGGCCGCAAAGTGCGCGTTCGCCTGCATCACCGTCGCGAGCCACGCGACCGCGACGAGCGAGAGGGCGATCCCGAGTCGCGGCCGGAACCGGGTGGCCCCCCACGCGACAGCCGTCGCCGCGCTGGCGATCGTCGCGCCCGCAAACGTCGCGCCGATCTGGGTGGAGAACGGCCAGGTGAGGCCGAGCGAGAATGGGTCCACCCCGGCGGCCGACAGCCAGCTGGCGACGGCGAACACCGTCGCAAGCGCCGCCGTGGCCGTCGCCACGCGCCGGGTCATGGATGATGTGCTACCACAGTTCCGCCAACGAGTGCCGTCCAAGCGTCCCCGCGACGGCGCACTCGGGAGGGGCCATGCGACACAGGCGGACAGCGTTTGTCGCGGTCATCGTGATCGCCGCGACGGCGGCCGCCTGCGGCGTGCAGACCGTCGCCGACAAGACCGGCGACCACACTCTCGTGATCAGGCTCGGCACCATCGACACCGTCCTCGACCCCAACCGGCAGACGCCCGCGCCCAGCGTGTTCATCTCGACGCTCGAGCGAGTGTCCGCGGGCGCCATCACGGTGCAGGTCGTCAGCCCCTACGGGAACGGCCCGACCGCGGAGTCCGACATGATCGCCGCCATCGGCCGGGGCGACCTCGACGCCGGGTACCCGGCGGTGCGCGCCTTCGCCGCGGCCGGCCTCCCCGGGTTCGAAGCGGTCGAGGCGCCGTTCCTGGTCGCGTCGGCGGCCGCCGAGGACGCGATCTCCACCGGGCAGGTGGGCCGGGACCTGCTGAGGAGCCTGGACGGCAGTGCGGTCGTCGGCCTTGGCATCGCGCCGGGCCCGCTGCGCCGGCCGTTCGGCCTGACCCCGCTGCTCAATCCGGCCGACTGGAAGGGGCAGAAGGTCCGGGACACCAACTCGCCGGTCCAGGCGCAGACGATCACCGCCCTCGGCGGGACCCCGGTGTCGGCGGGCGCCGGCTTCGACCAGCTGGTGCGGGTGCGCCTGCTGCAGGGTGCTGAGATCGATGTGCCGCAGTATGCGGCGCACGACTACGGCACGTTGCTGCCCGCCGTGGTGCGCAACGTGGTGCTCTGGCCCCGGATGTTGGTGCTGACGTTCAACCGCAAGCTCGTCGAGCGGCTCTCCCGCGTGCAGCGCGGCTGGTTGCAGCAGGCGGCTGACGCCGCCGTCCAGGCATCCCTGATGCGCGCCGCCGACGAGATCACCCCCGCCGCTCAGGTGTGCGCAGGGGGCGTGACGTTCTACGACGCGTCGACGGCCGACGTCGCCGCTCTCACATCCGCCGTGCAGCCTGTGCTCGCGAGGATCTCAAGCGATCCGGTGGCGGGCCCGTTGCTTTCCGAGGTCAAGGAAGTCGTTGCTGCGCACCCCGGCGTGGACGTCCCGTACGTCCCGGCAGGCTGTCTCGGGCACTGATCAGCGCGGCATCCGGACCTCGAGGCGAGTGCCGCCGCCCGGCGGGCTCACCACGGTGAGCTGCCCGCCGATCGTGGCGACGCGGTCGGCCAAACCGGTGAGGCCGGAGCCGGCCGCGTCGGCGCCTCCGCGCCCGTCGTCGGCGATTGTCAGCCGCAGCGCGTCGCTCGTGCGGTCGAGATCGATCGCGATCCCGGTCGCACCTGAGTGCTTCGCTGCGTTGGTGAGGGCTTCGCGGCACACGTAGAACACGGCGGTCGCCACCTCGGCATCAGGGGTCGGCATGCCGATCGTGACGGTCGTGGGGACGGGCGACTGCCGGGCGAGTGCCTCGACGGCACCGGCCAGCCCGACGGTCTCGAGGTCGGCGGGTGGTGTGCCGCCGACGATCCCGGCGACCTCGCTGTCCACGTCGCGCAACGAGTCGGTCACACCCATGGGCGGGGACGCCATCGTGCCGAGGCGCTCCAGCGCCGCGGCGACCGGCCGGCCCACACGCTCGGCGAGCTGGGTCGCCGCGTCGGCGCGCTCCTGGTCGACGGCGAGCAGCAGCCGGCGGCGGGCGCGCTCGAGATCTCGGGAGCGGGCCTCGTCGGCCTCCCGCAGCCGCTGCTGCCGGACGACCAGGCGCACCGACTCGTCGACCGCCTCGCCGATCCCCGGGTCGGCGAGCAGGGGAGAGCCGCTGCGGATCACGGCGACCACCTCGCCGTCGAGCCGCACGTCCCGACCCTGGACGGTGTCACCGGACGGCGGCTCGTCGATCGCGAGGTCGGGGTCGCGCAGCAGCGCGGCGAGCACCGACGCGAGCCGCTGGACCCCGGCCACCTCGTCCCCGACGATCCGGTCACGCAGGGCCCGCGACGTGCCCGCCGCCAGCCACGTCGCCACCGGGTATCCGACGGCGACCGCGGCCATCGCGGCCTGGTAGACACCGGGCTCGTGGACCCGTCCCTGCGCGGTGAGCCAAGCGGCCTGCAGCAGTGTGGCCGCAAGCACGAAGGCGGAGACGACGGCGTAGCCGCGCTGGCGGACAGGCCCGACGAAATCGAGAACGAGGAGCGTCCCGGCCTCCGCGAGCAGGACGACGGCCGTCACGAGCGGACCGGGGATGGCGACGGCGACCGCGAGCCCCGCGGCGGCGATGGCGAGCGGCACGGGCTTCCGCAGCCGCCCGGAGGGGTACGCGCCGAGCATCGCGATCACGACGCCCTGGTGCAGCACGACCGCGACGCCCCAGATCGACCCGGCGAGCCACGCGAGCCCGACGAGCGCGACGAGCACGCGCTGCGCGAACGGGCCGCGCGCGAGGACGGCCGCGAGCGGGAAGGCGAGGCCCACGGCCACGTCACCGACGACGTACCAGGACCGGCCGTACATCGAGAGGTCCGCGAGCAACGCGGGCACGGCCAGCGCCGCAAGGGCGGCGGCCAGCGCGACGACCACGGTGCGGCGCGGTCCCGGCCCCATGCCCGAGATCATGCCCCCGGACGGGGAGCGGCGCCGGGTCCCTCGGGGCAAGGACCCGGCGCCGCCGTCAGCCGGCGATCACGCGACGGTGCGCGTCACCTTCACGTGCCACTCGGTCGGCCCCTCGACGAGGTACTCGACTGCGATCGGCGCGCGCTCGGAGAGCTGCGTCAGCATCGGGACCGGCGCGTGGGGCGCGATGAGGACGATGGAGCCGCCGGGGGCGATCGCCTCGAACGCCCCGAAGATCGCGGCGTGCCGCACGGCGTGCGGGATCAGGCGCACGTCCAGGACGGGGGTGTCGTCCTCGTGCTCGTGGCAGCCACAGGCGTGGGCCGGGGCGGCCGAGTCGTCGTGGATCTGCATGGCCTCACTCATCATCTGCTCCTCGGTGGGCGGGTGCCGGGACCCCCGGCAGGGCGTCCGGGCGGTCGACCGCACCGGCACGTGGGTGGAAGGACCGCGACGAGCGCGGGTCCCGGGTGGGCTCAGCCGTCACGCTCGGCCTCGCGGAGGGTCAGCACGCACAGCTCGGGCCCGACGAAGGGCTGCAGGCCGACGCGCACGTCGGCGCCGTCGGGCGTGCGGAGCGCCAGCCCCTGCGCCAGCCCGAGGCGGACGCGGCAGACGACCTCCGGGTGCTGGCGCGCCGCGTCCCGGAAGGGGCAGGCGTAGAGACGGAGGGTGCCGCCGTCGAGCTCGGGCGCGAAGCCCAGGCGCGCGGACGTGTCGGCGATGGCCTCGGCGGGGGTGCGCGTGGGGGCGGGGAGCTGCTCGGCCCAGCGGTTCCCGGCGGCGATGGGCGCGGATCAGCCCGCGTCGAAGCTGTCCGGCGGCCAGGCACAGCGGGTGGCGCTCGCTCGCACGCTGGCGGTCGAGCCGGACGTGCTGCTGCTCGACGAGCCGTTCGCGGCGCTCGACGAGGACACGAAGCCCCTGGTCCACGAGCTGCTGCGTGCGCAGGCGCTCACGCGCCCGGCGGTGCTCGTCACGCACGACCCGGACGACGCGCGGGCGCTGGCGGACCGAATCGTGCCCATCGCGTCCGGTCGGAGGCTTGTCGGCGCTCCCTGACGCTCAGAGGTGCAGGGTCGAGGTGACCACGTCGGTGACGGCTCGCGCGATCTGTGCGTGGCCCTTGGCGTTCGGGTGGTCGCCGTCCGACGCCAGGAAGTGGGTCTCGTCGTACGCGTAGTTGGGGCCCTTGAACGCCGCTAGGAGGTCGACGTACACGGAGCCGGTGGCGACCGCGGCCTGGTGGATGACGGTGTTCACCTGCTGCGTGACGGACGCGGCGGCGTCCACGTAGGCCTGGCCCTGCTCCTGGGCATACGCGCCGCCCAGCCACACGCTCCAGTAGTCGAGGAGCACGACGAGGACGGGGTGCGTCTGGGTGAGGGCGTGCACCTGGGCGACGATGTCCCGCAGGTTCTTGTCGATGGTCGAGAGGGTCGGCTGGTAGCAGCTGACGGTGGTGCCGCACGTGTCGGTGAAGCCCACGTCGTTGGCGCCCACCTCGATCTCGACGACGTCGGCGGTCTCCAGGTCGGACTCGACCCGGCGGTCGGTGGTGACCGAGTCGAGGACGTCGGAGGTGGTGGCGCCGCCGACTGCGTCGTTGGTCGCCGACACCTGACGTCCGTGCGGGACGCTGAGCAACGAGGCACTGAGCTCCGGATACGGCTTGCAGTCGCACGCGGTCCCGGCCGGCACCGAGTCGCCCAGCGCGACGATGGCGTAGGTGCCGGAGTGGGTCGCGCCCGGCGTCGGTGTGGGGTTGGCGGATGACCCGCCGGCGGAGGCAGCAGCCGGGTGAGTGCAGCCGGCCAGCAGCAGCACGGCAGCCGTCATGGCGACCACCGCGGTTGGGCCCCAACGCCTCGCGCCCATGTGTCGCAGGCTAGGTCGGGCTGATCAGCACCGCCTGATGGACGGGTGGCGATTCCGCCTGCCGACCGGACCGCGAAGATCGCCTCCGGTCGGGGGTGCGTCCGACCCGCTATCGGTGCCGGCGGTACCGCAGGTTGGCGATCCCGCCAGGCGAGGCGCTGCTGGAGACGAGGTCGAGCCGGTACGACGCGGGGACGCCGTCGAACAGCCGGGTGCCCTGCCCCGAGACGTACGGGAACAGGCTGAACCGCACCTCGTCGACCAGGTCCGCTTGCATGAGCGACCGGAACATGCGCACGCCGCCCCACACCACGATGTACCCGTCGCCGCCCTGCCTGAGCTTGTCGACCTCCTCGGTGGTGTCGCCGGAGGCGATGGTGGTGTTGGCCCAGTCGGCCGTCGTCAGCGTGTGGGAGAACACGACCTTGCGGCCGGCAGTCAGCAGCTCGGCGAACGGGTGCTCGGGCATCGACGTGGTCATGGCTTCGGCCGTGCCCTCGTAGGCGACCCGGCCCATGACGTGCGCGTACGCGTTCCGGAGGAACTCGAGGTGGCCCGGGTCGTCGGGCTCTCTGTTCTCCGGCAGGGAGAAGCAGAAGTCCCAGAAGTCGGTGCCCTCGTCGGCCAGGAGGCCGTCGAGGGAGTAGTTGAAGACCGTGGCGATGAGCGTCCGCATGGTCCGAGCGTCACATCGGATACCCCGAAGGGCGCGACGGGGGCCCCATGTCGTTGAGACGATTCCCGGCGGCGAGCTCGATCAGCGCCTCAACGATCGGCATCAGGACGACGAGTTCGCGCCCGCGCTCATCGCCCTTGCCTGCGGCGGCAGCGACACCGTCCGCCGCGCGGGCCGACGACGCGGCGTCCGCCTCGCGGTGAGATCGAGGGGTGCTCGGCAAGGCCTGGCAGGGAACCGACACATCCCCGTGCACGTGGCGGTCGGACGCGGCGATGTTCGAAGGCCGTCAACGCCCCCTTTGCGGCGTTGTAGCGATTCTTCCCGGCCAGGAGGTATGTGATCGCTA
>Ga0207857_1000377_pt1 | contig 12659 bp, 10 predicted proteins | sample LuqExpMetageno22_FD_187780 | JGI IMG/M metagenome (GOLD analysis project Ga0207857, IMG submission 187780) | Tropical forest soil microbial communities from Luquillo Experimental Forest, Puerto Rico - Sample 22 (SPAdes) | ecosystem: Environmental > Terrestrial > Soil > Tropical forest ... | reverse complement strand
TTCCACAGCTCCATGACCGTGGACTGGCAGGCCCTGGCAGACCGCACCGCCCGCCTGGTGGCGGCGGTCAACCGGGCCGAGTGGGTCCGGGTCGCGTGCCCCAACGGCACCGACATGATGATCTGCAAACAGGGGCGCCACGCCGGGGGGGACGACGGCATGCTGACCGCCCCCGGCAGCTTCGGCAACCTGCCGGCGGGCGAGGCGTACCTGGCGCCGCTGGAGGGCAAGAGCCACGGCATCATGGTGATCGAGTGGGGATCGACCCGCAAGCTGGACGAGCCCATCAGGCTGTTCGTGGAGAACGGCATCGTGACGGGGATCGAGGGGACGGACCAGCAGCGCGCCAAGCTGGAGGCCAAATTCAGCGAGAACGCCAACTGCCGCAATATCGCCGAACTGGGCATCGGCACCAACGAAAAGGCCAGCCGCCCGGACAACGTGCTGGAGGCCGAGAAGATCCTCGGCACGATCCACATCGCCCTGGGGGACAACTCCGGCTTCGGCGGCACGGTCAGCGCCCCCTTTCACGAAGATTACGTCTTCTACCGCCCCACCCTGACGCTGGTCATGGCGGACGGCAGGGAGCAGGTCATCATCGAAGACGGGCGCATGCTGGTTTGATCCTTCTCCGGTCGTCCGCGAGGTACGCCCCCTATGGCGCCTGAAGCCGCACCCACGCCCATGATCCGTCATGCCCGCACCCGCGGCTTGCGGCGTCTGCTGCCCGGCGTGGCCATGCTGAGCCGCTACGACAGGGCTTTTTTTTTGCAGGATCTGCTTGCAGGGCTGGTGCTCACGGCAGTGCTCGTGCCGGTGGGCATGGGGTATGCCGAGGCGGCCGGCCTGTCCCCCATCTACGGCCTGTATGCCACCATCGTCCCGCTTCTGGCGTATGCCGCGTTCGGGCCGAGCCGCATCCTGGTGCTCGGTCCCGATTCGGCGCTCACCGCCCTCATCGCGGCGACCGTTCTGCCCCTGGCCGCGGGCGATGCAGGCCGCGCGGCCGCTCTCGCCGCCATGCTCGCCGCAATCGCCGGCGTTCTGTGCATCCTGGCCGGCATCGCCCGGTTCGGGTTCATCACCGACCTCCTCTCCAAACCGGTTCGCCACGGCTACCTGAACGGCATCGCCCTCACCCTCCTTATCAGCCAGTTGCCGAAACTGTGCGGCTTTTCCGTGGATAACGGCAGCCTCGCCCGGTCCCTGGCCGGCTTTGTCCACGGCATTCAGAACGGGCAGGTCAACGGTGCGGCGTGCGCCATCGGTTTTTCTTGTCTGGCAGTCATCTTCGCGGTAAAACGGTGGGGACGCGGCTTGCCCGGCGTACTGATCGCCGTGGCCGGCGCCACCGTGGCCGTGGCGCTGTTCGACCTTGCAGCACGGACGCACATCGCCGTGGTCGGGGCCTTGCCCCAGGGCTTGCCGGCCCTCCACATCGCCCCTGTTTCCGGCAGCGAGTTCATAACCCTGTGTACCGGCGCAGCGGCCATCGCCCTGGTCTCCATTGCCGACATGAGCGTGCTTTCCCGGGTCTATGCGCTGCGCGGCGGGTACTACGTGGACGAGAACCAGGAACTGATCGCCCTCGGCATCGCCAACGTGGCCACCGGGCTGTTCCAGGGTTTTTCCGTGAGCAGCAGCGCATCGCGCACGCCGGTGGCCGAATCGGCCGGAGCCAGGACCCAGGTCACGGGGGTCGTGGGCGCGGTGTGCATCGCCCTGCTCCTGATCTTTTTCCCCCGGTTGATGCTGTACGTGCCCACCGCAGCCCTGGCCGCGGTCGTCATCTCGGCCTGCAGCGCCATCGTCGAGATCGGGGAGGTCCGGCGGCTCTACCATCTGCGGCGCGGCGAGTTTTACCTGTCCATCGTCTGCTTTCTGGGCGTTGCCCTGCTGGGCGTCATCCCCGGCATCTTCATCGCCGTCGGCCTGGCGCTCATGACCTTCATCTGGCGTGCCTGGCGGCCCTACCATGCCGTACTGGGCCGTGTTGACGGCATGAAAGGGTATCACGACATCACGCGCCACCCCGAGGCGCGGCGCATCCAGGGCTTGGTGCTCTTCCGCTGGGACGCCCCCCTGTTCTTCGCCAACGCGGAGATATTCCGCGAAAGCGTGCTCCGGGCCCTGTCCGACGCACCGGCGCCCCCGCGCTGCATCGCCATCGCGGCCGAACCGGTCACCGACGTGGACATCACCGCCGCCGACGTGCTGCTGGAACTCGTCGAGGAGTTGCACCGGGCAGGCATCGAATTGTGTTTTGCGGAGATGAAGGGCCCGGTAAAGGATCACCTCAAGCGCTACGGCCTGTTCGCCAGGCTCGGCACGGAGAATTTCTTCCCCACCATCGGCCAGGCGGTGGACCACTACCTGACCAGGTATCAGGTGGAGTGGCGCGACTGGGAGGATGAGATGCGGGCCGATCACCGGCAGCGCTCTTATTCCCCCTCCCTTGACGGGAGGGGGCCAGGGGGTGGGTGAAGCTGCAACTGGCTGATATATTGACGCCTTCACCCCCACCCTGCCCCTCCCCCGCAAGGGGGGAGGGGATTTTCCGAAATTCGGTTTCAAAACTTGCCCATCTGGAGGCGATATGCTGCAACCCCTGACCCTCGGTTTTTCCCCCTGCCCCAACGATACCTTCATGTTCTACCCCCTCGTCCACGGCCTGGTGGACACCCGCGGCATCTCCTACCGGGAGCGGCTGGAGGACGTGGAGACCCTCAACCAGTTGGCCCTCAAGGGCGAGTTGGACGTCACCAAGGTGTCCTACCACGCCCTGGGGCATATCCGGGACCAGTACGCCCTGCTCCGCTCGGGCAGCGCCCTGGGGCGGGGATGCGGACCGCTCTTGGTGGCAAAGGACAACATCGCACCCGCCGACCTGCGGGGCAGGACCATCGCGGTTCCGGGGCGCCTCACCACGGCGCTGCTCCTGCTGCGCCTGTTCGACCCCACCCTGAAGAACTTCCTGGTGATGCCCTTCAACGAGGTCATGGATGCCGTTCTGAACGGCAACGCGGATGCGGGCGTGATCATCCACGAATCCCGCTTCACCTACCAGGGGTTCGGCCTGCACAAGATGCTCGACCTGGGGGAATGGTGGGAGCAAGAGAGCGGCCTCCCCATCCCCCTGGGGGGCATCGTCGCCCGGCGCTCGCTGGGTGTTGAAACCATCGCCGCCATCGAACGCGCCCTGCGGGACGGGGTGGCCTTTTCCCGCGCCAATCCCGCCTCTGCGGCCCATTACATCCGCGAGCACGCCCAGGAGATGGACGAGGAGGTCTGCTCGGCCCACATCGGCCTGTACGTCAACGACTTCTCCAACGACCTGGGGGACGAAGGGGTCAGGGCCATCCAGTGCCTCATGGAACGGGCCGAAAAGGCGGGGATCATCCCCCCCTCCACCGCGCCGCTCTTTGACTGATGCGCCTCTTCACAAACAACGGGGGCACGATTATTCTGCACCCGTAACATTTTGCGGCTATAACCCAAAGAAAGATTGCGGCCAACTCCCCCCTTTGACAAAGGGGGAGGACACACAGTACTGTTTCAGTTAATTTTCACCGCAGGAGGATACTGTATGGCGGAAGAACAGAAGGAAAGGTGGCAGGGGTGGCTGGCGTTGTCCACGGCCATCGTGGCGGTCCTGGCCGCCCTGACCACGCTCTACATGGGGAAATACTCGTCCCGGGCCATCATGGCCCAGGGACAGGAGAGCGACCAGTGGGCCTATTATCAGGCCAAGAGCATCAAGCAGCACAACTTCGAGATGAACAAAAAGGCCCTGGAGTTGCAGTACCATTCCCAGAAGGGGCTGCCGCCCCAGGTGGCTGCGGAGTACGAAAAGACCCTGGCCAAGTACGGGGAGGAGATCAAGCGCTACGACGGCGACAAGAAGGAGATCAAGGACAAGGCGGAGACCATCGCCAAGACCAAGCTCAAGGCCCAGGAGATGGGGGGGAACTTCGCCTATGCCCTCATCTTCCTCCAGATCGCCATCATGCTCTCGTCCCTGGCCAGCCTGACCAAGCGCCACTACCTCTGGTACATCGCCCTGGGATGCAACGTGGGGTGGCTGTTTTTCTTTCTGGACGCCTGGATGCTGTTCTACTGAACAAAATTAACAGGTCGTTGAAAAACAGCCATCTCGCCGCCGTCCTCGAAAGCCCTTTTGTGCGGCGTAGCGCTGCTACGCCTCCACGGGTCTTTCTGCGGATGCGACGATCTGACTATTTTTGAACGACCTGAATTTTTCAACAACTTGTTAAACCTGAATCCGTGACGCCGGAATGCCGCAGCGTCCGGAAGAGCCGGGGCCCGCACGCCGCCATGTCGTAACAACCCAATCACGAGGCCCGTCCGCCGCCTGCTTGTTGCAAGCTCTTCAAATGCAAAGGCAGAGGCCTTCCGGACCAGCGGAGGCATGGAGGCGTCACGGATTCAGGTTAAAGCCCCTCCCCAGCATAAAAAAGGCCGCCCCATCTTGGGGCGGCCTTTTTCCATTCTTTGCCGGCATCTCACCCCAGGATTCGCGCCAAGAGGTCGAGCAGCGGGGCGGGATAGACCCCCAGGAGAATCGTTGCCAGGGTCGGGATGGCCAGGGCGACCGCCTCGGAGGCCGTGAGCAGCGGGGCTGCCGCTGCCGTCCCCTCCACCGGCCTCATGTAGAGCGCCACCACCACCCGCAGGTAGAAGAACACCCCCACCAGGGCCGAGAGCACGCCCACCACGGCCAGGGCGGTCTCGCCTCCCCGCAGGGCGGCGCTGAAGACGGCGAACTTGGCCATGAAACCGGCTGCCGGGGGAATCCCGGCCAGGGAGAACAACGCCACGGCCAGGGCCGCCCCGGCCAGGGGGTTGCGATACCCCAGGCCGCGGTACTGGTCGATGGCGTCCCGATCCGATCCGTCCGACAGGGCCGACACCGCACCGAAGGAGGCCAGCCCTGCCGCTGCGTAGGCCACGGCGTAAAAAATCGCGGCCCGCCCCCCGCCGGCCGGCAGGGCCACAAAGGCCAGGGCGACGTAGCCCATCTGGGCCACCGACGACCAGGCCAGCAGGCGCTTGATGCTGGTCTGCACCAGGGCCGCCAGGCTGCCGCAGACCATGGTGGCGAGCGCCAGGCACCAGAGGATGTCGTGGCCGCCGCGCCATCCGGCCGCCATGGGGAGCACGAGGAGCACGGCCGCGGCCGAGGCCCCCTTGGAGGCGGTGGAGAGGAACGCCGTCACCGGCGCCGGCGCCCCCTGGTACACGTCCGGGGTCCAGAGATGGGCCGGGACCCAGGAAAGTTTGAAGGCCAATCCCAGGAGGATCAGGCAGACGCCGGCCAGGAACAGCGGCTCGGGGGTAGCCGGCTGGGCCAGTTCGGACAGCCGGAGCGTCCCGCGGCTGCAATAGACCAGGGCGATCCCCATGGCCAGGACGGCCGCGGACAGGGTGCCGTTGAGCAGGTACTTCAACCCCGCCTCACCTCCCCGGACCGAATCCCGTTCAATGGCCACCAGGAGGTAAAAGGCAAAGGTAAAGGCTTCCAGGCCGAGGAACAGCATCAACAGGTCGGTGGCGGCGCAGGCAGCCCCCATGCCGGCCAGGGCGAAGAGCAGCGTGGCCGGGTACTCCTCCCCCGTGATGCCGCGCCGTCTGTTGTAGCCGGCAGCCAGCAGCAGGGCGACAATCCCGGCGCAGCCGAGAAACAGGACGAAGAACCGGGCAAAGGGGGTGATGGCAAGGCCCGGCATGACGGCCGTTCCCGGCGCACCGACCGTCCATCCCAGGGCAAGGGCGACAAAGGCGATGGACAGCCCGTAGAGGTAGCCGCCGGGACGCACCGCGCCGGCCAGCAGCACCAGCACGCTGCCGCCGGCCAGGATAATCAACGGCATGAGTGCCATCAGATCGGCCTTGGTCACGGCGCACCCCCAACCAGTAGCTGCACCGGCCCGTGGATCAGATCCAAAAGCGGCGCAGGGTGCACCCCCATCCACACCACCACCAGGGCCAGCACGGCCAAAAGGCACATTTCCCGGCGATCCAGGTCCGCCAGGGGCAACGGCGTGCGTTCCACCTGGAAGACCACCTCCTGCACCAGCCGCACCATGTATATCAGGGTCAGGACGATGCCGATGAAGGCCAGGCCCGCCGCCACGGGCGATTTCGTGAAGGTGCCGGCCAGCACCAGGAACTCGCCCACGAAGTTGTTCAGCCCCGGCAGGCCGACCGAGGCCATAGAGAAGAGCAGGAAAAAGAACGACCAGAGCGGGACCTTGCCCCACAGCCCGCCGAAGGCCTTGATCTCCCGGGTGTGGGCCCGTTCGTCCAGCATCCCCACCATGGCGAACAGGGCGCCGGTGGTCACGCCGTGGTTGGCCATCTGGATGATGGAGCCGGACAGGGCCACCGGCTGCCAGGCCGCGATGCCGATGGCCACGTACCCCATGTGGCCGATGCTGGAATAGGCGATCAGGCGCTTCATGTCATCCTGGGCAAAGGCCACCAGCGAGGCGTAGACGATGCCGGCGATGGCCAGGGCGTAGAACAGCGGCGTCAACGTGTGGGCCGCCTGGGGGAAGAGCGGGTAGCCGAAGCGGAGCAGGCCGTAGCTGCCGGTCTTGAGCAAAAGTCCGGCCAGGATCACGCTCCCCGCGGTGGGGGCGTCGGTATGGGCGTCCGGCAGCCAGGTGTGCAGGGGAAAGAGCGGAAACTTGATGGCAAAGGCAAGGAAAAAGGCGGCGAACAGCCAGAGCTGGGTAGCGGCCGGCACGGGGGTCGCGATCAGGTCGAACAGCCCGAAGGTGGCCACGCCGCTCTGCCGGGCATGAAGCAGGTGCAGGGCGATGATCGCCAGGAGCATGAGGAGCGAGCCGAACATGGTGAAGAGGAAGAACTTGACCGTGGAGTAGATGCGCCGGCCGTGCCCCCAGATGCCGATGAGGAAGAACATGGGGATCAGCATCACCTCCCAGAACAGGTAGAACAGGGCCAGGTCCAGGGCCAGGAAGACCCCCATGATGCCGGTCTCCATGGCCAGGAGCAGCGCCAGGAACAGGCCGACCTTTTCCCCAACGGCCCGCCACGACACCACAAGGGCCACGCAGAAGCTGAAAGCGGTCAGCATGACCATGAGGAGCGATATGCCGTCCAGCCCCAGGGTGTAGCGGATGCCGAAGGCCGGAATCCACGGGGCGTCCTCCACCAGCAGGTAGCCGGGCAGGGCCGGTTTCAAGGCCGCCAATCCCTGCCACGAGGCGTACAGCCAGAGCGCCAGCACAAGCTCCCCGGTCATGACGCCCAGGACCAGCGGCCGTGCGGCCGCAGGACGCCGCCAGGCCGGCAGCACCAGCAGACAGCCCGCCAGGGGGAAGAAGACCAGGATGGTCAGAAGGTGCAGATCGGCCATCATGACAGCGTCACCCACACGAGGTAGGCCAGCACGACGCAGACCCCGGTCGCCAGGCCGAACAGGGAGGTGGCCACCCGGCCGGTGCTCCAGGCGGCGGGCAGACCGCCCAGGCGGGCGGTGAGGCGGGCCAGGCCGTCCAGGGCGCCGTCGATGCCGGCCTCGTCCCCCTGTTTCCAGAAGAAACGCGCCAGGCGTTTGAAGGGGGCGATGACCAGCACACCGTAGAGGTTGTCCAGACGCCACCCGTCCAGCAGAAAACCCGCGCCCGGCAGGCCGGCCTCTTCGCGGGCCAGGGCCTTGGCCCGGCGGCTGCCGGCGTAGCGGGACCAGGCCAGGGCCAGGCCTGCGAGACTGAGGAAGGCGGCGACGAGTTGCAGGGCGATCTCCCCGCCATGGGACGCCTGCTCACGCCCGGCGAAACCGGGGATCGAGCCGAGGAAGCCATCCAGAATACCCTGGTGGCCCAGGTAGGCGGGCAGGTTGAGCAGGCCGCCGCACAGCCCCAGCAGGGCCAGGGGGATGAGGGCGATGGTCATGACCTTCGGCAGGGGGCCGGTGTGAGCCTCTTCCCCGCCGTGGAAGACCACGAAGACCATGCGGAAGGTGTAGAAGGAGGTCAACAGCGCCGTAACGAGGCCCAAGAGCAGCAGGACATTGTACAGGGGGCCGCCCTGGGCGGCCACTCCTCCCAGGATGGCGTCCTTGCTGAAGAAGCCGCCGGTCAGGGGAAACCCGGCCAGGCAGAGGGCACCGGCCAGAAACGGCCAGTAGACCGCGGGCAGCTTTGTCCTGAGCCCCCCCATGCGGAAGATGTCCTGCTGGTGGTGCAGGGCGGTGATGACGCAGCCGGCCCCCAGGAACAGGAGCGCCTTGAAGAAGGCGTGGGTCAAGAGGTGGAAGGCGGCGCCGGTCAGCGCTCCGGCCCCCACGCCGAGCACCATGTAGCCGATCTGGCTGATGGTGGAGTAGGCCAGGATGCGTTTCAGGTCGCGCTGGCAGCAGGCGCAGGTGGCGGCGTAGAAGGCGGTGATGCCGCCGGTCAGGGCGATGGCGGCCCGCACCGTCTCCGAGCCGCCGATGAGCGGGAACAGGCGCGCCAGCAGGTAGACCCCGGCCGTGACCATGGTGGCGGCGTGAATCTGGGCCGACACCGGCGTGGGGCCGGCCATGGCGTCCGGCAGCCAGACCGACAACGGCAGCTGGGCCGATTTCCCGGCAGCGCCGGCCAGAAGCAGCAGGCCGAGGGTCGTGACGACGGCAGGGGGGATGAGTGCCCCCATGGTGTTCAGGTGGGTGATGGAGACGGAGCCGGAGATCTGGTACATCCAGACGATGGCGATGCCGAAGGCGGTGTCGCCGATGCGGGTGGTGATGAAGGCCTTGCGCCCGGCGGTGGCGTTCTTCTCCTCCGTGTACCAGAAGCCGATGAGGGCGTAGGAGCAGAAGCCGACCCCCTCCCACCCCAGGTAGAGGAGCGGCAGGTTCTCGGCCAGTACCAGCACCAGCATGGCGAAGACGAAGATGTTCAGGAGGGCGAAGTAGCGGGCCCAGGCCGGGTCGTCCTGCAGGTAGCCCACGGAGTAGAGGTGGATCAGGCCGCACACAAAGGTGATCATCAACGTCAGGCTGAGGGAGAGCTGGTCAAGGTACAGGGCGATGGGGGCCTGGAAGCCGAAGGCGGCCAGCCAGGAGCCCAACTCCACCCGTACCGGGCCGGTGAAGCCGGCACAAGCCAGCACGGCGCAGGCAAACGCGCCCCAGATCACCCCGCAAGCCACCGCCTCGCCCCCACGGCGCGGCAGCAGCCGGCCCAGCAGGGCGTTGCAGAGGCCGCCCAGAAGCGGCAAGAGGAGTATGAGGGCGAGGTAGAGGTTCATGAGTTCTTTCGTTTACAGCCGTTCACCACAGAGAAAAATCGGAAGAATCCGTGGTTGGCTTAGATGATAAGGACTTTAAGGACTAGCAGGCCAGTCGGAGCTTTTAGGAATCTCCCTGAAATCTCTGGCCATAATAAAATAACAGCCGAGAAAAATGTGCCGAACGTTATGGTTGCAGCACAAACGAAACTTGGCAATTTTTCCGTAAAATTGATTGCATACCATAATGTGACAGATTCTGACACTGTTATGAACGAACTCACAAATGCCGTCACTAATGCCAATATAGCAACAATAAATCGGAAAATTTTCAACGATCTCTGGAAACGCCTGGGAATTAACGTGGGGAGCGTAAGTATCACAACAACACAAAAAAAAGGAAGTAATGTATTTTTTGCAAATTGAAAGGGTGTAATTAGATGGCCAATTCCAAGTCCAGTGTCAAATAACCCTCTTGAAATATTGTATCCAAAGAATGAAGCAGAAAGCCCGCATATTACAGAAATTACAACCAGCGCTATTTTTGATTTTTTTGGCATCTGGTATACCTCTAACATTCATTCAACAATCTGCTGTTCTGCATTTCAATGCATATCTAATGTAAAGACAATAGCGCCAGGTAATTACAAAAACCACCTACCCAACATCCCCCGCAGCCTCTTTTCCACTTTGTCCTCCCCAGTCAGACACGAACTGCATACCTTTATCTTCTTCTCGTCGGTCAGTACCGTATTGAGATGCCGGTCACAGGCGAATTTCGTGCAGCGCACGCAGATGCCGCCGGTGCCGACCGGGTTGGCGCTATTACAGACGCCGCATCGCCACGGTATTGAGGACGACACGATGTTCAGCATGGGAACGCCCTAAACTCCCCCTCCCCTTGCGGGAGGGGGCTGGGGGGTGGGGGAAGCCGCTTCCAGGCACCGCTGCCTGACAACTTCCAAAACACCTTCAATATTTGTGATCACATCATTGTTCCAAAACCTCAGAACCGCGAAGCCGTTCGCGCGAAGACAGGCATCCCGTTGCTCATCGTAGATCTCATTTTCCGCATGCTGTCCTCCGTCGAGTTCTATGACAATCCTCGTATCGAAGGAGACGAAATCAACGATATATGACTCTATCACCTGCTGCCTGCGAAACTTGATGCCCTCAAGCTGGCTGTTCCTCAGATGCCGCCACAGCAACCGCTCTACGTCAGTGCCGTTGTTTCGTAGTTCTCTGGCAAAGGGATGAAGGGTGTGTCGCGGTTTCATGGCAGCATCCCCCACCCCCTAGCCCCCTCCCGCAAGGGGAGGGGGGATTTTTAAACCCATGCCGATCATTCTACCCCTTCATCTCGCTGAACCGGTCCGTATCCACGGTCTTGCGCCGGCGGTGCAGGTAGACCACCATGGCCAGGGCCAGGGAGACCTCGGCAGAGGTGAGGGCCATGATGAAGATGGCGAACAACTGGCCGTCCGCACTCCCCCAGCGGGCCGAGCCCCCCACGAACACCAGCATGACGGCGTTCAGCATGACCTCGATGCAGACCAGCATCATGATCAGGTTGGCGCGCCAGGCCAGAAGGCCGCCCATGCCCAGGAAGAAGAGCAGGCCGGCCAGGCAGAGGATATGTTCCAGCGGGACGATCATGACGGGCTTTCCTCATCCCCCGCCCCTCCCCCCGGGGGAGAGGGTGGCCGAAGGCCGGGTGAGGGGGCACCTTGCCGCCCCAGATATAAGGCCCCTACCAGGGCGAACAACAGTTGCAGCGAGATCAACTCCACCGCCAGGCCGTGGTCCTGGAACAGGTGTCGGGCCACCTCGCGGATCGGCAGGGCCGAAGCCGCCGATGCGGCTGGGGCGCCGTGACGGGAGATGATAACGATTGCCAGGCAGACAATGCTCACCCCGGCCAGCGCCATGGCCGGAAGCCATTCCCGCCGATGGGGCGACAATCCCCTTTCCGGGTGTCCCAGGTCGAGCATCATGATCACGAACAGGAACAGGACCATGATGGCGCCGGCGTAGAGGATCACCTCGAAAGCCGCCACCAGCGGCGCCATCAGCAGATAGAAGATCACCGCGATGGAGAACAGGGAGGTGACCAGGTACAGGATGGCATGCACGGGGTGTTTCTCGGTAATGGCCAGGATCGTGCCCATGACGGCTACCGCCGCCAGTATGTAGAAAATGGTCTGTTCCATAGGGCTCGTCAAAAATCTAAAATCTGAAAAGCATTACCACGGAGGACACGGAGGAAATCTAAAGATAATGATTATACCTCATAACACGGCTCACGCTTATATTCGTGTGATGTTTTGGGTTTCCTCAGATTTCCCTCCGTGTCCTCCGTGGTAAATGCTTTGCAATGCCCTTACGGCATCAACGACCTGACATCCACCGGCGGCGTCTCTTCCAACCCCTCACCCCGCGGCTGGGTCACGGCGATGCCGGCGTGGCGGTAGAAGTTGTAGGAAGCGTCCTTGCCGCAGCCGTCGATCAGCAGGTCTTCCTTTTCAGCCACCAGGTCCATGATGTCCCGCTTGCAGATCTCGTAATCCGGGGTCATCTGGATGGCCAGGGTCGGGCAGGCCTCGGCGCACAGGCCGCAGAAGATGCAGCGGGAGAAGTTGATCCGGAACCATGCGGCGTAGCGGCGGCCGTCCGCCTGCTCGGCCGCCTGCATGGAGATGCAGTCCACCGGGCAGGCTGCGGAACAGAGGTAACAGGCCACACAGCGCTCGCCGCCGTCCGGGTCGCGGGTCAGCACGATGCGCGCGCGGTAGCGCGGGTAGGGGACGCGCTTTTGCTCGGGATACTGGATGGTGACCGGCCGGCGCAGCATGTGCGACAGGGTGATGCGGAAGCCGCCCAGGATGGCGCGTATGTCGGAGAGTATCGGCATGGGTACGTTTTTCCAGAGACAAGAGACGCCCCGGGGGGCGTCTCGGTTCGGGAGTCGGAAAGATATTAGGCGTTGCCGTGTTTGGCCCGTTCGGCCTTCTTGAGCAGCGCCGAGGCCAGGGGATGGCTGTTGTTCTCGGCATAGCGGCTGGCGGTATTGCCGGTGGGCGTCTTGAGCCCGGCATCGGCGCCGCCGTCCAAAAGCGCCTGCACGGTCTGGTTGCAGCCGTAGATGGCGGCCAGCATCAAAGGGGTATGTCCCTCCCGGTCCCGGACGTCAACGTCGGCGCCCTTGTCGATCAGCATCCTGACGATCTCGGTGTGGCCGTTGGCGGCGGCGTAATGGAGGGCCGTTTTGCCTTTGTCGCTGCTGGCGGTCAAATCCGCGCCCCGGTGCAGCAGGTCCTGAACAAAGTCCTTCTGCCCCTCTTTCGCGGCATTGATCAGAGGGGTGTGGCCGTGACGGTCTTTGGCGTTCACACTTT
>Ga0207857_1000376_pt1 | contig 12661 bp, 12 predicted proteins | sample LuqExpMetageno22_FD_187780 | JGI IMG/M metagenome (GOLD analysis project Ga0207857, IMG submission 187780) | Tropical forest soil microbial communities from Luquillo Experimental Forest, Puerto Rico - Sample 22 (SPAdes) | ecosystem: Environmental > Terrestrial > Soil > Tropical forest ... | reverse complement strand
CTGCCGGTGGTCAAGGAACAGCTGGCGACGCTGCAGAGCGGCCAGGTCCTCTTCCGCGGCGACCTGGTGCCGGGCCAGCGGCTGGAGTGGACGGTGCGGGAGCGCGAAGCCCGGCGCACGGCGGCTGGGGAACGGGAACGCTCCTGGGAGACGTCGCTCACCCTGGATTTGCCGAAGCTGGGGAGCGTCACGGCCGACCTGAAGCTCGACGGCACCAGGGTGAGCATCGAGCTGCGCGCCGCCCAGCCCGCCTCGGCGGGGATTCTGGAAGGTGCAACCGCCCGCCTTGCCGAGCAGCTTGAGGCGTCCGGGCTGGTATTGTCCGCGGTCGGTGTGACCCATGAAATCCCGTAAGGATGAAGAACGCCGCGCCGCGGCCCTTGCCTACAAACAGGGCTACTATGCCCCGGTGGTCGTTGCCCGGGGCAAGGGGGTGCTGGCCGAGGCGATCATCGCCTGCGCGCGCGAGGCGGGGGTCTATGTCCACGAATCGCCGGAACTGGTCAACCTGCTGATGCAGGTGGACACCGACCAGTTCATACCGCCGGAATTGTATCGCGCCGTGGCGGAGGTGCTGGTCTGGCTGTACGGAATTGAAGGGGAACACTAGCAGGTTGTTGAAAAACAGCCATCTCGCCGCCATCCTCGAAAGCCCTTTTGTGACTGAGGCCTTTGGCCTCACCCTTCGGGCGCCTTCGCGGGGCTTTTAGCAGAGCCGTTCCGGCTCTGTCCCTGCGGGATGAACTTCGCTGCGCTCCGTCACCGATAATTGCCTCCGGCGATTATACTGCGGGTGCGACGACCTGGCTATTTTTGAACAACCTGGGTATTTCGCTAGATAAAGATCGTTTTCATATCTGGGAGGGAGCAATGCAGATCAAATTCGGAACCGACGGCTGGCGCGGTGTCATCGCCCGCGATTTCACCTTTGACAACCTGTCCCTGGTGGCCCAGGCCACCATGGACTACCTCAACCGCGACGGTTCGGGCGACAAAGGGCTGGTGATCGGTTATGACCGGCGTTTTCTTTCCCGGGATTTTGCCCGGCGCGTGGCGGAGGTGGCGGTGGGGAACGGCATACGGGTCCGCCTGACCGACAATTATGCGCCGACGCCCGCCGTGTCGTGGGCGGTTCGAGAATCGGGCGCCGGAGCGGGCGTCATGATCACGGCAAGCCATAACCCTCCGGAATACAACGGTTTCAAGGTCAAAGAGCGGTTCGGCGGCTCGGCCCGCCCCTCCACCACCAAGATGCTGGAGGAGATCGTCGCCTTCAACCAGGCCAACGACCGCCGCGTGGTGGCCGCCCCCTTCGAGGAGGCCCTGGGCAAGGGAATGATCGAGGTGTTCGATCCTTGCGAGGGGTATTTTCGCCAGATCGGCCGGTACGTGGACCTGGACCTGATCGCCAAAGCCGCAATCCCGGCCGTGGTCGATCCGATGTACGGCGCCGGCTCGGGTTTCCTCCCCCGGCTGCTGGCCGGCATCGACGAGATCCACAACGGCGAGAATCCCATGTTCGGAGGGCAGCCTCCCGAGCCGATCGGCGAACATCTCACGGAGCTCTCCGCACTTCTCAGAGGGGGCAGGTACCGGGTAGGGCTGGCCCTGGACGGTGATGCGGACCGGATCGGGGCGGTGGACGAGCATGGTGATTTTTTCTCGTCCCACTGCATCTTCACCGTCATCCTGCGGCACTTGATCGAGCACAAGGGGCTGCGGGGCGGCGTGGTCAAGACCGTCTCCACGACCCGCATGGTGGACCTCCTGGCCCAGAAATACGGCCTGCCGCTGTTTGAGACCCCCATCGGCTTCAAGCATGTCTGCGAACTGATGCTGGCCGAGGATATCCTCATGGGGGGCGAGGAATCGGGCGGCCTGGGGGTCAAGGGGCATATCCCGGAACGGGACGGCATCCTGCTGGGGCTTTTGCTGCTGGAGGCCGTGGCGGTCAGCGGCAAAGGCCTGCGCCAGCTCCTCGACGAAACCATGGACGAGATCGGGCGCTTCTCGTACCGCCGTATCGACCGGCGCATCGAGACCGCTGCCAAGGAGCAACTCGTTGCGCGCCTGAAAGCCGACCCCCCGGCCGAGATCGATGGCCGCCGGGTGGCTGCCGCCAACTTCAGCGACGGTTTCAAGTTCATCTTCGAGAACGGCGACTGGCTTTTGATCCGCCCGTCGGGCACCGAGCCGGTCCTGCGGCTCTACAGCGAAGCCGGGACGCCGGAGCAGGTGGATCGGCTGCTCCGTGCGGCGGCGGTTCTGGCGGCAGCCTGAAACACCACGTCCGTCGTGCAACCGGGCGAAAAAATATGCGGTATGAAATTAATAACTTGACATATCGACGAATTGTTTTTTATATCGAATGAACTACATGTATTGATTGGCCATCAGAGGGCAAAGCATGGGTAACCGTGTGACGCAAAGCTACCTGTCCAATGCAGTCTTGGAAAGAGGGGTTATACGATCGGTTCAGGATAAGGCCTACTGCGGTTATCCGGGTAGGCTTTCTTTATGGGGCGCACGGCCTGCCGGGGCCTGATGGCGGGGAAAATTGTAACATTAGAGAAATAATAAATTTGATACCTTTTATTGTTTCTGTGGTATTAAAGTGCACACACAATACATCGTAGGCAACTACGTCCAACGGGATACCTGGAAAGAGGAGGATTACTGGCATGGCGAATATTCTCATCGTTGACGATTCTTCCACAATGCGCAAGATCATTTCACGCTCGCTCAGGCAGGCCGGCCTGGCGGTCGATGAAATATATGAAGCTGGCGACGGCATCGAAGGGCTGAGCGTGCTTGCCTCCGGCAAGCCGGTTACGCTGATCCTCTCCGATATCAACATGCCCAACATGGACGGCCTGGAGTTCATCAAACAGGTCAGGGCCAACGGCAACACCGTCCCGATCGTCATGATCACCACGGAGGGGGGCGAGGAGATACTCAAGGAGGCCATCGCGAGCGGGGCCAGCGACAGCATCAAGAAGCCCTTTACGCCCGAGCAGCTGCAGGAAAAACTGGGAGGGCTGATATGAGCCTCAACGCCGACATCGCCGACACGGCCAGGTTTACGGAAGAACAGCTTGCCAGGTATGTGATCGATGCCACCAAGGATGTTTTTTCCACGATGGTCATGATGGACCCGGCGGACGATTATCCCCTCAAGGACCCGATCCATCGTTTTCAATGCAGCATCACCGGCATGGTGGGATTTGCCGGCATCTATTCGGGGGTGATTTCCATACACTGCCCGGTCGCCCTGGCCCTCCAGATCACCTCCAGCATGCTGGGCATGGAATGCGAGGAGGTCAACGAAGACTTGAACGACGCCATCGGCGAAATCGCCAATATGCTGGGGGGCAGTGTCAAGCAGGTGCTTTCCAAGGGGGGGATGGATGTAAAACTCTCGATCCCGACGGTTATCTCCGGCGAAGATTACACCGTCAACTCGCTTTCAGACATTGACTGTGTCGTTATCCCGTTCAAGGTCAGCGACAACAGTTTCCTCGTCGGACTCACCCTTAAAAAAGAAGACTGACGCCGCGTTGCGGCCGCAGCCCTGATTGTTGCGGCGTAAAGCCCCGGCCCGGAAGATAATCCCCGATGGATGGATATACCATATTACATGAGATGTTGGCCTCTGCCCTGAAGCAGGCTGGCGAGGAAAGCGGCATGCTTTTGGGGCAGGAGCTCGCCATTGCCCTGTCCGATTCGCTTACCACCAGCAAGACATCCTATTTCGGCGGCCTGGATGATGCCTGCTTCGTGATCGGCGTCGAGTCGAGGGAGGCGTACACCGGCCAGTTCTATCTCGTGTTCTCCCTGCGCGACGCCATCGTGATGAGCAGCATCCTGCTGGGCATCCCGCCCGCCCGCATCCAGGAAAAGAAGCGCCTGAGCATCATCGAAAGCGACGACATCGACGCCTTTGCCGAGATTGCCAACATGATCAACGGGGCGTTCAACACCGTCTTTCAGGGCAGTCTCCCCAACAAGGTACACCTGAAGCTGCTCACCCCCAAAAAGTTCATCCCCGAAATCGACGAGTTGAGCGAGAGCGAGCCGCTCCCCGAGGGCGATTACCTGATGTTCCGCTCGAAACTGGAGATGCCGGACCAGGAGCTGAACTATCTGGACGTGCTTATACCCGTTGAACTGGGCAACCAGTTCGATCCCCCCGGCGAGGAGCCGGAGGAGCCCCCGGCAGAGGAGGAGGCCGCCCCGGCCGTCCAGGCCGAGGAGGCCCCGGAACAGCCGCAAACCAAGCTTGGCGGCGGCGTTGCAGCCGTCAACCCGGTGGAGGCCGGCCCGGCGGAAGGCGGGGTCGACAGCGTCGTCGTGCTGGAGGACGACAACGAGGAGCGCCGCCAGATGGTGGCGGTGGCGGTTCTGAGCGGTTACCAGGTGGTCGAAGGGACCCTCAACGCCGACATCAAGGAACTTTTCGCCGGCCGCAACGTGCGACTGGTGCTGATAGGCTCGCAGGATGCGAATGACCACGAACTGGCGGTCTGCATCAAGGTCAACGCCATTCGCCAGGACTCCCCGCCCCCGATTATCATGAGCGCCCAGCGCTGGACCCGGACGGCCGTATTGAAGGCGCTGAAATACGGCGCCCGGGAGATCGTCATCAAGCCCTGCAGCGAAGAGGAACTGATTGCCAAGGTGCGCAGGTTCTGCAACCCACCGGTGCAGTAGCAACCCGCGACGGTCGGGGGGATCCCTTTATGTTGTCTTATCGGTGCGGCATAGGCGCTCTGGGGCGCGGCACGGCTGTCGCGAAGGCCATACCCGTGGCGCTGTTGGCCGTTTTGCTCGGCGCGGCCTTGTGCCCGTCCTCAGCCCTGGCTTCCATCCCCAATCACGTTTTCCGGGTCGATATCCGCCCCAAAGAGGGGTATACCCGGATCGTTCTGCGCCTCAAGGAAAATCCGCAGTTCGCCGTTGTCTCCCTGCCCGGCAACAGGGTCCGGCTCGAACTCCGGGATACGGAGGGCCCGCTTTTTCACAAATACCGGCGCTATTCCGATGCCAGCATCGGCGGCCTGGTATTTTCCCGGCGCGGGGCAGACCTGAACGTCACGTTTCAGACGGCATCGGGGACGGGATGGCGGGATATCAGCACGAGCGGCACCTGCGCCATTACCCTGGATGTGGGCAAAAGGTTCAGCCCGGCGCCTCCCCGCCTGTACATCGCCGGACGCGAGAGGATCTGGAGCGGTGCGGAGAAGCTGGTGCGGGACTTTGACCCGCCCCTGAAAACCGATATCCCCTTTTCGCCGACCGATCCGCAGATCCTGAAGAACATCCTGAACGACAGCGATCAACAGGCCTTCGCCGCCGCCGAGGCGGCCCTCTACAAAGGCCTCCTGACCGAGGCCGAGGAACCCTTCGCCCAGTTCGCCTCCCGGCAGAGCGCGGTAAGGCCGCTGGCCCTCTACCGGCTCGGCGAAACATGGTACAAGTTGCAGAAATATCCCCAGGCGCTGGCCGCCTTTCGCGAGGCCGAAAAGATCTGGCCGGCATTCCTCGCGTACAACCCCGGGGTGACGTTTTGCTATGGGGACAGCATCGCCCGGAGCGGGGACCTTGCCAGCGCCCGCTTGCTCCTCGCCCGCCTGATTGCCCGGCTTGCGGACAAGAAGTTCGCCCCTACCCTCCTGGTGCGGCTGGCCGATATCCTGACCCGTCAGGGGCACGACCCGGAGGCGCTGGCCATCTATCGTACGGTGGCCGACAATTTTCCGGACAACAAGGCCAACGAGATGGCGCAGTTGCGGCTGGCAGACCGTGATTTTCTCCGCACCACCCCGTGGGATTACCGGCGCCTGAGCGACCTCTACCTGGAGATCTCGCGCCAGAGCAGCGATGTGGACATGCGCGAGGAGGCCCTGTTCAAGCACGTCCTGCTGCATTCCATCCACGGCGAGGCCTCCGATGCCCTGCAGCAGCTCGTGCTCTTCCAGAAACGGTTTCCGCGCGGGGTCTACGCCACCGTATGCCGCACCATCCGGGAGGTGCTGGTGGCCCAGGTGTACCATGAGAACAACTGGGACAAGGATGCCCCCGGGCTGATCAGGTTCGTCGAAGAGCACCAGGACTACCTGGCCGCCTGCATGGACCTGCCCGATTTCCTCCCGAATGTCGCCAGGGCCTACGATGAGGCGGGCAGGCCCATCGAGCTGATCAAATTCTTCACCACCCTCCTGGACCATCAGTGGGCGACTGCCAGCGGCCCCTATCTCTACGAGGAGATTGCCTCCAACGCGGATCTTCTCGGGGACAGCGTCCTGGCCGAGAAGACCTTGCGCACCTTCCTGCGGAAATATCCCACCCATCCCCGGGCGCGGCTCATGCTGGAGCGTTTGGGGGGAGTGTATTTCGTGGACGGCAAATATCAGGAGGCCCGGGATACCCTGCTCTGGCTGCTCAACAAGAAGGAGCGCGCCCTGAAAGCCGAAAGCTACTACTATCTCGGCCGCTCCCTGTGGGAGCAAAAAGGGGCTGCCCAGGCCGGCAAGGCGATGGATCTCTACATCGCCACGGCCGGCCGGGATGAAAAGGATGCCGGTTTCCTGCCCGACGCCTATTATGTGGCCGCCTCGGCGCGCCTGGCGTCGGGGGACCGCAAGGGCGCCCTGCGCCTGCTTGACGCCGGCATAAAGCTGCCCGGCAACGAGCGCAACGAAGAATTCCTCTACAAGGCCGGCGAGGTCAATGCCCAGGAGGGCAGGAAGCAGGTCGCCCGTTCGTATTTCGAGCAGGTGGTGAAAAAGGGCAAGGACGGGGACTGGAAAAGGCTGGCGCAACAGGCCATCGATTCGCTGGGCCCGGAGCCCGCCACGCACTAGTGTGCCGGAACTGTCAATAATCAGACCAAGTCAAAAAGCCGACACGAATGGTGACAAGATTGTGCACGGGAAGTCCGCCCCGGGCGGTGGCATGGCGGCGGCATTCCTCGTGGGACAGGCGCCTCTTTCCCCTGCCCCATAAAGTGGAATGTATTTTGCAAAAAGGAACACGGCTCGTTCGTTTGCCGAGGGGAGGCTTACATGCCGGTTGACGGAATTTTTGGCACAACCATTGATTTGCTGGGTAAAAATATTGATCTGCGGACCAAAAACCAGAACCTGATCTCATCGAATATCGCCAATGCGGAAACACCCAATTACACCCCCAAGGCCCTGGAGTTCGAGCAGGAACTGCAAGATGCGGTGAAAAACCGCAGCAAGGGAACGCCGGCCATCACGAACCCGCGGCACCTGCCGTTGAAAGGGGCTGCGGGCCGTCTCCAGTCCGTGACCGGCCAGGTTGTCGAAACCCCTTCCAAAACCCCCGGCAACGACGGCAATGCGGTGGAACTGGAAAACGAGATGGGCAGGCTGCTGGAGAACCAGATCATGTTCAACGCCTCGGTCCAGATGCTCTCGAAAAAGTTCGGGGATTTGAGTATGGCGATCAAGGGAGGCAACTAAATGGATTTTTTCAGCTCGATGAATATCAGCTCTTCGGCCCTTACGGCCGAGCGGACGAGGATGAACCTGATCTCCAGCAACCTGGCAAACGCCAGCGCCACCCGGACCCCCGAGGGAGGGCCGTACAAGCGTAAGGATGCGGTTTTCAGCGCAACCCCCCTGGAGAGCCGTTTCGGCCGGGCGCTGGACAGCGCTGCCGGCCAGCAGACGCGCCAGGTGGAGGTCACCGAGATCGTGGAGGACCAGAACCCCCCGCGCATGCAGTACGACCCCAGCCATCCCGACGCGAACGCCCAGGGTTACGTGGCCATGCCCAATGTGAACGTGGTCGAGGAGATGGCTGACATGATCAGCGCCAGCCGCAGCTATGAAGCCAATGTGACGGCGGTGCAGGCGGCCAAGAGCATGGCGCTCAAAACGCTTGAGATCGGTAAATAGTTTCCGGGAGGTTTCGTGTGGAATTAAAAGGTATTGGCAGCGATCTTGGCCTGGGTGCGGCATTCCCCGAGGTCAGCGGAACGAAATCCACGTCTGCGGTCGAAGGGGCGGGGAAGTTCTTCAGCGAACTCGTTTCCAAGGTCAACGACATGCAGATGCAGTCCGACCAGGCTATCCAGGGGCTTGCCACGGGAGAAAACAAGAATCTCCATGAGGTGATGATCTCCATGGAAAAGGCCAGCATCTCCTTCCAGTTCCTGGCCCAGGTGCGGAACAAGGCGGTGGAGGCGTACCAGGAAGTGATGCGCATGCAGGTGTAACAGGTTGTTGAAAAACAGCCATCAGGCCTTTGTCCTCGAAAGCCGCCTTGTGACTGAGGCCTGTGGCCTCACCCTTCCGGCGCCTTCGCGGGGCTTGTCTAGCGGGTGCGACGATCTGACTGTTTTTGAACACCCTGAGTTTTCAATAGCCTGCTAGCGTCCCGCGCGGGTCGGCTTGAGAGAGATTTCGTTTTTTACCTGTCAGTGAAAGGATGTTAGCGTTCTACATGCCCGAAGGATTCCAGAGACTTATAGAGCCTTTCATGGCGCTGTCCCCCGGCAAGCGCATGCTCATTGGCGGCATAGCGTTCCTGTCGGCGCTGGCATTTGCCGTGCTGATATTTGTGGTCAACCGTACCGACTACAAACCGCTCTTCACCAACCTTACCACCGAGGATGCGGGGGAGATCGTAAAAAAGCTGAAGGACACCAAGACCCCGTACCAGATCACGGCAGACGGCAAGGGGATCCTCGTCCCGGCCGACAAGGTCTACGAAATGCGGCTTTCCCTGGCCTCCGAGGGATTGCCCCAGGGGGGCGGCGTCGGCTTCGAAATATTCGACCGCAAGAACTTCGGCATGACGGAGTTCGTGCAGAAGCTTAATTACCAGCGCGCCCTTCAGGGGGAGCTTTCCCGCACCATCTCCCAGATCAACGGCGTCGAGCAGGCCCGCGTTCACCTCGTGATGCCGGAAAAATCGCTGTTCAAGGAGAATGAAAAGCCTGCCACCGCTTCCATCGTGCTCAAGATGAAATCGAACCGCTCCCTGAGCGACGCGGAAGTTCAGGGGGTGGTGCATCTGGTCGCCTCCTCCATCGAGGGGATGGACCCGGAGCATGTCACCGTCCTGGACAGCCGCGGCAAGATCCTCAGCAAGGGGGGGAGCAGCGATCCGGCTGCCCGCATGACCGCCTCCATGCAGGATACCCAGCGCGCTTACGAAAAGAATGTCGAAGAGCGTATCCAGTCGCTTCTTGACCGTATTGTCGGGTCGGGGAAAACGGTGGCGCGGGCGACGGCGACCTTCGACTTCAAGCAGGTGGAGCGGGTTGACGAGAAGTTCGACCCGGAGACCATTGCCGTCAGGAGCGAACAGCGCAGCGAGGAAAAAGGCGCATCGAGCAATGCGATCGCCGGCGTCCCCGGCGTCCAGACCAACCTGGGCAAGACCGCCCCCAAGCCCGCCTCTGCTTCCAGCGGCGGCTCCAAGAACGACGAAACCCTCAACTATGAGGTAAGCCGGTCCACCTCCAAGACCATCGAACCGGTGGGGACCCTGAGCAAGATATCCGTGGCCGTCCTGGTGGACGGTAAGTATGAAATGCCCGCGGCCGTCAAGGATGGCCAGGTCGGCAAGGCGAAATACATCCCCCGTTCTCCCGACGAGTTGCAGAAGATCGAGACCCTCGTGAAGAGCGCCATCGGCTTCAACGCCGAGCGGGGGGACCAGTTGAGCGTGCAGAACATCCCGTTCCAGGACATGGGCGACACCGGCGCAGCCGAAACGTCTGCCTGGTGGAGCAGCCCCTTCTTCATGGCACTCTACAAAAACCTGCTGATCGGCCTGGGGTTCCTGGCGATGGTCCTGTTCGTCATCCGGCCGCTCCTCAAATCGCTCAAGGTGATAAAACCACCGGCGTTCGAGTCGTTTGAGCCGATCAGCGAGATGCCCGAAAAGCTCACGTCCGCCGAAAAGGCCCAGATAGCCATACAGATGGCTGAACAGCAGAATCTCATCGAAACAGCCAAGAAGGACCCCTACCAGGTCGCCCAGATACTCCAGAACTGGTTGGGTGAAGAGAACAACTGAAAAATATCCAGAGAGACGAACGGGTGTAGTCATGACAGGGTCCCTGACTGGGTCTGAAAAAGCTGCCATCCTCCTGCTCTACCTTGGTAACGAGGTTACCAGCAAGGTCTTCGAGCATATGGACGACGACGAGATAAAAAAGATCAGCAAGAGCATGGCCCACCTGGGGCATGTGCCGCGAAGCACCATCATGCAGGTGGTGGAGGATTTCACCGGCGTCATCAACCCCGAGGCGGGGATCTTTTCCCAAGGTGAGGAGTTTGTCCGGAAGATCCTCGAAAAGGCGCTCGGCCCCGTCAAGGCCGAGATGCTCATGGAGGAGTTGCAGGCCTCCAGCTACGGCGACCTGGTGGATATCCTGGGCAACATGGATTCCAAGAGTATCGCCAACTTCCTGTCCCAGGAGCATCCCCAGACCGTTGCGGTCATCCTGGCCAAGCTGAAATCCAAGCAGACCAGCGAGATAATCAGCCTGCTCCCCCAGGAGCTGCAGGCGGAAGTCGTCCTGAGGATCGCCGATGTGGAACAGGTTTCGCCGGAGATACTCCAGGAGATTGACGACGTCATACGGCGGGAGATCAAGTCCATGGGTGGCGGGCAGCGCTACAAGGTGGGCGGCGTCGAGAAGGTCGTGGACATGTTCAACCACTTCGACCGGAGCAAGGAAAAGCAGATCCTCGACAAGCTGGACGTGCTGAGCCCCCCCCTGGCCGAGATCATCCGCAAGCACCTGTTCACCTTCGAGGACATCTTCAAGCTGGACGACCGCAGCATCCAGGCCATCATGCGCGAAGTTTCCAACGACACCCTGACCCTGGCCATGAAGACCTCCCCGGACGAGGTCAAGGACAAGATCTTCAAGAACATATCCAGCCGTGCGGCGGAGATGATCAAGGAGGACCTGGAGGTCATGGGGCCGGTGCGGCTCTCGGACGTGGACAAGGCCCAGTCGGAGATCATCAAGGTCGTGCGCAAGATGGAAGAGGAAGGCAAGATCGTGCTGGCCGGCCGCGGGGGAGACGATGTCCTCGTCTAGGATTCTGAAATCCGCCGATTCCCACGGGGCTGTGGTGACGGAGTACGCCTTCGGCCAGGTCGGGCTGCAAAGTGGCGGAGCCGACGAGACCGGCTTCATCCCCATGGGCATATTCGACTCCTCGGAGATCGCGACGGCCCGCGCGGCAGAGCCGGCCCCGGTCCCGGAAGATATCCCGGAGATCGTGGAGCCTGCGGGGGTTGTCATGACCGAGGAAGAACTGGACCAGCAGCTCCGCGACGCCTTCAACAGGGGCCTCCAGGAGGGGAAGAACCTGGCCGAACGCGGCCTGGTCAATGTGTTCAGATCGCTGCGCGGGGCTGCCGAACAGGTCCGCGACCTGCGTGAAAAGGTGATGCGTGAATCGGAGGACGAGCTTCTCAGGCTCATCATCATGGTCAGCCGCAAGGTGATCCTGCGGGAGGTGAAGACGGACCGGTCCATCCTCGAGGAGATGGTCCGCTCCGCCGTTTCCGGTCTCTCCGAGCGCGACAGCGTCACCGTGCGCCTGAACCCTGACGACTACGCGATGATTACCAGCGGGCACGGGGACTATTTCCGCCAGGAACTGAAGAGCGACCAGATGCACTTCAAGGCCGATACGGCTGTCTTGCCGGGTAACTGCCAGATCGACACCGAGATGGGGACCATAGACGCCAGCATTGATGCCCAGCTCGATGAAATCCACCGGCGGCTACTCGAGGAACGAAGCATGGCCTCGGCCCCCGGCGCCTGACCCGGGGGCCCCATGTCAGTGCTCAACATGGAGAAATACCGGGCAGCGCTGGAGTCGGCCAAGCCGGTCAAATTGCACGGCAAGGTCACCCAGGTCGTGGGGCTGGTGATCGAGGGCTATTGCCCGGATACCTCGGTCGGGGCCATTTGCGAGATCAGGCCCCAGGGAGGCGACCCGATCCCGGCGGAGGTGGTCGGTTTCCGCAACAACAAGACCCTCCTCATGCCGTTGGGAGAACTGCGGGGGGTGGGGCTCGACAGCCTGATCTCCGTCCGGCGGGAAAACGCTTCGCTGGGTGTGGGACCGCTCATGCTGGGCCGGGTGATCGACGGTCTCGGCAACCCCATCGACGACAAGGGGCCGATCAGGGTCGAAGAGGAATACCCGATCTATGCGACGCCGGTCAATCCGATGACGCGGCCCCCCATCAGGAAGCCGCTCGATCTGGGAATCCGCAGCATCAACGGGCTTTTGACCTGCGGCCAGGGGCAGCGGGTCGGCATCATGGCCGGCTCCGGTGTCGGAAAATCGACGCTCCTGGGCATGATCGCCCGCTATACCGAGGCGGATGTCAACGTGATCGCCCTGATCGGCGAACGGGGCCGCGAACTCCGGGAGTTCATCGAGAAGGACCTCCAGGAGCAGGGGCTCAAGAAATCGGTGGTGGTGGTCGCCACCTCGGACCAGCCGCCGCTCGTCCGCATGCGGGGCGCCTATATCGCCACCACCATTGCGGAATATTTTCAGAAACAGGGCAAGAAGGTGCTGCTGATGATGGATTCGGCCACCCGCTTCGCCATGGCCATGCGCGAGGTCGGCCTGGCCATCGGCGA
>Ga0207857_1000374_pt1 | contig 12671 bp, 9 predicted proteins | sample LuqExpMetageno22_FD_187780 | JGI IMG/M metagenome (GOLD analysis project Ga0207857, IMG submission 187780) | Tropical forest soil microbial communities from Luquillo Experimental Forest, Puerto Rico - Sample 22 (SPAdes) | ecosystem: Environmental > Terrestrial > Soil > Tropical forest ... | reverse complement strand
CGGCAGGGATGCACATCCCTGCCGCTTCAGTGTGAATCGAGCTATTTCCTCATGGACTTCTGAAACACCGCGTCGGCTTTTTTCGCCTTCTCGTCCGCGATCCGCTCCCGTTCCTCCGCCTGCTTGGTCGCCTCATCGGCGCGGGCCGTGGCGATGTCCGCCTTCAACTTGGCCGCATCGGCCGCCGCCTTGGCCGCCTGGGCGTCCTGCAACGCCTGATCGACCTTCGCGTCGATCAGTTTCTGCTGCGCCTGCATCCTCTCCAGGTCGCCGGATGTTGCGCAGCCGACCAACGCGACGGCAGGGATAAACATCATCGAGACCAGCAAAAGACTTTTTTTCATCTCAAACACCTCCTTGGGGTTGGTATGCCTTGTGGCAACGGCGACAAGGCACTACGTCGCAAACATGCTTCATATCTTCCGGGCGGGCTCGACCACGATCCCGTTCATGTCCAGATCCATCTTCAGGCGCTTGATCGCCTCCCTGGCCTCGCCGGCGGTGGTGAAGGGGCCGGCCAGGACGCGGTAGCTGCCGCTCCCCGGCACCACCCGCGCCGGAATCGGCGGCCCCTGGTGGTTGATGATGGCCGCGGTTCTCAGGGCGTCGATCTCGTCCCGCACATCGGCGGCCAGCACATACCACGCATCCGTTCGCAATTCAGGCGGTTCCGGTTTGCCGTACAGTTTCTCCGGGTGCTCGACCTCTACGGGCCGCGGGATCTCCTTTTCATTTCCTTGACCCGTCTCGAAGACGGGAACCGGAATCCCTCGGGCTTCGATCAGCACCTTGCTGATCTTTTTCCAGTCGAGCTGGCGCCCCGATCGTTTTTCAACGGCCTTCAATTTCTCGCGCATCTTCTGCAACTCCACGGCGCCCGAATCCTCCAGGGGGGTATGGGCTTCCAGGTACAGCACCCCGTTGCGCTGGCCGACCAGATAGGGCTGGTTGACGATGGCGACCGGCGTGGCGACCGGCGTGGCGCCGAAGAGCGCCTTGATGTTTTCCGGGTAGAGTCGCATGCAGCCGTTGGTGGCCTTGAGACCGATGCTGGCCGGCTTGTTGGTGCCGTGGATCAGGTAGCCCGCTTTGCTCAGGTAGAGGGCGTATTCCCCCAGGGGGTTCTGGGGCCCCGGCGGCACCGCCGCGGGCAGGATGTCCCCCTTCTTCCGGTGGTCCGCCGCAATGGAGGCGGGCACATGCCAGGTGGGGCGGGCCGCCTTGCGCTCCACGCGCATGGCGCCCTGGGGCGTGGGGCGTTCTTTGGTCCCCACCCCCACCGGGTAGGTGGTCACCAGCGGCGACGCGGCATCCCCGGTATAGTGGAAGAGCCGCATGGTGGCCAGGTTGACCACGATCCCTTTTCTCGGGGTGTCCGGCAGGATGAAGCTCAGGGGCAAGAGGACCCGCCCGCCGGCCGCGGGCGCCCAGACGTCCACCTCTGGATTGGCGGCGCTGACGGCATTGATCCCCAGGCTGAAGTGCCGTGCGATATCCGGCAGCGTATCCCCCTTGTCCAGCCTTACGACCGCCAGCCGGCCAATGACGTCATCTCCCCTGGCAACCGGGAACGTGTTCCGTTCGATCTCCTTTTCCCCGTGGTCCGGGGTGAGCCATGATTGTTCCTGGGGGGCCTTGACGGCCGCACATCCCTGGAGGGCCAGAATGACGAGTCCGAGCGCCGCAACGAGGAACCGGCCGGGCAGGGGGCGTGACGGGACGACGACTGGGGGCATGGGTAGCGTACCTTTCTCGATGGTATCTGCGGCGTGGCGGCCAGGCTTCCCCGCTGGATCGTCTCCCGTGTCTCCGGGGCAGGCACAAAAAAGCCGGGTTGCCGCATATCCCGTGATATTTCGGCAACCCGGCTGTCTCGGTGAGACCCTGTAGGCTTTCCGCCCCATCCTCGCGGATGGTTGAGTATTATCGTGTACCACCAGGTTGTACTGCCGTTTTCCGCCGGCGCGAAGCGGCCTGCTGCGCGGTGCGGCGACAAAAAAAGCCGGGTTGCCGAATATTCGTGACATTTCGGCAACCCGGCTGTCTCAGTAAGACCCTGTAGGCTTTCCGCCCCATTCTCGCGAATGGTTGAGTATTATCGTCTATCCCCAAATTTTGGGCCTTTTTACCAGTTCTCCGGGGGCTTGTCAATTTTATTCTCGAATCACGCCGGGAAATGAGCGGGTGCGCGAATGGGGGACAGGCCGCTTGTTCGCCCGTTCCCGGTGCGCCCGCTGCCCCGGCAGTCTCCGGCGGACAGCCGTTCCCGGGTGGTCAACCACCGCGAGGGGGTGCGTGAGATTTTTTCCCGGGGTGGTTGACCATTTGCCGCGTATCCTGTAGTGTTGCAACGTTAATCAGCCTGACAAAAAAATCATGGCCGTCCTGAAATGAACACCAAAGGAGATTGAGCATGAAAAAACTTGTTTGCCTGCTGATAATGGGGTTGTCGCTGGCAGCGGGCTGCACCAAGTCGGAAACCAAGCCGGTTTCGCCTGTCGTCGGGACCTGGAAGTCCGGCGAAAAGGATTTTACGGCGACGTTCAATAACGATTACACGGGCAATGCCGTCCTGAATGGCAAGAAGGCGCCCTTTACCTGGTCAACACAACCCGATGGCAGCCTCAAGGTTGTGGATGAGTCGAAGAACAACTTGCTCTTTAAGCAGGAGGGTGACAAGCTGGTTTTCGTGGGCAGCAAAATCTACCTGGTACGGGTCAAGTAAGCCACGCAACCTACTCCCATTGATGCCGGCCTTGTGGGGCCGTATCGCGTTTGGCGGCACACCCGGCAAGCAGGCTGCCGGGCAGCTGGAGATTGATGGCCGAGGCTCCGAATCCCGCACCCCCCTCCATGGCGAGGGCGGAGCCAGTGCCGGTTCCCGTTCCCGGGGAACCACCTCGCGTCAAAACCGGGCTCTCCGTCGAGAACCCCGCCGTTTGTCTCCCTGGGGGTATGCCCGCCCACGCCCGAAGATTTCCCCGGCAGGTGCATCCCCCGTTATCCTCACCACGTCCGCCCGCCACCCGTTTCAGGCATTTCTGCAATTGCCGGCATCACGACAAGGGACATCTGCATGAGCCGATACAAACTGATCGTCGTCCTGTTTCTCATGGTTGCAACCACAGCCGTATACCTGCGTACCTCTGGCAACGAGTTTGTCAACTATGACGATCAAACCTATGTGGTCAATAACAGCAACATACAGTCGGGAGTTACCCCGGAAAGCATAGGGTGGGCTTTTACAACCACCTATGCAGCCAACTGGCATCCCGTTACCTGGCTGTCGCACATGGCCGACTGCCAGCTATATGGCCTGGACCCGCGGGGGCATCACCTCACAAACGTCGTGATACATGTTTTCAACACGGTGCTCCTTTTTCTCCTTTTTAACGGGATGACGGGCGCTTTGTGGCGAAGCGCCTTTGTTGCCGCGCTGTTTGCCCTCCACCCCCTCCATGTCGAATCGGTCGCCTGGGTCGCGGAACGCAAGGATGTTCTGAGCACCTTTTTTTTCCTGACCACGCTGTTGGCCTACTGCAGCTTTGCCGGGCGCAGGGGGCCCTGGCGATACCTGGCGGCGCTCATGTCCTTTGCCCTTGGGCTCATGGCCAAGCCGATGCTCGTGTCTCTGCCCATCATCCTGCTTCTGCTTGATTACTGGCCCCTTTGCAGGTATTCCGCACAAGGGGGCGAGGTGCCGGCGAAACCCGGAAACAAGAAGGTCCAGGACGCAGGCCCGGCAAAGATACCGGGGTTGAAGTTACTCGTGGAAAAAATCCCCTTCTTCATGCTGTCCATCCTGTCGAGCGCCATCACCCTCTACGCACAAAGGGCGGGTGACGCCGTCAACTCCCTGGAGGAAGCCCCGCTCCTGCACCGGATCGCCAATGCGCTGGAAGCCTATGCCGCCTACGTGGGAAAGACGCTGGTGCCCATCAGGCTGGGGGTGCTGTATCCACTGCCGGCACAATATTCTTGGTGGGAAGTGGCCGGCGCCGTCGCGCTTTTGGGAGGAATTGCAACCGGGGCATTTCTGCTGAGGCGCCGCTTTCCTTTTCTGCTCGTCGGATGGTTGTGGTTTTTGACGACACTGGTGCCGGTGATCGGCCTGGTAAAGGTCGGGAGCCAGTCCATGGCCGACAGGTACGCCTATATCCCGATTATCGGGCTTTTTGTCATGGTCTCGTGGGGGGTGGCGGAATTGTCGGTGCGATGGCCGTACCGGCGTGTCGTCCTTGCCGCTTCGGCTGCGATAATCATTGCGGTCTTTTCCGTCGTCACATGGCGGCAGATAGGATATTGGGAAAACAGCGAAGCATTATTCTCGCACACGCTCGATGTTACCACGGATAATTACATTGCCCATATCAAGATGGGCCAGGCCATGAACGACAAGGGGCAACTCGACGGGGCGGCCGGGCATTGCCTTGAGGCGTTGCGGATTCAACCCGCCTTTGAGCCTGGCTATGTCCTGCTGGCCTTGATATTTACCAAACAGGGCCGGATTGACGACGCCATAGGGTGTTATTTCAAGGCGGTGCAACTGGATCCGAACGATGCGATGGCTCATTACAATCTGGGATTTGCCCTCATGGCGGTGAAAGAATATGCCGGCGCCATGGAACATTTTACCGCCGCGGTCCGGATCGACCCCACCAATGACAATTACCGGACTACCCTGGCAAGGGTTTCGGCCCGTTCAAATTCAGCGGCCAGATAGCAGCTTTTTTCCGCGCCCTTTCGCGCCTTTTCTGCCGTGGCGAGCCCACTATCCGGCAGATGTGCGCGTTTATTTTTGTTTCAACTTTATGGCGATTATGTTTAGAATAAACGTTTTGGTTAAAAAAATCTGGAGGCGGTAATGTCGAAGAAGCTGATGATGGGCGGGGCTGTTGTCGTTGTCTTGGTTTTGGTTTTCGCAGGATACCGGTACTGGAGCAAGCGCGGGGAGAGCCAGGCGCCGGATGTCTTTACCAAAATCAATGCCGTGTGGGCGGTGCAGGGGCCATTCAAAAATGGCGCGGAATCGGCGCAGGCCATGCGTTATGCGACAAAGGCCGCCGAAGGGCCGGATGAATTCTATAACCAGATAGACAAACACGCAGCCGCATACGACGCCCATCCGAGCAGATGGGAAGGCATCAGGAAAGCCAGTCTGGCATTTGCAAAGGGAGATGAGTTCGAGGCCTGTCTGGAGGCGGCAAAGAAGCTTGGGGCGGTTGTCAACCCGAACAACAGTGCCGCCCCGCCGGCTCGCTAGCGGATCGTTATCCTGGGATGTCAGGATCACAACGGCCGTTCCCCTACCGGGGAACGGCCGTTGCATTTGGGAGGCGCGGCATCCGTTTCCGGCGTCAGGCGCTAATCGCCGCGCACGCTGCCGCTCCCTGTTGTCGCCTTCCATTGGAACTGGTGGGGCCACTTGGCGGTATTGGTCGTGGTGATCGCCGTATGGCAGACATAACAGGCGTTCGGCCGTTTTCCGCTGCCGTGGGCCTCAAGAAAATCCCCCAGACCCTCGCCCTTCGAGCTTGAATGACAGGCGCCGCAGCTGCCGATCGCCTTGGAGTAGTTCTGGTACTGCTGCGACTGGTAGTTGTCGATATCCACCCGCGAAGGCACCGTGGCATGGGGGCTGCCGTGGCAACCGGCGCAGTAGACGCCGCCATGGCCGATTGCATTCCGGAAGAGGGTGGCGCCGGTATCGACCTGGGCGACCCCGGCATGACAGGTTACGCACTTGGGCTCGTTCACCCACGGGACCTTTGTGTTGTTGGTGATGGACGCCGCCATTGCCGCCAGGCTGCCGTGGCAGGTGGTGCAGTTGCCGTCCGCAGCCGTGTGGGCCAAGCTCCGGCTGCACTGGGTTTTGGCGCCGGGGTGGCAGTCGTAGCAGGAGGCCCCTTTTGTGGCATGGTAGCCGTGAATGGCCTCCGACAGATATTTGCCGGATGTCCCCCGGCCGCTCTGGCCGAGCACGGGGCTGCCATGGCAGGAGGCGCACAGGACCGGCATCTGGCCGACCAGATTGGTGCCCACGTTTTTGTCATGTTTCTGCAACACGTCCAGCATGGGGTTGGCATTGCCGTTGTGGCACTTGGCGCAGTTGATCTCGTCGGATACGGGAATGGTGGTCCGTGTCTGGGCCACCACCGTGCCGCGGCTGTTTTTCACCGTGACCTCAATCACCTGGAACGGGTTCCAGACGCCGGAATCGTCGATGGGGGTCAGGGGAATTCCGTTCACCTGAAAGTGGTCGCCTTTTGCCAGCAGTTTTCCCGAAAGCCCGTTGTGGACCGCAGGGTCCGTCAAATTGAGGCCGGTATCGGTAGCCAGGGACACCCCGAACAGCTTCCTGGCATACTGCCAAAACTGCCAGAACTGCCCCTTCGATGCAGACTGGGTGTTGTTCACGATGCGGTACTCAACGGTCAGTCCGGCCGTCACCACCTTGGGCGGATTGCCCCGTTGCACCACCTGCGCCCAGACGGTGTTGTAGGGCGGCAGGATCACCGCCGTATCGTAGCTCGGGTTGGCGCAGTGCATGCCGAGGTCGTTCCAGGCGAATACCACGTAGGGCGAATTGTTCTGGGCAGGCGTGATCACGCCGGGGTGCGAAGGGGGCATTTGAGCCGGCGGCGGGGTCCAGGTGGCCGTCGGCGGCGGGGCGGCGGTGGCGCCCAATGCCGCGGCGATGGCCTGGATCTGGGCTGTGGTCAGCGTCGAGAGCGATTTCATGGCGCTGACGCTGGAAATCCCGGTCTGGATCTGGGCGGCGGTGGCCCCCTTCTTGGTCGAACTGGCCAGCGCGCCATGGCACCCGGCACAATCGGCGGCATAGAGCGCAGCACCGTCGATCGTGGCTGCGGCGCCGCTACTGCCGTGAACGGAAAACGACAATCCCAGTGCCGCCGCCAACACAAACCTCAAGCCCATGATGTTTTTTTGCATACGGTCTCCTTTGGTCTATCGCTTGGATATGCACTCCACTGTATGGGGCGGGAGCCGTGGGCTCCGCGCCGGTTCGGATATCTTCCCGTGCAGCGAATTCCATCACATTCCGTTTCTCGTGCTGCCGCCGCATCACCTCCTTTGCGAAAGTATCGACACGCGGATTTGGCAACAAAAAAGCCGGGTCGCCAATATCCAGTGATATTTCGGCGACCCGGCTATCTTCGAGAGATCCTGTGGGCTTTCCGCCCCATCCTCGCGGATGGTTTAGTATTGTCGTATATCGTTTTGAGTTGTATAACATTATTGAAATATAAATATCAACATATAATTTATTAATAAAACGTTGTTACTTTGAGCGGGGCGTGAGACGGAGATGGCGGCACGACCCTCCGCGTTGGCGGAACAGGGCGACCCGGAAGGGATGCCTGGTTTCAAGGGCGCTGCCCCTCTTCTGGTGCGCCCCCGCGCACTTTGCGTCTGGCATTGCCGTACTTTTTATGCTAGCCTGATGCCCGTTTTATTTCCCCACCCCAACGAAACGAACAGGTGAACTTTCCATGACCATGATCCAGATCCTCATCCTTGCCATAGTCCAGGGGGCTGCCGAGCTGTTGCCCGTGTCCAGCTCCGCCCATGTCATCGTGATTGCGAAACTGCTGGGGCTCGACCCGACCACCCCGGAGATGACGCTGCTCTTGGTCATGCTCCACACCGGCACCATGTTCGCGGTGATCTGCTACTTCTGGAAATCCTGGAAAGCCGGTTTCTTTGCCTCGCGCCGCCAATTCACGACAGCGCTCAAGCTGATCATGCTCGCCACCGTTTTTACCGGCGTCGTCGGACTGGTCCTGAAGGGGCTGATCGAGCGTTTCGTCCTGGGCAATGTTCCCCACGCCGAGATCGAGCTTTTGTTCGGCAACCTGGGCCTCATCTCGGCGGCCCTGGCCGCGGTGGGAGTGCTGATCATCGTTGCCGGCCTGCGGGGGCAGCGCGGGGTGGAGTCCCCGGAGATCGGGGCCGGGGAGTCGATCCTGATCGGCGTGGTGCAGGGGCTCTGTCTTCCGTTCCGGGGATTTTCCCGCTCCGGGGCGACCATCTCCGCCGGCCTCTTGCTGGGGATCGCCCGGGTGAAGGCCGAGGAGTTCAGTTTCGCCCTGGCCGTGGTCCTGACCCCGCCCGTGGTCGCCCGCGAGATCCTGCGGCTCTTGAAGGCCCATGCACTTACCGCATCGGGGCAGGGGACGCACCTGGTGGGGCTCTTCCTTCCCAGCGCCGTGGGGATGGTGCTCAGTTTCCTGGCAGGGCTCCTGGCCCTGCGCTGGCTCTCCAGCTGGCTTGAGCGCGGACGTTGGCAATTCTTCGGCTACTACTGCCTCTGCGCCTCGGTTTTCGTGTTTGTTTTCTACCGTCTGGGCGTGTGAGAACGGGCCCGCCACCCCGCACCTGCCATTATCTGCTTGACTTGTGAATAGAAATTATTTCTATTTGTAGGCATGAAACCGCACGCCTCCCGCGTACAGCGCCCTCGCTCCGTTTACATCCCGATCCTTGCGCCTTATACTCATTAAAGGAGATTCGCCATGAAGCATATATCGATCGCCGTACTCCTGTGCATCTGCCTGGCGCTGGTCGGCGCCTGCCGGAAAAAGGAGGCGCCGGTTTCCGCTCCCCCGGCCCCCAAAAAGATGGTTGTCGTGACGACCCTGTTTCCGCTGTACGACTTTGCCCGGACCATTGGCGGCGACAAGGCGGACGTCAGCCTGATCCTCCCGCCGGGCGTCGAGGCCCACGCCTTTGAGCCAAAGCCGGAGGATGCCGCCAGGGTGACCAAGGCGGACCTGTTCGTCTTCACCAACGAGTTCATGGAGCCCTGGGCGGTGAAGTTCGTCAAAGGCCTGAATGCCGGAAACGTGACGCTGGTGGATTCCAGCCGGGGCGTCACCTTTCTCAGGGGCGGCGTCGAGGAGGAGGACCATGCCGGCCACGACGGCACGGGACACCACCATGCCGGCGGTATGGACCCGCACATCTGGCTCGACTTCGGCAACGCCCAGATCATGGTGGACAACATAGCCTCGGCAATGGCTGCCCGGGACCCGGCCAACAAGGGGTATTACCTGGCCAACGCCGCTGCCTGCAAGGCGGAACTGAAACGGCTCGACGACGACTACCGGACCGGGCTGTCCACCTGCGCCACGCGGGTATTCCTGCACGGCGGCCACTACGCCTTCGGCTATCTTGCCCACCGTTACGGCCTTGAGTACGAGTCCGCCTCGGCGGTCAACGCCGATGCCGAGCCGACGCCGGCCAAACTGATCGCGCTCGTCAAGCAGATGAAGGCCAGAAACCTGAAGTATATCTACAGCGAGGAACTCCTTTCGCCGCGGGTCTCGGAGATGATCGCCCGGGAAACCGGGGCGACCGTGCTTCTGCTCCACGGCGCCCACAACATCGGCAGGGACGACCTGGACCACGGCGCAACCTTCATCTCCCTGATGAGGAAAAACCTGGACAATCTGAGGACCGGCCTGCAATGCAAATAATCGTGAAGACGGCGTTTGTTCACCACAAAGGCACAAAGAGCGCAAAGGAATCGCGAGTCGTCGGCGAAAAGCATTTCCCAACAAGGTGCGTCCGGCCAACTGTGAAATGGTCATATAAAATAACTGACTGAAATCATCCTTTGTGTCCTTTGTGTCTTCGTGGTGAGCTGTTTTTCAGGATAATTCACTTTCCGGAAGAGGTGCCCATGAACAGGATCAATCGGTATGCCGGGCTTGTCTTCGCCCTGGCCGTCTTTCTCTTTGCCGGCGCCGCCCCCGCCCTGTCCGGCGAGGTCACCAGGGCCACCCTCAAAAACGGCCTGCGGGTGGTCATCGTGCAGAACACCCTGGCCCCGGTCGTCACGACCCAGGTCAACTACCTCGTCGGCTCCAACGAGGCCCCTCCCGGTTTTCCGGGAATGGCCCATGCCCAGGAGCACATGATGTTCCGGGGCAATCCCGGGCTCTCCTCCGAGCAGCTGTCGTCCATCATCGCCGCCATGGGCGGAAACTTCAACGCCCAGACCGAACAGTCCTTGACCCAATACTTCTTCACCGTGCCGGCGGAAGACGTGGAGATCGCCCTTCACGTGGAGGCGGTGCGGATGCGCGGGATCCTCGATTCCGACAAGGCATGGGGCGAGGAGCGGGGGGCCATCGAGCAGGAGGTGGTCCAGGACCTGTCGGACCCCAAGTATATCCTGAGCACCCGCCTGTTGGGCATGTTGTTCGCGGGGACCCCCTACGAGCATGACGCCCTCGGCACGGTGGACTCCTTCGACAGGACGACCGGCGCCATGCTCAGGAAATTCCACCACGACTGGTATGCGCCGAACAACGCGATCCTGGTCATCGTGGGCAACGTTGACCCGCAGCGGACCCTGGCGACGGTCAAGCGCCTGTTCGGGCCGATCCCGAGGAGAAAGCTGCCCGCCCGCACCCCGGTTGACCTCTCCCCCCTCCAGCCTGCCGAAATCCAGCTCGACTCCGACCTCTCCTACGGGCTGGCCGTGGTCGCCTACCGGTTCCCGGGGATGGAGAGCCCCGATTATGCCGCCGGCATGGTCCTGTCGGATGTCCTGTCCAGCCAGCGCGCCAACCTCTATGCCCTTGTCCCAGAAGGCAAGGCGCTCTCGGCGAGCTTCGACAGTTATGCCCTGCCCCGGATGGGGTACGGGTTTGCCCTGTCGGCATTTCCCCAGGGGGAAGACGGACGCCCCATGGTGGAGACCCTCAAGCGGATCATCGAGGAGTATGTGAAAAACGGCGTCCCCCCGGAACTGGTGGAAGCCTCCAAGCGTCACGAGATCGCCCAGGCGGAGTTTCAGAAGAACTCGGTGGAGGGATTGGCCTCCGCATGGTCCCAGGCCCTTGCCCTGGAAGGGCATTTTTCGCCCGACGATGATATCAGGGCCATCGCCAGGGTCACGGTCGAGGATGTCAACCGCGTGGCGCGGAATTTCCTGGTCAACGACACGGCCATCAGCGCGATCATGACCCCCCGGCAGTCCGGCGGCCCCGTGGCGTCCAAAGGCGCCGGCCGCACGAATGAGTCGTTCACCCCCAAGCAGGTGAAGCGGGTGAAACTCCCCGCCTGGGCCGCCCGGGTCACCCGGCCCCACAGGGTCGCAACGGCACAGGGAGGGCCGGCCGACCTGAAGCTCGACAACGGGATGCGCCTGATCGTCAAGACGACCAGGACCAGCGATACGGTCACCCTGTACGGCCGCGTCAGGAGCAATCCGGGGCTTGAAGCTCCCCCCGGCAAGGAAGGGGTGGACGAGATTCTGGGGGGGCTTTTCGCCTATGGCAGCAAGCGTCTGGATCGTTTGGCCTTTCAGGCGGCCTTGGATGAGATCGCCGCCGACGCCGAGGTTGGGTCGTTGTTCTCCCTGCAGGTCGTAAAGGGGCATTTCGACCGCGGGGTGGCGCTCATAGCGGATAACCTGATCAATCCCGCGCTTCCGGAGGAGGCCTTCCGGGTGGTGCGGAAGGAGACCTCCTCGCTCCTGGCCGGCCAGGAAAAAAGCCCCAAATGGCTCGTGGGCCGGGCGCTCAGAACGGCGCTCTACCCGGAGGGCGATCCGGCGCTCCGGTATGCCAGGCCGGAAACGGTGGACAAGCTGACCCTCGCGGACGTGACCGGTTACTACCACGCCGTGTTCCGGCCCGACATGACGACCATCGTGGTCGTGGGGAACATCACCCCTGAAGAGGCAAAGGCCGTCATCGAAAAGCACTTCGGCGGCTGGAAGGCGGAAGGCGCCGGGCCTGAGACCGAGTATCAGCCGGTGGCCGACAATACGCCCGCAACGGTGGTGGTCCCCAACAACAGCAGGGTGCAGGATGAGGTGACCCTGGAAGAGACCCTCGGCATGACCCGCTCGCACCCGGATTACTACCCCTTGCAGGTCGGCCTCCACATCCTCACCGGGGCGTTTTACGCCACTAGGCTCTATCACGACCTCCGGGAGACGAATGGCCTGGTCTATGCGGTGGAGGCCTTCCTCGACATCGGCAAGACCCGTTCCAGCTTCGGCGTGGAGTACGGCTGCGATCCCCGGAATGTCTCGAAGGCCCGCTCGATCATAGAGCGGGACCTGACGGACATGCAGACGAAATCCGTGACCCCTGACGAGCTGTCCCAGGCAAAGAACCTCCTGGTCCACCAGGTGCTGCTCTCCTCCACCAGCACCGCGAGCATTGCCCTGGGGCTGCTGCACCTCGCGCAGATGGACCTGCCCCTGGACGAGCCGGCCCGGGCGGCCGACCGGTATCAGAAGATCACCGCCCCCCAGGTGCGGGCGGCTTTTTCGAAATGGATCAGGCCGCAAGGATTCGTTCAGGTCACCAGCGGGCCGGAGCCGCACTGATGCAAGGGGAAAGGGGCGGCATGCCCCGGTAGGGAAGAGGGGGAAATACTCCGGAAGCGCCATGGTTGGCGAGGCTGCGCAGAATAGCGGCGCGGGGGATGCAACGGGACGGGCCGGCGCGTCGACATGAGATCGACGGCCGGCCCGCTCCTGTTCCTGTTGCGTCTATCTCAGGCCTGTGCGTTCCGTTGCGATTCGAGCTAGTACCTATTAACATTTAAAAATTCGGATAAAGCCTCTTCAGCTTGATCCGAGCATCGGCTGTAGTAAATTGCCAGTCAATCTTATTGACACTGTT
>Ga0207857_1000371_pt1 | contig 12703 bp, 13 predicted proteins | sample LuqExpMetageno22_FD_187780 | JGI IMG/M metagenome (GOLD analysis project Ga0207857, IMG submission 187780) | Tropical forest soil microbial communities from Luquillo Experimental Forest, Puerto Rico - Sample 22 (SPAdes) | ecosystem: Environmental > Terrestrial > Soil > Tropical forest ... | reverse complement strand
GGGGGAGGTCGTTGTTCCCGTAGCGTCGCAAACGGGTGGTGGCAGTTACCCCGAGGCTTCATCGTGGCCTGAAGTCATCAGGCACAATGTAGCTTTCATATTGTACGTTATGACCCAGCTCTTTCGCAACATAATCAGTCACGCGCTCGCTTCGTGCGGTGATCTGTTTGACCGACACGGATCCTGACGGCACGAGTTTCTGCCAGTGGGCCGTGGCGACTACGGTGAGACGATCCAGCCGGGGGTCGGGTAAGAGGTGATCGAAGAAGTCGATCCGGAAGAGAAGATGCCAATGAGGGTTGGACACAGGCTTTTCGAAGAAAGCGAACCAAAACGTCAGTTCCTCCTTATGCTGGAGCCATTTCGGTCCATTGAGTTCACGATTTACGCGAGCATCCCATTCTCTAAGCAGGTCGCGAAGACGCTCGTTCTTTAGCTGAGAGTCTTTGGACGCGAGCTTGTTTCGTGTCCTCAGGGCCACGCGTGAATCGTTGGTCGCGAGGGTGATGAAATGGGTGAATTTGAATTCGGTATCCAACCATTCCTTTAGGGCGCTGATCTCGTCAGGTGGACGCGTCCGCTTCGGTAGCATGGTGGTTCCCAAAGTGATTGCACCGAGCGTGTAGCAACCGTCATCGCTCCGAGCCACAGTTCTTGGCTCCTGACTGCCAAGACGCATTCGAGCACCAAGGGTTGGGGTAGCCGAGTGGCCCGAACTCTCTCCAATGGGATGGCGTCCGCCTAATTTTTTCTAAGACTTCGTCGACAACAAGCGGCTTAGTCGGTCCTCGACTTAAACTTTAGCCGGCCCTCTTCTTCGCCGGTTTGCGCACTTTGCCGCGCCCATATCCGGCAGACGCCTCGTGTTTTAGACGGCTGATTTCCTCTTCGTAGTAGGCATTGGCGATCAGGACCATTCGGAGGGCCGCCAAGACGTCGCCTTTGCAAATCTCCAGAACCTGGCGAACGTCGTTGTCGATAGACACGGCGGAAATCCTTGAAGGGCGAGAGGCAACCGCATAAGAACAAACCAAGAACTCAGAGTCAACCCGATGCGGCTGGTCGACTATCCCTGTGTGCTGGTCCGCTTCCGCTGCGACATCTGCAAGCGATCGGGTCAGTCTCGACTGGCCCGTTTGGCCGACAAGTACGGCTGCATGACTACGCTGGATGAGCTGACCGAGCGCATGACACGAGACTGCCCTTGGCGGTGCGACAAGGCTTTGGGGGTGAAGGGGTGTGGTATTTTCCTGCCCGACGTCCCGCCGAAAGTTCCACCGGACCTCCCGCCGCGGCTGCTAAAGCTGAGGGTGGTCGGAAGGTGGTGAGGGCGGGGGGTCCGTAATGGGTGGATATGAACAATCGCCCGGCTATGGCGGTCCCGCCCCGAAGCCTTGGCTTTGGGTGGCGGGCGCGCTCGTGTTTGGAATCTGCGCCGTGGCCTACCGGCTTCTCTGATGTGCAATCTCTACAGCATCACCAAAGGCCAGGCGGCCATCATCGAATTCACCCGCGCGATGCGAGACACGACTGGCAACCTGCCGTCGCTGCCCGGCATCTTCCCCGACTACAAAGCGCCCGTGGTCGCGAACCGCGGCGGCATCCGTGAACTGTGCCTGATGCGTTGGGGTATGCCTTCCTCTCAGAGGGCACTGCTCGATGCGGCAACCAAGCGGGCCGACAAACTCCGCGCCAAAGGCACAGAGCTGGATTTCAAGGAGCTCCTTCGGAGGGAGCCGGACTCGGGCGTAACAAATATCCGAAACACGTCTTCAAAGCATTGGAAACGATGGCTCGGGGTAGAGAACCGTTGCGTGGTGCCATTCACGTCCTTCAGCGAGTTCAACAAGGCCGAAGGCGGCGATATCTGGTTTGCCCTCGATGACTCCCGACCACTCGCGGTGTTTGCCGGTGTGTGGACGAATTGGACGTCGGTGCGGAAGGTGAAGGAGGGCGAGACGACGAACGACCTGTTCGGCTTTCTGACCACCGAGCCTAACGACGTCGTGGCGCCGATCCACGCCAAGGCGATGCCGGTCATCCTGACGAAGCCTGATGAGATTGAGGCCTGGCTGACGGCGCCAGCAGAGGAGGCTCTCAAGCTCCAGCGCCCGCTCCCAGCCGGTGCCCTGAAAATCGTCGCGCGAGGAGAGAAGTATGACCAGTAATACGGCAGTGGGAGCTCAGGTTCAGCCTTGTGGCTCTCAGCAGACGTTAGGCCAGAAGACTCGTTAGGTCCGCAAATGACCCAACTGAGACATCGCTAACCCCACTGCCTACGGAACCAAGTAGATAACCGACCAGTGCAGAGACCCCATCTTCAAAGTTTCCAAAAAGCGACTCGCCGTTGCCTTTGTCGTCGCAGGCATCTCCGATGCTATCGGTGCTCTCACAACTCAGACGGCGCTCTTGTGATGCGACAGATTATTCTGGGATTGACGGCGGCGGCTCGCCAGTCCCAGCCATAGACGGCCAGATGTCGGGAGGGGCCATGCTGCCGGCGCCAAGTGAGCGCTGAACCATCACGACGTCGGTCCAATGCGCGAACTTGTAGCCGATGCAGGGCAGATAGCCGACTTGTTTGAATCCACAAGCTTCATGAAGGCGTAGCGAAGCCTCATTCGCAGCATCGATATATCCGATCATTTGTCTATACCCGGCTGCTGCACAAGCGTCGACGAGCGCGGGCAGTAGCGCTCGGCCAACCCCCGAGTGCAAGTGATCTGGATGTACATAAATCGAATGTTTGAGGGTGAACCGGTAGGCGGGCCGCTTTCGAAATGGCACTGCATACGCATACCCAACGACCGTGCCGCCACGATCCACAACCAGATGCGGCAATCGCCGCTTGCGCATGTTCTTGCGACGACGTTTCAGGTCGTCCGGCTGGATGGGCTCGCTCTCGAGCGCATGATTAGGGTCGACACCCCGTACAATGTGGTGGTGATAAATCGCAAGCATCGCCTCAACATCTTCATCCAGTGATGGACGGACAGTAAGTTCTGAATTTGTTATCGTCATGCGAAATATCGAGCCGGGTTTGGCACTGCTGGCCGCCGCCACGTTCTATTGCCGCACAACATAAGTATGGAAACGTATGTTTCCGACTGCATCGACTTCGCGGTATACGCCTTGAATTTCGGCTTCGAAGCCGGGAAACAGATTGCTGCTGCGTTCAAACATTTTGAGATAGTCAACCATCGGACGCGCTTTGCTGTCCAATCGTTCACCTGGAACAATCGTCGCGATCCCCGGCGGATACACGACGAAAAGCGTCGCAGCAATTCGGCCCTCAATCTCGTCGATCGGCAGATAGTCGACATTGTTGCGGATAAGGTGCCGCGTCGCTTCGTGAGGCGTCATTGCCTGATCGGGTAGACACTCGGATGCAAATTGCGCTTTTTGTAATGCGCTAGCGTTGCAGGACCTAAAAAACGCATGCATCTCACCGCAAAGGTCGCGAAGTCGTACGCCGCGATAGCGTTGCGGTCGCGCGGCAACAAAATCGGGGATGGCTTGATCGAGCAATGCGTTGTCATCGTGCAGTCGCTTAAAAGCAACCAACGCGCTCACTAGTGTTCCCGCCTTGCTTGCCTCTACCCCAGGGGTAAGCAAGAATAGCAACGAGTTGAGATCGTTCTTCTCAGGAACGACACGGTTCTCGCGGAGGAATTGCGCGACAATCGGCGCTGGAATGCCGTGCGCTTCGTATTCGCCAGTGACGCGGTCGAAGCCAGGCGTCAGCAGGGTCAACTTGTTTGGATCGGTCATTGCGAATCGAGCGGCGATACGCGTGAACCCATGCCAGCGGTCACCCGGCGCAAGTTCCCAGAAGTGGGAGTGGCTCGCCAAAGCATCGGTCGCCACGCTCTCCCATGGAACCTCATGAGGGCTTCCTTCGCTGGCCGCATCAACAATCTTGACTACATCGGGTACGAATGGGTCGAAGAACCACCTGCGCGTCGGGTCCGATTCTTTGCGTTCGAATTCGCGCTTTACCGCCCGGAGCTTTTTGCGCAGCTCGATGCCGAGTCGAATGGTATCGTCCCACAAGACTTCGCCGGAGCGCCCCCTCATCATTTGAGCGCCGACGTCGAGCGAGGCAAACAATGGATAAAATGGCGACGTCGACGCGTGCAGCAGGAAACTTTCATTAAACCGCCGGTGCTCAACGCGCCGTCGTTGCCCGCGAATATGGTTGTCTTTTACGTGGATTTGCGAAGCCTGCGAAAAGCTCGCTAGCTGCTTGTGGGTCGATTGGGTGGCAATAATTCCTGAGCTTGTTTCGTCAAGCCCCTGAAGCCCCATCGCAAATCGCCCAGCATAGATCGGATGGAACTTCATGAAGCCGGCCCAGGCTTCGTCGAACAGAATGTAATCGCACAATGGCGCGATGCATTCGACGATTTGCTGCGCTTCGTAGATTGTCCCGTCGTACGTGCATTGTTCGATGATAGCGACGCGAAATGGCCGCGGGCGGCGCCAGGCTTCAGGGTCTTTGACAAGCGGGTTGTCGCGGATTGCCGCGCGGATCGCCTGCTCTTCAAGCGCCGAGCGTTGGATCGGTCCTATCAACCCGAAGGCGTTTCGATCAGTCGGCAGGTAGATAGGAATGCCACCGCCAAGAAGTAGGGCGCCATGATGTGCTGCCTTGTGGTTGTTGCGATCGAACAGCACCAGATCGCCATCGGCGATCAGTGCCGACAGAACGATTTTGTTGGATGCAGAGGTACCATTTAAAACGAAATAAGTCCGTTCCGCTCCGAAGATCGTCGCGGCTTCTTGTTGCGCTCTTAGCGCCGGGCCTTCGTGGATGAGGAGGTCGCCGAGTTCGACGATCGAGTTATCGAGGTCGTCGCGGAATATCGCTTCGCCTAAGTGTTCCTTGAAAATGCGCCCAATTGGGCTGCGGCTGTAAAACATACCGCCATTATGGCCCGGACACGTCCACAGCTGATTGCCCTTCTCGGCGTAGTCGACCAGAGCTCCGAAGAAAGGTGTCTTGAGCGTGTCGGCGTATTGTGTGAGGCGGCTTACCAGGTGTTTCGCGATGAACTCCGGCGTCTCCTCAGCGAGGAACACGTAGCCATCAATGAAATCAAGCACCTCGACGGGGACGTCCTCAAACCTCTTGCGCCTCACCAAAAGCACGATCGGCGTTTCCAGCCCGCGTTGGCGCATCAGATTGATCAGCGAGGCAGCCTTACCCTCGAGGCCCTTCTTTCCCCAGTCGACTACCAAACAGCCAATAGCCGCATCAGTTTGGATGGCGATTTCCGCATCTTCGATCCGCCGCGCCCTTACGACCTGGAAACCGAGACGCTCAATGGCAATAATGATTTGCTGAACTCGCAGACCTTCCAGATCTTCGGCATTGAAGCTCGGTGCCGAAAATAGAAATGTGAACCTCTGAGAAAAATTCATCGGCCACGGCTGGACTTTGGAGCAACGGAGGCACGGTCTGGGTTTTTTATGACGTCAATATGACAGCTTTACGCGGTGCTGGATCGCCGTAAGCATGTAGTTATCGAGCAGCCATGGGCTCCGCGCCGAAAAAGCGGCCTGGCCGCCAATGAACGGCGGCCTCTCTATTTACGCCAACTTAGGGCGGTGGCGTCGGCCACGTCTGCTGTCCTTTGGGATTGTGAATTCAGTACCTCTGCGGGACGTAAAGTTCCGGAGGAAGCGTTTTCCGTTCGTAATTCGGATCGAAAATTCGGTCCGGAAGTGCAACGTCCTCTTCCGGAACAGGCGTGTAAGGCACCTGCATCAGCAGATGGTCGATGCAGTTGAGCCGTGCGCGTTTCTTATCATTACCCTCGACGATGAACCAAGGAGCCTCTGGAATGTTCGTGCGGGCGAACATATCTTCCTTCGCCTTGGTGTAATCCTCCCACCGGACCCGCGATTGCAAATCCATCGGGCTCAGTTTCCACTGCTTCAGTGGATCGTGGATACGCATGAGAAAGCGCATCTGCTGCTCCTCATCCGTGATCGAAAACCAGTATTTGAGAAGAATGATTCCCGACCGAACGAGCATGCGCTCGAAGTCGGGCACGTCGCGAAAGAATTGTTCAACCTGCTCGAGCGTTGCAAAGCCCATCACCCGCTCTACGCCGGCGCGATTGTACCAGGACCGATCGAACAGCACGATTTCGCCGCTCGCTGGCAGGTGCGTGACGTAGCGTTGGAAATACCATTGCGTCATTTCGCGCTCGGTTGGCGCCGGGAGCGCGACGACGCGGCAAACCCGCGGATTGAGACGCTGGGTGATCCGTTTGATGACGCCGCCCTTGCCGGCGGCGTCGCGACCTTCGAAGATCACGACGATCTTTGCACGAGTGTGCAGTACCCAGTCCTGTAGATTGATGAGTTCGGCCTGAAGCCTGAGAAGATTCCGGAAATATTCGATCCGCCCGATCGTTGGCGGGCGCGTTCCCTTGTATATTTCTCGGATTGCTTCCGAGAGTGCCGGTTCGGATAGCTCGAGTTCGAAATCTTCGTCCAGAGTTTCGGCCAATTCGGCTTCGAGCCAATCATCTGCCGGATGCTCATGCTCTTTCTGCATTTCACACCTGCCGTATGTGCCGTATGCCGGATTAATTCGGCCGGCGAATGTTTTGTCATTCTACTCTTTGGCGTCCAACCACTCCACTCGGGTGCATGAGCAGATATGCAGGGGCGATGGGCCGGTACAAGAGCACAGGTCCCGCGAAAGCGGTGGCGCCGCGCCACACGAAGCCGCGCGACGTTCACGTCTAAATGCTTTTTAAAGGAACCTACGAGCTTGCCGGGATTCGAACCTCGACACTTTGATTGGGCATCCGATGAGGTCTTCGAACGAGAAGCGCGATGTCGGCTTGTGGCCCTAAGGGGACGTGAACGGAGCAGCCGCTTTGCGTCAAGTTTTGACCCAAAACGGTCATCAGCGCCATCGAGACGCGCGCCGGAGCGTTTGTCGCCAAACCGACAAAAAGATCGTGATAGAGCGTAGTTTTTGACTACTAGGACCGCTGACAACAGCCCTTCCAAACGTGGTAGCAACGATCGCCGGTGATGCTCCGTCTCGCAAGGAATTCGAGTGTCAACGAGTTTTTGAGTTATTGGCCATCTTGGCGACGACCGCCTCTTTATCGACGGGGCTGCCCGCTAATGCTGCGGATTGGGGCATGCCGCAGCCGTCGCTCTCTTCAAGTTTGCCGGAGCCACTTAAAAGTTTTGGAGGTCTGAGGCCCTACCTCGCACCATATGGTGTCACGTTTCAATTGAACTACACCGGCGACTCGTTTGGTATCGTTTCAGGCGGTCTGAAGCAAGGTTTCGCCTATGCAGGCCTGTTCGAGCTTATCGTGGAGGCTAATCTCGAAACGGCGCTGGGTTGGAAGGGGGCGACCTTCCACGTCGGTTCCTACGAGATTCATGGCAATGGGCCGTCGCAGAACTTTGTAGGCAACATGATGTTCATCAGCGATGTAGAGGGCCTGCCTACGATCCGCCTCGATGAAATCTGGCTACAACAGCAGTTTTTGAATGACCGCGCCAGCATCCGCATTGGGCAATTGGCGGCAGACGTCGAGTTCTCTAACAGCCCCTTGCTCGATTTGATCGTCCGCGGAACGTTCGGTTGGCATAGCGGGTTCGGTGAGAATCTACCAACCGGCGGACCCGCTTATCCATTCGCAACGCCCGGCGTGCGATTGAAATACGAGCCGACTGACAACATCGCGATCCTCGCCGCGCTCTTCAACGGCGACCCCGCTGGTCCAGGCCTCGACGATCCACAATTGCGGAATCGCTATGGCCTAAACTTTCGTGTAAATGACCCACCGTTTCTCATCACTGAGTTGCAGTGGAAGTACCGGTTAGCGAGTGGTCTTGGCGGCACTATCAAGTTGGGAGGATGGTATCATTTTGGAAAGTTTGCGGACTTGCGGCTCGGGCTGGATGGGCCGCCTCTGACCGATACAGCAAGCGCGGGTCAGCCGCTACAGCATCAGGGAGATTTGATATTTACGGCGTGATTGATCAGCAGATCTTTAGGAAAGGCAGCAAGGCAGACGCGGGTATCTACGCCTTCGCGCGTGTTGCGGCGAGCCCGTCGAACCGAAATCTAGTCGATTTCTATGCTGACGCCGGGCTTACCTTCCAAGGCACGATCGGAAACAGACCGAATGATGCATTCGGCCTTGCGGCAGCTTTTGCGAAAGTATCCAGCAATGCCGGTTTGGATTCAAACCTGGACGACGGAACATTGCTGCCCCCGCGCGACTATGAAGCGTTGTTGGAGGCGACCTACAGTTTTGAAATCGTTCCGGGGTTTACCGTCCAGCCAAATCTTCAATATGTGTTCCACCCCGGTCAAATCGTCGACCGTACCGAGCCACAGGGGTTGCATGTGATACCGAATGCATTCGTGGTCGGGATGCGAACTACCGTCAAATACTGAACGAAAAGTCTGCAATTGGCTTGGTACGTGACGTCGGCTCGTCGTCGTAGTAGAGCGGACGTGTTCGCGCCCGATACCGATAGCGGCTCATGAGCCTTGGCACGGGCGTGAGCGGAGCACGCAGGCTTTTGCTCAATCCCGCCAATTGCTTGCTCAATCCCGCCAAAAGTCACGGACGTCCGTATTGATACTCGGTAGCAAGGGAATAGCGGTAGACTATGTCTCGACAATGCCCTTGGAAATAGAGCGAAAGTTTCTGATTGAGCACGACGGTTGGAAGGCTTCGTGCACGCGCAGCATTCGTATTCGTGACGGCCTGATAGCGAGTGAAAACGGTCGCAAGGTTCGAGTCCGTATTGCGGATGGTCGGGCGACATTGGCGGTGAAGGGGCGGGAGCGCGGCTTCGCTCGCGCAGAATACGAGTATGATATCCCTCTCACGCATGCAGAAGAAATGCTGCGGATGTGCGATGGCCTCGCAGAAAAAATCCGGCACATTGTGCCGTATGCGGGATCGATATGGGAGGTGGACGCTTATGAAGGAGTCCTGAGTGGTGCTCTTATTGCTGAAGTCGAATTGAATACTGAGTGTCAGAAGCTTGATTTGCCTGATTGGGTTGGAAAAGAGGTTACCGACGATCCAAACTACAAAAAAGTCTGCATGCTTGCTGAGCGTATGATGGCGACGAGCGCAGGAAGGTCGGGCAAGCACGCGCAAGTTTGAAAACTAACTTCAATTCCGCCGTTGAATTTGCGCATGTTTTTAAGACTTTAGAGTATTCCAATCAACTCAAAACTCGGTGCGCCGGCAGAACGACAACCCGCGCTTCAAGCGCTCGCGCTTTGAAGCAGCCTGCGAGCCGCGAAAGGACGCAGCATGAGTGAACGTTTGAAAGGCTTCCGCCCCGCCGCCGAAGAGATGCTGCAACTGATGTGCGCGCTCAAGCCGTGGGGCAGAGACGAAGGTTCCAAGATTGTCGCCAAGTATCTCGACGGCGACGAACGCGCGCTCGACGCGCTGCCGACTCTCAAATCGAGAATCGACGACACGATCAACGCCTATCAGGCCGAGAAAGTGACAAAGGGGGCGGCCGCAGCATGATCGACACAATGAAACCAGACATCCTTCATCCTTTGCGCAAAGGGGAAGCGCTATGCGCTATGTCTGGGTGAATGAACGGCTGAAGCCCATGACGGCCTTCTGCGCTTACGACCGCATAGCCCTTGTCGAAGGTTATGTGCGGGAGCTCTCAACTGGACTTTTATATCACGACGCTTGCTGCCTCGAACATCAAAAGCTCGAATGCACAGAGGTGATGCGACCTGCGAAAGCTTCTTAGAGCTGTTGATAGTTCCGCTATCTACGCAGCGGGGCGCGATAGGCCCTTCATATCTCGAGCCTTGGCCGCAAAGAAACACTCGCGGTAAGCCCCGTTCCGGGTTGTCGCCCTTCTCTCCTGCTGGTGACGATTCGGATGACTTGCCCCTCTTCGGAGGGGCATCCTTTTATGCCACTGTTATGCGGAGCTGGTCTGCAGGACCTGTTACTCGAGCAGGTCATGTGCTCGCGCGTCACTCGGACACGTGTTCCTGACCCAAGTGGCGGCAAGGAGGCGGCGAGTGGAACTGAAACAGGCCGCTAGCTATGCGGCTTTGCGGTCCCCACGCAGATACTTAATGACCCCGGCGACTTTGCTCCAGACTCTGTGGCCTTCATGGTCGCCGGTCTGTTTCAGGTGCTCGGCCTTTTCTTCGGCTTTGCTCGCCGCTTCACTTTTGTGCAGCGCCTCAAAGTGGCGCGCGAACATTTCAACTGCTTCGTCTTCCGTTGGAATCCACATAATTACTTCTATTAGTCTCCTAGCCGGGATAAATCAGGAACAGCAGCGGATAGTACCAAGAATGACATCTAGATGACAGGCCGCGAGTGGTGAGCGGCCATGCAAAAGCGTGCGGAACAGCACTGGAACGAGTGTGAGGTAGACGATTCCTCCCAGCACGAAGCAGCTGCACGACACGGAGGTGGCGCGGAGTTGACATGCTCGCAAAAGACTCTCAAGTCACTGGAGCGGCTAACTAGCGGATAGGTCTGAGGAAGTCCGCAGATCGTCTCGACGCTGCCGAGGTCAAAGCGCTCACATCACGACGAGAAAAGGATGCGCGCCGAGGTGGCGGCACGCCGCAAAGACGCGAATTGCGTGATATGACGGTCTCGCTACCGTTCGATGACAATTCACAAGCATTTTTGCTACAGCTTACCCTAGCGCAATGCCATCGAGCTTGTGCATGTTACAGGGGTCCGGTGCGCTGAAAATGTTGAATGGGCCGGCGATGAGTGTCGCGAGAGAAGTTGAGCTGAAGCTCGAGGCGTCATCGAACTGTCTTGAACAGCTTTGCTCGCACCCGCATTTCCGGGCGATGCTGAAGGAACCAGCGGTCGAACAGACGCTGAACTCCGTATATTTCGATACCGACGATTTTTACCTGCTCAATCACGGCATCAATCTGCGCGTCCGCCAGATCGGCGATCAGCGTCTTCAGACATTGAAGATTGTGGGACCGTCCGCCACGCATTTCGATCGTACCGAAATCGAGGCGAAGATTTCCGGCGAAACGCCCAACCTGGATCTGGCAACACAGGAATGCCCGGAACTGTCGCCGATCGCAGCCGACGTCCGCGACGCGATCAAACCGGTGTTTACGACGCATGTCGAGCGCAGGTCGTACCGAATCGACGAAGGCGACTCCGAGATCGAACTCGCGCTCGACAGTGGCAAAATCGTCGCCAACGGTTCGGCCTTGCCGATCTTCGAAATCGAACTCGAGCTGAAGCGCGGACGACCCGCGGATCTTTTCAATCTCGCGCGCTCGATCAGCTCGATTGTCCCTGTTCAGCTCGGGCTCGAAAGCAAAGCGGCACGCGGCTATGCGCTGCTGGATTCCCGAGATCAGGTAGCAAAAGCCGAGCCGGTGATCCTCACGCCATTCGGGCCGGTGGACGATGCATTCAAAACGATCGCCCGATCCTGCCTGCATCAAGTTCTCGGAAATGCGGCCGCCGTGTGCGCGCGAAATCCGGCGGCGGTCCACCAAATGCGTGTGGGCATGCGCCGGCTGCGGGCGGCGATTTCGGTCTTTTCCGAAATTGTTCGCGACGATCAGGTCGATCAGATCAAGGACCGCCTGAAGTACTACGCTGCGGAACTTGCTCCGGCACGCGACCTGGAAGTTATGATCGTCGACGTCCTCCGTCCATTCCGCCGGCGACATCCCGAAGACAAGGGCTTTTCGGCGTTAATCGGTTCCTACACGCGACGGAGGACAAAGGCATACGAGCGGGCCATTCAGGCGATCACCTCGGACGAGTTCCGCAAATTCACGATCGAATGTGCCGCATGGATCGAGTCCGGTCCCTGGACCGATAGGAATGTCCAGAGCAACGACAAGGGCTTGGCCGGATCGATCAACGTCTATGCGGCACACCAGATTGGGCGACGGTGCAAAAAGCTGGTTCGCCGTGGGCGACACCTCGCCGATCTGAAACCGCACGAGGTACATCAGCTCCGTATCCGGGCCAAAAAGCTGCGATATGCGGCGGAATTCTTCGAATCGCTTTACGGCGAGGGAAAAACAGCAAAGCGGTCGAAGCGATTTGCCGCGGCTATGAATGACCTGCAGGAAGCGCTCGGCGCATATAACGACATGGTGGTCCGGCGCACCTTGTTCACAGAGCTCACGGCGGGGCCGCAAGCGAAGAAAAATCCAGCCATCGCGTTCGCGGCGGGCCAGATCGTCGGGGAACAGCACGGGATTGGACGACAGCTGTTGAAAGATGCGACGAAGGCACTTTCCAAATTGGAAGGTATTAAGGCATTCTGGAAAGTCGATGAGAGTCAGATGGAGGCCCATGCGGCGCAGTTGGTCGCTGTGCAACAGTCTGAAGATGCAACGCACTCCGAACTGACGTTTCAACCTGACGTGGCCTGACGGAAATACATGAGCCGGAAATGAGCGGACGGGTAATCTTGGCAGCGGGCGGTGTCGTCTTCCGAAAAACGAGGCGGCCCGAAATCGCCGTCGTCATGCTTCGCAAGTACCCGCATTGGGTACTGCCGAAAGGCAAGCTGAAGCGCAACGAGAAGCCGCGATCGGCCGCGAAGCGAGAAGTGGTTGAGGAAACCGGCCACCAAGTCACCGTGCAAGAATTTCTCGGTGCGATCGCGTATGAAAGCAGCGGCGGCGCCAAGGTCGTCCAGT
>Ga0207857_1000370_pt1 | contig 12765 bp, 11 predicted proteins | sample LuqExpMetageno22_FD_187780 | JGI IMG/M metagenome (GOLD analysis project Ga0207857, IMG submission 187780) | Tropical forest soil microbial communities from Luquillo Experimental Forest, Puerto Rico - Sample 22 (SPAdes) | ecosystem: Environmental > Terrestrial > Soil > Tropical forest ... | reverse complement strand
CGCATCCGGTGGGTCGGCCGGGCCGGCGAACCGCTCGTCGATGACGGCGGCGGCCGCTGGCACTGCCCGACGACCGGCGAGCGGTACGAGTCGGACGGAGCGGCGCTCCGCCCGCTCGACTTCGTCTGACCGGCCTAGTACGCCCCCGCCGACCCAAACACGGCTCGCCCGGTCTTCCAAAGGATGAGCAGGTCCATCGCGACGGACCAGTTGTCGACGTACCGCAGGTCCAGCCGCACCGACTCGTCCCACGAGAGGTCCGACCGGCCCGACACCTGCCACAGCCCCGTGAGTCCCGGCCGCACGTGGAGGCGGCGGAACACCTCGTCCTGGTAACCGTCCACCTCGCTGGGCAGGGGTGGACGCGGTCCGACGAGCGACATGTCGCCCCGCACCACGTTCCACAGCTGCGGCAGCTCGTCGACGGAGAACCGGCGCAGCACCTTGCCGACACGGGTGATCCGCGGGTCGTCGTGCATCTTGAAGAGCAGACCGTTGCCTTCGTTCTCCGCCAGGAGCGCGGCCTTGCGCGCCTCGGCGTCCCGGTACATCGATCGCAGCTTGAGCATGGTGAAGGGACGTCCGTCGACGCCGATCCGGCGTTGCCGGAAGAGCACCGGGCCCGGGCTGGTGACCCGCACGGCGATCGCGGCCGCGAGGATCACCGGGCTCGCCACGAGAAGCAGGACGGTGCCGAGCACCAGGTCGAGCAGGCCTTTCGCGAGCAGTCGACGGCGCGGCGGGACCGTCTCGACCTCGAGCAGGGAGAGCCCGACGGTGGGTCGCACCGACACGCGCGGCCCGAGCACCTCGATCAGCCCGGGGGCGACGACGAGGTCGGCACCGGCGCGGCCGAGCGCCCAGGAGAGGCGGCGCAGCGCGTCGCCCGCCAGCTCGCCGCCCGCGACGATGACGGCGTCGATGCGGTGGTCGTAGGCCACCTGGACGGAGTCCGCCAGGGCGCCCAGCATCGGCACGCCGTCCTGCGGTGGCCGGTCCGACAGGGATGGCAGGCAGGTGCCGACCACCCGGTAGCCGTAGTGGCTCGACGAGCGCAGCTCGTCGATGGTCCGGTGCACCGACTCCGCGTCGCCGACGACGAGCGTGCGGGCCATGGCGAGGCCTTCGCTGCGCGCGTCGTGGAGGCCGCGGCGCAGCAGCCACCGGCTCACGAGCCCCGTGACGGTCAGGACGCCGGCGACGACCGCGACGAGCTCCCGCGGCAGCCAGTGGGCGGTGAACGCGGTCGCGAGCGCGGGCACGACGACCGCGGCGACGCCCGCCCGCAGCACGGCCTGGAACTCCCGCGGGCCGTCACCGACGGCCCGGCCGTCATACGCGTGCCCCACGCCGACCGCGACGAGGAACGACGCGCCGGCGAGCAGCGCAGGCACGGCCTGCGTCGTCCGGGGCAGCCAGCCCGCGAGGTACGCGCCCATGAGGGTCAGCGCGACGAGCGCGAGGTCGACCGCCGCCGCGCGGTAGACGTAGTCGACGGACGCGCCTCGCCAGGTGGCGTCCTCGGCATCCTCGAGCGGCACCCGCTCACCCGCGACGAACGGTTCGGTGGACGCCCATGAGCGGCGAGGAAGCACCGCGGACGGCCGACGGCGCTCGACCATCGCGGCCAGCTCCGCGGTGATCGCACCGGGTTCACGGGTGACGGTCATGGCCCCTCCTCTCCGTCTTCCGGATTGGAGGCTATTCGAGTCGGTCTGTACCCGTTAAGACCTAGATGTCCGATTCATCCAAGTTTCACCCGGTGTGTGCCCACCCGTCATGCCCTGGTGTGGTACCGGAGCTGCGCCTTCTCGAGGCCCTCGACGACCACAGCCTCGACCGCATCGGCGGCCCTGTCGACCAGCCAGTCGAGGTCCTTGCGCTCCGTCGCGGCGAAGTCGCGCAGCACGAAGTCGGCGGCGTCGGTCCGCCCGGGCGGGCGGCCGACGCCCACCCGCACCCGCACGTAGTCCTTCGTGCCGAGCGCCCGCGAGATGTCCCGCAGGCCGTTGTGGCCGCCCTCGCCCCCGCCGATCTTCAGTCGGACGTCGGCGAAGGGGATGTCGAGCTCGTCGTGCGCGACGACGACGTGGTCGGGTGCGACGGCGTAGTACTTGGCCATCTGGCCCACCGGCCCGCCCGAGACGTTCATGTACGTCGTCGGGCGGGCCAGGACCACTCGTGGGCCAGGTGCCCCGCCGGGGAGCGTGCCGATCCTGGCCTCGGCGGCCACGGCCTGCGGACGCCGGCCGAGGGCGCCGCCGGCGCGACCGAGGGTCACGCCGAGGCGCCGCGCCAGCTCGTCGAGCACCATCGCACCGACGTTGTGCCGGTTCCCGGCGTACTCCGGGCCGGGGTTGCCGAGCCCGACGACGAGCCAGCGGTCGTCCGCCACGCTCGTACCCCCTGTCCGGGCCGGCGCGGTGGGTCAGTCCTGCTCGGCGGCGGGAGCCTCGGCGGCCCCCTCGGCCTCTTCGGGCTGCTCGACGACCTCGACCTGAGGCAGCGAGACCGTGACGACGATGTGCTCGGGGTCGGTCAGCAGCGTGGAGCCCTTCGGGAGGGCGATGCTGCCGGCGTGCACGATCGCGCCCGCCTCGAGGCCCTCGATCGAGACCTCGACGCGGTCGGGCAGGCTCGTGGCCTCGGCCTCGAGCGACAGGTGCTGCGTCTCGACGACGTGGATGGTGCCGGGGGCCGACTCGCCGACGACGTGCACCGGCACCTCGACGGTGACCTTCTCGCCACGGCGGACGATGAGCAGGTCCAGGTGCTCGATGACGTTGCGCACCGGCTCGACCTGGACGTCCTTGGCGAGCGCCAGGGTGGACTTGCCGTCGATCTCGATGTCGAACAGAGCGTTGCTGTGCTTGACGGCCAGCATCACCTGGTGGCCCGGGAGCGCGACGTGCACCGGGTCGGTGCCGTGCCCGTAGAGGACGGCGGGGATGAGGTCGGCGCGGCGCAGGCGGCGCGCGGCGCCCTTGCCGAACTCGGTGCGGGCGGTGGCGACGAGCTTGGTCTCGGCCATGGTGGTCCTCCGGAACGTTGCGGGGCCGCGGAGTGAGCGGCGTACGACGAGTCAGACGGCCTCGACGCGGGGCGCGGGACGGGCGGCACGGAGGCATCAGGCCCAGTCGATCACGGATGGAGGCCCGAGGCCGCAGCCGGTCCCGCGGGACCGGCAAGCCGACCGTCCGACATCCCTCGCCGAGGCAGCCCGAGAATCCTACCGGCTCCGGCCCCCGGGGCCGAACCCTTCCCGTCCCCCTCCCACTTCCGCCCCGCCTCCCCGCCCCTCCTCTCGGCCCCCGCCTCCCCCGCCCCGCCCCCTGCCGACGCCGACTTCGGCACTTCCTCACGCGCTCGGCACTCCGTACTGCCGAGCTCGTGAGGAACTGCCGATCGCGCGGGCCGCGGACGGACACAGGTGACCGCGGAAGGGGAGGGGCAGGTGATCAGGCACGGACCGGCTGAACGTCGAGCGGCAGAAGTCGCCGGACGTCCAAAGGGTCAGATGATCAGGCAGGGACGCCGGACCGGCTGGATGTCGGGCGGCAGGAGGCGGCGGACTCGCGCACACAGCTGCGCCGGCGCGAGGAGGTCCTCCTTGACCACGTGGAGCGTCCGGCACCCGACTTCCGCGATCGCGTCCCGGCGGCGCTTCTCCCTCACGAGGTCGTCGGGGGAGCTGTACTTCGCCAGGCCGTCGTACTCGACGAGGAGCTTCCACTCCTCCCACCCGAGATCGGCCCAGAACGTTCCGAGCCGGGTCATCACGGGTACCTGCGTCTGCGGGCAGGGCAGGCCGCCGCGGAGAAGGACGAATCGCGTCGCGCTCTCGCGGGCGGACTCCGCCCCATCGTCGGCCAGCTCGATCACGGCCCTGGCTCGTGCGACGCCGGGGCGCCCTCGCGACGAGTCCAGCATCGCGAGCGCCGAGTCGCGGTCGGCGCCGGCACGGAGGGCCGCGTCCGCCACGACGAGGGCGTCAAGCGGCGCGAGCGTCCTCGCGCAGTCCACCAACGTGAGCGTCAGGCCGGTGACGGGCAGTCCGTGGACTGTCGTCATCAGCTGGAGGTCGACATCGCCGCTGTGGCGAAGCACTCGCGGGTCTCGTCGGGCGCTGGGCCGGCTGCCCTGGCGCAGATGGGTCACCCGGGGAGTTCGCCACGTGGGCAATCCCCACACGACCGCCGCCGACTCGTGACTGAACCAGTGCGGCGCCGTGAGTCGCTCGTGCACACCGACGATCGTCGCGAGCGCTCGCGCTCGCCCGGCAACGGGCGTGGCGACATATCCGCCTCGCGTCACCCGCTGCCACGTCCCTTGGCGCTCGCGCGCCACGACGACGGAGTGCTCATGGTCGCGCGTGAGGAAGACGGACGGGAGAACGGGCGGCTCGGGATTCTTCGATGCTGGTCGTCGTGCCATTGGCCCACGGTGGACGACAGACCGTCGACGAGCCGCTGCCCTCCGACCGCGCGCTGAGGCGATTCCGGGCCCCGCGGGCTGTGGACGGCTCGCGCCCGCGGGGCTGCTCGACACGCGCGGGACCCGCCACGCGCTCGGCAGCTCGTCACGCGGTCGGCAGTAGGAACTGCCGAGATCGTGAAGAACTGCCGAGCTCGCGACAAATCCTCGGCCGGCCAGCGGCGGAGCGAAAGCGGCTGGGCCGGGTGGGGGGCCGGCGGCGGCGCGGCGAACGCGGCCGGGAGCGGTCAGGCCTGGCCGTCGAAGAGGGACGTCACCGAGCCGTCGTCGAAGATCTCGCGGATCGCGCGGGCGATCAGCGGGGCGATCGGCAGCACCGTCAGCTTGTCGAACCGGCGCTCGTCGGGGATCGGCAGCGTGTCGGTCACGACGACCTCCCGCGCGCCACCCGTCTGCAGCCGCTCCACGGCGGGGTCCGACAGCACGCCGTGCGTCGCCGCGACCAGCACGTCCTTGGCGCCCGCCTCGAGCACCACGCGCACGGCCTCGGAGATGGTCCCGGCGGTGTCGATGAGGTCGTCGACCAGCACCGCGGAGCGGCCCTCGACGTCGCCGACCACCCGGTTCGCCACCGCGCGGTTGGGCCGGCGGATGTCACGGGTCTTGTGGACGAAGGCCAGCGGCGCGCCCCCGAGCTTGGCGGCCCACTGCTCGGCGACCCGGATGCGGCCGGCGTCGGGCGAGACGACCGTCACGTTCGACACGTCCACCCGGGTGCGCACGTACTCCACGAGGATCGGCATCGCCCACAGGTGGTCCACCGGCCCGTCGAAGAAGCCCTGGATCTGCGCGGCGTGCAGGTCGACGCTCATGATCCGGTCGGCGCCGGCGGTCTTGAAGAGGTCGGCCATGAGGCGGGCGGAGATCGGCTCGCGGCCGCGGTGCTTCTTGTCCTGGCGCGCGTACCCGTAGAACGGGGCAACCACGGTGATCGTCTTCGCCGAGGCCCGCTTCAGCGCGTCGACCATGAGCAGCTGCTCCATGATCCACGTGTTCACCGGTGTGCAGTGGGACTGCAGCACGAAGGCGTCCGCGCCGCGGACCGACTCCCCGAACCGCGTGTAGATCTCCCCGTTGGCGAACTCGTACGCCGTCGTCGGGACCAGCTCGACGCCCAGGTGCTCGGCGACCTGCGTGGCGAGCTCGGGGTGCGCCCGGCCGGACACGAGGACCAGGCGCTTCTCGCCGTCGGTGCTGATCAGGCCGGTCATCGGGCGGTGTCCTTGTCGTCGGTCGCGGGTTCGTCATCGTCAGGGAAGTCGTCGGAGAACGAGGGATCGGGGGGTGCGCCCGCGCGGGCCGCGGCCTCGGCCTCTTTCGAGCCCGGCCGCGTGCGCTGCACCCAGCCCGGGAGGGTGCGCTGCTCGGTCGCGTTCACCGCGAGCGCGCCCGGCGGGACGTCGAACCGCACCACGGTCCCGGCCCCGGTGAACGCGCCGTCCCCGACCGTCACGGGCGCCACGAGCATCGTGTCGGCGCCGATCTTCACGTACGAGCCGATCGTCGTGCGCGACTTCGTCGTGCCGTCCCAGTTGGCGGTGACGGACGCGGCGCCGATGTTCGTGTGGTCGCCGATCTCCGCGTCGCCGATGTACGAGAGGTGCGGCACCTTCGAGCCGGTGCCGATCGACGAGTTCTTGGTCTCGACGAAGGCGCCGATCTTGCCGTCCGCGCCGAGCATCGTCCCCGGCCGCAGGTACGAGAAGGGCCCCACCGAGGCCTTGGGGCCGATCACCGACAGCGAGCCGTGCGAGCGCTCGACGACCGCGCCGGCCCCGACCTCGACGTCCGTCAGCGTGGTGTCCGGGCCGATCGTCGCGCCGTCGGCGACCACGGTCGCGCCGTGCAGCTGCGTCCCGGGCAGGAGTGTCACGTCCTGGCCCAGCTCGACGTCGACGTCGATCCACGTGGTGGCCGGGTCGACGATCGTCACCCCGGCGCGCATCCACTCCTCGAGGATCCGGCGGTTGAGCTCGGCGCGGATGGCCGCCAGCTGCACCCGGTCGTTGACACCCTCGACGGAGGCGGGGTCGTCGGTGAGGAGCGCGTGCACGCGGCCGCCGTCGCCGTGCGCGAGCGCGACGACGTCCGTCAGGTACAGCTCGCCGGCCTTGTTGTCGCGGCCGAGTCGCGCCAGCGCCGACCGCAGCACGGCGGCGTCGAACACGTAGGTCGAGGTGTTGATCTCGCGGATCGCGCGCTGCTCGTCGTCCGCGTCCTTCTCCTCGACGATCGCCGCCACGGCACCGTCGGCGCCGCGCAGCACCCGCCCGTAGCCGGTGGGGTCGACGACCTCGGTCGAGAGCAGGGTCACCGCGTTCGCGTCGGCCACGTGCGCGGCGAGCAGCTGGCCCAGCGTCCCGGCGTCGAGCAGCGGCACGTCGCCGGCCATGACCACGACGGCGCCGGTCACCGGCCCCCGCGAGTCGAGCGCCGCGAGCGCCACCTGGACCGCGCGCCCGGTGCCGGGGACGTCGTCCTGGTCCGCGACGAGCGCCTCGGGATCCACCTGGCGCAGGTGGTCGACGACGAGGTCGCGCCCCGCGCGCACGACGACCGTGACCCGCTCCGGGTCCAGGGCCCGTGCCGTCGCCAGCGCGTGGGCGAGCATCGACCGCCCCGCGAGGGTGTGCAGCACCTTCGGTGTCGCCGACCGCATACGGGTGCCCTCCCCCGCAGCCAGGACGACGACAGCGGCAGGGCGGGGATTCGTCACCTTCGGGGGGCTCCTCGCGGTGTTTGCGCCCGGAGATGCCGGGCCGGAACGTCGGCCCCAAGGCTACCTCCCCGGTGGCCCCCGGCCATCCTCGTGGCACTGGGCGCCCAGGTCGGCGACGTACCCTCGACGGGTGGCAACGTTCTCCGCAGTGACCCGACAGCACATCCTCCAAGCCATCGCCGAGTACGACGAGCGAGGAGGCGACGGGTTCCTCGGGGTCTACGGGTTCGAGCCGTCCCACGAGCTCCAGCTGGTCCACGAGGGCCGCAGCTACGACGCGACCGCCATCCTCGGCGTCGCGCACCGCTTCGCCACCGGCCGCCTCGCCACCACGGACGAGTTCCACGGCGACATGTCGGCGGCCGCCACCATGCTGCGCCGCCGTGAGTTCGAGGTCGCGGGCTCGGCCGTCGCGGTCGCCGCCGCGCCCCTGGCGCCCGTTCGTCGGACCCCTTCCCCGCGCACGACGAGCCCGCGCTCGTCGGCCCCGCGCGCGACCGCGCGCCGCGTCGCCCCGGAGGACCGGCCCGTGGCGATCTGCCCCACGTGCTTCACGGCCCTGCCGGCGACGGGCATCTGCGACACCTGCGGGTAGGCACGCCGCCTCACAGGGGGCGGCTCTGGGGCTACGCACATGCTGTTCGCAGGTTCGACGACGACAATCGGTCGCGTCGTCACGAACCTCGCGGGCGGGAGGGCCCGGCATGGTCGACCAGGTCTCGGTCACCCGCGGTGAGATTGCGGGCGCCGGCGGCAGCCTGTCGCTGGGTCGCTGGCTCATCTCGCGCGAGCGGGACCGGCGCCGCGAGCGGATCGTCGGGACCGCCCTGATGGTGGCGGCCGTCGCCCTCGCCGTGTGGACCGTGTCCTTCGGCCTGAACGACTCGCCGCGCGTCATCCACCGCGTGTGGTCGCTGTCCATGTACCTCGGGATGAACCCGCGCACGCTGATCTGGATCGGCGTCGACGTCCTGGAGGCGGCCGGCCTGGCGCTCACCGGGCTGCTGCTCCGGCGGGGGCGTCCCGCGACGCAGACCGTCGCCCTGCTGGCGATCCCGCTCTTCGTGCTCGACGCGTGGTTCGACGTCCTGACATCGGCGTCGCCGCACGACCTGGCGGTCGCGCTCGCGATGGCGGGCTTGGAGATCCCGGCCGCGATGACGTGCGGCTGGGTCGCCTGGAAGGCGTCGCGCTTCTAGCCCCTCGCGACCAGCACCTCCTCCAGCGCGGCGGCGAGGGCCAGCGGCAGTTCGAGCGCGCGCAGGTGCGCGAGGCGGACGTGCAGCGGTCGCGCGGAGGTGGCCACCCGGTACGCCTCGGTCTTCAGGTCGTACTCGATGCGCGCCCGGTCGAGCACGGCGAACAGCCGGGCGTCGACGTCGTCCTCGGCAAGGACCGCGCGGCGCCCGAGGTGCAGCTCGAGCCGCGCGGAGGTGGGCACGTTGCGCACGACGAACCGCACCCGGTGTTCCTCGCGCTCGACGACCACCGGCAGGGCGTCGCCGTCGACGGTGGCCGACGGGCTCACCCCATCGGGCAGCTCGGTAGCGACGAGCGAGACCGCCCAGGTGCGGACGGCGGGGACGCAGGCGATGCAGCCCACGGCCGGCTCGACCGTCACGGCCGCCTCGGCATCGCGGTACCCGATGCGGGTGCGGGCGATCGTCGTCGGCTGCGTGCCGTCGCCGGTGCCGTCGTCCTCGACGAGGGTGAATGCGCCGTCCGCCCCTGGCACGACGAGGACCTCGAGGTGCTCGGGGTTGCCGGTGTCGTTGCCCGGCACGTGCGTGCCGTCCAGCGGGACGATCGCGCCCGGCGCCGCCAGCACGGGGATCGTGGCGAGCGGGCGGTGGACGTCGAGGAACCGGTCACCGTCGTAGACCTGGCCCGTCAGCACGTCGACCCATGTCCCGGCCGGCAGCCAGCAGCGGACCGCCGCCAGCCCGGTGACGGGGTCGGCCGGCGAGGTGACGGCCGAGACCATGAGCTGAGAGCCGAACAGGAACTGGTGACCCACCTGGTAGGCGTGCTCCTCCTCCGGCCAGCGGTAGTACACGGGCAGCACCAGGGGCACGCCGTCGTGAGCCGCACGGTGGTTCATCGTGTGCAGGTAGGGCACGAGCCGGTGACGCAGCCGCAGGAACCGCGTCTGGACGTCCCGCGCCTCCGGGGAGAAGGCCCACGGCGCCTTGTCGGTGAACGGGTTGTTCGACGAGTGCAGCCGCAGGATCGGCGAGAAGCAGCCGAGCTGGACCCAACGGGTCGCCAGCTCGTCGTCCTTGCTGCCGTGGAAGTGCCCGCCGATGTCGTGGCTCCACCAGCCGTAGCCGATGTTCGACGCGGTGGCAGTGAAGTACGGCTGGAACGCCAGCGACTCCCACGAGATGACGCTGTCGCCGGAGAAGCCGATCGGGTAGCGGTGGCTGCCGGGGCCGGCGTAGCGCGAGAAGGTCAGCGGCCGCCGCCCGTCGCGCGCGTTGTCGAGGAAGTGGAAGTGGTTGAGCATCCACAGCGGGTCGATTCCCGCGACGCGGGAGTGGGGGCCGGACTGCCAGTCCAGCCACCAGAAGTCGACGCCGTCGTCCTCCAGGCCGCGGTGCAGCACGTCGAAGTAGGCCTGCAGGAACTCGCGGTCGGTGACGTCGAACGCGATGGGGTCGCCGTTCGGGACGCGGCCGAGCGCCGCGCACATCGCCTCGTACGCGTCCTCGTGGGAGCGGACGCCGTCGGCGGGGTGGACGTTGAGGGTCACCCGCAGCCCGTGGTCGTGCAGCCAGTCGAGCAGGCCGGCGGGGTCGGGGAACAGGTCGCGGTTCCAGCTGTACCCGGTCCAGCCCGAGCCGAGCTTCGGGTCGACGTCGGTGACGTGCCAGTCCATGTCGAGCACGCTGACCGAGAACGGGATGCCCTCGCGGGCGAAGCGCGTCATCAGCGCCTTGTAGCCGTCGGCGCTGTAGCGGTGGTAGCGGCTCCACCAGTTGCCGAGGGCCCACCGGGGCAGCACCGGCACCGGGCCGGACAGCTGGTAGAAGGCGTGCAGCGCGTCGAGGTAGGCGTGCCCGTACGCGAACACGTACAGGTCCGTCCGGGAGCCGTCCCGCGGGGCAGGCCAACCGTCCGGGCCGAACACCATCGAGCGCGAGTCGTCGAGCACGGCGAAGCCCTGGCGGGACACCACGCCGGCCTCGAGCGGGATGGCTCCGTCGGCCTCGTCCAGCGTGCGGGCCGTCCCGCCCAGCCCGTCGGCCGGTTCGCCGTAGCGCCACACGGAGTTGTAGGCGGACAGGCCGCCGAGGGCCTCGACCTGCAGGCCGGCGGTGCTGAACGGTCGGCGGTCGTACGTCAGGCGCAGCCGGCGGGTGACCACCTGCAGCATGTCGCCGTTCTCGACGACGCGGAACTGGGGCACGGGCAGCTGCCGGCGCTGCGCGAGCGTCGACGGCCGGTCCTCGAACCGCCCGTCGGCGGCGTACTCGAGGCGCAGCAGCCCGTCCGTCAGCACCGAGATGCGGAAGCGGTCGCCGACGATGGTCGCGGCCGGCTGGGCCACCGAGGGTGAGGCGGCCAGGGTCGTGGCGGACATGGAGCTCTCCTGGCGACGAAGGTGGGCGGGGGTGACACGCGGGTCGGTGGTCGTCATCCCTTGATCGCCCCCGAGAGGCCGGCGCCGCGCAGGAACATGCGCTGGAACACCAGGAACAGGACGATCGGGATGGCGGTGGAGATCGCGAGCGCGGCGAGGAACACGTCGAGCTCGATGTAGCTGGCCAGGGCCGGGAGCCGGACCGACAGCGGCTGGTGCACCGGGTCGGGCAGCACGAGCAGCGGCCAGAGGAAGTCCTTCCACGCGGCCAGGACGGCGAACACCGAGACCACGCCGAGGATCGGCTTGCTCATGGGCAGGACGATCGACACGAACATCCGCCCCGGGCCGGCGCCGTCGACCTTGGCCGCCTCGAAGATCTCCCGGGGCAGGCTGTCGAAGAACCGCTGGACGAGGACGACGTTGAAGGCCGAGGCGCCCGCGGGCAGCCAGACCGCCCAGAAGGAGTTCAGCAGCGAGTGCCCGACGAGGGGCGGGTGAAGGATCGTCAGGTACAGCGGCACCAGGAGCACCACAGCCGGGACGAACAGCGTGCTGAGGACGAGCCAGTAGACGACCTTGCCGTACTTGGGTCGCAGCACCGACAGCGCGTACCCGCCGGTGGTGGCGACGACCATCTGGCACACCCACGAGCCCGCGGCGATGATCACGGTGTTCGTGAAGAAGTGGCTGATCTTCACCCGCGTCCACGCGGTGGCCAGGTTCGCCCAGTCCATGCCGTGCGGGAAGAGCTCGAGCGGGTGGCGCAGGGTGTCCTGCGTCGGGGTGATGGCCGACTTGGCGAGCCACAGCACCGGGCCTAGCCCGAGCAGGACCAGGACCGCCAGCAGCACCACGTGGGTCGCGCGCATCGAGCGCCGCACGCGGGGGCGGCGCCAGTCTGCCGCCGAGAGGATGCCGCGCTCCTCGGTGGTGGTCATGAGGTGCTCCAGGAACGCGTCAGGCGCATGTAGGCGAGGGAGAGGACCGCCAGGACGGCGGCGAGCATGAGGCTCAGGGCGGTGGCGGCGCCGTAGTCGCCGCCCAGGCTCTGGGTGAACGCGTACCGGTAGATGAGCAGCAGGATCGTGACCGTGGCGTTCGCCGGCCCGCCCGCGGTGAACAGGTACGGCTCGAGGAACACCTGCGAGGTCCCGATGATCTGCAGGATCAGCGTGATGAGCAGCACCCCGCGCAGGTGCGGCAGCGTGACGTGCCAGACCTTGCGCCACACGCTGGCCCCGTCGACCTCGGCGGCGTCGTACAGCTCGGGGGGCACGCTGGTCAGGGCGGCGAGGTAGATGATCACCGTCCCGCCGGCGGCGGCCCACGTGGCCTCGAGCACCAGGGACGGCATCGCCCACGTGTGGTCCTGCAGCCATGGGAAGGGGCCCAGGCCCACCCAGCCGAGGATCGTGTTGAACACCCCGGTCGGCGAGGCGTCGTAGAACACCTTCCACAGCAGCACGGCGACGACCGGCGGGACGACGACCGGCAGGTACGCCAGCGCCGTGAAGAACCCGCGGAAGCGGCGCACCTCGCTCATGAGGACCGCGCCGATCAAAGGCACCGGGTACCCGAAGACGAGCGCGAGTGCCGCGAACCAGAGCGTGTTCTTGATGGCCTTGCGCAGCAGCGGGTCGGCGAGGACCTCGCGGAAGTTGTCCAGGCCGACGAAGACCGGCGGCGTGACGAGGTTGGTCTGCTGGACGCTCATGACGACCGCGCGGACGATCGGCCACCACGAGAACACGCCGAAGATCACCAGCAGCGGCAGCATGAACAGGAGCGTGGAGAGGCCGCCGCGGCGCACCCAGGTGACGGGTGTGCGGCGTTGCCGGGCGCTGCGTGCCGGCTCGGCGCCGTCCGGCTCGGTGGCCGGCTCGGCCACCGACGCGTCGGACCGGCCGGTGCTCAGGGCGGTCATCGGAGCTCCAGGAGAAGAAGGAGAGGGGTGGATCGGGGCGGG
>Ga0207857_1000368_pt1 | contig 12799 bp, 12 predicted proteins | sample LuqExpMetageno22_FD_187780 | JGI IMG/M metagenome (GOLD analysis project Ga0207857, IMG submission 187780) | Tropical forest soil microbial communities from Luquillo Experimental Forest, Puerto Rico - Sample 22 (SPAdes) | ecosystem: Environmental > Terrestrial > Soil > Tropical forest ... | reverse complement strand
ACGCCATGAAGGAGCTCTCCCCCGGTTCCGACTACCAGGTGGAGGAGGACCGGATCACCTTCCGCATCGGCAACATCCGGGCGATCATCGACCACCAGGTGCTGTCCGTGCTCTCGACCCACGAGTACGAGCTCTTGGTGGACAATCACCGCCGGGTGGTGGAGACCATGGCCGACGGCCGGGCCTTTCTGGAGCAGCAGGAAGGGGGGAAACTCCTCCTGGAGACCGACAACCACGAAGAGTTGCTCACCTTCTTCCTGGAGTACGCCAAGAAGGGGCTCGCCATCCAGCGCTACAAAGGCCTCGGCGAGATGAACCCGGAACAGCTTTGGGAGACCACCATGAACCCGGAAAACCGGGTGCTGCTCCAGGTCAAGATCGAGGATATCGTGGAATCGGACGAGATTTTCACCATCCTCATGGGGGACCAGGTGGAGCCGCGCCGCGAGTTCATCGAGACCAACGCGCTCAATGTCGTGAACCTGGATATCTAGGGTTCATGCTGTAGGGGGTGGGAATGATTTCGTCCGGGACGGAGTCTTTCATCTAGCATGGCAAAGGCCGCAAGGGTCAACTCAGGTTGATCGTGCGGCCTTTTGTTTTGGGCTTTATTCACCGACATGAGCCGGAATCATGCCGAGGATACCGGCGGATGAAAGGAGGCACAGGATGCCCGAAGGCCCGGAAGTCGAAACCGAAAACCTGCACGAAGCCATCAAGGAAGAGCTCGAACGGGAGGGGGGATCGTTCCTCAGGCAGATCTCCATCACCACCGCGATCCTCGCCGTGCTTGCCGCCATCGCCTCGCTCAAGGCCGGCGCAACGGTCAACGAGGCCCTGGTGCTGAAGACGGAGGCGACGCGGCTGCAATCCGAGGCCTCGGACCAATGGGCCTATTACCAGGCCAAGGGGATCAAGGCGGCGGTCCAGGAGGCGTCGCGCACGCCCTGGCTGGCCATGGGCAAGACCCCGCCCGCAGCCTATGGGGAAAAGATGCAGCGTTACGGCGAGGAGCAGAAGGAGATCGAGGCCAAGGCCCACGAGAAGGAGCGGGAACGGGACGAGCGGCTGCGGGAATCGGACCACCTTCTCCACAAGCATCACGGCTTCGCCAGCGCGGTCGCCCTCTTCCAGGTATCCATCGCCCTGGGTGCCGTGGCGGCGCTGACCCGCTTCAGGCTGGTCTGGCTCGCTTCCCTGCTTGCCGGCGGGGTGGGGGTGATCCTCTTCGCCTGGCCGCTGTTTCAATGAACGCCGGGCCTTCCACGGCAAGGACGGCAAAGGAAAACGCGGACAGCTTGACCTGTTTCCGCGTTTCTCATCGCTTCTTCCACTGTTAGTAGTGTCCCCTGCGGTCAGTTCATAGTCGTAATTCCGACTCTTTTGACCGCTGCCGTCGTTGCGGCTCCTTGATGTAGACCCTGCTACACCTGCGTCGCCGCGCCTTGGCACCGGCCAAAATAACAAAGGAATTACTTCCCATGACTAACCGCACGGGACACTAGCGGCGGTGTTCTTCCCGCCCGCGGAATTCGGGGCGGTGGAAGCGCCCGTCGTAATGGACCCTGTCGTGCTCGTACCGCCTGAACTCCAGGTCCCGGAAATGCCGGATCTCCCCGATCCGGTACCTCGCGAACACCGGCGGATAGATCCTCCGGGGGGCGAACACCCACGGCCCGTTGTAATAGGGGCTGTGATACCAGCGCCCGCCGTAGAAGTAGAAGTACTCGCGCCCCGTATAGATCAGGTCGTACGGAACCCCCACGGCCACGTACATGTTGAGGGAGGGCGAATAGATGAACTGGGGGGCCGCCTCAAGATAAATCTCCGGAGGAGGGGGACCCGGAGCCGGCTCCGGCATTACCTCGGGGGGCGGGGGAGGCGCTACCTCTGCCTGGACCACAACGGGTGCCGGCGGCGGAGGCGGCGGTGCGACGACTACGGGGCGGGGCGCTGCGGCAACGACCCGGGGACGGTAGCCGGGCACCTGGTTCCCGTAGGTGTACATGCACTGCACATAGGCATTGTCATACCGGCGTTGCGCTTCCCTGCCATAGACCTGGCCCGAGCTGGAGCCTGCCGCAGTTCCCACGAGAAGCCCGCTTGCCGCGCCGATGAGGGCGCCCGCACCTGCGTGACCGGAGGCAGAGCCTACGGCCGCACCCAGTCCGGCACCCACGGCCGTGCCCGCAACCGCCCCGGTGGCGACATTCCTGTCATAGGCTTCCTGGGTCGGATTCCCCGTCTGCTGTTCCGCCCACTGCCGGCACGTGGCGTCTTCGGCCCGGAAGGTATCGAACGGCTTGCCCTGCGCCGGCAACACGTTGACGCTCGGGCCCGCCGGAAGGGTCGCACAGCCGCACAACACCAGCAGCACAAGATACGGCGCCTGTTTTCTCATAAATCCCATTGTTTTCTCATCTCCTTGTTCCTGGCGGCAGGGGCGCGGAAGAAACCGCTGCCATCCTTCCGTTGGGGTATCGGGGGTGCCATTGACGGATGCACACCTGGTAACAAGAACGCATCATGCCTGAAAAGGTTACAGGAAAGTTTTGCCGGGGTCGGGAAGGGTGTTCCGGTCATGCGGGTGTCCGGCTACATCGACGATGGGCGGCCCTCCGGGGCGCGATGCTTGCGGGCGGATTTCATCAGTGCTCTGGCTGCGGCGGGATAGTGGCGGCACCACGCAAGGAGCGTCCTGGCCGCGGAAGGATGCCGCTCCGCAATATCCCCAAAGTCTGCCCAGCCGGGATGGTTGTCCACGAACGCATCGATGCCTTTGCCGGGATGGGTGAGGGCCCAGACGACGAACAGTTTCGACCGTTCGTGATTCACGGCGTCCCATCGGGAGAATTCGCGGGCGGCAGCGGGGTTTTCCCGGCTCCACGACCAGAGCTCGAAGGCGGCATCGGGGTGGGTGTAAGCCCAATTTTCCACGGCCGCGACCGAGAGGGCCGCCCCCGCATTGCCGCTGGCAACCGACAGGGCGAACATCGTCAGGAGGGTGCAGAAGAGCAGTTTCATGGAAGCTGTTCCGATCGAAAGATAGTATCCGGGCCATCTATACCACAACATGCCCTTTTTTGCAGCCTGCATGGTGCGCGAGCGCGCCGTGCCTCTTCCGCGGGGCCTGATTCCCATTGACCGCGCGTGCGCGAATCGCTACATTCTTCCCCATGCAGCCTGCGACGATGCGCCGATGAAAGGGAAAAGCGCGCCATGAACCTAGACCATCTCCTGATCCATCTTCACCACAGCATAGACGCCTTCTCCCTCAAAGCGCGTCATGTCCAGCAGATTCGCGCGGCTCTCCCCGGGGTACGCATTACCGTGGCCGAGGGGAACAACGACTTCATGGAGAAACTCCCCGAAGCGGACGGCGCCCTGGTGTGGTCATTCAAGCCCGACTGGTACGAGCGGGCCCCCGGGCTGAAGGCGCTGTTCACCCCCGCGGCCGGGCACGACTGGGTTGCGCCGGACCCGTCCGGCCGGGTGAAGACCCGGTACGGGAGCTTCCACGGCCGGATCATGCGCGAGAGCCTCCTCTCCATGATGTTGTTTTTCAACCGGCGCATCGGCGTGTCGCTCCATGACCAAAACAGCCGGACCTGGGGGCGCCAGGGGTACAGCGACTGCGTGGCGCTCTTCAGCCAGCGGGTGCTGATCGTCGGCTGCGGGTCTCTGGGGCGGTCCATGGCGGGGTTGCTGAAGGCCTTCGGGGCGCACGTCACCGGGGTCAGGCGCAAGCCGTCGGGGGTGGAGGACACCCCCTGCGACAGGATGATCGGTTTCGACAGGTTGGAGGAGGAACTCCCCCATGCCGACCACGTGGTCCTGGTCCTGCCGGGCGGGGCGGAGACCTCCGGCATCTTCACCCAGCGGCACTTCAATGCCATGAAGCCGGGGGCCTGCCTGTACAACCTGGGACGCGGCAACTGCTACCGGGAGGAGGACCTGGCAGCCGCCCTTGACAACGGCCACCTTGCCGGCGCCGGCCTGGACGTGTTCGCAGAGGAGCCGCTCCCACCTTCCTCGCCGCTCTGGGAGAGGCGAAACATCCTGATCACGCCCCATTCCAGCGCCATCAGCAGGGAGTATATCGACCTCTTCATTGAGGAGTGGCTTGACGCCCTCCCGGGGATGTGACCTGTCTAAGCAGATTACCATACCGCTCCGCGACTTTGCCCTGCCTGCCCCCCGGTCCGGCAGCATCGAGATGCATTCGGGTTACGGCCGCCCGGCGGCCGAGGGGCAGGAGATTCACGCCCGGGTGCAGCGGCAGCGGGCAAAGGCCGACCTCGCATACCAGGCGGAAGTGCCCATCAGCGGCCTGTTCGAGAGGGGCGGGTACGTGTTCCGGGTGGATGGCCGGATGGACGGCATATTCCGCCACCATGTGCCGAGGATCGAGGAGATCAAGACCTCGTTCAACCTCCGGGAGCTGGCGCAGCGTCTGGCAGAGGGCCCCATGGATCACCCCTACTGCCTGCAACTGCTGACCTACGGCTACCTCTTTTGGCGCGAACACCGCGTCCTTCCCGCCCTCTCCTTCCACCTGGTCTCCTCCCGCACCAGCGAGGCCCTCGACCTTGATCTCGTCCTCGACCCGGCCCGGTACGAACAATGGCTCGACCGCCGCCTGGACGAACTGGCCGTTGAGGCGAAACAGGCCGAGAAGCGCGCCGCCCGGCGCCGCAAGGTCTCCTCCTGTTTCGCCTTTCCCTTCGCCACCCCCCGCCCCGGCCAGATCGAGCTCATGGAGACGATCGGACGGTTCATGGCCGGGAGGCATCCCATGCTCATCCAGGCCCCCACCGGCTTGGGAAAGACCGTGGGCGTTCTCTATCCGGTGGCAAAGGAGGCCCTTGGCCGGGGGCAGCGCGTCGTGTACGTCACGCCGAAGAACAGCCAGCACTCGGTGGCCGAGGACGCCGTGGCCCGCTTCCAGGAGGCGGGGGCGAAACTGAAATCCCTCTCCATCACCGCCAAGGGCAAGATCTGCTTCAAGGACGAGCCGCTGTGCAATCCCGACTACTGCGAGTATGCCCGCGACTATTACGGAAAGGTCCATGCCCAGGGAATTCTCGACATCCTGGCGCGAAAAAAGAGGCTGAAGGCCCGCCTGTTCCGCGAGCTGGGGGAGCGCTACCAGGTCTGCCCGTTCGAACTGCAACTGGACAGCGCCCGCGAGGCGGACATCGTCATCTGCGATTACAACTACGTGTTTGCCCCCCGCTCGCCCCTGGGGCGCACGGAGGATATGGGCGTGGACCAGACCGGCAAGCCCAACCTGGTGATCGACGAAGCCCACAACCTCCCGGCCCGGGCCATGGATTCCTACTCGCCGGCTCTCTCCTCCGTGCTGCTGGAACAGATGCGCGCCGACATCCAAACCGTGCACCCGCGCTTCCGCCCCGAGGCCGAAGGGCTCCTGGACGGCTGCCTTCAGGCCGTCTCCGCCTGCCAAAAGCCAGGCTTCACCCGGCCGCAACGGATCGACCCTCCCGTGGACCTGTTCTTCGACCAGCACGCCCGGCTCAACGCCTTCCTCGCACGCTACCTGGAGTCGGGCGTGGAGATACGCCAGCATGACGCGATCCTGCGGCTCTGCCACTACTGGGCCGAATTCACGGAAACCCTGGAGTTCGTCAGCCATCCCGACCGGAACGAGTTCTTCACCACCTTCCACCCCCATCCGTCCGGCGGCGTGGTGAAGATAACCTGCTGCGACGCCTCGGCGATGCTGGAGGATTGCTATGGCGACTACGAGCAGGTGGTGGGGTTCTCGGCCACCCTGAAGCCCTTTGACTATTACGTGCGCCTGTCCGGCCTGGACAGGGACCGGGTGAGGACGGCGGAATTCGCCAGCCCGTTCCCGCAGGAGCGGCGCAAGCTCCTGATCATCCCCCAGATATCGACCCGGTACCGCCACCGCGAACGCAACTACGCCAGGATCGCGGAGGTCGTCCAGAGGGTGTCGACGTTGCGGCAGGGTAATTATTTTGTGTTCCTGCCGAGCTTCGAATTCCTCGATCGGGTGGCCTCCCTCTTTAAGCCGCCGGACGGCTTCACGGTCCTGCGCCAGGAGCGGGGCATGAACGCCGCCGCCATCGAGGAGATCGTCGGGAATCTTCGCAGCCGGAGCGTTCCGACGATCGTCTTTGCCGTGCAGGGAGGGTCCTTTTCCGAGGGGATGGACTATGCGGGCGAGACGGTCATCGGGGCCTTCGTGGTGGGGCCGCCCCTGCCCACCTACGATCTGGAACGGGAGCAGATGCGGGAGTATTACCAGCGGAAATACGCTGCCGGCTTCGACTATGCCTACACCATACCCGCCATGGCCAAGGCGGTCCAGGCCGCCGGGAGGGTCATCCGCTCCGAGACGGACAAAGGCCTTATCGTCCTGATGGACGGGAGGTTCCTGGAGCCGGGCTTCAGCCAGGCCATGCCGGCCGACTGGTTCAGCTCGGATGTCGCGGAGATGGTGTCCGGCAGCATCCTGGGCGAGGTCGCCGATTTCTGGGAGAAATGACGTCCAGGGGAGTGTATACTTCTTCAGGGTGGGGTAGCCGTGCCAGCAGGGGAATCCCTCGGCATGGACCAACGCGGTTCCGGCTCGTCCGGGGCAGGAGGTGGGAGATGAGGTATTTGGGGGTGCAGGCGGTGGCGGCCCTTCTGGTATTCCTCCTGGCCGGTGCAAGCCGGGCGGAGGAGACCGGGCCGGCCGTGGAACGGCAGGAGATCGCGGTGACCCTCCAGCCCGGGAGCCATGCCCTTACGGGCGAGAGCACGATCACCTTCGGCGCCGGCGCCACAAGCATCGCCCTCAGGCTCTCCGGGACCGCCAGGATAGGGTCTGTCGCCGTTGCCGGGAGGAGCACGGCCTATTCCTTCAGCGGCGGCATCCTCTCCCTCGACCTGCCCGCCGGCGGCAAGGCGCTCCCGGTGACCGTTTCCTATTCCGCCTCGTTCGACGACCAGCCATCCCGCGCCCCTGCCGCCGGTGAGGACCCGAGCTACGGCGTGAACGGCGCCATTACCCCGGAAGGCACCTTTCTGGGGGGCGGCGCCTCCTGGTACCCGGTCCCGTCCCGGACCCCGATGCACCGCGCCATCAGCATCGCGGCCCCCGCCGGCACCGAGGCCGTGACAGCCGGGAAGAGGGTCTCCCGGGAGACCACCGGCGCCGTCACCCGTTCCCGCTGGGAAGAAGCGCATCCGGTGGGGGTGCTCACCCTGTGCGCGGGCCCCTACCGCGTGGAGCAGAGCAGTGTGGACGGCATCGACATCTACACGTACTTCTACCGGGACAATGCCTCCCTGGCACCCCGGTACCTGGCGGCGGCCGCCAAATACCTGCGGTTTTACAGCGATCTCTTCGGGCCCTACCCGTTCGAAAAATTCGCCGTGGTGGAGAACTTCTTCCCCACCGGCTACGGCCTCCCCTCCTTCACCCTGCTCGGCGGGTCGGTGATCCGGCTTCCCTTTATCATCGACACCAGTCTCCCCCATGAGATCGCCCATTCCTGGTGGGGCAACGGGATCGATGTGGATGAGCGCGAGGGAAACTGGTGCGAGGGGCTCGTCACCTACCTGGCCGACTACCTCCTGAAGGAGCGCCGTTCCCCGGCCGAGGCGGAGGAGTACCGCCGGCAGCTCCTCATCGACTATGCGTCGCTCGTGACCCCGGCCGGCGATTTCTCGCTGAACGCCTTCGCAAGCCGCACCGACCCGGCCTCCCGGGCCATCGGCTACGGCAAGGGGGCCATGGTGTTCCACATGGTCCGCTCCATGATCGGTGACCGCGCCTTCTTCGCGGCGCTGCGGCAGGTCTGTCGCGACCGCCTCTACCGGTCCGCCTCCTGGAGCGATCTTGTCCGCGCCTTCTCCAGGAGCGCCGGACGGGACCTCTCCCCCTTCATGGAACAGTGGCTCGCCCGGCCCGGCGGCCCGCGGCTCTCCCTCGCCGGGGTGACCACCCGCCGCGACGCCGGGGGATGGACCGTTTCCGGTACGATCGTACAGACCCCGCCGCTCTTCGAGGTGGGGGTGCCCCTGCGCATGGACACGACGGGCCGCCGGGTTACGGAGGTGGTCCCGGTCATTCACGAGCGGACCCGGTTCACCGCCTCGAGCGCCGACGCCCCGGCGCGGTTGCTTCTGGACCCGGAAGCCGGCATCTTCCGCATCCTCGCCCCCGGCGAGATCCCCGCAACCGTCAACAGCATCAAGGGATCGTCGAGGCTCATCGGGGTCGTGACGGAAAACTGCCGTGCCGGGAGCGATGCCTTCAGGGATTTCCTGGCGTCCCTTTCCCAAGGGGGGGCGACGGTGATGGGCGAGGCCCAGCTGGCGGGGAGGGATACCGCCGAGGACGACCTTGTCTTCTGCGGGCTGCCCCGCAACCGCTCGCTCCTGCCCCCCCTTCCTGAGGGGGTCGATGGCTCGGACGCCACGTTCACCTTTGGCGGGGCAACCTATCCCGCCCCGGACGGTCTGCTCATGCTGGTGATGCGGCGGGGTCCCTCCTCCGGGCGGATCGCGGCCCTGTTCCAGCCGTTGTCCGAAGCAGCGGCCGCGAACTACGCGCCCAGGATCACCCACTACGGGAAGTACAGCTACCTGGTCTTCGCGGGCGGCGCGAACCGGCAGAAAGGGACGGCGGCCGCTGCCAGCCCGGACGTTGCGGTTGACGTGCGGCCCCGGTGATCCGGGCCCTGTTGTCCTGCAAAAAGAACCGGGAGCGTAGAGGAGGGCTGGCAAGGCCATGAAGGCGGAGATCTATTCCATAACCTACCGGATACCCCTGACGGACGCCCAGCAGGCCAAGCTGGACCGGAAGTGGCCCGACGGCGATCCGTTCATATCCTATGAGCAGATCGAATCCCTGCTGGAACCGCTGCCGGTCGAAGACCTGGACTGGTCCAGCCACACCGGCCGGTATCTCTATTTCACCGTGCATGGCGACGATATCCCCGGCACGGCAGCCGAGGTCGTGGAGCGGCTCGAACGGAAGCTCGGCGCCAGATGACGACGTTGACCACGCGTCCTCACAGCGTTGCGGTCCGTGCCGTGCCAGCGCCGCAAGGTGCGCTGCGCCGGAGCGGGGAGATGATTAATACCTCATTTGAGGTAGTCAATGTTCGTTATGAGGTGATGTTGCCGGCACGTTACGGACCATGGCAAAAAATAATGCAATAAAAACGAATTGTTGTGAAAACGACATAATTGGCATGTGCACTGCATTAGCTAGCGCAACCAAATCCTTTAGGAGGTAGTACCAATGAAAAAAGTTCTGTCCACCATCGTTGCCGCCCTCGTAGCCGTTTCTTTCTCCGCCGTTGTGTTCGCCGCTGACGCCGCCAAGCCGGCTGCTGACGCTGCTGCTCCGGCTGCCGACGTGAAGAAAGAAGAGAAGAAACCCGCTAAGAAAGCCAAAAAAGCCAAGAAAGCCAAAAAAGAAGTGAAAAAAGAAGAGAAGAAAGAAGAAGCCGCTCCGGCCGCTAAGTAATTCTTCTTCCATTCGCTTTGAAAAGGCCGCATCCAAGGATGCGGCCTTTTTTATGTCCGCCCCCCAGCCCTTAAAATATAGTTGCCGTCGCCCCTGGGAACTTGCTACCGTTGAAAAGAGGAGTGTGTACCATGACCGATACTATTATCCGCGCCCTGAGCGCCTCAGGGGGGATACGCGTGCTGGCGGGCAGCGTCAGCGGCCTTGCCCGGGAAGTGTGCTCGCTGCAACAGGCTTCGGCCACGGTGAGCGTGGCCCTGGGCCGCGGCCTGGCCGGCGGCGCGTTGCTGGGGGCCCTGCTCAAGCCGGGCCAGAGAACGGCCCTCAAGTTCGAGGGCAACGGCCCCATGCGCAAGATGATCATCGAGGCGGAATCGGACGGCGCGGTGCGGGGGTGCGTCGGCGACCCCGGTGCCGAGGCGGAGCCGCTGAACGGAAGGTGGAACGTGCCGGGTGTACTGGGGCATGCCGGCTTTCTCACGGTCTCGCGGGACCTGGGGCTGGGAGGGGAGCCGTACCACGGCATGGTGCAACTCCGCACCAGCGAGATCGGGGACGATCTGGCCTACTACCTGACCGACTCGGAGCAGGTCCCGTCGGCGGTCGGCCTCAGCGCCACACTGGACGAAGGGGGCGGCGTCTCCCTGTGCGGCGGTTTCCTGGTGCAGGCGCTTCCGAAGGCGGATAGCGCCGAGATCGACGGCATGATGGCCAGGATTGCGGAACTGCCGCCGCTCTCCGTACTTTTGCAGGAGGGGGGCCCCGGGGCGATCGTGAACAGGCTTTTCGACGGCACCGCCTGCAACCTGCTGGAGACGCGCGAGGTGTTCTTCCGCTGCGGCTGCAGCAGGGTGAAGGTGGAGGCCGCCCTGCTGACCCTGGGGCCGGACGAGCTGAGGGAGATGCGCGAGAAGGAGCGCGGGGCCGACGTCACCTGCGAATTCTGCCGGAAACGGTACCGTTTCGACGAGGCGGAACTGGAGGCGCTTGCGGTTCGCTCCGGCGCGCCGGTCGGCGCCTGACGGATGCGGACCATCAAGCTGACCATAGAATACGACGGCACCCGCTATTCCGGCTGGCAGATACAGCCCAACGGCCTGGCGGTACAACAGGTCGTGGAGGAGGCCTTGGAACGTCTGCTCGGGGAACGGGTACGGCTGCGCTCCTCGGGCCGGACCGACGCCGGCGTGCACGCCCGCGGCATGGCGGCCGCCTTTGCGACGCACCGGGACCTGCCCCTGCGCGCATTCGTCGAGGGGACCAACCGGTTTCTCCCGGACGACATCGCCATCATCGACGCCGACGAGGTCCGGCCCGGTTTCAAGCCGATCGGTGAAGCCCTGGCCAAGCATTACCGCTACACCATTCGCCTCTCCCCGGTGCGCTCCCCGCTGCACCGCTTTCACGCCTGGCATGTCAAGGAAAAGCTCGACCTGGACGCCATGGGGGAGGCCCTGCCGGCATTCGAAGGACGGCACGATTTCGCGGCGTTCCGGGCCTCCAACTGCGCGGCCAAAACGACGGTGCGGAGGATCGAGTCCGTTGCCATGCACCGGGAGGATGACTTCCTGTACATTGATGTGGTGGGAGAGGGGTTCCTGAAAAACATGGTCAGGGTCATGGTGGGGACGCTGGTGGATATCGGCAAGGGACGCTTTGCGCCGGACCACATCGCCTGGCTGCTGCAGAACCGGGACAGAAAAAAGGCCGGCGTTACGGCGCCGGCCTGTGGACTCTGCCTGATGCAGGTCTTCTACCCGCAAGATATCGTCAGGAAATAGCGGGTTGCTGAACAAACCCAGGTTGTTCAAAAATAGTCAGATCGTCGCACCCGCAAGCCGCCCCGCGGAGACAGCGGCGAGATGGCTGTTTTTCAACAACCTTATAGGGGTTATCGTTCAGCCAACAGCTTTTTGATCAACGACTCCACCGAATCGGCGATCTCGTCGGAAAACCCCCTGAAGACCTCGGCAACCCTGCCCTTTTTATCGATGACGATCATGACCGGCACAGAGCGGACGCCGAAGGTTTCCGTCGCATCCCCCGCCAGGGCGACGGGATAATTGATGTGGCGTTCCGCGGCAAACGACTTGACGGCGAGCTGCCCGTCCTCGTCGGCGCTCAGCCCCAGGATCTGCAACCCCTGTTTCCCGTACTTCTGGTTCATCTTCACCAAGTGGGGTATGGACAGGCGGCAGGGCTGGCACCATGTGGCAAAGAAATCGATGATCAGGACCCGCCCCTGGTAATTGTCCAGGGATACCGGCTGCCCCGACGTGGTGACCACCTTGAATGCAGGAGCCGGCTGCCCCTGGCGGGGCAGCGCCAGGAGCTGGGCCGGCAGAAGGGCCATGAATCCTGCCAGGGCAAGAGCCGCGGCAAGCCGACGGTGCGGTGCGGTACGTTTCATGATGGGTTACAGCGCCTTGGCGATCAGGGCGTCCAGTTGCGATTTGGGGACCGCCCCCACGATCTGGTCGATGACGGCCCCGTCCTTGAACAGGATGATGGTGGGGATGCCGCGCACGCCGTATTTCCCCGGCGTGGCCTGATTTTCGTCCACATTAACCTTGCCCACCTTGACCTTGCCGGCATATTCGTCGGCAACGGCATCGACGAGAGGAGAAATGGCCTTGCAGGGGGCGCACCACGTGGCCCAGAAATCGACGAGCACCGGGATATCGGACTGGATCACCTCGCGCTCGAAATTGGCGTCGGTGAATGCAATTACCTTTTCACTGGACATAAAAAGCATCTCCTTTTGATGGGTTCATAGTTAAAAAATCATATACCAGCCGGGGAAAAAATCAAGAATAAACTCAGGAACTACCGCATTTGTTGAATTACTCGGCCAAAGGTTGTATGTTGTCAATTCTTCGATCAAAATCCCGGATTTCCCCCGGTCCCTCCGCTCCGTCCGGCTCAGGAGACCGGGGCGGCCAGGGACGTTTTGCGGAAGGGAGCCGATGCCGTACCTGAGCCTGAACATAGACATGGGGAAGCGGACCGCCCTGGTAGTGGGGGGCGGCGCGGTGGCCGCCCGCAAGGTGCGGGCGCTGCGCGAGGCCGGGGCCCGGGTCCGGGTTGTCGCCCCGGCGGTGCTGCCCGCGATACGCAAGCAGGAGGCGTCCGGCGGCGTGACGGTGCGGGCCGGCCGTTACGAGGCCGCCGACCTGGACGGCATTGCGCTGGTGGTGGCCGCGACGGATGACCCTGCCGTGAACCGCCGGGTAGCTGCCGAGGCGCGGGAGAGGGGCATCCTCGTGGCCGTTGCCGACCGGCCGGAGG
>Ga0207857_1000367_pt1 | contig 12816 bp, 12 predicted proteins | sample LuqExpMetageno22_FD_187780 | JGI IMG/M metagenome (GOLD analysis project Ga0207857, IMG submission 187780) | Tropical forest soil microbial communities from Luquillo Experimental Forest, Puerto Rico - Sample 22 (SPAdes) | ecosystem: Environmental > Terrestrial > Soil > Tropical forest ... | reverse complement strand
GGCGGGCCGGCACTCGTAGATCTGCACGCCCACGCCCAGCGCCTCCAGGACCAGCCGCTGCCCCGCCGGGGGCCTGAGAGCTTCGGGGGCCAGGGGGGGCTCAAGGGCTGCGGGGAGGGGCGCGGAGACGGCCGGAGCCGGGGGAGTCATAGGACTTATAGGACTTATAGGACTTATAGGACTTATAGGACTTATAGGACTTATGGGTCCTATAGGTCCTATGGGTCCTATAGGAGCGGGAGTTGGGCTCGGCGCCGGGGTTGCCGTGGCCGCCGGGGTTGCACCGGCTGCGGCACCCGCGGGGCGCGCCGCCAGGGTGGCGAACGCCAGGGCGGCGATGATGGCGGCGGATCGTTGGTTCATGGCTCCACTCCTTCCCGTGCTGCGCGGTTGCCGGGCGGGGCAGGGGGGCGCGGCCGCGGCGCCCGGTGCCCCGGCCCTGGAAAAAGGATACCAGAGAGCCCCGGGACGTCAAGGAGGGGACGCCCCGTAAATGCATTGCCATACCTTAATGTTGGTGGTATTAATAATAACCGCTTAATGGGCGCAGCCGCCTGCGCCCCGGAGACCGCCGGGTTTCCGGGGGATCGCACCGCATCTTCCGGCGGCGGGCCGTAATCATATCAACGCAAGGGGGGAACATGTTCAGGCATTTGTCCATCGGCACCAAGATGATCCTGACGTTTTTGGTCGTAATCGCACTGACGGCGGTTATCGGCATATTCGCGATGGTGCAGAACAGCAGGCTGACCGGTATCGTCGCCCAGACCGCCGGCAGCGACATCCCGGGCATCCATTCGGCCGCCCTGATGCAAAGCCTGGTGGGAAGCCACCGGCGGGGCGAGTTTCTGATGCTCCTGGCAACGGAGAAGGAAGCCAGGGAGAAGTACGCCAGGCGGAACGACGAGGCGGCGGAAAAGCTCGCCAAGGCGCAGGCCGCGTACGAAAAGATCATGGACAGCGACGAGGAGAAGAAATGCTACGGCGAGTTCAAGTCGGCCTGGGCGGTCTATATCGCCGAGTACCCGAAGATAAAGGAGGTCGCGCTCCAGGGCGGGGGCGGCGGCGAGGATGCGGCGAAACTGGTCGTCGGGGCCTCCAGCGCCTCCTTCAACAAGGCCCTGGCGGCCCTGGACAACCTTGAGAAGGTCAACATCGACCAGTCCCAGAGCAAGAGCAACGCGGCGCTCGCCATCGCCAACGCCACGAGGGTGTGGATCATCGTCCTGCTGGCCGCCTGCGTCCTGATCGGCGTAACCTTCGTCGTCATCTTCTCGCGGGCCATGAGCGCCCCCTTGAAGCGGCTTTCCGCCGATGCGGAGCAGGTCGCGTCGGGGGACCTGGGGGTGGTGGTCGAGCTCGGTTCGGACGACGAGATCGGCCAGCTGGCCCAGTCGTTCGAAAAGATGGTCAACAACCTGCGCGAGATGATCGGGACCCTTGCCGACTCGTCGGCCCAGGTTTCCGGGTCGTCGGCCGAGATGCAGACCAATGCCGTCCAGATGGCCGACGGGGCCGAAAAGGTCGCCATGCAGGCCATAACCGTGGCTACTGCCAGCGAAGAGATGTCGGCGACGTCGGGCGACATCGCCCAGAGCTGCCAGATGGCGGCGGAGGGGGCGGAGCGGGCCAACCGGGCCGCGGAGCATGGTGCCGGGGTCGTGGAGAACTCCATCGCCGTGATGCACCGGATCGCCGAACGGGTCCAGTCGTCGGCCAAGACCGTGGAGACCCTGGGGCGGCGTTCCGACGAGATCGGCACCATTGTCGGCACCATCGAGGACATCGCCGACCAGACCAACCTCCTGGCCCTGAACGCCGCCATCGAGGCGGCCCGGGCCGGTGAACAGGGGCGCGGGTTCGCCGTGGTCGCCGACGAGGTCAGGGCCCTGGCGGAACGGACGACCAAGGCCACCCGCGAGATCGGCCTGATGATCAAGGCGATCCAGCAGGAGACCCGCTCCGCCGTGACGGCGATGGAGGAGGGGGTGAGCGAGGTGGAGCAGGGGACCGGCGAGGCCGCCAGGTCGGGCGAGGCCCTGCGCAACATCCAGGACGAGATCAACGCCCTGCATCTGCAGGTGCAGCAGATCGCCACCGCCGCCGAGGAACAGACCGCCACGACCAACGACATCAGCAGCAACATCCACAGCATCACCGACGTGGCCCAGGATACCGTGGAGGGCGCCAGGAAGACCTCGTCCGCCGCGGAGCACCTGTCCCGCCTCTCGGCGGAACTGGAACGCCTGGTGGGCCAGTTCAAGCTGGCCGAATCGGGCAAGATGATCGTCTGGAGCAGGAGCTTCAGCGTCGGCGTCAGCCAGATGGACAACGAGCACCAGCGCCTGATCGGCATCATCAACAACCTCTACGGCTCCATGCGTTCGGGCCGCAGCAAGGACGCCATCGGGACGATCCTGGACGAACTGGTGGATTACACCAAGACCCATTTCGCCCACGAGGAGCGCCTGATGCAGGATGCGGGGTACGGGGGGCTCGCCGACCAGAAGCGCGCCCACGAGGCGCTCGTCGCCCAGGTGCAGGAGATCCAGGGGAAATACCGCACCGGCACGGCGCTCGGCCAGGAGGTGATGACGTTCCTCAAGAACTGGCTCTTGAACCACATCCAGGGCATGGACAAGCAGTACGGGCCCGCCATGAACAAGAAGGGCATCAGGTAGGCGCCCGCCCGGCCCGGAATCGCGGCCAGGCAGGAGAACGAAAAGCCGCCCGGAAACGGGCGGCTTTTTTTGTGCGGGATGCGGCTATTGGTGGGCCGTCATCGGCATGTAATCGGTATGGCAGACGTAGCAGTTCCAGATCCAGTAGTTGTCCCCCTGGAGCTGCTGCGGGATCGTGTTGTCCGCCGGGTTGGTGGAGGTGTATTCCGCATGGGTGCTGTTGTGGCACCCTTCGCAGTAGAGCACGCCGTTCATCTTGTCGTCCGGGGCGTTGGCGAGCACCGAGTTGCGGTAGAGGGTGCCGGGGTTCTCCCGGTGCTTGGCGCCGTGGCAGTCGCCGCACCGGGGTTCCTGGAGCCAGGGGCTGCGGCCGGCGGCGAGGGCCGCCGTCATGCCGTTCATATCCCCGTGGCAGTCCTTGCATGTCTGGCCGGCGTGGAACATCTCGCCCCGCAGGCAATTGGTCCTGGGGCCGGGGTGGCAGTTGTAGCAATCGGGATTTTTGGGGTCGGCGCTCACGTTGACCTTGTCCTTGTGGAAGCCGTGCATGGCCAGGGAGAGGTTCTTCACCCCCGCCTTGCCGGCCAGCCCCAGGGCGTTGTCGGCGTGGCATTCGGCGCAGAGGTGGAGGGTGCCGTTGGCCCGGTCGGCGACCAGCGTTGTGCCGCTATTCTTGTCGTGGGCCTGGAGGATGTTGAGGAAGGTGTTTGTCGCGCCGTGGCAGTTGCTGCAGTTGAGCTCGGTGGATACGGGCGCCACGACGCTGGTGGCGGCGAGGACCGCCCCGGTGCCGTTGTCGGTCACCGTGATCGTGGCCGCGCCGTAGGGGTCCCAGGTCCCGTCGTCGTCATAGGGGGTGAGGGGGATGCCGGTCGCCACGAAGCCTATGCCCTTGGCGTCCAGGGCCATGGTCCCCGCCAGGGGGGTTCCGGTGATGCCGACGTTGGGGGCGACGTTCCAGCCGTATTTGGCGCGATACCCGTAGCGGCTGGAATAGTTCCAGAAGTTGGTATGGAGCGTTGAATCGGTCTTCCTGGGGAAGGCGTACCGCACCGTGACGCCGCTCGTCACCAGGCCGACGCCCCGCTGGAACACCTGGGCGTGCAGGGTGTTGAACGGCGGCAGGATCAGGAAATAGGAGTAGTCGTCCTGGGCGCAGTGCATCCCCAGGTCGTTCCAGGCGAGGATGACGTAATTCATGCCGGCGGCGGGGATCTGGGCCGACGGCGGGACCGCGGCGTAGTCCTCGTAGGGCGCGTGGGCCGGGGTGAGGGGGCAGTCGAGGGTGCTGACGGCGCCGGCGGTCACCGCGCAGGTCCGCGAGCTGTTCTCGTAGCCGGCCGCCGCGATGGCGAGGGTGTAGCTGCCGCCCGGCCGGACCAGGGTGAAGACGCCGTTTGCATCCGTGACGACGGAGGTGGTGCCGTCGCTGACGGTGGCGCCCGCCAGGGGCGAACCGGTGACGCTGTCCTTGACCGTCCCCGTGACGGTGCCGCTCCCCGCCGTCCCCCCGCCTCCGCCCCCGCTGCATGCGACCAGAAGGGCCATGAGAAAGGCGAGCGCGACCTTTCCCGCCATGATTGCGATCCGTTTTTCCATACTCCACCTCCCTGTGGCCGTTAGCTGGTACCGTGGAAGTCTAGCACGCTCCCGGGCGGTGTCAAACAGGGGGCGCCGGGCGCCGATGACATGAATCGGCTGATTTTGCGTTGAAATTTGCGCTCCCGTGCGGTAGAGAAGAGGGGGATGGATTACGAAACGGAACAGGGGGTGGGTATGGAGACCGGCCGCGCACACGGGGTGACGACCAGGGGGATGCTGCTTGCCGCGGCCGCGGCGCTGCTCGCCGTTTCCGTCGCCGGGGCGGAGATGTACCGGTGGGTGGACGACAACGGCGCGGTGACCTTCAAGGACACGCCGCCCCCGCCGTCCAAGAAGAAGAAAAAGGTGACGGTCTACCGGGACGGCGACTTCGCCCCGGCCCCGTCCCCGCAGCCGGCGCCCGCACAACGCGTCAGCCAGGGCGCAGCCGCCCCGGCCCCCCGGGCGGCGTCCCGGCCGGCCCCGCCCCAGCCGGTGGCTTTCACCGGCACCGTGGAGCTGTACGTCACCTCCTGGTGCGGCTACTGCAAGCAGGCCCAGAGCTACCTCCAGAGCAGGGGCGTTCCCTACGTCGCCTACGACATCGAGAAGGACAGCGCGGCCCGGCAGCGGCACAAGGAGCTCGGCGGCCACGGCGTGCCGCTGATCATCATCGGCTCGAACAGGATGAACGGCTTCTCCCCGAGGACCATGGAGTATTACCTGAATAACGGCAAATAGCGGGGCAAAGGGCACCCCCCCCCTAGCGGGGGTGTGTTTTTTCGAACTGCGCCCGTACTTCCCTCTGCACGGCGAACTGCCGCTCCACCAGCGTGTGCAGCTGCTCCGCCGAAACCTCCCCCAGGACCTTCTGCCGCACGATCCCCTGGCCGTCGATGATGAAGACGGTGGGGAAGCCGAACACCCCGTACCGCTCCGCGGTCGCGCCATGTTCGTCCGCCACAAGCGCGAAGGTCAGCCCGTTGTCCCTGGCGTAGGACTCCACGAGCTTGGCGGCGGAGCCCACGTTGACGGCCAGGATCTCCAGGCCCTGGTCCCGGTTCCGGCGGTACAGGGGTTCGAGCGACTTCACCCGGTCCCGGCAGCACGAGTCGGCCCAGAAGTACAGGACCACGACCCGGCCCTTGAACCGGCCGGCCCCCACCGGCTCGCCCCGGAGGTCGCTGCCCGCGATTTCCGGGGCCGGGTCGCCGATCGCGACCCCCTGCCTGCGGTCGCAGCCCGGACAGAGGCAGAGGAGCGCCGCCAGCACGAGCAGGGCTGCGGCGGAGAACGGGCTGAAAAAGGTCGCGGACGGAAAGGATGGTTTCATGTTGTTGCACGCTCCGTAGGGGATGGCGGTTGGCGGCCGGTCGCCGCCGCTAGCGCCGCCGCGGCGCGGCATCCTCCCGGGCCGCGGCCAGCGCTTCCTCCCAGCTTACGATCCTTCCCCCCTCGGTGTCAACGAACCTTTGGGCCGCCTCCCGGGTGCCGAAGGCCCACTTGGCCCGCTCCGTCATCACCCCCCGCTTCTTTCCCCCCAGCACCCACACCGCCGTGGCGGCGTCGATCAGGCGCCGGGTGTCCCGGTCGGCCGCCAGCAGGGACGCCACCGGTTTCCCCCCCTGCCGGTCCAGCTCGGTCACGGCGCAGTGCAGGCTGCACACCCCGGTTTCGGAACCGTCCCCGTACACGATGAGCATCCTGCTGTAGCCGTAGGCCTTGCGGTCCATGCCGCACTGGCCGCAGTCCCGGTGCCCCGCGATGTCGTCCCGGGGCGGGGCGGCCGGGGCCGGGCCCGCCCCGAGGGTCATGACGAGGATGCCTGCCAGTATGATCCAGAGTTTCATGTCGCGCTCCCTGTGTCCGGTTTCGGCCTGCGCTACGGCAGGCCGCCAAGCACGGCGACCAGCCGGGCGCCGTTCTGGTAATCCTCGTTCATCCTGACCGTGCCGCTGCCGTCGATGACCACGGTCGTCCCCATGGTGGCCTGGTAGCTCCCGAGCATCACCTGGCCCACGTCGGCCAGGATCGTGAAGCCGCCCCCCGCGTAGCCGGCCGCGGCCGCCGCGCTGCCGGCCGCGGCGGCCGCGCCCGAGACATAGTCCACCAGGTAGAAGCCGACGCCGGAGAACTGGGGCATGACCGAGGAGCGCATGTTGCTCATGTGGCTGTCGCAGATGGGACACCACATGGTGAAGTACAGGACGATCCCCCGGCGGGCCGCCAGGGCCGAGGCCAGGGTGACGGCGGCGCCCCCCGTGTCCGGAGCCGAGAAGTCCGGGGCCTGCTGCCCCACGGCCGGCCCGGTGGTGCCGGGCTGGACCGGGGGACGCTTGTCCTCTCCGGAGGGGAACAGGTTGTCGCCGCAGCCGGCGAGGGTGGCGAGGGCAACGAGGAGCAGGAGCATTCTGCCGGTCCTAGCGGAAAACATAGCGCACCCCCGTGGTGATGATGTCGGTCGTGGGGAAGTTCCTGCCCCAGCCGTTTGCGGCGATGGCGTGGTTCCACCCGGCCCTGAGGCTCCAGTCCCGGTCCAGGTTGGCGTAGGTGAACGCCAGCCCGGCCGATTGCTTTTCAAACCCGGTGGTGGTGTCGGTGACGCCGTTGACGCTGCCGTCGTCTTCGTGGAGATAGGCGTAGGAGGCGGTGGCGGTGAGGGTATCGCCTGCCGTGCCCAGCACGAAGCGGTACCCCAGGCAGAAGACCGCCGAGAAGCGGTCCCCCAGCTGCTTGCGGTAGGGCTCCACGTACCGGCCGTATTCCCGGTTGACGGAACGCTCGAAATAGGTGCCGTAGGTGAGGGCGAGGGAGGCGTTCCAGGGCTGGACGGTCTTGTCGATGATGAGGTTGCCGTCCAGGCGGTAGAACCCCCGGCCGGTCACGTCGAAGCTGCTCTTCACGTCGTCGTAGGGCGAGATCCCGGTGGGGAGCAGGAGGGAGAGCCCCAGGGTGACGGCGGGGATCAGGTCCCGGGCGTTTTTGACCCGCCAGGCGGATTCGTCGTCAAGGGCCTCGTACCAGAGGGAGACGGCCATGTCGCCGAGCCCGTCGGTGCCGGAGGAGAGGCCGGAGTATTTGTTCTCGTTCCAGACGTAGGGGAGGGTGACGCTTGCCTGCCAGTCCCGGGCCAGGCGTTGGGCATAGCCCAGGTTCAGGCGGTACTGCTTCAGGTCCGAGTCCGGCGGGTCGGGCTTGTGGTCACCGTCGAAGTTCCAGTAGCCGTCATACAGTTCGGCGTCGAAGGAGAGGTCGGCCACGGCCCGGGCATACTTGGGCACGAGCAGGGAGGCGGCCGAGCCGCCGCCGCAGCAGGAGCCGGCCCAGGCGCAGAGGGGCGAGAGTACGGCAGCCCCCACGAGGAGGGCTGCCGCGGTGCGGGACAGGTTGGATGATCTCATGGCGGGCCTGCCTACATGCCCGGGACGATGGTGAACGCGCCGGAACCGTTGGCGCCGGCAAGGGGCGCGCCGTCGGTGGTCTTCTGCTCGCCGTTGACCGTGACCCTGACGGAGACGGTCCCCCCCGAGGCGAGGCCCGTGAGCCCGGAGGCGCTCCAGTGGCCGGCCCCGTTGTCCGTGGCGTTGACCCAGGCGGTCCCGTCCGTGGAGACCTGGACCGTCATGGCGGCCACGGTCCAGGCGGCGCCGGTCTGGTCGTGCAGCGTGCTCCCCGCCGACACGGCCGGGAACTTCATCATCATGGCGTCATCCAGGGCGGCGATGAACAGCTTGAAGGTGAAGGGCCCCATGCCGCTCAGGCCGTCGTTGAAGATGTTGTAGGTGCGCGCCGCCGCCCCGCCCGTCATGGCCGGGACCTTGTCGGCGACCCCCTTGAGGACCACCCGCGGCGTGGAGCCCATGGCCATGGCCACCGGGGGGTAGAAGGACGCGGTCTCGCCGTTGATGGCGACCCGCAGCTCCCAGACCCCCATGCCGGAGCCGGAGGCCATCTGGTAGTAGACGACGCAGGCATAGGTGCCGTCGCCGTTGTCCGTCACCGCATCGGCAGGCGCGGAATGGCTCGTGGTCGCCATGTGCATGAACGGCGTCAGGGTGACGGTCTTGCCGGCCGCCGGCGTGCCGTCGGCCAGGTTGGTGAGCCTGAGCCTGAAGCTGGTCTTACCCTGGGCCGCCGCCGCGGTTCCGGGGAGGTATTCGACCTTGTAGCCGGCGGTCAGGGCCACCGTGTTGAAGGGGAGCGTTCCCACCTTGTCGGCGGTCAGCTTGGACTTGTTCAGGCTGCTGGTCTGGAAGGTCATGAACGCCTGGCAGAACCTGTTGCCGATGTCCGCCGGGATGGGGGTCCCCGAGGCCGTGGCGGCGGCCGCGCCGCCCGCCTCCCTGCCGTCGAGGGTGCCGTCGGCGAGGTCGTCGGCCAGGGCCTGGAGCAGTTCGGACTGCTTGGCCGGGGCCAGCCCCAGGTCCCTGGTCAACTGGCTGAAGGCCGCGGCCCGCAGCCCCGCCAGCCACTGGGCGTCGGTGGCGGCGCTGGACAGGGCGGCGAAGGCCGGTTTCACGGAACAGTTGGGGGTATAGCCGAAGGCCGCGCTGAAGGCGCCCTCGGCGGCGGTCCGGGCCATGCCGCCGGCCATCAGCTTCTCCACGATGGTGCTGGAGGGGTCCAGGGAGACGAAGGAGCCGGCCGCCAGCGTGCCGGCGGCCATGCGGGCGGTGAGTGCCCCGAGCGCCACGCCGGCGGTTGCGGTCGCCTCGTCCGGGTAGGCGCCGCCGCTGGCCTCGAAGACCAGCTCGGACGCCAGGGCGGCGGTGGGGACGGCGATGGTGTAGGAACCGGTGCCGTCCGTGGCCACGGGCCCCGCCACCAGGGTCCCGCCGACGGTCTTCACCGTGACCGAGGCGCCGGAGACGGGCCCGGCCAGCACCGAGCCGGACACGGCGGTGGTGGGTGCGGCGGGGGAGGACGACGAACCGCCGCCGCACCCGGAGGTAACGAGCGACAGGCAGCAGAGCAGTATGCAGTTGAACGCGGATAGAGCGGTCGATTTCATGGGAATCTCCTTGTGCGCGGGGCGTCGCGCCGCTTCCGCCCGTTGCGGGGCGGTGCGGGACGCCGGGCGCGCAGTACGGCCGTTCGCCGGGCGCAGCGCACACGCGCAGGCCCGGGTCGCGCCGGTGAAAGGGGCGGCATGCCCCGCCGGCGGCGCACGATGGCAGCGTGGGCGCACGGAGAGGGCGCCGGGGCCGTGGTGTCGCGGGAACCGGTCGGGACGGGAGTATGTCAGTATGTCAGGAGATGCAGGAGAGCCGCGGGGGCGGGTCGGGAGGCTCCGGGGAGCGCCCCTGGCAGGCGTCCCGGGGCGGGCGGGGGTACTCCGGGGAAAAGGCCGCGGGCACGAAGCGCCGGACGGCGGGGCCCAGGAACTTGACGGTTTCGAGGGACGCGGGGCTGAACGCCGGGTCGCCGCCGCAGGGGGCGGTGCAGATGCAGGGGATCGGGCGGCCCTGCCCGTCCCTGGCGGGCAGCTCCGCCTTGGCCGGGGCCGTGGCGGCGCAGCACGGCTTCCCGGTGCTGCCGGGGTCGTCCCCACGGTCATCCCGCTGCGTCACGTTTCCCCGCCCGTTTGCCGCGTCGCAGCAGTCGTGCCCGGCGTCATCGCGGGCAACGGCCGCGGCGGGGCGCGCCTCTTCCGGGCCGTGGCCGCAGCCGCCGGCAACGGGCTTGAAGAAGCCGAGGCGTTTGGACTGGTAGCAGCAGCAGGTGCGGGAGGCGATCCGTCCGGGGGAGCATCCGCACCGGTCATGGTCGCCGGTGCAGCGCACCACGTGGGCATAGGCGATGAAACGGGGGGAAAAGAGGGGGGCAACGGCATAGAGCTGCACGAGCATCAGTGCCGTGATCTGGAGTAAGGCGGCGGTTTTGGATAGGGCCGGTGATCGCACGCGCAGTCCCTTGCAGCCGGTCTGGATTCGTGATCGCTGGGAACAGTATAATCGCTCCCGGTACGTTGTCAATTGCGCCGCGCCGGGACGCGCGGTCGCCCCCACGCCCCCTGCCGGGGGGGGAGCGTCCGTGGTCACGCCTGCCGGTCGTGGCCGCTCCTGCGGGCCGGCCGCCCCGGTTTGACGGCATACTTCCGGTCCTCGGTCATGACGTGATCCACGAGCCATTTCCAGAGGTGCAGCACGATCTCCTTCGCTGCCGCGGCCTCGTTCGCCCCGTGGGCATGGCGGTATTTGTCCATGATGGCCGAGAACGACCGGTGCTCGGCCAGGTGCCGGTCGATATCGGGGTAGCCGATGCCCCGCATGTGCCGCTCTTCCGCCTGGAAATGGCGGGTGCTGTAGGCGACCAACTCCTCGATGATGGCGTCCAGGCCGGCCGTGTCCCTGCTCAGGCAGCCGTCGTAGAGCCTGTTGAACACCTCGAACAGGTGCTTGTGATGGGTGTCCAACTCTTCGTTGGCTACCGAATACTTGGTGCTCCAGGTGAAATGTTCCATGCCGTGCCCGTACCCCGCCTCCCTGTTCCCGGCCGCTCCGGCGGCCTTGCCCTGCCCGGGCCTCCCCCGGCGATGCTGCGCCGGGAAGATGCCCCGTGCGGAAGCAACGGGCGATTGTGCCCTGTTCCGGCTCTCTTTGTCAACCGCCTACCGTCCGTCAACCGTCCATCTGCCGTCCGCCTACCGTACACCTACCGTACACCTACCGTACATGAACCGTCCATGAACCGTCCGGGGCTCAGTTGAAGAAATACCGCAGGCCGAAGGTCATGGCGAAGCTGTCCGGGTCGAACTCGCCGACCCGGGTGCCGCCGCTTTTGATGTCGGCGTTCGGGGCGAGCACCCCCTTGATCTCGGAGGTCAGGGCAAACTGCCGCGTCACGAAGTAATCCACCCCGCCCTTGACGTGTATCCCGGCCACGGTGTCCACGTCCAGGCCGTTGTTCGCCCCGTTGACCAGGATGTCCAGGCCGATGCCCGCATAGGGGACCAGGCGCCGGACCGGGAGGTTGAGGAAGCGGTACTGTACCCCCAGGGAGAAGTTGGTCGTGTCGAAATCCGTGGTGGTGTTCGTGCCGAAGGAGTCGTGGGTGATCTCGAAGTCGGCGGCGAAATTGTTCACCAGACCGAGGATGAGGCCGCCGCCCCCCACGAAGCCCACATCCGAATGCCCCCGCCCGATCACCACGCCGGCGCCGACCGCATCGCTGTCCGCCGGCACCAGGAACCCGATCCGGCCGGTTACGCCGAGCCTGCCGTCGATGCTCTCCGAACCGTTCAGGCCGGCCGCCGCGGCGTAGTCGGCAGCCAGGCCGCACACCACCATCAAGGTTAGGGCAATCATTGTTCTCATCATCGCAGGTACCTCCGTGGTCGTTCGTGAATGTCGGTTTGTCCGGGATCACTCAACTATAGCGCAAGACGCCCGGATGGCAAATGGAGGGGGCGGGGCGCTGCAATTCCGCCGAAAGGTGGTACAATGGGATACGGCCGCTACAGGGGATTACCCGAAACAGAGTACCGGAACCCATGCTGTAAAGGAGAAGCGTCATGCCAAAGATCGTTCGTTTTCACGAGACAGGAGGGGCCGAAGTCCTCAGGATCGAGGAGATGCCCCTTGCGGAGCCGCGGGAGGGGGAAGTTCGCCTGAAGGTCGAGGCCATCGGCCTGAACCGCGCCGAGGTCATGTTCCGGCAGGGACAGTACCTGGAGGCGCCCCGCCTCCCCTCGCGGCTCGGCTATGAGGCGGCGGGGATCGTGGACGCCGTGGGGTCCGGCGTCGTCGGCATCAAGGTCGGCGACCGGGTGAGCACCATCCCCTCGTTTTCCATCGGCGCCTACGGGGTCTACGGCGAAAGCGCCGTGGTGCCGGCCTATGCCGCGGTCCCGTACCCGGCAACCCTGTCGCCGGTGGAGGGTGCCGCCATCTGGATGCAGTATTTGACGGCCTTCGGGGCGCTCATCGAGTTCGGCCGCCTGCACAAGGGCGCCTCCGTGCTGATCACCGCGGCGAGCAGCAGCGTGGGGCTGGCCGCGATCCAGGTCGCCCGGGCCGCGGGGGCCACCGCCATCGCCGCCACCCGCGGCAGCGGCAAGAAGCCGTTCCTCGCGGCCGCCGGGGCGGACCACGTCATCGCCACCGGCGAGGAGGACCTGGTGGCGGGGGTCATGGCCCGCACCGCGGGCAAAGGAGTGGACATGGTCTTCGATCCCGTGGGGGGGCCGTCCCTGGCGGTCCTTGCCGACGCCGCCGCTTCCGGCGCGACCATCTTCGAATACGGCGCCCTGTCGCCGGAGCCGACCCCTTTCCCGCTGTTCGCGGCGCTGGGCAAAGGCCTGACCGTGCGGGGGTATACCCTGTTCGAGATTGTGCGGGAGCCCGAGCTGATCGCCCGCGGCCGGCAGTTCGTCTACAACGGCCTGGAATCGGGCGCGCTGAAGCCGGTCATCGACCGCACGTTCCCCCTGGAGGAGATCGTGGCGGCCCACCGGTACATGGAGTCCAACCAGCAGAAAGGCAAGATCGTGGTGACGGTGTGACGGTGTGACGGGCGGGCCGCGGGAATGTGGCGCCGGGACACGCAAAAAGGC
>Ga0207857_1000364_pt1 | contig 12839 bp, 15 predicted proteins | sample LuqExpMetageno22_FD_187780 | JGI IMG/M metagenome (GOLD analysis project Ga0207857, IMG submission 187780) | Tropical forest soil microbial communities from Luquillo Experimental Forest, Puerto Rico - Sample 22 (SPAdes) | ecosystem: Environmental > Terrestrial > Soil > Tropical forest ... | reverse complement strand
AATATAACAGCGATGACGAACGCTATGTCCGGCGCTTCGGCTCTGCGCTTCTATTGCATTGGGACGAGCTGCCTGAGGATTTGCGTGGCAAAATCTTGGCCGACGCGGCTTCGGTTTGGGACCGCGAGTACGGTATTTCGCATATCGCACGAAAGCTGGATGCTTTCATGAATCGCCATCTGGCACGTTTTTCTCAAAAGCTGTCGGATTGATCGATCCAGATTTTAAAATTCTCACAAGAGCCCGATCGTCATAATATCGTTGTTGCCAATCACTGCCTCGGTTTTCGGTGTGGGTAATCACAAGGGGAAGTGGTGCGCTAATGTTACAAACTAATTATTGGGCGTGGTCCATGTCCTTCATCTTCATCATTTCGTTGTGATCTTCTGGCGCGCTTTTGACTAACACTCTGTATTGCTCTGGCGATAGCTTTGGCATCTTCTGCAAGAAAGCTACCATGTCCCAGATTAAGGTATCGTCGTGTGTCTTTCCCCAAGCAGCCATGCCGGTCATTTTAAGACCATGCTTAATGACCCAGAACTTCTCAGCAGGCGTGAGATCCGAGCCGTGGCTTAGTTCGGGCGCGGCCGGGTACAGCCCCTGGCTAATTTCTGTTTTTTCCATTCCCGGCGCCAGGTGACAGCTTGCGCACATCTCGTTGTAGAGGCCGGCACCTGTCGCAACGCGGGTGGGTGACCCGAGATCGGCCGGCATCTCAATATTCCCGGCTCGAACGGCAATCGAACGTTGACGCACCTTACTTATGAGCCAAAGCGCAGGCTTTGTGTGAGGTGCGTCGGCGGCGACGTCATAGGCACCGAAATAGATGAGAGCCGAACCCATCGCCAAAAGGCCGGCAACTGCCGCTATGCCAATGATCTTCCATGGTTTTGTAGTCATTGGCGCAGCCATAGATTGGGTCTCGCTCCGGCCGATTTCTGCTCCATAATACGCACGACTGCGCCAATCCCTCGCAGAGGGCTGCCAACGTCAGATGCGTAATAGGTGCGCTACGTGTCAGGATCAATGAAATGAAGAATGACGATTTCAACCTTCTGGCCGACCAGCCGCTCGACAAAGCCTTGGACTATCTGGAAAGCGACGTCTGGGCGGGTGTCGAGGCGCATCGGCGCGCCCAGCAATCGAGCCGTTTGCTAATGTCCTATCAAGCAGGTGCCATGGCGGTCGTCCTATTTGCCGCCGCCGCGGTTGGTACGACTGGCGTGGCATCGCCAGCTGCCGAAACGGTTACAGTGCAGTCTCCGGGTGGCGAACTTGCCCCATCCGCACTGTTGCTAGGAATCCGTCCATGAAGACACCGCTTCGTGCTGTTGTGCTGATTGTAGCCGTGACACTGCTGGCAGGGGTTGTCGGCGGGGTGGGCGGGTACATCTACGCAGAAAAGTCCCACAAGGCGACCGATCTCAATGGCGTCATACATCGACAGCTAAACCTGACCGCCGAACAGGACCGGCAAGTGGATGAACTAGAGGCGCAATTCCAAATGCACGAGAAGCTGGTCAAAGCCGAAATGCATGCGGCAAACCACGAACTCGCTGCTGCCCTCGACCAAGAACATGCTTACGGCCCCCGAGCACAGGCCGCGATGGACCGCTTCCATAAGGCAGAAGAAGACCTGCAAGCCTCGACCATCAAGCACGTCCTAGCCATGCGCGCGGTTCTTAAACCCGAACAGGCCCGCATACTCGATCAAACAATCCATAAAGCGCTGACCGCAGGATCGTGAGCAACGACCGAGATGCTTCAACCGACGAGGCGCTCGCCGTCTCGGCGGCACAGGGTGACAGAGCTGCCTTCGATGTCCTTATCGGGCGGCATAAGGATGCGCTTTACCGTTTTGCGCGCCGGTATGTGGGGCAAGCCGACGATGCTTACGATGTGCTTCAAGACAGCTTCGTCTCTGCGTGGCTTGCTCTGGATCGATATGATCCCGCGCGTCCATTTTCTCCGTGGCTGCATCGGATCGTTCTAAACAAATGCCGCGATCTGGGGCGACGCCAAATCGTCCGAAGAACGCTGTTAAGGCTTTTTTCTAAGGAAGTGGCGGAAACCGTCGAGCCAAGTGCTGCCGTTGAGAGCGATTTGCAAAGCAGTAGATTGCAGAAGCTGGATCAAGCTGTTGCGGCACTTCCTAGTCAGTACAAAGAACCTCTGCTGCTTACCATGATGGACGGAATGTCGCATGAAGAGGCCGCGGCTATTCTCAAGATCAGCGCTAAGGCGGTGGAAATGCGGCTTTATCGAGCGCGGCAACAGCTCCGCGAGGCACTAGACCAGCCTCCATCCTGAAAAATATTGCTGCCACGAGAGGGATTGGCCAGCCCGCCGCGTATTGGGGGTATGGAAGGTGTGGAGGTGACAGTCACCGATCTGCATCTAGGGCTGGATGTATTCTTATGTGGGCAACACGCCACATCGCACGCAAAGCGCTCGCCGTCCTTCTGACGGTTGTGTTTGCGCTTGCCATTCAGCCTGCAGCCTCTGCAATGCCCGTCCATCAGAACGCGATGAACCATTCCATGGATTGCTGCGATCATGGAGTGATGAAGGGCCATCATGGCATGCCGCAAAAAGGCTGCGATACGCCGTGCAAGGATATGGCAAACTGCAACGGTGTTCAGAGTTGCTCTAGCATCACGGCGGTCCAGCTAGTCAGTGCCGCTCCCATCGCGCCAATCGGTGCCGTCGCCAAGCCCTGGCAAGAGTTCAACGTCGGACGCGGGATCACTTTGCGACCCGATAATCCTCCTCCTATCGTCTGATAGCGCTATGCCACCTCTTCTTGCAGACGCGCGAAGAGGGAAGCCCTGCCGCCGCATCCCAATTATGCGGACCACATTGGGCCATACCGAAGAACCGGCACGAAATCGCTTCAGACCAAGACGTAGCATGCTCGAAACCGCATCGAAGCGGAGACCGGGCAGGAGGAGAACAGCATGAACACGAAATCGAAGAAGACAAACAGGATCAGCGTTGCCCTCGCAGCAGTGGCCATGATCGCGAGCGTAGCTACTGCCAATGCTGGTGCACCTATGCACAGGCTCACTACCAGTTCCGATCAGCCCGCAACCGCATACGAAATCAAAGTGGTCGGTATGCCAAGTGAGGGGCATCCGCTGACAGTCCAGGTCATCAACAAACAAACCGGTCAGCTCATGACCAGTGCCGATGTCCAAATGCAGCACTTGGTTTGGGCGGGAGCCAAAGCTGTTCCCCAGATGCAGCTCAGGCTGATTGCTTTGGACAGCGATGGTCGGGGTGATTTCGTCTGCTCGCGCGAACATTTGCGTCCCGGAGAACGAGTTGTAATTCGCGCCCATGTACCCGGTGAACTCTCCGGCACATGGACCACAGTTGCACTTAACAACTGACGTTTACTTGAGCGAGCCGGATCGTGACCGGCTCGCTCGAACAATGTACCGCGTTTGTGTGCTTCTTTGAAAAACCAAAAATGGAGAACAACATGAAAATGCACTTTTTGAAGGCGGTCGCGTTCGGTGCGGCGCTTGTAGCTGTAGTCGTTCTGGGATCGACCGGAATTGCCGCTGCCGGCAGTAAGCCCCATACAATGCCGGCCGAGGCTGCCAGAGCTCTCTCGGCTTACGAGATTCGCGTGGTAACGATGCCGACGGATGGCAAAAATCTCGTTGTCCAAGTTGTCAACAAGAGCAACGGCCAACCGGTCGAAAACGCGCACGTTAGTATGCGCCATTGGGTGCCCGGCCACGCCAAGCTAGCCCCCGGTCCTCAACAGGCCATGATCCCGCTCGAAGCAGATGGGCATGGCGGATACATCTGCACGCGTGAACACATTGGTCACGGCGAACGTGTCGAAGTTCGTGCGCACGTGCCCGGCGACCTCGAAGGCACTTGGGCGACTTTGACGATCGACAACTAAGACGACTTTCACCGGGGACACTCATCGCCCCGTCTCCCGGTGAAGGGCCACCGCCCGGCGTCCCCCAAAACGGGCGGTGGCAACCCTAAGGCTCAGGAGGGTCTCATGCGTTTTGTCGTTCTGGTAATCTTCATTGCCGCAGTAACCGCTGCGTTCAATTATATACCGGGCGCCACCTTGGCCGGCTCTTGGCCATGGCTACTGATTCTTGCATGCCCGCTCATGCATCTAGTGATGCACCGCAATCATGAGCCCCCCCGCCGTCAGCCCGTTTCGCCAAAAGGAGAGTGACGTGAAGCGCGCCAAGCGGAATCACGATGCTGATCCGAAGCTCGTCCGCAGACTGGGGCTGAAGCTGGCTATGGCTGCAGTCATTGTTGGTCTGGCCGGCATTGTGTCGATTTGGCCCGATTTGCCAAACGCAGAGGCCAACAAGATCAAGGTTGCCAAAGGTCTTCGGACCGTCATAGTTCTTGGTGCCGCCGAAACGCCTACTTCTGATGTCGTTCGCGTTCGCCAATGTCGCCCTTGGTTGGAATGCAAGAACGGACAAGACGGAATAGACATTGTTTTTCTCAAGATGGGCAGGGTGCCAGACCGCCCGATTAAGGCTGTCGTCGAATCCGATACCGACTGCGCACCAGATCAGTCTGGAAATTCGCACTGCAGCAATCGGCTGCGGCTTGCGAACGGCGAATCTTTCGAGGTTCGCCATGACCACGACATGCAGATTTATCCATGCCTTATGCCGGGGGAGGCGGTCGAACTCAGATCGCAACGCTCCATCTGATGAGGGTGACGATGATGTCCTCGATATACGGAATAATACTCAGAGCTGCGCGCGGGCACACGCTGAAGCAGCCGAACTGCAAATGATCGTTAACAAGAACTGCATACGTTAGACACAGGAGAACTTAATGCGCGTCCCGTCAAAAATGTTGGCAACCTTGGCTGTTGGCACCTTGCTGGTGCTCAGCGGGCCAGCGCTGGCTCAAGGCATGAATGGCCACGACATGACCGGCCATAACATGGCCGAACAGTCCAGTTCACAGGGATACAAATTCGAACTCGTTGGAGCACCGAAAGCATTCGGAGCCAAGCAGCACGTGGTTTCGATCCGCATCCTGCAGTCCATGCAAGGAATGGCGGATATGCCGGTCTCCGGCGCGACGATCATCAAGGCTCAACTCGACATGAGCCCAGACAACATGCCGACCATGACGGCTCCGGCGACACAGGTTCCGAACACTACCCCGGGAGTATACGCATTCGCCTTCGACAACAGCGTATGGGCTGATAAGGGCCATTGGGCGCTTGTCGTTACCGCGAAGGTCAAGGGCGAAGCCAAGCCCATCACCGGCAAGGTCGTTTTCCAAACAGGTAACTAAGATGCACAACTTGGTTGAGGACTATTCGATTTTGCAGCGGTTGGCGAGCAAGCCGCTGCTAGTCGTGGGCGTTGTGGTCGTCATTGCAGCGGCCGGTATTGGCATTGGGTATTGGGCTCATCCGAACCCTGTTGCACCGGCGGCGATGCCATCGGCCGCACAAGCGGGCGGTGGCCGTCAAATTCTCTACTACCGCAACCCGATGAATCCGAGCGACACCTCGCCCGTGGCCAAGAAGGATCCGATGGGGATGGATTACACCCCCGTCTACGCCGACGAGGCCGCGAAGACGCCCGGAACATTCCAGCTCTCAACCGAGAAAATGCAGCGCGCCGGTGTCCGTGTGGATACCGTGCGGACGATGGCACTCGTCAACTCCGTCCGGGCCACAGGCACGGTGGCGGCTGACGAAAGCAAACAGGCGATCCTCAACGCCAGATTTGACGGTTTTGTCGAGAAGCTCTTTGTCTCGACGACCGGCGCTCACGTCCGGGCTGGCCAGCCTCTGGCCAGTGTGTGGATTCAGAGTAACGAAGTGCTGGTCAAGGAAGCCGATTTCATCGGCTCCTTGGCGGCACACGCTGACGATCAAGCCAAGCTCGCTGAATCCATTCTCCTGCAATATGGCGTACCGAAATCTGTCTTGAACGACATGCGCCGCACTGGCCGCACGACACGCTCCATCCTGATCACTGCACCTCTGACCGGAACGGTTCTCGAAAAGCCGGCAGTTACGGGCCTACATTTTGCAGCCGGAGATACGCTGTTCAAAACGGCCGATCTCTCCAGCGTTTGGGTTCTGGCGCAGGTTTCTGAGCGCGACCTCATTGGCCTCAAGCCCGGTCAGTCTGCCATCATCAGTTTTCGCGACAACCCCAGCGCCTCGTTTAAAGGGAAAGTCGCCTTTATCTATCCTGAAGTCGATCCCGACACACGCACGACCAAAGTGCGCATTGTCGTCGACAACTCTTCCGGCCAATTTCGCATCGGACAATATGCCGACGTTCGGATCGATGCGCCGGTTACCGACGGAGAAGCCATTGTTGTCCCCGAATCGGCAATTGTCGACGACGGCTCGAAGCAAACGGCCTTCGTTTCACTCCCGAATGGCGTTTTCGAAGCCCGGCAGCTGACGCTCGGTGCCCGGGCAAACGGCTATGCCGAAGTTCGATCCGGCCTCGAGCCCGGCGAAAAGATCGTAGTTTCCGGCAACTTCCTGATCGATTCGGAAAGCAATCTGCAGACGGCGATCCAGTCTCTTAAGGGTAAATCCAGTGATCACGCGCATCATTAATTGGTCGGGAAAGAACATCTTTCTTGTCCTGATTGCCACGACGTTTGCGATCCTTGCGGGCATCTATGCGGTGAGCAGGATTCCGCTCGACGCCATTCCGGATCTTTCGGACACACAAGTCATCGTCTACACGCAATATCCGGGACAGGCACCCCAGGTCGTCGAGGATCAGGTTACGTTCCCATTGACCTCGGCGCTTTTGAGTGTGCCGAAGGCCCGTGCCGTCCGCGGCATTTCCTTGTTCGGCGTGTCCTTCATCTATGTCATTTTCGATGACGGGACCGATGTCTATTGGGCGCGTTCCCGTGTTCTCGAATATCTGAGCGGGGCGGCCAAACGGCTGCCTGAAGGTGTGACCCCGACACTTGGTCCGGATGCGACCGGGGTCGGCTGGGTCTACGAATATGCGCTCACCGGGAATAAGCAGGATTTGCAGCAGCTCCGCTCGTTGCAGGACTGGCAACTGCGCTATTCCCTTTCGAAAACTGCGGGCGTTGCGGAAGTCGCCAGTGTTGGCGGTTATGTCAAGCAGTATGCCGTTGTGGTCGATCCCAACCGCATGCGCGGCTACGGCATCACGCTTGACCAGATCAGATCCGCTGTCTCGATGGCGAACACCGATGTCGGCGGGCGCACCGTCGAGCTTTCCGAAACCGAATTTATGATCCGCGGCCGCGGTTATCTGAAGAACATCAACGACCTCGGTAACGTCGTCCTCAAGGCCAAGGACGGCACACCCGTTATGGTCCGCGACATCGCGCGAGTCGAGATCGTTCCGGATGAACGGCGCGGTATTGCCGAGCTTAATGGCGAAGGCGAAACCGCCAGTGGTGTGGTGGTCCAGCGCTATGGCGCAAATGCGCTCGATGTGATCGGGGCGGTGAAGTTACGCCTGAAAGAGATCGCCGCGAGCCTGCCGGACACTGTCAAACTCATCCCCGTTTATGACCGATCGCTCCTGATTGAACGCGCCATCAACACGTTGAAGAGCACGCTATTCGAGGAAAGCGTGATTGTAGCACTCGTCTGCTTCATTTTCCTCATGCATGCGCGCAGTGCTCTGGTTGCCATATTGACCCTTCCGGTCGGCATTTTGATAGCCTTCATTGCTATGCAAAGTCTTGGCATCGGTTCCAACATCATGAGCCTCGGCGGCATCGCTATCGCCATCGGTGCAATGGTCGATGCCGCTATTGTGATGATCGAGAATGCCCACAAGCGACTGGAGCGGGCCCCGGAAGGCTCCTCGCGAGTCGAGGTTCTCCTTCACGCTGCACAGGAAGTCGGTCCTGCACTATTCTTTAGCCTGCTTGTCATCACCGTCTCTTTCATCCCGATCTTCTCCTTGCAGGAACAAGAGGGCCGTCTCTTCAAGCCATTGGCCTATACCAAGACCTTCTCAATGGCTGCAGCGGCCTTCTTGTCGATCACGCTGGTGCCGGCGCTGATGGCGTTGTTCGTGCGCGGCAAGATCACGCCGGAAGAAAAGAACCCGATCAATCGCTTTCTGATCCATGTCTACCGGCCGGTGATCACGGCTGTGCTCAAGAAACCATGGCTGACGCTCGGGATCGCCGGCATTGTTCTGGCGATCACATATTTCCCCGCATCGCGTATCGGCACCGAGTTCATGCCGACCCTCAATGAAGGGACGCTGCTTTACATGCCGACGGCTCTTCCCGGGCTTTCGGTCACCAAAGCGGCACAAGTACTCCAGACCCAGGACCGCATCATCAAGAGTTTCCCGGAAGTCGAGTCGGTTTGGGGAAAATCTGGCCGCGCCGAAACAGCGACAGATCCTGCTCCGCTCGAAATGTTCGAAACCACAATCCAATTGAAACCCGAGGATCAGTGGCGCAAGGGCATGACGACGGAGAAGATCATTCGCGAACTTGACGATGCCCTGCAGTTTCCCGGCGTAAGCAACGCCTGGACCATGCCGATCAAAGGGCGCACCGACATGCTGGCGACGGGCATTCGTACGCCCGTGGGCATCAAGATCTTCGGCAAGGACCTCACGCAGATTGAGGCATTGTCAAAAGAAGTCGAACAGGCGGTTAAAGGTGTCGAAGGCACGACGAGCGCCTATGCCGAGCGTGTCAACGGCGGATTCTATCTCGAAATCACACCGGATCGCGCCCAGATTGCCCGTTACGGATTGTCGATCAATGACGTCCTCGGGACCGTATCGTCGGCGCTGGGCGCCTCGGCAATTACAACTACGGTTGAAGGGCGCGAGCGTTACGATGTGGTTCTGCGCTATCCGCGCGAAGACCGAAGTGATCCCCTCGCCATTGCATCCAACACACTGGTCTCGTTGCCTAATGGTGGTGCTGTCCCACTCGGCGAAGTGGCAAAGGTTGCACGAACCCGTGGGCCCACGATGGTCCGTACCGAAGATGGCCAGCTCGTGACCTATGTGTATGTGGACTTCCGTGGCCGGGATCTCGGTAGCTATGTCCACGATGCCCAACGAGCTGTGGCTGCAAAGGTGAAATTTCCGCCTGGCTATTATGTGACCTGGAGCGGCCAGTTCGAATATCTCCAGCGCGCCGAACAGCGGATGCGCATTGTTGTCCCGGCAACACTGCTCATTATCTTCCTGTTGCTCTATCTGAACTTCCGCAAGTTCTCCGACACGCTAACGGTCATGCTCTCGTTGCCTTTCGCCCTGGTCGGCGGTTTGTGGCTGATGGATTTCATGGGCTTCAACATCAGCGTGGCCGCCTCGGTTGGCTTCATCGCTCTAGCGGGCGTCGCCGCTGAGACCGGCGTGGTTATGCTCATTTATCTGAACCACGCGCTGGCGGAGAAGAAGGCAGAATGCGATGCCGAAGGCCGTGCGTTGACACTGGCTGATCTTAAGGCGGCCATCATGGTGGGTGCCGTGGATCGCGTGCGCCCCAAGATGATGACGGTTGCCGCCATCATGGCCGGCCTGATTCCGATCCTTTGGTCGACGGGCACCGGCTCCGAAATCATGCAGCGGATTGCCGTGCCAATGATCGGCGGCATGGTCTCTTCGACCGCTCTGACCTTGCTCGTTATTCCTGCCATCTATGTCCTGGTTCATGGCTGGGGCCTTTCCAGGCAGCAAGCGGAGGTCCGCTCATGAGCCGCAAAGTGCGAGTATTCTCCATCTTCTTGTTGAGCACGGCTTTGGCAGGATGTGCTTCGACCCTGCCATCGGCGCTCACACCCGCCGAGATGCCTCCGGCCTATAGCGCACCGCGACCCGCGGGCGAGCCCTTAAAGTTCGCCCCGGGGTGGTGGCAGGCCTATTCCAGTCCGGAATTGGCAGACCTCATAGCGGCGGCTCAAAAGGACAATCTCGATATTGCCGCCGCGGCGGCGCGAATTGAACAGGCACAAGCTGAGTCTGGAATTGCTGCCTCCGCCTTGTTTCCCAAGATTGATTTGGGCGCCAGCGCCAAGCGGGAAGGAAGCAAAACACCGGGAACCACGTTCAATACCTTCGGGCTCAGCCTGGGCGCCAGCTACGAACTTGATTTCTGGGGTTTGGCGCAAAGCAATCTCCGCGCAGCCCGAAATTCCGCTCGCGCAGCGATATATGCCGGGGACGTCGTCTCGCTCACGACGGATGCCAGTGTCGCCAGCACCTACTTTGCTGTTTTGGCACTTCGGGAGCGAGTTTCCATCGCCAAACGCAACGTCGATGCAGCGCGACGCATATTGGCGGTCACCAAGGCGAAAGTAACGAATGGCATGGCTTCCAGTCTGGAACTCGCTCAGCAGGAAGCTCTTTTGGCCGGTCAAGAAACAACGGTGCCGGCCTTGGAGGAACAGGAGCGCGAAATGCGCTATGCGCTCGCGCTGCTCTTAGGTCGCCCCCCGGAGGGGTTTACGGTTCAGGGGACTTCGCTAGCCGGGCTCTCCGCCCCTGTTATCGAACCGGGCCTTCCGTCTTCTCTCTTGGTGCGGCGGCCGGACATCGCGCAGGCCGAGGCAACTCTTTTGTCGGCGCATGCCAATCTTGACGCGGCTCGTGCAGCCTTTCTTCCGGCCATCGGCCTGACCGCCAATGGCGGCTATATGAGCACGGCCGTGAAAGATTTGATCAATCCCTCCAACCTCGCCTGGGATGTGGGAGCCTCGCTTCTCCAGACCGTCTTCGACGGCGGAGAGCTGTCCTCTCGTCGCGATCTCGCGCTTGCGCAGGAAAAGGAGATGATCGCAAACTATCGCAAAACGGTACTGTCTGCCCTTAGTGATGTTGAAACGGCGATTGGAAGCTCGGCCAGTCTTGCCGACCAGGAGCGCTACACGCTTGATCAGGTCTCCAGCACCACGCGCGCTTTCAAGATTGCGGAGCTACAATACCGCGAAGGTGTGGTTGATCTCTTGACCTTACTCCAGACTCAGCAAGCCTTGTTCACGGCAGAAGATCAGCTTGTGCAAATTCGATTGGCGCGTTTGCAGAGCAGTGTTGGTCTCTATCGCGCGTTTGGCGGTGGTTGGCAAAAAGCCGGCGAAACGGAAAGACCTACGCGCAATGCCTTCAATCCGCTGCCGTATTGAATGAAGCAGGAGGGGTAGACGAAGTCTGCGCGTATTGGTGTTGAAAGAACCGTCAGTTACTTGCCACCGGATGCCAGGCGATGGGCGGTTGTGGTGTATAGGTCGTTGTCCCAGCTGCACGTCATTCTACGCCAGAGCCCGATCATCATAAGATCGCTGTTGCCGAGCACCGCCTCTGCCTCTTTCTAATTAACCCCGCAATTTGAGCCTCACTAGAGGCGACATAATTGGGGCAGAGAAGTGGGCAGTGAAGACTACCGGTCGGAGGTTTTTGCACGCGGTGCTCGCATGCTGCGCACCGCATTTGGATCCATGATCTCCGCCTATCTCGACGATCCGGCCATCGGCGAGGTGATGCTCAACCCCGATGGCAAACTCTGGATCGATCGGCTGGCTGGCGGATTGGAAGATACAGGTAACCGAATTCCGCCCCAAGATGCCGAGCGGATCGTGCGCCTTGTCGCTCATCATGTCGGTGTCGAAGTCCATGGTGGGGCACCGCGGGTCTCTGCGGAACTGCCAGAGAGTGGCGAGCGCTTCGAGGGGCTTATCCCGCCGGTGGTGATGGCGCCCTGTTTTGCCATTCGCCGTCCCGCTGTCGCTGTGTTCACCCTCAGCGATTACGTCTGCGCCGGCACTATGAGGGCCGAAGCCGCAGTGTTATTGCGGGAGGCTGTCGCCAGTCACAAGAACATCCTGGTGGTTGGTGGAACCTCCACCGGCAAGACCACGCTCGTCAATGCGCTGCTCGCCGAAGTCGCCAAGACCAAAGACCGGGTGGTGCTGATCGAAGACACCCGCGAACTGCAATGCGCTGCACCCAATCTTGTCGCGCTGCGTACCAAGGACGGTGCAGCATCGCTTTCGGATTTAGTGCGCTCAGCTCTTAGGTTGCGCCCTGACCGCATTCCGGTCGGTGAGGTGCGCGGGGCCGAGGCGCTCGACCTCCTGAAGGCCTGGGGCACCGGCCATCCCGGAGGCATCGGTACGCTCCATGCGGGTTCTGCCCTCGGAGCACTCCGTCGCCTCGAACAGCTGATCCAGGAAGCCGTCGTCACCGTTCCGCGCGCTCTCATAGCCGAGACCATTGATGTCATCGCCGTACTCGCCGGACGTGGAGCGGGGCGCAGGTTAACCGAACTGGCAGCAGTCAGCGGCCTTGATCCTTCCGGCAACTACATCCTCGAACCATTAGGAGACGTTTGATGCGTTCTATTCTTCGCCGCTCAGCGGCTGGCATCTCCGCCGCTTCGCTCTTCATTTTCACCGCCTGTGCGGCCTTCGCTTCCGGTTCCTCCATGCCCTGGGAGGAGCCGCTCAACCAGATTCTCGAATCTGTACAGGGGCCCGTCGCCAAGGTTGTGTCGGTGATCATCATCATCGTCACCGGCTTGACGCTGGCCTTTGGCGACAGTTCCGGCGGGTTTCGGCGGCTGATCCAGATCGTCTTCGGACTCTCGATCGCCTTTGCGGCGAGTTCCTTCTTCCTCAGTTTTTTCTCCTTCGGCGGCGGGGTATTGGTCTGATGGAAGACAATGACATCGTCGGTTTCTACGCACCGGTGCGTCGCTCCTTAAGTGAGCCGATCCTTCTTGGTGGTGCACCACGCTCGGTGGCCATCATCAATGGCACGCTCGCCGCTGCCATCGGTCTTGGCCTTCGGCTCTGGCTGGTAGGCGCAGGTCTCTTTTTGATTGGC
>Ga0207857_1000359_pt1 | contig 13014 bp, 11 predicted proteins | sample LuqExpMetageno22_FD_187780 | JGI IMG/M metagenome (GOLD analysis project Ga0207857, IMG submission 187780) | Tropical forest soil microbial communities from Luquillo Experimental Forest, Puerto Rico - Sample 22 (SPAdes) | ecosystem: Environmental > Terrestrial > Soil > Tropical forest ... | reverse complement strand
CTTGAACGAGCGTGCGCTCGTCTGTCTCGCTCATCTCTGCCGGTTCAAGGTAGAGCAGAAACTCGGTGCCCATGGCGAGATGGCGGTGGAGCCGGACAGTGGTGGAAACAGGATTCATGCTGGTTTGCCTGTGATCACAATACCGCAGTCCTCGTAGGACACTCAGGCCCGAAGGTAACAAGGGCCGCAGGGTGCGGCCTCAAGACGAAAATTCCGAGACGAAAGCCCCACGACGATAACAACGCCGCGGAGCATCCCGTCAGAAAAGCTCCTGTCGGCAGTGCACGCCTTCCTAACGGAATTGCGGCATGGTGAAGGATGCGCCGGGCTGCATCGCCGCGTCCTGCACGGGTTCCAGCCTGCGCAAGTCGCGGTAGATAACCGACTGATAGATCGGCTGAATCGCCATCATGAGAGAGAGGGCCATCAAAAACAGGGGAAGAACGATCAGAGCACACAGCACACCCACCACCACACCCGCCGCCGCACCGGCGTGCACGACGGCGGACAAGCCGGCAGCAAGCGCAATCAGGACCAGCAGCGCCACTTCCGCAGCCATCATAAAAGCCATCACAATCAGATACAGCAAAATACCTGTGCCAAAGATCCGCCACCGCGCACCACGGGTGAGCTGCACGCTGCGCCGAATGGCCTGCCAGGCGGTCAAATCCTCAGTAACCGACGCGGCATTGGAGAGCGCATCCGCCACATAGAGCACCACGCCCAGCACAAAACCGCCAACCACAACCACAACCGCCAGCGGGATCAGCACAAAGGCCGCGACAGACGTTCCACCTTGTTCATGGCTGGCAGTAAAGAGCGCCGCGCCTAGCCCCACAAGCAGCATTCCGGCCAGCATGGGGCCGACATAGCGCAACCAGCGCAAGATCATCAGCCAGAAGCTCCGGCCGGGATGCTGCCAGGCCACCTGCCAGGCTTGGCTCGCAGTTGCTTCCGCACCCGCATCCACCTGCAGCGCCGCCCAACTGGTTGCCGTTTCAAACAAGGCATAGATGAAGAGGACGGCAACCATCAGCAACGCGATCAGCACCACCATCAACGCCACAACAGCCGGTGTGGGCGCTGAGCCGCTTCCCAGACGGGCGGGCTGCAACTCGAAGCTCATATAGAGGCAGTAGGGCACAATCAGCAGAACCTCCGCCACAATCGGAGCCAGCCCGATCCACAGGAACAGCTTGAAGTTCTTGCGCAGCAGTTCGATCACGCGGTTCACAATGGCGCCCGCCTGCATGGGGCGCGGCAGCATCCATGCGTTCTGAGGTGGGTAAAAGGAATTTGGCGGTGTGCTCATCCTACCTGTCTCCTGGCCTCACAATGGGGACAGAGATCTGCCCTAGCACTGCAAGCTTCCATAACTCGGGTTTGGCCGGATTCTACACGAAGCGCGGTCTGTTGAGCAGAAGCGCCGACGGACGCAGCCTGCCCCTTACGTGAACCCGGAAGAAACACAGGTTCCAGCCGCGTAGTTGCCGCCGTAGATTGTGGAAGAGAACGATCAGGCAAAGTTCATAGCGGCCTCGGCCCAAGTGAGCGCTTCAGCATAACCCGCAATCAGCTTTTCCTTGTGCAGTCCGGTCTGGAGAGCGATGCGATCCGAGGCATTCCAATTGCCCTGCTCATGCAGCTCAAGCCAGTGCAGAAGCTTTTGTTCCGGAACGTCGGCTCCTTCCAGTGCCAGACGAATCTCCGAGCGCAGGGGCAAGGTGGGAGTCAACTTCGCCATGGGAACCCGGAGCATGGCAGGCAACAGACTCAGCATCCCCAGCAGATATTGCTCGGTGGCGTCTTCGCCAATCTGGGCAGCCATCAATTCGCAAAAGCGGCCACGCACAAAGGCCATGCGCAGCAGTTCGGGCGGCTGACCCGCACTCATCTCGCAGGTGATGGCCAGAGTAGCGATACGGCGGAAGGTATTCTGCCCCACGGCGAGCAGCGCGGCCTCCACCGAGCGCACCTCCTGCCGCACGGCGCAAACCGGCGAATTGACCAGCTTGAGCAACCGGTAGGTGAGCGAAGCCTCCCGCTCCACCAGCCGGGCCAGCTCCTTCATATCGATCTGGTCGCTGCGCAGCATCTGCAGAATCTCGATCTGCGAAAGGTGGTTAGCCGGCACCTTGTGATTGGCCATTAGGATGGGCCGGCAGAAGTAGTACCCCTGAAAGAGCGTGAAGCCCTCCGCAACCGCCTGTTCGTGCTCCTGCTGGGTTTCCACTTTTTCGGCCAGCCACAGCAGATCTTTGCGTCCCAGCCGGTTGATCAACCAACTACGTTCGGCGGCATCGGAAAGGGTAAAGTCCACCTTAATCACATCGGCCAGTTCCACCAGGGGATCCAGCTCCGGCCGCCACACAAAGTCATCCAGAGCGATACGAAAACCCCGCGCCTTCAGCTTGCGGCAAGCCTCCACCAGCTCCGGTGTGGGTTCCAGTGTTTCCAGAATCTCCAGCACGGTGGCGGCAGGCGGCAGAATGTCCACCAGTGCATCGATGAGCGCTTCGCTGGTGCAGTTCACAAAGGCCATGGCGCCGCTAGCCAGTTTGTCCCAGCCAAAGATCAGCGCATTATCCAACATGGTGCGGGTGGCCAGATTGCCATCGCCACTGAAGATCGCCTCCGGTCCGTTGCGGAACAGAAGCTCGTAGCCATACACCTGGCCACGCACATCGAGAATGGGCTGCCGGGCGACGTAACGCACTCCAGCTTCAGAAGCTCCAGCCGGGATGCCGCTCCGGGCCCGATCCGCGGCCCGAGTCTCGAAGGTCATCAGCATTTTCCCCATCCTCCTCATCGGCATCCGGAGGGCAGATCTTCATCGCTTACAAAAAAGAACAGGCTCGCAAGAGAGCCCACAATTCCTTCGTCCCATTCTTCATCCAAAGGGCGGACCCATCTTGAAGTCCGCCCCCTGGAGCACAACCAGATTCAAATGCCTTCTAGCCACCCATGAACATGCCGCCGTTCACATCCAGCACATGCCCCGTAATGTAACCCGCTGCTTCTGAAGCCAAAAAGACCACCGACTGCGCAATGTCCTGATCCGTGCCCGGACGGCCCAGAGGAATGGTTGCCATCATGGCCGTGCGCTGCTGCTCATTGAGCACCGCCGTCATGGGCGTTTCAATGTAACCCGGAGCCACCGCGTTGACCGTGATACCGCGTGAAGCAAACTCGCGAGCCATGGAACGCGTCATGCCCAGCAAGCCTGCCTTGGAAGCCGCGTAATTCACCTGACCAGCCTGACCGGCGCGCCCCACAACCGAGGAAATGTTCACAATCCGGCCCCAGCGATTCTTCATCATGGGGCCAATCAACGCCTGCGTCAACAAGAATGCGCCGGTCATGTTGGTACCGATCACATCATCCCAGTCCGCGCGCTTCATCCGCATCATCAGGCCATCGCGGGTGATGCCGGCATTGTTCACCAGAATCTCGACCTTGCCGAAACGCTCCAGAATCGCCTTAGCTCCAGCCTTGATCGACTCTTCGCTGGCCACATCCAGAGCGAACGCGGCAGCTTTTCCGCCCGCCGCTTCAATTTCTGCCACGGCCTCGTCCAGCTTGCCCTGGTTGCGCGCACATAAAGCCACCGTGGCTCCAGCCTTGGCCAGTTCCAACGCGCAGGCGCGTCCAATGCCCTGGCTGGCGCCGGTCACCAGCGCAATTCTTCCCTCAAATCCTGTCATGTTGCGTGTCCTCACGGTGCGCCTTGATTGACGCTGTTCCGTCCCTCATTCTAAATGAGCCCTGCCGCGCCGGCATGCGCCTGGAGAGCTCGGTTTCTCTTCCATGCGAGCGGATCACCGTACCTTTCGCTCTTCCGATTTGCACTTTGATTGGTGCATTCCAGCTCCGTATCGCTTTTCGACCCCTGAATCCTACTCCTGGCAACGCGCATCTGAGACAATAGTGATCGTGATGTTTCGAAATCGATATGCATCCTTGCTGTTGTCGTCCGTCCTGCTGGCGGCGCCGGTCTTTGCGCAGAGCCCCAATCCCAGCTCGGCGCTGAACCCCTTCTTTGGCAGCGTGACCACGACCGCAGCCAACGGCGACACCCTGCGTCTTTCTCTCGACTCGGCCGTTGCCCAGGGACTGCGCAACAATCTCGGCCTCAAGCAGGCGGAGGCCGACGCGCTCTCGCTGCATGGCCAGAAGAATGTCGCGCTGCAATATTTTCTGCCCAACATAGCGGTGAGCGGCGGAACCGGCATCTACCAGCACAACCTGGTGTCCATGGGTTTTGGTCCGGGCACCATCAAGCAGTTTGCCTCGCTTCTGGGTATGGGCTCCAACCTCCAGGGCTTTAGCCCTATCACCAAGGACGACCTGACCCAGGGCAACATTTCGTATAGCCAGATGCTCTTCTCCGGTCCGGTGATCGCGGCCTTCAAGGGCGCAACCGCCGCCGAGAAGGCCGCTCATTTTCAGGTGACCTCCGCACGCGGTGAAGTGGTGCAGCAGGTGGCTACGGCCTATCTGCACGCGATTGCCGCGCAGAGCGAGGTGTCGAACGCCCGCGCCCTGATCCGTCAGGCCGAACTGCTGGCCACCAATGCCCACCTGAAGCATTTGGCCGGAGTAGCCGCCAACGTGGACGATCTGCGCGCGCAGGTTGAGCTCAAGTCTCGCCAGCAGCAACTGATTGCCGCGGAAAACGCCTACGAAAAGGATCTGATCCTGCTCAAGCGCGAGATCGGCATTGCCCCCGCGCAGAAGCTCGAGCTCACCGATCCAGCGCCGTTCTCCGAACTTGCTTCCCGCGCACCGGCCGAGGTGCTCGATGAGGCGCTCAAGAATCGCCAGGATTATCAAAAAGTGCAGAACCAAGCGGTGGAGATGAAGGCGATTCATCTTGCCTATCGCGCCCAGCGCCTGCCTTCACTCAGCTTCAATGGCTATTACGGAACCGCCACGGTGAACGGCGCGGGCACCCACGGCAACTTTGCCGCCGTGGGCACGGTTTCCATGCCGCTCTTCCGCGAAGCCGGTTTGCGGGGCGATGTGGATGCCAGCCGCGCCCAGATGAATGCCGTTCAGGCGCAGCTTGCCGATCTGCGCACCGCCATCGACCTACAGGTCCGCTCCGCCCTGCTGGACGTGAGCGCCACCCATCAGATGGTGCAGGTCTCCCGCTCCACCGTTGAGCTTGCCGCACGCGCTGTGAGCGACGAAACGGATCGCGTGAATGCCGGCGTGGATGACAACCTGCCGCTGGTTACCGCTCAGGCCTCACTCGCCACTGCCGAATCCAACCTGGTGGAAAGCCTCTACCAATACAACGTTGCCAAGCTCGCCCTGGCCCGCTCCACAGGGTTGCTAGAAACCACCTATCGCGACTATCTGGGCAACTAACTCCCTGTCACGCATCCTGACGGCACGGGCTGAGTCACCTGACTCAGCCCGTGTTGTTTTTGCAAAGCGTGTGACGCGTACCCAGGTGTCTCGCAAGAGCGGCACGAAGCCGAACAACAACTTCTCTTCCGTCACATTCACACTGGAGTGCTATAGTTTTTTGCACATTCAATCTATTCATCTTGAGAGAACTCTATGAAGACATTTCGAGTTATCAAAGTTATCTTTCCTCTCGTCCTTCTAAGCTTTTGCTCCTTTTCTGGCAGCCATGCCCAGACGCCCACTTCTCCGGTGCACCAGGATTCGATCGCCACACTTTCTCCGGGCTGGCCCAGAGCTGCCGCACAGGATGTCAATACGCCAGAAAATCTGATTGCTACCTATTACGCCACTCTCTCTGGCACTGCCGATGCCACCCGCGACTGGAACCGCTTTCGATCTCTCTTTTATCCCGAGGCTCATTTTCTCAACCTCAAAACCTTCCAAAAGGGAGGACATATACTTGCCGATAATGCCTCCGTACCACAGATGATTGAGCGGATGCAGCCCAATCTGAGCAAGGCAGATTCCATCGAACACATCGCCAGCATCGACCTGCATGCCGCCGGCTCCTGGACCATTGCGAACGTCCAAACCGATCTACGCATCCACGGAGCGCGCTTTGACACCTGCGCTCACCGGAAAGCGACCTTCGCGCTCATCCACGACGTAGATCGCTACTGGATTGCGGAGATTCTTGAGGACAGCACCACGGATTCGGGTGCCATCTCCTGCAGCACCGTTCATCCGTAGCTGAGCGGCAAAGACTCATTGAGGACTACGTGCTTGGTGGCCGACGGCAATGCGCGAGCCGTCGAAGCATCTTCGTGCATCTGATAGGCTGAGCACCCCGAGGAGTTCCATGCCCTTTCCCCTGACCATCGACTACACAGTCGTAGACGACAGCCGCGCCCTGGCCGAATTGGCCGCCAGCTACTTTGTGGAGCAGGCCGAGAAGGCCGTTGCCGCGCGCGGCATGGCTCGCATCGCCATTAGCGGCGGCTCCACGCCCAAAGCCGCTTTCGAGCTGCTGGCCGACCCGCTCCGGCCCTGGTTCGCCCGTATGCCCTGGAGCCGCATTCATCTTTTCTGGGTGGATGATCGCTGCGTTCCTCCCACCCATCCCGACTCCAACTACCGCATGACCAGCGAGGCCTTGTTGCGTCACGTCCCACTGGCTGATGCGCAAATCCACAGGATGGAGGGAGAGCTGGAGCCCGAGGCCGCCGCCGCCCGCTACGAATCCGAGCTGCGCAATGAGTTCCGTCTGGAAGGCGCCGAGACTCCGGTCTTTGATCTGATCGCCCTAGGCATGGGCCCAGACGGCCACACCGCCTCCATCTTTCCCTCTACTGAAGCGATTTACGATTTAACCCATCTGGTTACCGCCAACCATGTGCCCCAGAAAGACTCCTACCGCATCACTCTTACCTGGCCGGTGATCAATCAGGCACGTTCGGTGTTCTTCCTCCTGGGCGGCGCCGACAAGGCTTCGGTATTGAAAGAAGTCCTTTTAGGCCCGCGTGATCCGGACCGTTTGCCCAGTCAACTGATTCGTCCTGCAGGCGGTATACTGACGTTGCTCCTCGACAGAGGAGCGGCCGCAGAGCTGCCCACGACGGATAGGGACGGACGCGGCCGGATCGAGAGGGAACAATGATTCTGGCGGGAGACGTTGGCGGCACCAAGGTCCATCTGGCTCTGTACGACTTTGTCGATGGCAAGCTCCAAGCGCAGCGGGACAAAATCTACCCGGCAAAAGAGTACGCCGGCCTTGACGAAATTGTGGGTGAGTTTCTGGTGGCCGAAAAAGTCACGGCTGCCTGCTTTGGCGTTCCCGGCCCGGTGCGTGACGGCCGTTTGCGCCTGACCAATCTGCCCTGGACGCTGGACAGCCGCGAGATCGCGTCCAATCTCAAGATCGATTACGTCTTCTTGATCAATGATTTGCAGGCCAATGGCTTTGGCATTGCCGAGCTCGGCCCGGACCAGATCTACACCCTCAGCGAGGGCGACTCCAGCCAGATCGGCAATCGTGCCCTGATCTCGGCCGGAACCGGCCTGGGCGAGGCCTTCATGATCTTTGACGGCCGCGACCACGTTCCTTACCCCTCCGAAGGTGGCCACGCCGATTTTGCCCCCCGCAATGAGGATGAATTCGACCTGCTCCGCTTCCTGCGGCAGAAGTACAACGGCCGCGTCAGCTTTGAGCGCGTTGTCAGCGGTCAGGGCATCACCAACTGCTATGAGTTCTTCCGCGATGTGCGCGGCCTCGACGTGCCCCAGTGGCTGGCCGAGCGCATGACCCACGAAGATCCCAACGCCGTCATCACGGAGTCGGCCTTGAAGGCCACCAGTGAAATCTGCGTCAAGGCAGTTGACATGTTCGTTTCGGCCTACGGCGCCGAAGCCGGCAATCTGGCCCTGAAGGTACTCTCGGTGGGCGGCTTCTATGTGGGCGGCGGCATTGCTCCCCGCATCCTGGAAAAGCTCAAGGATGGCACCTTCATGCGCGCCTTCACTGACAAGGGCCGCCTCAGCCAGTTGCTGGTCAATATGCCGGTCCGCGTCATTCTGGAAAGCCGCACGGCGTTGATTGGCGCGGCAGCTTATGCCGAGGCCCGTGCCGCAGAGTTGAGCGGCATCTCGCCCCGCGCTGCTTCGGTCAAATTTTAGTCCGCTCTATTTCTTGCTTTACAGAACGGCTAGCCTCCGGGCTGGCCGTTTTCTTTGCACGCAAGCAGACTCCGCCGTCCTGCTATGCCCGAGGCAGGATCACACTGAACCGGCTGCCCTCTCCCGGCGTGCTGGCCACGGCAACCGATCCGCCTGCCCGTTGCGCCATGGCCTGTGTGATCGCCAATCCAAGTCCCGCGCCGCCGCTGTCTCGCGAACGCGAAGCATCACCGCGATAGAACCGCTCAAACACGTGCGGCAAAGCGTCGGCCGCAATGCCGCATCCCGAGTCGGTAACGGTCAGCAACAGGTTTCCTTCGCTGTCCTCCGCGGCCACCTCCACGTTGGCTCCATCCTCGCTGTAGTGAATCGCGTTCTCCACCAGATTTTTGAGGATGGTGTGCAAGTCTTCCGCCGCAATGCGCGCGACAAGGGTCTGCGCGCCAAGCTGAATCCGCAGTTCCATGTTGCGTGCGGCAAGCAAAGGAAGCAACTCGCGCTCCACATCTTCGACAACTTCCCGCACGTTACTCCGCACATCCGTGCGCACGGGCGCAGCCAACCCCTCAATTTTGGCCAGTTGCAACATCCCGCTGGCCAGCGCCTGCATGCGTTCCGTATCCTCAAGCGCCCGTTCAATCCCTCTTCGATAGGCCGCGCTTTCTTCCGGACGTTCCAGGGTGAGCTGCAGAGTGGACTTCACAATGGCAATGGCCGTCTTCATCTCATGCGCGGCATCGGCCGAGAATTGTCGCTCGCGCAAAAAAGCGGCATGCAAACGATCCACCAGGCGGCTCAACGCCGTCGACAACGGAACCAACTCGATGGTCTCGTTCTTGGCATGTCCTAGATCAAGCGCCCAATTGGCTGCATCAATTCCGGACGCGCGTTGCGCCAGATCCAGCAGGGGCTGCAACCCGTGGCTCACCACCCAGGCCGTAGCTGCCAGAGAGGCCAGCAGGATAGCCAGTCCCATGCACGCTGCAATCCACGCCACTTGCCGCTCATGCTTTTCCAGCACAGACATGCGCGCGCCATACACCAGCGTGAGTACGGGCTGTTGCAAGCGTATCTCGGCGTCCTCGTCGAACAATTGTATGTCGTGCGCCACCATCACCCTGTAGCGATGCCCACCCGAGCGCATGGTCACAAAGCTCCTGCTCTCCGTAGGCAATGGTTCCACGGGACGCCAGTCGCCGGAAGCCGCGATCACATGGCCGGCAGGATCGCTCAGCACGAAGACGTCGTTCGCGGGCAGCTTCAATAACTCGCGATGCAGAAGCACCGGATCGCCGGGATGATCGGGAGCCTCAATCACTGAGGCAACCATGGCCGCATGCTCCACCAGTGCCGATTGCAGCATGGCCAGCGAGCGTTTCTCTTCGTAGTTCACCACCAGAATGGTCGCGAGAACCGCAGCGGCGATCTGTACAACAGCCACGCCTCCCATCAACCGCCAACGCATGGAGATCCGCTTCACTCCGTGCCCTCTTCCTGGAGCCTGTAGCCGTGGCCGCGCACGGTGTGAATCAGCTTGTGCGCATGCTGGCTATCGATCTTCTTGCGGAGGCCTGCGATGTACACCTCGATCACATTGCTGAATTTTTCCCAGTTGAAGTCGTAGAGGTGCTCCAGCAGTTCGTTCTTTGACACCACCACGCCCTGCCGGTGCAGCAGATATTCAAGCGTCTTGTATTCCATGGGCATCAACGGCACCACCTGGCCTGCACGTCGGACAATGGCCTGCGAAGTATCCATTTCCAGATCGCCTATCACCAGCTTCGAAGCGGCATGCCCGTGGCTTCTGCGGATGAGCGCGCGCAAACGGGCGCGCAGTTCCCGCAGGTCGAAGGGCTTGGTCAGATAGTCATCCGCGCCTTTATCCAGCAGCGACAGCACGGTGTCCATCTCGTCGCGTGCGCTCAGCACCAGGACCGGCGTACGAATTCCCTGCTTGCGCATGCGAAGCAGAATGTCGATACCGGAAAGCCGCGGCAGCATCAGATCCAGAACCAGTGCGTCATATCCGTTGCTGGTCACCAGATACAAGCCTTCCTCTCCATCGCGCGCCACATCCACGGCAAAGCCCTCGGTTTCCCGAAGGCTTGCCGCGATATTCTCCGCGAGCCGCTGCTCATCTTCAATGACTGCAACTCTCACAGTAGTTTCCTTCTTGCTGTGTTCCCGCGAGGGACTCCACCATTGGATTCCCTGCGCAATTTACTAGTCTTCAGAATGAAGACTCTTTCCATCCGGGTCCACGGCAATCTCGTGCTTCCTTACGCCTTTGGTCACCGTGGCCTCGTACGACACGATTTTATCGTGCTTCTTCAGCGACTCGATCTTGACGATCTTGCCGCCTTTGGCCAGCTTCGTCAACGCCTGCAGTACGGCTGACGGCACTGCGCTCTGCGGCAACTCTTCTTCCACCTCAAGCACGGCGCCATCCGTGGCGATGACGACATCCTTGCCGAGGCCATTGATGGTCATCTCCACTTCATATTCCGTCTTGCCGCCGGTGGTGTCTTTGACAAACCCCTTCACGGTTGCGCCTACGGATTGTTCCTGAACTGCCTTCTCCACTGCCGCAGGCAGTTCGGATCTGCCGATCTTCTTCTCCGCCGCAAAGGATAGACCAACCGCCAACATGCCGACGACTGCCGGCACCAGATATAGATGGATTCGCATCCTTGTCTCCTTGCGCACTTGCGCGCGAATTCCATCCTCGGCCTCCTCACCTTAAAGCCCGCTGAATACAGCGGCAAGATCGAAGGATGCCTCTGAAGACAGAGTTCTGGCGGCGCGACGCAGAAAACGCTGAGCAACTGTATGCGAAGAGTTTTTACTTTCGCCGTACAGCAGGGATCAGACTCCCTGCAGAGCCTCTTCCGGCTCCTCGTCCATTTCGTCATTCCAGCGTGGGGCGAGAATAGCGGCGGCCAGCAGCGATGTAATCAGGAAAAGATTGAACAGGTTTTCCCAGCCAAAGGTGTGTGCGAACCAGTTGACGAAAAGGGGCGCGAGCATTTGCCCAATGGAGCCACAGCCATTCACCACCGCGATTGCGCGCGCAGCATGAGTCTGCGGCACACTCTCCAGCACCGCCACTGAAACCATCAAGGCATCGACAGCGTAGACCAGCATGCCCATGGCCGCAATATTCAAGGCGGAGGCAGGCCATTCCCGCTGGGCGATGACCGGCTCCAGAAGGGCCAGGATGCCCACCGCGAAAAGCAGGATGACAGCTACCGGAAAACGCCGTCCGGCAAAGAAGCGCGAAGAAAGATAAACGGCGTAAAGAGCTCCGGCAAATCCGAAGAGTTCAAAGAGTGAGGCCAGAGCGCTCGCGCGGCCGGAAGGAATATGCGAGGTCTGCACCAGATAGAGCGGCAGCCAAAAGAGCAAGGCGTAGCGCGTCATCTTGAGAAACAAATACATGGCGGAGATGGTCCGTACACGACGGCAGGCCAACACGCTCCACCAGCCGGAGATGGGACCCGATTTCCATCCCGGCGCAGCAAGAGGCACACCACCAATCGGCTCCAATCCAACCTCGGCGGGCTCGTCGCGCGTAACAACATAGAACCAGACAGACAGCCCTATCAGCAGAATCGGCGGCAGGATCAGGCAGCGCTGCCATCCCCAGGAGGGCAGAAAAATCTGCGTTGTGCCACACCAGAAGGTGAGGCTGGCGGCCAGCACGCCGCCGAGCGAATAGCTGGCGCTCCACCAGGCCAGAATCCCTGGTCTTTCCTGGCGATTGAACCACACGGCAAACATCCGGGCTAACGCCGGAAAACCAAAGCCCTGCCCAAAACCGTTGAGCAGTTGCAAGCTCATCAACCCATGCGGCGTATGGACCAGTAACATGGCCATGGTGGCGCCGGCTGAAATCAAGCCCCCCAGCAGGGCAACTCGCCGCGGTCCGGCAACCCAGGACCGTCGTCGATTCTGGCCGGAAAAAAGGGGTGCGTCGGCCCACGATCCGGCCACCAGATGACCGATGCAATAAGCCAGCGCGAAGCCTGCCAGCAGGTCAGAACGATTCGCACTCAAGAACGGACTGCCAGACAACAAGCAGACTGTACGCAGGTTTTCACGGCAAAGATAATATCCCGCATAAAGCAGCCAACTGCCGGTGAAGGCAGCCGCGCGCCAAGAGATGTAGGGGTTTCGAGTTGCGTGCATGGTTCCTCTTGATGCGGCTTCAGAGCTCTTGTGGCCAGATTTCGTCGTGCCAGTGGCCGGCGGCATCCTGATGAATGCGCAACTGCACAGGCTTTTCACCGGCAGCAGGCCGCCACAATCCACCAGGAAAACGCCGCGGCGAGGTGAGCTCTTCGCATAAACGGCGCAAAGCTTCCTTGTCGCTCGACTGCAGATACAGCGTGCCGGATTCCTCGGGCAGAAGAGTGAGCAGCGCGGTATGAGGCTCCTGACCGCTGAACTGCCAGTGCAAGCCGGGGTCGGCGCGCCAGGATGCCGGAGAGCTGCGTGCCACGCGCACGGAGGCCACCTGCGTGGGAGACTCGGCCATCTGCGGCGCAATGCCGCTGGTGGTCTCCACTCCGTAGTGGCCCGCCATCCAAATCAGTGGATAAAGGCTGCTATCAAGGGCATCGGCCGGATCGGCGGAGAGCTGCACGGAGGCCCGGCCGCTCAGAAAATGATCCCAGAAACGCTGCAAGTTATCCCGGTTCTCCAACTGTTGCCGCAAGAGCAGCACGCAAATCAAGAGTCCCAGTGCAGCAGGACGCATCAGCACCAGTCTGCTGAGCGGCACAATGCCAGCCCCGGCCGGCTGCGTCCCCGAGGACTCGTGCGCGGCAGCAAGTTGGAAGAGCGTAGGCGGCCAATCGTCGGGGTGCGGCACGGGGAGCACGGGAGCAGGCGTGAAGCATGGCACATAGCTGCCTACCGGCAATT
>Ga0207857_1000358_pt1 | contig 13020 bp, 13 predicted proteins | sample LuqExpMetageno22_FD_187780 | JGI IMG/M metagenome (GOLD analysis project Ga0207857, IMG submission 187780) | Tropical forest soil microbial communities from Luquillo Experimental Forest, Puerto Rico - Sample 22 (SPAdes) | ecosystem: Environmental > Terrestrial > Soil > Tropical forest ... | reverse complement strand
GGGCGACCGCCACGACGGCGGTCGGGGAGTCGGCGAAGCTCGCCGACTCGGTGTCGACGACGACGGTCTGGGTCGCGATCGACGCCAACGGCGCGTCCGCGTCGTCGGTGACCGCGATCAGCGTGCCCCCGGCGCCGACGAACGCGCGGGCGAAGGCGACGGTCTCGCGCCGGTAGCGGCGGAAGGAGAACGCGACGAGCACGTCGCTCGGGCCCACCTCGGGCAGCACGTCGAGGCCACGCACGGCCGCCTCGTCGACGAGCGTCACGTGGGACAGCCCCACGGTGAGGTCGGCGGCGAGGAGCGACGCGTAGGCCAGGGACTTCGCCGTGCCGGTGACAAAGCGGCGGCGCGCGGCGACGACGAGCGCGGCCGCGCGCGGCAGGGAGCCGTCGGCCACCACGGCCTCCAGCGCGGTGGTGAGGTGAGCCTCCTGCTGGCCGACGAGCCGGCGGGTGAGCACCTCGGCCGACGCCCTGCTCGAGCCGGTCAGCCTTTCGGCGAACCGCTCGCCCGGGCTGGCCGCCCCCCGCACATCCGTCGCGTCCGAGGACGTCAGGGCCACGGCACCGCTGTGCTCGGACGCTGCGTGGGTCATCGGCGGGCCTCGTCGGGCTCGAAGCGGTACACGCTCGTCTGGTCGTCGAGCCGACGGCAGGACGACGCGACCAGGCCCATGGCCAGCAGCGACGGGATCGCCTCGCGCAGGCGACGGCGGACGGCCGCAGCGGTCGCCGGGGCGGAGAGGGCAAGGTCGCTGAACGACGCCGGCACCGGCAGGTGCGTGGTCCCGCCTGGACCCGGAAGCGGAGCGCCCCAGCGACGCTCCGCCGGGTCGACGAACGGCGGCGGCGGATCCACGTGCCCGACGCCGGCGGTCAGCGGTGTCTGCTCCGTGAGGTCCCACTCGACGACGAGCCGGTCGGTCTCCGGCCCGTAGAAGTCGGGGTGGAACCATCGCGCCCGCGCCCCGAGCACGTCGAGGTTGAAGTGGGCGTTGCGGGCGACCGCCGGGTCGTAGGCCCACCGCATCTGGCGGGCCCCGTGCGCCAGCGCGATCCGCGCCTGCTCGCGCTTGAGCCGACGCCCCAACCCGTGGCCCTGCGCGCGGGGCGCCACGACGGCGGCCTGCGAGTAGTGGTACCGACGTCCTTCGTCGTCCACCCCGGGGAACCCGTACGCGAACGCGACGACGTGGCCCTCCCGCGTGAGCACCCCGACGACCGAGCCGCCGTTCGCCGCGAGCGCCGACAGCAGCCGCGGGTTCACGCCGTGCGCCGGGTCGGTGTAGCCGAAGACGCCGCGGTACAGCTGCGCGGCCTCCTGCAGCAGGCGCGGGTCGTGCATGCCGGTGACGAGCAGCCCGTCGTCGTCGCGCGTCGCGGGCGTGAGCGGCGCGCCCGGTTCCGGCAGGTCGAGGACCATGCGGCGACTATACGTCGCGTTCGCCGAGCTCGTCGTGCCTGTTGCTGCACGTGTGGTCCGGCGATACGTTCCGTATCCATGGTGCACGACGAGCTAGGAGCGGCCCTCGTCGCGGCGGCGGCCGAGCGGGCCGACGACGACGCCGAGCGGCTGCTGACGTACGTGCGCCACGAGACGCCGACCGGCGACGCCGCGGCGCTCGACGCCCTCGCCGACGTGCTGGCCGCGGACGCGGCGACCTTCGGTGCGACCGCCCGCCGGCTCCCGCTGCCGCACGGCGACGCGCTGCTGGTCGAGCACCCGGGAGCGGGGGAGCGGGCCGGGTCCGCGCCCGCGCTTCTTCTGGGCCACCACGACACCGTCCACCCGGTGGGCTCGGTGCCGGTGCGGGTCGACGGCAGCCGGCTCACCGGCCCCGGCGCCCACGACATGAAGGGCGGGCTCGTCGTCGTGCTCGCGGCGTGGGCCACGCTCGCCGCGACCGGTGCCCCCGCCCGGCCGGCCCGACTGCTCATCACGCCGGACGAGGAGCTCGGATCGCCCACCGGCGGGCCTCTCGTCGTGCAGCACGCCGACGGCGCCGCCTTCGCGCTGGGGTTCGAGTCACCGCACTCCGACGGCGCCCTCAAGACCTCGCGCATGGGCTCGACGCGGTGGCGCGTGTCCGTCACCGGGAGGGCCGCGCATGCCGCGCTCGACCCCGGGAGGGGCGTCTCGGCGATCGACGAGCTCGTCGACCAGCTCATCGCCCTGCGGGCGGTGGCCGACGAGCACCCGGACGTGCTGGTCAACGTGGGGATCCTCGAAGGCGGCGGCAGGACCAACGTCGTGCCGGACGCGGCGCACGCGGACGTCGGGCTGCGCTTCCGCGACGGCGCTGCCGAGCAGGCGTTCCTCGCCCGCCTGGCCATCCTCGCGCCGGTGCGGCCGAGCGCGGTGGTGACACCTTCGGTGGTCACCCGGCGCCCCGCCTGGGGCCCCTCGCCCGCGACCGATGCGCTGCTGGCGTCGGTGGCGGCCGCGGGCGCGCTCGTCGGGCAGACCATCACCGGGCGCGCCGCCACCGGAGCCGCCGACACCAACCTCACCGGCGCCGCGGGCCTCGTCTCGCTGGACGGCTTCGGGCCGCTCGGCGGCGGCGCCCACGCGGCGAGCGAGCATGTCCTGCTCCCGTCCATCGCGGAGCGCGCCGCTCTCCTGGCCGCGGTGCTCGCCACGGTGTAGCACTGGAGGGACGACCCGCGAAGGGGGCGTGCGATGACCCGGAGCTCGAACGGATGCACGAGGCGCTCGACATGATGCGCGCCGGCGTCCTGAAGAAGCTCGCGGGCCTCTCCGAGGATGAGGCCCGCCGCAGCACGGTCCCCACCGGCACCAACGTCGCCGGGCTGGTGCAGCACCTGACGTTCGTCGAGTCGCTGTGGTTTGAGGAGATCGTCGCCGGCCGGAAGCAGTCGCGAGGCCTGCGCACCATGCTGGTCGACCCGGCGGTGTCGCTGCACGAGCTCCGCCAGGAGTACCGCGAGGCCTGCGCGACGAGCGACGAGATCATCGCCTCGATCGGCGACCCAGATGCGGAGGTGATCCGCAACGGCAAGCAACACGACCTGCGGTGGGCGATGCTGCACGTCATCTGGGAGACGGCCCGCCACGCCGGCCAGGCCGACATCATCCGCGAGCAGATCGACGGCCTCACGGGGATGTGACCCCAGACCTCAGTCTCCTGAAACTGGATCGGGGCGCGGGAGGATGGGCGCCGTGGTGAGGCAGACCCCCGTGTACTACTACTCGTCGGCGTCCGGGCTGGTGCGAAGCTTCGCGGAGCGGCTCGGCCGGCCGGTGTTCAACCTCGCGGAGAAGGAGCACCGGCAGTCGGAGGCCGACGGCCCCTGGGTGCTGCTCACCCCCAGCTACAAGACCGGCAACGAGTCCAACGACACCGTCCCCGAGGGCGTCCGGCGTTTCCTGAACTCTGACCACAACCGCCGGCTCATGGTCGGGGTGATGGGCTCCGGCAACCGCAACTTCGGGCGGTACTACCAGATGGCCGCGCGGCTCATCGCCGAGCGCTCGCACCGGCCGATCCTCTTCGAGTTCGAGCTCGCCGGGACGCCGTGGGACGTCGAGGAGTGCCGGCGCATCCTCGAGGAGCTCGACGAGGCCCTGGCAGTCGCGCACGACGAGCGCGCACCCTCGTCGTCCACGAACGGAGCACCGACGCCCGCCTGACCAGGCACGGGGCGTCGTCGTCCACCAGCGAGAGGGCCGCTGGCTCAGCGGCGGGGACGTTGCCATCCTGTGAGGTTCGTCGTACCCCTTGCGCGCCACCCGGTACCCGTGCCTACCATCCCACTTGATTTATCTAGGTTCCTAGATGAATGGGGGAAGGTGTGATCGAGTTCCATCTCGACATCCGGTCGGGCGTGGCGCCGTACCGCCAGATCGTCGATCAGGTGAGGCGCGCGGTGCGGCTCGGCCTGCTCCGCGAGGGCGACCAGCTGCCGACGGTCAAGGAAGCCGTGGGACAGCTGGCCATCAACCCCAACACCGTGCTCAAGGCCTACAAGGAGCTCGAGCACGCCGGGCTGGTCTCCGCCCGCCCGGGCATCGGCACCTTCGTCACCGCGCAGGTGCACGACGAGACGATCGCCGCCCACGGCCCGCTCCGGGTCGACCTGGTGCGGTGGCTGGACAAGGCCCGGCAGGCCGGGTTGGACGACGAGAGCATCGAAGCGTTGTTTCGCGACGCTCTCCAGGAAGACATGACACAGGGAGTGGCATGAACGCGGTTCTCGAGGCCGAGGGCCTCAGCAAGCGATACGGGCGCCGGTGGGCTCTCACCGACTGCGACCTGAGCATCCCCGCCGGGCGGGTCGTCGGGCTGGTCGGGCCCAACGGCGCCGGCAAGTCGACGCTCCTCAACATGGCCGTCGGCCTGCTGCCGCCGACCGAGGGGCGTCTCGACGTCCTCGGCCGCACCCCCAAGGCCGGGGCGGCGCTCGCCGGCGTGGGGTTCGTCGCGCAGGGCACGCCGGTCTACTCGGGCCTGTCGGTGGCCGACCACCTGCGGCTCGGCAAGCACCTCAACCCCACGTGGGACCAGGCGCTAGCCGACGAGCGCATCTCGCGGCTGCGTCTCGACCCCTCGCAGAAGGGCGGCAAGCTCTCCGGCGGCCAGCAGGCGCAGCTGGCGCTCACCGTGGCGGTCGCCAAGCGGCCGGAGCTGCTGGTGCTCGACGAGCCGGTGGCGAGCCTCGACCCGCTGGCGCGGCGCGAGTTCCTCCAGGGTCTGATGGAGATCGTCGCCGACCAGGAGGTCAGCGTCGTGCTGTCGTCGCACCTGGTCGCTGACCTGGAGCGCGTGTGCGACTACCTCGTCGTGCTCGTGGACTCCCGCGTGCGGATCGCCGGCGACGTCGACGAGCTCCTCGCGACGCACCACCTGCTCAGCGGGCCGTTCCACGACATGGACCGGCTCCCTCGCGACTGGGAGGTGATCCACGCGAGCCACACCGCGCGCCAGTCCACCCTCCTGGTCCGCTCCGACCAGCCGATCCTCGACCCCTCGTGGGCCGTCGACCGCGTCAGCATGGAGGACCTGGTGCTGGCCTACATGAGCACGGGCGAGGGCACCTTGCAGCTGACCGGGGCCGAGCGATGACCTGGCTCACGTGGCGGCAGTTCCGCACGCAGGCCCTGGTGGTCTTCGGGGGCCTCGCGCTGCTGGCCGTCGTGACGATCATCACCGGGCTCCAGATCCGGCAGTTGGCCAGCGGCTGCGCCGCGCCCACCGACTGCAGCATGCTCGTCGGGATCGAGACCTCGAACTTCGTGTGGATGGAGCTGCTGCTCCGAGGCGCGACGCTGATCCTTCCGGCGGTCACCGGGATGTTCTTCGGGGCGCCCCTCATCGCGCGCGAGTTCGAGACCGGCACCCACCGGATGATCTGGACCCAGTCGGTCTCGCGCTCCCGGTGGCTGGCGGTCAAGGTGCTCGTCGTCGGCGCGGCGGCCGTCCTGGCGTCCGGCTTGATGTCGTGGATGACGACGTGGTGGTTCGGCCCGGACGACTCGCTGCAGATGGACAAGTTCGTCGACGCGACCTTCGGCATCCGGGACGTGGCCCCCATGGGGTACGCCGCGTTCGCGTTCGCCGTGGGCCTCACCGCCGGGCTCCTCTTCCGCCGCGTCCTCCCGGCCATGGCCACGACGCTCGTCGCCTTCGTCGCCGTGCGCATGGTGGTGCAGATGGTGGTGCGGCAGCGCTTCGCGGCGCCGCTCGTGGTCACGGGTGCCTTCACGCCCGGTCCGAACGGTCCGAAGGGCCCCAACGGCTCCTGGATCTTCAGCGGCCAGATCTTCGACCCGTCCGGGCACCCGGTGCGGGAGCTGCGGTTCGGCCCCGGTGACGCGTGCGTCGCGAACAACAGCTGCCTCAACGGGTACACGCAACGCTTCGTCTACCAGCCCTGGAGCCGCTACTGGCCGTTCCAGTGGACCGAGACCGGGCTGTTCGTCGTGCTCGCCCTGATCCTCGTCGGCTTCTGCTTCTGGTGGATCAACGGGCACCGGCTCCCGGGCAGCGGCCCGCGGGTTGCCCGCGCCGCCGCACCCCGGGCGTACGACGAGCGGACGGCGCACGACGGGAAGACCGCGCCGCGCGGTGCGGTCGAGACCAACCAGCCGAGGCTGATGGGGGTGGACCGATGATCTGGCTGGCCTGGCGGCAGTTCCGCACGCAGGCGATCGTCGTCTTCGGCGGTCTGCTGCTCCTCGCGATCCCCACGGTCGTCACGGGGATCGGGACCCGACACTGGGTCACGTCCTGCGCGACGTCCGCCACGTGCCTCGGGAACGGCGCCCCCGCCCAGCAGTACATGGGCCGGTTCGGCTGGCTGCAGGTGCTGCTCGGCGGTGCCCTGCTGATCCTCCCCGCAGTCCTCGGGATGTTCTGCGCGGCTCCCCTCGTCGCGCGCGAGTTCGACAACGGCACCTACAAGCTGGTGTGGACGCAGTCCGTCAGCCGGGTCCGCTGGCTGACGGCGAAGATCGCCGTCGTCGGCACCGCCTCCGTGCTGGCGATCGGCCTGCTGACGTGGATGACGACGTGGTGGTTCGGCCCGTCCGACTCCCTGGAGATGGACAAGTTCATCGACTCGACCTTCGGCATCCGTGACGTCGCGCCCATCGGTTACGCCGTGTTCGCGTTCGCCGTCGGCCTCGCCGCGGGCGTCCTCATCCGCAAGGTGCTGCCGGCGATGGCGACGACCCTCGGCGTCTTCGTCGTCGTCCGCATGGTGTTCCAGATGTTCGTACGGGCGCACTACGCTGCCCCGCTGACTCAGACCGCACCGGTCACCGGCGGCGGCGGAGACGTCGCCGTCAAGATCGGCAGCGGCCTGCCGCCGGGCTCGTGGGTCGTCACGCTGCGCTTCTTCGACGCGAACGGGCACCCCACCGCGATCATCGGCGGCCCCGACGCCCCGTGCTCCGCGGACAACTCCTGCCTCAACGGCATCACGCAGCACCTCGTGTACCAGCCGGGAAGCCGGTACTGGCCGTTCCAGTGGACCGACATGGGCCTGTTCACCCTCTTCGGCCTGCTGCTGATCGGCTTCAGCTACTGGTGGATCACCGGCCACCGGCTCCCAGGGCGTGGGCCGCGACCCACCGCCCGCGCTGCCGGCACGGCACCTCAGGCGCGCGTGGCGGCTCACCCTGCGCTCGCCGTGGCACCGCAGCCGCACGACGAGCAGGCGCGGGCGCACGACGAAGGCGCACCGGCGTCATCCGCTCCGGACGAGGCCCACACCTCCGCCTGACGCGATCGCCGAAACGGCAGGCGCCCGGTCACCGGTCGGTGGCCGGGCGCTCCGCTGTCACCGGCCGGTGACGGTCCAGCGTCCGGCGGCGAGGTCCATCAGGCGGGGCAGGATCTGGTCGCCGTGCACGCGCAGCCCGTCGTGCAGGTACTCGTTGGTGACCCACACCTGGGTGTTCCCCACCCGCGACGCCGTGTCCAGCGCCAGGTCGAGGTCGACGTACGGGTCGTCGTAGTACTGGATCGCGGCGACCGGGACCTCGTTGACGGCCAGCCTGGCCTCGTCGTACAACGCGGGCCACTCGGTCCGTACCGCGAGCGCCTCGGCCGCCCCACGGAACGGGCGTAACGCGCTGACCTGCTCGTACATCCACGGGAAGAAGGCCTCGCCGGTCAGCCGCAGCGGTCGCGCGGACGGTGCGAACTCCGGTCGGCGCGCCGCCTCGGCCGCCGCGGCCCAGCCGCCGGCCCGCGTGCCCTGGTGATAGATCGCCTCCTGGAGCACCGCGTACAACGGGTTCGTGTTCCAGGCGGTGCGGTGGCCCACCTCGTCGGCGAACGCCTGCGACACGCGCCCGTCCGCATCGAGGGCGTTGTCGAGGAGCCAGTGGAGGTCGTCGAGCCCGGTCGACATGCCGAGCGGTCCGCCGAGTGCCTGGAGGCGCTCCACGGTCAGCGGCGTGCCGTCCGAGAGCGTCACCGAGCCGGTGGCGCACTGGTCAGCGACCGCGTGCAGCACGTCGACGTCGGCCGGGAACGCCCGCGCGAACTGCTCGTCGCGCGCCAGCTGCCGCGGGAAGGTGCGCGCGTACACGTCCTCGGCCGTCGCGTCGATGCCGATGAGCCCGCCGGTGACGTAGCAGGCGGTCAGGGCCTCGGGGTGCGTCGAGAGGTAGCGCAGCGTGAGGAACCCGCCGTACGACTGCCCGAGCGTCGCCCACCTCCGGCCGCCGTAGACCGTGGTGCGCAGGTGCTCGGCATCCTCGACGATCGCGTCCTGCCGGAAGCACGCGAGGTAGTCGCCGGCGGTCCGTGCGTCGTCGAAGCGGCTGATCGAGCGGCCGTCGATGCGCGACGAGAGGCCGGTGCCCCGCTGGTCGAGCAGCACCACGCGGTGCGTCGTGAGAGCCGTGCTCCACCAGCCGGAGCCCGGCATCGGCCGCGGCCCCATGCCGCCCGGCCCGCCCTGGAGGAACAGGAGAAGCGGCAGGTCCTCGGAGGCGTGGGCGGGGTCGACGATCTCGCGCGCGAACACGTCGATGGACCCGAACCGGCCGGGGTCCGCCCAGTCGACGGGCACCCTCACCACGTGGTCGGTGACGACGAAGCCGGTCATCGGGTAGGAAGCCACGGCCCGACCGTACCCGGGGAAGACATGCCCGCCGGCACGTGTTGCGGCTGGCATGAGCAACACCCACCAGTGGGCGGACGACCAGGCCGCCCTGTTCGAGCGCACCAACGGCGCCGACGGCAACACCCTCCGCGGCAAGCCGATCGTCCTCGTGACGACGACCGGCGCGAAGAGCGGCAACCGACGTCTCGTCCCGGTGATGCGCGTCGAGCACGAGGGCTCGTACGCCGTCGTCGCCTCCATGGGCGGCGCCCCGAAGCACCCGCTCTGGTACCACAACCTCGTCGCGCACCCGAAGGTGCAGCTCCAGGATGGCCCGACGAAGCGCGACTACATTGCCCGCGAGGCCAGCGGCGGCGAGCGCGACGCGTGGTGGGAGCGCGCCGTCGAGGCGTGGCCGGACTACGCGACCTATCAGACGCGGACCGACCGGGTGATCCCGGTCTTCGTGCTCGACCCGGCCTGACGTCAGGCCCGCGCCGACACCGCGTCCACCAGGACGTCGAGGAACGAGTCCTCGCCGAGCCGGTTCACACGGCCTCGCTCCCGCGGCCGGTGGGTCGGGTTCGCCGCGAGCCGTCCCCAGCCCGTCGCTCGTCGTGCGCGTCCGCGGTCGCACGACGATCGAGCGTTGTCGCAACGGGACCTCGGCAGCGTTCGGCCATGGAGCTGGCGCGCGTGCCGACGACCGTGTGGGCGGCGGTGCTCGTCGTCGGCGTCGCCACCGGGCTGGGCGTGCCGTGGTGGACCGGGGCGCGTGCGGCGGCGCGCTATCCCGTCTCGGCCGACGACCTGGCGGCGGCCCGCGCGGCGCTCGACTCGCTCCCGGTGCGCCAGTCCGATCCCGACGACGGCTACACCCGCGAACGCTTCGGCCAGGCGTGGGCCGACGTCGACGGCGACGGCTGCGACACGCGGGACGACGTGCTGGCGCGCGACCTCGCCGATGTCCGCCTGGACCCCGGCGGGTGCGTGGTGCTCGCCGGCACGCTCGACGACCCGTACACGGGCACCGCGATCGCCTTCGTCCGCGGGCCCGACTCGGCCGCGGTGCAGATCGACCACCTGGTCGCGCTCGACGACGCCTGGCGCACCGGCGCCCGCGCGTGGCCGGCGTCGCGGCGGCTGGCGTTCGCCAACGACCCGGCCAACCTCCTCGCGGTGTCCGGGAACGCCAACCAGGACAAGGGCGCCTCGGACGCCTCGCAGTGGCTCCCGCCGCAGGCGGGGTTCGCCTGCGTCTACGTGGTGCGGCAGCTGCGGGTCAAGGCCGCGTACGGGCTGTGGCTGACGCCCGACGAGCGGGCCGCGGCCGATCGCACGCTGCGCGGCTGCGTCGTCGCGCGCTGACTGGCCGCCCCGACGCTCGCTCGTCGTGCGCCGCCCGCGGCCGCTCGCTCGTCGGGCGCTAGTGCGCGAGCGCCACGTCCTCGCCCGTCAGCGTCACCTCGACGCCGCCCGGGACCACCCGCGCGCCGGTGAGCGAGACGCCCTGCGGCAGGCCCGTGACCGGCACCTCGATGCCCGAGAGGACGTCCTTGATCGGCTGCGGGAGCGCGGAGGCGCTCACCTGGACGCCGGCGACATCAGCGGACACGGGGTCGACGGTCAGCTTGTCGCCGCCGGCCACGGGCGTCATCGTGACGCCCCACGGCAGGCGGAGCACCGTCCCGGACGCGCGCAGGTTCTCCCCAGAGACGGCGATGTCGACCTTGAGCCCCTTGCTCGCGAGGCGCTGCTGGATCGCCGCGGTGGGGACGGTGCCGGTCACCGTGACGTGCTGCGCCACGTACGGGTGGGTGACGCTCACGTCGGTGGCGTCCGCGCGGACGTTCGACACCTCCGTCCCGTTGAGCGTGAGGCGGTCGGCGGTGACCGTCACGTGGTCGAGGTGACCGCTGGCGAGCTGCAGCAGGAACGGTCGCTCCTGCGAGATCTTCACCTGAGCGCTCGGGTCGGCGCCCAGCGCGCTGCGCAACGGCCCGGCGATCCGATCCTCGGCCGTGGCACGCAGGGCGTAGTTCGCCACCACCGCCCCCGCCGCGAGGACCAGCACGACGACGCCTATGACGACCAGCCACCGTCGCCTCATGCCGGTTCCTCCTCGCCCTCGTCTGCCGGATGAGGGTACGGGGCCAAACTTGTGGCGCACGCCACATTCGGCTCCTACGCTTGGACAAGCAGGTCGGCATGTTCGGGGGCGTACGACGATGTGGGCTGCGGTAGTGCTGCTCGTCATTCTGGGCCCGGCGCTGTTGTTCTTTGCCCTGACGGCGTTCGTCCCGGACAGCGGCCACGTCCCCCGCTGGCGAACCCGCCTCGCCAACGGTCTCGAGGCCATCGCGCTGCGCCTGCGCCACCCCCGCCGCTCGCTGCCGGACCCGTTCGACACCCTCCGCGTGCAGGACCGGCTCGGCGTCGTCGCGCGTCACGTGCAGTCGCTCGAGGCCGACCACCGCGCGATGGCGCGGGCCGAGCGGATCATCGCCTCCCAGCTGGCGTACGACGACCTGCTCGCGGAGGCCTGCCACCTGGCCGGCGTCGACGTCCCGCCCCACGCCAAGGGCGACCCTGCCGAGCGGTTCCGCGAAGAGGTCGAGCTCGCCGGTCGCGGCTGGACCTGGTAGCGCCGGCGCTCAGCCGGCGCGCACCGCGAGCGTGCTCGTCCCGTCCTGGAGCGGCCGCACCTCGATGCGGTCGGCGATCGCCTGCTTGAGCGCCTCGACGTGGGACACGACTCCCACCACGCGGCCGCCGGCGCGCAGCCGGCCGAGCTCGGCGAGCACCTGGTCCAGCACGTGCGGGTCGAGCGAGCCGAACCCCTCGTCCACGAACAGCGTGCCGAGGTCGATGCCGCCCGCCTCGGCAGTCACGACGTCGGCCAGCCCCAACGCCAGGCTGAGGCTGACGTAGAACGTCTCGCCGCCCGAGAGCGTGCGCGGGTCCCGTGCGGCGTCGTTGACGTGGTCAACCACCCGCATCGCCAGCCCGGTGCGGCCCCGGACGTCCTCCTTCTCGTCGCTGCGGGCGAGCTCGTAGCGCCCGTCGGACATGACGAGCAGCCGCCCGTTCGCGGCAGCGATGACGTCCTCGAAGCGCCTCATCAGCACGAACGTGCCGAGCGTCAGCCCCTTCGCGTTGTCCCCGGCGCCCGCCGCGAGGTTGGCGAGCCGCACCACGGGCGCCGCGTCCCGCACCCGCTCGGCGACGACCGCCGCGTGCCGGATGACCACGTCCGCGGAGGCGCCGGCCGCATCGGCCACGTCCTTCGCCAGCCGTGCCACCCCGGACGCCGCCTCGGCCCGGCCGCGGGCCTCGCGCTCCGCGTCCGCCGCACCGGCGACGTCGACGACGAGCTTGTCCGGGAGCGCGGCGATCAGGTCCTCCGCCAGTCCGCTCGCCACCCGCTGCAGGTCGGCCGCGTGCTGGGTCACCTGCGCGTCGAGGCGACGCAGCTCGTCGGCCGGGAGCAAAGCCGCGCGGGCCTCGTCGTGCCCGACGAACCCGGCGTCCGCCACCCCCGCGTCCCGGTCGGCCGTCCGCTCGGCGAGCGTGCGGGCCGCGGCGTCACGCAGCTCGATCGCGTCGCACACCTCCTCGGCCGCGCGCGCCAGCGCCACCAACGCCGCGTGCCGCGCCGCGACAGTCGGGTGCGTGTCGCGAGCCGCCGCCACCTCGGCCGCCGCCGCGGTGAGCGCGTCCCGGTCGGACGCGAGCCGGCCCTCGGCGACCGAGAGGTCCGCCTCGGCCTGCCGCACCGCCTCCGCGCGGGTGGTCGACTCCAGCTCGAAGTCGTCGAGCTCGACGGTGAGCAACGGGACCTGAGCGGAAGCTGCCGCACAGGCGGCGACCCCCTCCTCGGCCGCCGCCAGCGCGGCCTCCACCGCGGCGTGATCGGCCTCGCCCACCTGCTCGGCCAGCGCCGCGACCCGGCCCGCCGCCGTGTCCGCGCGCCGTGCGGCCACCTTGAGCCGGCCCTCGGCGGCCGTGCGTGCGTGCTCCGCCGCCTCGAGGACGGCCTCCGACACGTGGTCCGGCTCGAGGGGCGCGGGCGCCGGGTGCTCCGGCGACCCGCACACCGGGCACGGCGTTCCCGGCACGAGCGCCTCGGCCAGCTCGCCGGCGAGCCCCGCCACGCGCGCCTGCCGGAGCCGCGCCTCCTCGGCGATCGCCTGCGCCGCCATGGCGCCGTCCTCGGCACGCTTGGCCTCGGCCACCTGCTGCTCCGCCAGGGCGACGGCCAGGTCCTGGAGCGCGGTGAGGCGCTCCATCGCGGCCTGGACGGCGGCCTCCTGGCCGACGAGCCCCGCCGCGAGCTCCCGCGCCGCGTCGAGCCGCCCGGCGAGCGCCTTCCGCGCCTCCGGCCGGGCGCCGAGCCACTCCGCCACGACCGCGACCTCGGCCCGCGCGCGCTCGGCCGCGG
>Ga0207857_1000357_pt1 | contig 13041 bp, 9 predicted proteins | sample LuqExpMetageno22_FD_187780 | JGI IMG/M metagenome (GOLD analysis project Ga0207857, IMG submission 187780) | Tropical forest soil microbial communities from Luquillo Experimental Forest, Puerto Rico - Sample 22 (SPAdes) | ecosystem: Environmental > Terrestrial > Soil > Tropical forest ... | reverse complement strand
CGCCCCGCCGGTCTTGGGGATATGGCAGGTCTGGCAGGCTATCCGCGCCGTGTGGCGATTGTAGGCCTCATCCTTGTGGGGACGCTCCGGGTGGCAGCCCGAGGTGGTGCAGCTCAGCCGGATGCCGTCGTTCGCCCAGTTGTTGGGGTCGTAGCCGGTGGGGAAACGGTGGTCCTTGGCCTTATGGCAGTCCGAACACTCCATCTTCTTTGCGGCGTGCACATCGTTTGCCGGGGTAAAGGCGAAGCCGCGCTTGACGTAGACGCCGCCGCCGGCCGCTTCGTGGCAGACCATGCAGTTCTTGGCCTTGGGCTTGGTTATGGCCAGTGCCGCCTTGGTGCTGCGATCCTGCCCCATGACGATCCGCCCCTTGTCATCCTTGTACGGCTTGCGGTGGCTGAAGTCATAGGCCGACGAATGGCAGATGAGGCAGTCGATGGCGGCCTCGGCCTCGGGGCCGGCGCTCCCCACGTCGCTCACGTGGTTCCCCGGATGACAGGTGTTGCAGCCCGTGAACCTCGTCTTGCCCGCGGCGTTCGCCGGGATCTCCTTCAGGTTGTTGACGATGTCGTTGCCGTTGCACATGGTGTAGATACGGTTCTTCATCCCGTATTCCTTGCCGGCTTCCAGGTTGTCCACGTTGTCGACCTTCGATGCATGCTTCCAGTGGACCGTTTCAAGGAACGCGCGCGCGGTTCCCTGGTGGCACTCTTCGCAGGTCGAAGGGCCCTTGTACCCGTTCTTCTCGATGTATTCGCGCCCGGGATGCTCCGCGCCCGTGGCGATGCCTGATACCCCACACAGAACTGCCGCCGCTGCCAACAACTTGAGATTCATGATCTCCTCCGAGACAAAAATTTTTTTAAATATACAAAACACAATATATATGTCAATACAAATTTATATATATCAAGTTCAGTGCATGACAGGCCCTTTCCCGGTCCCCGCGGCACCCCCCTTCATGGCGGCGTCCCGTGCGCGGCCCCCCACGAAGGGGAGGGAAAAATCCCCCTTCACCTGCCAGGCATCCTTCAGGTAGACCCAGGGCGCCAGGGCCGACAGGGTGTAGCCCGGCTCAAGCTCGATCTTCTCGGAGCGGATGGTGCGGATGTACAGCCCCTTTCGGTCGGCCACCACCTCGTGGCTGCCGCTGAACGGGAGCGCGCCGGGATCGCCGTACTCCCAGGAGACCCGCTGGCGCTGCACACCCTGGGGGTCTGCATGGCAGGAATCGCAGCTCCGCCCCTTGCCGTACTTGTGGGACAACTTGTCCAACTGGATCCAGAGCAGGGCCTTGTTGTTTTCCGGCAGGCCGTCGAAGAGCCCCACGTAGGCCCAGGCGTCGTCCGTCCGCTGCAGGTCCGGGAGGTCGGCGGGGAAGCGCCAGTGCAAGCCCGGCTTGAAGGGTGACCCGGTCTGGTTCATGACCGCCATGGGGAACGGCTTGACCGGGATCCAGCGCCCGCGCTGGTCCTTGATCAGAAACGGCTCGGCCATGACCCCGTAGTAGGCCTTGAACTTGAAGTAGGGGGTGGCCGCGCCCGCCAGGTTGCCCGGCCCCCAGTAGGTCCCCTGGTATCCCCCCACATTGCTGACGTGGCAGGCTTCGCAGGTCAGGTTCCTGTGCAGCGAAGCGTTGTGTCTCCCGACGATTCCCGCGTGGCAGCGCACGCAGGAGCCACCGGCCTGGCGTCTGACCATGGCGTGGCCGATGGCGGGATTGCTCCTGGTGCTTTCGTGGCAATCGAGGCACCCCACCCCGGCCGCCACGTGCACGTCCGGGGTACCCCCCTCGGGGAAGGAAAAGCTGCCGCCGAAGTACCCGGCGCCCCGGCGGCGGTCCTCGGGTCCGGCGTGGCAGACCGAACTGCGGCCATTGCCGTAGCAGCTTTCCGGCGCGGGGGTCTTCATAAAGGTGTGCACGCCTTTGGTCGGGTCGGAAGCACGTTTGGGCTGGGGGTTGTAGTGGCAGTCCAGGCACCCCACGTGGCAGACGCTGCAGCTCTTCTGCCCCTGGGCCGCGGCCCGGTCGCTCAGCGGGATTGCGGTTGCGGCCCGCATCCGTTCCCCGTTCCCCTCGAACCAGGGCCCGCAGTTGTGGGGTCCGCGCCGTTCATCGAGCCACCCCTTGTACTGGCTCTGCTTGCCGTTCAGCCCCATGGTGCTGCGGCTGAACTCGGCGAATTCCCGCTGGTGGCAGGCGCCGCACGACTGTTCCATCATGGCGAAGTTTTGCGACAGGGTGTCGCCCCGCTTGTCGTGGTACAGGATCGCGGTGACCGAGCTGTTCCGTACCCTCTTCCCCTCCCTGTCCGTGCTGACGATCAGGCGGGAGGCGGGGTCTGCGCCGAATTCCAGGGGGTAGCGCCGGGGGGAGGTCATGACGGCGAACCCCCGTCCCACCGGCATGAGGCGCCCCATGCCCCGGTGGGCCGCGCCGGCCTGCCGCGCCGCCGGATCGCCCCGGTGGCAGTCGCTGCAGGTGGCGGGCATGCCGCTCTGGGCCTCGACCTCCTTCTGGGTGACCGTAAAACCGGGATACCCGAGCCTTTGCATCGCCGGACCGTCTTCGTGGCACTCCCGGCAACTATCCGCCGGCCAGGCCGTTCCCGCAGCCAGAACACACAAACAGAACATCAGACAGAACCTCGATGCGATCATGGGGCCTCCTTTTGGACGGGTCAGGGACCCGGGTCCGCGTTTTCACCAGTACCAAAAAATATTTTACCGCCTTTTAACGGAATCGCCTCCAAAAGGCGGCACCTCCCTGACCATCCACCCTGCCGGACTAATTATTCTGAAATCAATATGTTACAATATTGCTACTTATTCGCCCCGCCCTAGGCATTTTTTTTGCTTAATTCAAATTTCAATATATGTGCCTACAAAAATATTTCACTATTTCCATTAAACGCTCATCGGCCGAACGGGGAAATCCCGACGAGGCCAGACACACGGAAAGGGGGTGAAGGCGGGGCCGGCCCTGAACCGGGCATTGAAGCGGGAGAATGGCGGCACGTCCCTAGGTCGTCAAAAAAACATCAAGGAGGAAACCGTGAAGAACAGAATACTGCCCATGCTTTTGGTAGGGTTGCTTGCGGGGATGAACCTTCCCGTCCCGGCGCACGCCGCCGACGAGGAGGTACTGCAAAAAATCGACAAGCTGTACAAGGAGATCGACACGCTGAAAAGCTCGGTCAAGAAGGTGGAGGACAAGTCCGTCGGCAGATGGCTGACCATCGGCGGGGATTACCGTTTCCGGTATGATTATCTGAACGGCCGCACCAAACCGTTCACCGATGTGAACGCCACCTTCGGCAACGCCCAGAGCCAGCTGCAGCAGGGGTATTTCAACGCCGTGGCGGCGGGCGACTCCGCGACGGCGGCGGCAATGGCCGGGGCCATCGCCGGGATGACGACCTTTTCCCAGCAGATGGCGCAGGTAAAGACCTATAACCAGGCCCAGACCTTTCTGGGGGCCAACCAGGCCTTGCTCGGCGCCTTGCAAAACTTCGCCGTAACCGTTCCCTCCTACAAGCCGGAGAACGCCACCCTCTATACCAACAAGTTCGGCCTTGACCTCCACGCCAAGGCCACCCAGGACGTCACCGTCAACACCCGCCTCGTCATGTACAAGGTGTTCGGCGCCCAGGACGACCAGGCCATCACCAACGGCAATTCCGCCCCCTACTTCGCCGACCGCGTCGGCGTATTCGACGGCACCCTCGGCCATGTCCCCTCCAACAGCTACCTGGATGTGGACCGTGCCTACGCCACCTGGAGCAACATCGCCGACCAGCCGGTCTGGTTCTCGGTCGGCCGCCGCCCCTCCACCAACGGCGCCCCCAGCAACCTGCGCCTCAACAATGAGCGCCCCGGCAACGGCGGCACCCCGTCGCTCCTGGTGGATTACGCCTTCGACGGCATGACCCTCGGTTATGCCCCGGACATCGAGATGCTCCCCGGCGCCTACGCCAAGGTGTGCTACGGCCGCGGTTTCGAGAGCGGCTTCCGTTCGACCCCCACCAACTCCATCGCCGACACCGATATGCTCGGTATCGCCGTAATCCCTATCGATACCGATCCGCTGCGTATCTGGCTGCAATGGAACCGCGGTTTCAATATCTTCGACGCGCCGACCATGAGCAACACCTACTTCGGCAACACCGCTCCCAAGATCAACCTGGGCGATATCGACTGGTGGGGCGGCGGCTTCATGAGCACGCTCAAGAAGGTCGGCCCGGGCGACCTGAACTTCTTCACCGACGCCGCCCTGAGCGTAACCCACCCCAACAACAATGTTTCCGCGCAGTTCGGCTTCCAGGGTCTCATGACCGGGGCCTTCTTCAACCCGGAAGCGCCGACCAGCAAGACCGGCTGGGCCGTATCCGCCGGTGTTCGCTACGATCTCCCCTCCAGGACCAAGCTGGGCTTCGAGTACAACCACGGCTCCAGGGACTGGATCACCTTCGCTCCGGCCGCCGACGACATGTGGACGTCGAAGGTCGGGACCCGCGGCAACGTGTATGAAGGGTACGTCATCCAGGAGCTCAACCTGAAACCGATCTCCTCCTACTTCAGCAAGGCCTTCTTCCGCGTCGGCTACCAGTATTATGATTTCGAGTACACCGGCAGCAACAACTGGGTCGGCGCGCCGGTGAAGATCGCCGACGTCAAAGGCCAGATGATGACGACCACCCCGCTGGAATACGCCCACGACGTGTATGCGACCTTCGAGGTGCATTTCTGACAGGTTGAAAATGCCCGCTTCCGTCATGCGGGCAGCAGGCCGGGGGGGTGGAACCGTGCCTCCCGCCCCCCCGGTTTTTTTGCCGGCCAGAACCGCCCCGGCCGGCGGAAGGCGCGACAGACATTACACACCGTATGAAAAGGAGCAAACCGATGAAAAAGATTCTCTCCCTCGTTGTCATGGCGGCCCTTCTGGCCTTCACCTCCCTGGCGGTCGTTACCAGCGCCAGCGCGGAAGACGTCAAGATGGTCGGCGTCATCTCCAAGATCGACATGGCCGCGGACGGCAAGTCGGCCACGGCTACCCTCAAGGATAACAAGACCGGGGAAAGCGTGACCATCCTCATCACCGACGACCTGACCCTGGACAAGTTCAAGGACAAACGCATCGTGGAGGGGGACGAGATCCGCTGCAAGTTCGAGAAGGAAAACGGCAAGAACAACAGCAAGATCTTCAAGAAAACGGCCGGATGCTAGACTAACCCTCGCAAGGAGGAGTCACATGACCGCAAAGCTTCTTCTCCCCCGCGCGCTCGTCGCCGCCACGGCCGCCGCTATCGGCCTGGCGGCCTCGGCGCCGGCCATCGCCGACCAGGCCCCCCAGCCGAAACCGGCCATTGCCAAGGCCTGCACCCTGTGCCACAAGGCGGAAGCCAACACCCTGCTGGGATATTTCGACAACGTGGCCTTCAAGGCCAGGACCATCCAGGTGAAGATCGACGATGCGGTGGAGTTGGTCAAGTTCGACGAGGACGAGATCAAGGTGGTAACCGCCGCAGGCAAGGCCATGGATGGGGATGCGCTGCACCAGACGAAAAAAGGGCATGAGATCAGGATCCAATACACGGAAACGGACGGGGTCAAGACAGCGCTGCGACTGGTGGAGAAACCGCCCGTCGCCGTCTCCCCCGAGATGCTCATAACCACGGCAGAGGTCGAGAGGCTCGTGGCCCTCGGCCCGGAAAAGGGGGGGTACTTCCTGTTCGACTCCCGGCCCCTGCCCCGCTTTCAGGAAGGCGCCATCCCCACGGCCGCCAGCCTCCCCTACCCCTCCTTCGACAAACTGACGGACCGGCTCCCCAAGGACAAGAACGCCCTGATCATCTTCTACTGTTCGGGCCCCACCTGCAGCATGAGCCCCGGTTCGGCCGCCAAGGCCAGAAAGCTCGGCTACACCAACATCAAGGTATACCGGGACGGCACGCCGGCCTGGTCGGGGAGGAATTACACCGTCCTCTCGTCCCCAGCCCTGAAGGAGGCCTGGCTCGACAAGGACGCCCCCCACATCCTCCTGGATGTCCGCTCCCCGAAGGAAACGGCCAAAGGCTTCATCAGCGGCGCGGTCGCCTTCCCGGCCGCCCGGTCCGCCAGGCTGATCAAGGGCCTGCCCCCCGCGGAAAAGAAATCGCCGATCATCGTGTACGGCGGCTCGGATGCCAGGCCGGCGGAGAAGGTCGCCCGGCAGTTGCTCAGGGCGGGCTACGGTAACGTGAAGCTCCTGGAAGGCGGTTTCACGGGATGGCGCGCCGCCGGGTACGCCGCAGCGGACGGCAAGCCCGCCGCAAGGGCGGCCTACGTGGCCAGGCCACGCCCCGGCGAGGTGGCGGTGGCGGCGTTCAGAAAGTACGCGGCCACGCTTCCCCCGGACGTCGTGATCATCGATGTGCGCAACAAGGACGAGGTGAAGAACGGCATGATCAAGGGCGCCGTCAACATCCCGGAAGAAGAGCTGGCGGCCCGCGCCGGCGAGATTCCGAAGGACAAGCGGCTCGTGACCTATTGTTCCACCGGCGTGCGGGCCGAGATGGCCTACCATGCCCTGAAGCAGCTGGGGTTTGCGAACGTGAACTTCCTCAACGCAAAGATCGAGGCGGCAAAGGACGGGACCTACAAACTGACAACGGACTGATCGGTGCCCTGGTGCACACTCTGAAAACGCTGGGGGGAGGGAGCTATTTTGGCAACCAAATTTTCGCGCAGAACGTTTCTCAAGGCTACCGGCGCTGCAACCGCGGGCATTGCGGCCGCCACGACCGTGCCGAAGAAATTGCTGTCCTGGGCCGAGGAGGAAGGGCACAAGGAGATGCAGGAGATTCCGACCTTCTGCGAGCTCTGCTTCTGGAACTGCGGCCTGATCGCCAAGGTCGGGAACAAGAAGGTCGTCAAGATCGACGGCAACCCGCTCAGCCTCCGGGGGCGCGGCCGTTTGTGCGGCCGGGGCAACGCCGCCCTGGGGGCCCTCTACGATCCCGACCGCCTCAAATACCCGATGATCAACACCGGCAAGCGGGGCGCCCCGGTCTGGAAACGGGCCAGTTGGGACGAGGCCCTGGGCGTGATCGCCCGCAAGATGCAGGAGATCAGGCAGCAATACGGCGGCGAGTCCATGGCGCTCTTCTCCCACGGCACCGGCGGGGCCTTCTGGAAGCACCTGCTCAAGGCCTACGGATGCAGCAACTACACCGCGCCCTCCTTTGCCCAGTGCCGCGGCCCGCGGGACATGGGGTTCTTCCTGACCTACGGCTCGGATGTCGGCTCGCCCGAATACTATGATTTCAGCAAGAGCAAGTACATCGTGCTGCTCGGCTCCCACCTGGGGGAGAACGCCCACAACAGCCAGGTACAGGACATCATGCACGGCCTGGCGGGGGGCGCCAGGCTGACCGTGGTGGACCCGCGGCTCTCCAACATCGCCTCCAAGGCCGACCGCTGGCTCCCCATCAGGCCCGCCACCGACATGGCGCTGCTGTTGGCCTGGATCAGGATCATCATCGAAGAGGGACTCTACGACAAGGAGTACATCGCCGCGTACGCCACCGGGCTGGAGGAGTTGCGCACGGCGGTCCGGCAGTACACCCCGGAATGGGCCGAGGGGGAGACCACCATCCCCGGCGGCGTGATCGTCGACGTGGCCCGGGAGATGGCCAAACACGCCCCCAACGTCTGCATCGGCGCCGGCCGCTACTCCGTGTGGTACGGCGACGACACCCAGCGCAGCCGCGCCATCGCCATCCTCAACGCCCTGCTCGGCACCTGGGGCCGCGAGGGGGGGTATTTCTTCCCCACCAAGGGGGGCGTGCCGGAATATCCCGGCCTGCCGCCCTACCCGCCCCACGAGGAGGTCGCCAAGCTGGACGGCGCCTATCCCTTTGCCGCCCTCCAGACCACCACCTCCATCAAGCAGGCCTCCATCAGCGGCCAGCCGCACCCCATCAAGGGGTGGATCATCTACGGCTGCAACCTGATGAAGACCATGCCCGACAAACGGGAGACCATCAATGCGATCCAGGGCCTGGACCTGGTGGTGGCCATCGACGTCCTGCCGGCGGACATCATCGCCTGGGCCGACGTGGTGCTGCCGGAATGCACCTACCTAGAGCGCTACGACAACCTGAACGTGGGCAAGTTCAAGGACCTGGAGATCGCCCTGCGCCAGCCGGCCGTGGACCCGCTCTGGGAATCCAGGCCTTCCTGGTGGATCACCAAGGAGTTGGGCGCCAGGATGGGGCTCGCGGCATACTTCCCCTGGAAGGACGGGGAGGAATACCTGGCCAGGCGGTGCGAGGCCGGCGGCGTGGACTTCGCCGAACTGAAACGGAAAGGGGTCATCGTCAAGACCGATCAATCGGCCCCCTACATCACCGCGGCCAACCAGCCGGAGTTCGGCACGCCTTCGGGCAAGATCGAGCTCTATTCCCGGCAACTGGCGGAAAAGGGGTTCGACCCCGTGCCCGCCTACACCAGGCATCCCCAGCCCCCGGCCGACCATTTCCGCCTGCTGTTCGGCCGGGCGCCGCTGCACACCTTTTCCCGCACCACCAACAACTTCATGCTGACCGACCTGCAGAAGGAGAACGCCCTCTGGATCAACCGGAAGAAGGGCGCCGAGCTGGGGCTGAAGGACGGGGACCGCGTCTTCCTGGTCAACCAGGACGGGGTCACCTCGCCCGGAACGATCAAGGTCAAGCTGACCCAGCGCATGCGCGACGACGCCGTGTACCTGAATCACGGCTTCGGCGTGCACGCCACGGGCATGTCCCGGGCGGACAACCAGGGGATTGCGGACGACGACCTGATCACCAGGTACGTCATCGACCCCATCATGGGGGGCACCGCCATGCGCGGTAACTTCGTCAAGATCGTGAAGGGGGCCTGACATGGACGTTTTCGGCGTTATTCTACCGGACAGAAACCGATTGGCCGCGACCCTGGCCGCTGCCGCCCGGGGCAAGGGGGGCGTCCCGCTCTACCTCTCCCTCCTCGGCCTGGCGGCCGGTCTCTACGCCATCGCCGCCATCTTCATCCAGGGGCACGCCCACACCATCAACACCTCCAATCTCGTCCCCTGGGGGCTGCAGATATCCACCTACGTGTACTTCGCCCTGCTGAGCACCGGCTGCACCTTCGTCAACTTCTTCGGCCACGTGTTCTTTGAAAAACAGTACAAGCCCTTTGCCTCCCGGATCATCTTCGTCGGCATCGTCACCGCGATTGCGGCGTTTTTCTCCCTGGCCACGGAGATGGGGCGCGTGGACCGCATGTACAACTTCCTCCTCTCCCCCAACCCCAGGTCGCCCATGTTCTGGATGGGGGTCTGGTACACCTGCTACCTGATCGCCATCTGCGTGGAATACGTCAACATCCAGACCAGCCGGCACTCCAGCCGGGTCATGTGGGGCGCCTTCTTCATCGCCATCTTCACCCACAGCACCCTGGGGAGCCTCCTGGGGTCGGTCAGCTCCCGGGTCTATTACTACAGCGCCCTGATGCCGATCTACTTCCTGTTCATCGCCTTTCTGACCGGCTGTGCCCTGACCACCATCATCGCCGGGCTGACGGTCAAGCAGCAGAAGCTGGACGCGGCCTTTCACCTCCACCCCTTCGTCACCATGCTCAGGGTGGGGCTGGGGCTGGCGCTCCTCATCACCTTCTGGCGCACCATGATCGGCCTCTCGGCGCACCTGGAGGGGTCGGAGGTCTTCTCCCTCACCCTCATCAACAGCGTGCTGTTCGGCATCGTGGTGGTCATCGTCATCCCCTACCTCCTCCTCAGGATGGGCTCGGGGGCCAACTGGCTGATCTTTGTGGGGCTGTTCATCATGGGCACCCAGCTGAAGGCCCGCAACGACCTGGTGACCGGCGCCTTCAAGATCCCGCTGTTTCGGGTCTACGACATGCCGGAGGTGGTCCACTATACCCCTTCGGCGTACGAGTACCTCGTCGTGGTGGCGTCCGCATCGCTGGTGACGGTCCTGTACATCATCTTCGAGCGTTCGGGTGTTTTCGAGACGCGGGACAGCAAGGAGGTTCGCTAACCATGGACCAGTTCGACGACAGGGACATACTCGACATCATGCACGCCGACCTCCAGCGCGCCCTGAAGAAGCCGCGGAAAGAGCGCCGGTGGGTCATGGCCATCGACCTGAAGAAGTGCATCGGCTGCCACGCCTGCACCACCGGCTGCATGTCCGAGAACCTGACCCCCCCCGATATCCACTACCGCCCGGTGAAGGAGGAGGAGATCGGCGAGTTTCCCAACACCGCCATGCGCTTCCTGCCCCGCCCCTGCATGCAGTGCGACGCCCCCACCTGCACCCCGGTCTGCCCGGTCACCGCCACCTACAAACGGGACGACGGCATCGTGGCGATCGACTACCAGAAGTGCATCGGCTGCCGCTACTGCCTGGTAGCCTGCGCCTACGGCGCCCGCTCGGCCGACGTGGGGCGCTACTATACCGGCGAGTTCCACAACCAGACCTACGAGGTGGAGGACTCGGGTGAATACGGCAAGAGCTTCAAACGTAAGAGCCACTGGCATTCTCCCGTGGGCAACGCCCGCAAGTGCCACTTCTGCATCCACCGGGTGGAAAAAGGGGAACTGACCCGCTGCACCACCACCTGCCTGGGGAGCGCCACCTATTTCGGGGATGCGAACGACCCCCAGGCGCTCATCACCAGGGTGATCTCCCGGCTGAACGTGTTCCGGTACAAAGAGGAGCTGGGGACCAGGCCGCTGGTGTATTACCTCACGTAGAACGGACCGCCGGAAAAGCAGCGCCCCCCGCCGGGGGCTGCATGCATACCCCTGACGCCGCTTTGCGGCATATCACACCCAAAGGAGACCAAGAACATGAAGAAGATCGCAGCGATGATGGTGGCAGCCCTGGCGGCCCTGAGCTTTGCAACGGTGGTCCTGGCCGAGGAGCAGGCGGCTGAAAAGCCGGCAGCGGAAAAGGCCGTGAAAAAGGATGCGAAAAAGGATGCCAAAAAAGGGAAGAAGGATGCTAAAAAGGAGACGGGCAAGAAGGACGACGCCAAGCCCGCCAAAAAAGGGAAAAAAGAGGTATCGGGCTGTTAACCTTCGCGTGTGACCCTGGCATGAGGCGGTCATGATGAATCGTGTCGGCTCTCACAGCAGCATGGCGGCCTGTCTCCTCTGGGGATGGGCCGTTTTTTGCCTTGCCGGCTGCACCGGGACGCGGCAGGACGCCTCGGGGTGCCTTGCGTGCCATTCCGGCATCGAGCAGGCCTCCGCGGCCCACCGCGACTGCGTCGCCTGCCACGGCGGCGATGGGGCGGCCGGGAACAAGGAGGCCGCCCACCGGGGGATGTTCGCCCCCCGCAACCCCTCTGCCCCCGCCTCCTGGGACAAGGGCTGCGGCCGCTGCCACGCCAGCCAGCTTGGCCGGGTCCGTTCCGGCCTGATGTATTCCAACAGCGGCATGATCCGCAACATCCAGCTCACCTGGGAGGGAGAGGACGGCCACAGCTATTCCGCCCACGGCGAGGCGGGCTTCGCCCCTGACGGCACGCCCCTTGCCCCCCGGCCGGTGGCCGGGCTGGACAACCTGGCCGGCGAGTTGTACCGCAAGTTCTGCTCCCGCTGCCACGTGGGGGCGGAGACGGCCGGCGTCTACGCCGCGGGCCACGCCTCGGGCTGCGCCGCCTGCCACTTCCCCTGGAACGACGCCGGCACCTACGAGGGGGGCGACCGGACCGTGCGCGGCAAGGGGGGGCACGCCGCCACCCACGCCATGAACGGGCTGCCCGACACCCGCACCTGCGCCCGCTGTCACAACCGGAGCGGCAGGATCGCCCTCTCCTACCAGGGGCTGTACGACGGCAACAACGGCCTGGTCCCCACCCGGGGGGGCGAAGGGGGGCCGGAGATGGCCAGCGGGGCGCGGAATCTGGTGCATATAACCCCCGACGTCCACTTCGGCGCCGGCATGGAGTGCATCGACTGCCACACCTCCCGGGACGTGATGGGGGATGGTTATGGGTACCGGAACATGTACCTCCAGGCCGAGACCGCCTGCGAGGATTGCCACGGCAGCCCCACCCGGCCGCCCCGTTCCCGGGAAATCACCCGAGAGAGCGACGAGGCCCTGCGGGAATCCAAGGGGTACACGATGCAGATGCGCCCCGGCATGCGGATGGTCCTGACCGCCAAAGGGCGCAGCTATTCCAACGTATTCGTCCGGGACGGCGGCGTCTGGGTGCTGGGCAAACGGAGCGGCAAGCTGCACCGCAGCAAGGTGATCACCAACACCCCGGAACACACCATTGCCGGCCACGGCCGCCTGGAGTGTTATGCCTGCCACTCGCGCACCTCGGTCCAGTGCTACGGCTGCCATACGCAGTACGACAAGAGGACCGCGGCCAGGGACTTCATCACGGGAGAGGAGACGCCGGGCGCCTTCGGCGAGACCGAGGACTACCGCACCCCCTATCCCTTTCCCCTGGCCCTCAACCAGCGGGGCCGCATCTCCCCGGTGACCCCCGGGTGCCAGACCTTCGTGACCGTGGTGGAGGCGGACGGCCACAACTCCCGGACCGAGTACGTCACCCGCTTCAAGGGGCGGCAGCAGCTGCGCTTTGCGCCGTTTTACTCCCACAACAGCGGGAAAAGGGCGATCGGCTGCGCCGAATGCCACGGCAACCCCGCCTTCCTGGGGTTCGGCCAGCACGTGGTGGAGGGGAACACCATCCGGGCCACCCTGCTCTGCGAGCGTTCGGACCAGAAACCGCTGGACGGGTTTCTGTGCCTGGAGAACGGGCGGGTCAGGGCCTTCTCGGCCGTCACCCGGGAGAACGCCCGCCCCCTGAACGGGAGCGAGGTCAGGCGGGCGCTCTCGGTGAACCTCTGCCTCCCCTGCCACAGCCGGGCCAACGACCCGATCTACCGGAAAGGACTGGACTACCGTGCCCTGGATGACGCGCTTCATCGCCGCCTGCTGTCTGGCCGCTAGCCTGGCTGCGGAGCCGGCAGCGGCAGCCGGCGGGCAGCCG
>Ga0207857_1000353_pt1 | contig 13097 bp, 8 predicted proteins | sample LuqExpMetageno22_FD_187780 | JGI IMG/M metagenome (GOLD analysis project Ga0207857, IMG submission 187780) | Tropical forest soil microbial communities from Luquillo Experimental Forest, Puerto Rico - Sample 22 (SPAdes) | ecosystem: Environmental > Terrestrial > Soil > Tropical forest ... | reverse complement strand
CCGCCATGGCCGCGCGGGCTGTGGCCTTGATTGCGGCAATGCGGTCGAAGATCGTGTCAAACAAGGCCGCTGCCTTTTGGTGCATCTCGGCTGGGTCGGAACCTTCCAGCGTATAGGGCTCGTAGCCGTAGCCGCGCATCAGGCTTTCCAGCTCTGCCTGCGGAATGCGGCTCAGCACCGTGGGATTCGCGATCTTGTAACCGTTCAGATGCAGGATGGGCAGAACCGCGCCATCGGTGGCTGGATTGAGGAACTTGTTGGAGTGCCAACTGGTGGCTAGCGGGCCGGTTTCGGCCTCCCCATCGCCCACCACGCAGCCAACGATGAGGTCGGGATTATCGAGCGCCGCGCCGTAGGCATGGATGAGCGAGTAGCCCAGTTCACCGCCTTCATGAATCGATCCCGGCGTCTCCGGAGCTACGTGGCTCGGAACACCATAGGGCCAACTGAACTGGCGAAACAGACGCTTGATGCCGTCCTTATTCTGCTCGATGTGCGGATAGATTTCTGAGTACGAACCTTCCAGGAAGGTGTTGGCTACCAACCCCGGTCCGCCATGTCCGGGACCGATGATGTAGATCATGTTGAGCTGGCGCTCTTTGATCAAACGGTTCCAGTGGACATAGAGGAAATTCAGTCCAGGTGTTGTGCCCCAGTGTCCTAACAGCCGCGGTTTTACGTCGTCCAGAGTGAGCGGACGATCCAACAGCGGGTTGTCTTTCAGGTAGATCTGACCGACAGAGAGATAGTTGGCGGCGCGCCACCAGGCGTCCATTTTTGCCAACATCTCTTCAGAGACCGGTCCCTCACTTACCGTGCTGCCTGGGATTTTTGCGGCCATTACGCACCTCAACGCAAGGAGACTGCGTGCTAGTGAAAAGGGTAGCAGCGCCAGGCCAGGGGTCGGGTGATTGAAATCACATGGGAGTGGGACGTCGTCCCGCTAAATGGGCGATTCTGGGTGCTCGCGCAAGGGCGGCAGGGTAACAGATTGAAAAATCATGAATTGCCAGGAGGTCAATCGTGCGCGCGTGAAGGCTCGCGGGGTACTTCTTCCCCAAAGGAAACAATCCGTGATTCGGAGCGGAAGCGCCGGTAGTTGGTGAAGACCACATCGTTGACCGAGTGCATCATCATCTCCAGCGAGGTCTGGCCCCTACCCATGCGGATAGGAATCAGGATGGGCTGATACGAGATGGAGACGCTGTGCAGCGGGCAGATGTAGTTCTTGCTGCCAATCTGCACGGTGCCGTACTCCGTGGCGATGCTGCCGCTGACCTTCTCGCATGGCAGGGGAAGCCTGGCGGCGACGGTGAGCCGCAGAATGGTGCCGGTTTCCGGATCCACGACAAACTCTCCGTGGTAAGCAGGATGGTGCTCCGGGCTGCCTGTGCCGCAGGGAATGGTGAGCTGGTAGTGGGAGTTCTCCGCCGGAACTGCGTAGCGGAAAGCGGCTCCACGCTGATTGCCGATCATTTCCCAATGGCTCCACTCAGTCTGGCCGTGGGCTGCATCCACCAGAACCACCTGCAGGATGGGGCCAAACTCTCCAGTCGTGGCGAGTCGTGTGCTGGACTGGGAAGAGGTCTTCTTGGCGGGCTGGTCCAGAACTTCATGGCCGTCGCGGTAGGCTACATTGACCTCGCTGTGGCCCACCATTTGCAAAGGCTCCGTGTCTGCGTCTCGTAGCACGGTCGCCGGATCAAAACCATGGGGATCCGGGGTGTTGTTGAAGAAGATGGTGCGCCGCGTAGCCAGAAAGTTGGGAAGTGCAGGAAGAGTTTCAGCCAGATAGTGAATGGTAGCTCGTACGATCCGCCTTTGCTCATCCATGCTGGGCTCGGGATCGGACGGCAGATCACTGGCAGGCAGGTGATGCAGAGCAGAGGCGTCCGCCAATAACAGGAGCGCATCGTGGGTTTGCTTGCCAGGGTAGGTCGCCTGCCAGCGTTCCAGCCGCGCATTGCTGCAGCGCTCAGTCAGCTCCATTTCACGGATCATGCGGGCCATGGAGCCATCGGACTTTTTGCCGGCAGACGCCAAGCGCTCTTCCGCCTCGGCCACCGAAACCTTGTTAAGCGCAAAGGCGGGAGAGGCGAGAGTGCACAGCAGCACGAGAAGAACGAACTTTTTCATCGTCACCATTCTGCACCAAGCCGGCCGGATGGGGAGCTAGAAATGTTTTTTTAGTTTCAGAATGCGTTTTTCCACGCCATACCAGAGCGCGGTGGCCACCAGGGTTGCCATCAACAGACGGAAGCATACGATCGCCACATTGCCGGGAATGCCGTAAGGGGTCATTCTCAGATCGAACCAGCCAAAGTAGATGAACACGGCAATGTGCGAGAGGTAGAGCCCGTAGCTCACCTTGCCCCAATAAGCCAGCGGGCCGCGACGCAGAATCCAGTGGATGGGCGTTTGGGCTCCGGTGGAGGTGGCCAGCGCCAGCACGATGCCACCGTAGCCAAAGGCCAGCGCACAGTCCAGATAGGCAGTGCCGCCAGCTATCGTGGCTGCCGCGGCGATGCCGGCGACAAAGCTGATGACGCCGAGTGCAAGCCAGGTGCGGCGCGCCCAGCCCAGAGTGTAGAAGCCGAGCGCCAGCAGGGAGCCGAGCGCCAACCCGTCCAGGTGGATGAGCGTGTGGGTGGGAGTGATCCAGTGCGGATGCAAACGCCTGACCACGGGCGCAGCCACCAGCGCGGCCGTCAGCAGCGTGCCCAGCATCCATGGTTTGCGCAGCCAGCGCACGGCTGGAGCCCAGAAAAAGTAGTACTGCTCTTCGATCGCTAACGCCCAGGTGGGGCCAATGGCCGGTGGAAGCACGATTGGAAACAGGTTTTGTACAAAGAAGATGTAACAGAGCCAGGGAGCGGTTTTCACCGCCTCCCAGATGTGCGGCCCGATGAACCAGTCCGAGTTTAGATAGACGACGATCAGCAGCAGGATGTAAAGCGGCCAGATGCGCAGCGCACGTCGTGCATGGAAGTTGTGAAAGTACTTTTCCTGGTCGCGCGCGGCAAGCAGGTTCCCGGTGATCAAAAATCCACTCAGGAAGAAGAACATGGTCACGCCCGACCAGCCCCATAGGACGATACCGTGGATCCAGGTGCCCACCAGCCGGGGATGGCAGTGGAAGAGCACGACGGCCACAATCGCAAGGCCGCGCAAGCCATCGAATTCAGGCAGGTAGCCGGGAAGCCAGGAAGGGCGTTGCAAGCGTGTTGGTTCAGTCATTGGAGTCGCTGTGGGCACGGGTACTCTGCACATCCTAGCAAGTTCGGCACTGCTGGCAGGGGACTTTTTGCAGACAAACCGAAGCCCCATCCCGGTCTGCAAACTGCGCAGGCGGAGATGGGGCAGTGGAAGACCAAGAGGTGCGGAAGGCTATTTGGCCGGTTCGGCCAAGCCGTTTACGACCCAACTGGCCAGAATCAGCAGCAGGCCGGGAATCGGCGGAACCAGCAACTCCAGTTGGCCGGGGTTGAAGTCTAAAGTGCCGAACTGACGCCAGGTGCCGACGATGTCGTACCCAACGTACGCGAGAGCCAAAGCGAAGGGAACCAGGGCCAACCAGAGACCGGCTTGCCGCATTCTACGAGCGCATTCCCGGATATTCATTCATTCTCCTTGAAGTGAAGCAGTGGATTGCCGTGCGGGCCATTCGAAGCTGAAACCGCAATATGAATGTCCGGAAGAGGGTGCGCCCGCAGTTTGTGGGCGTTTGTTCTCCAGGACTGGCCCGAAGCGTTTGCCTCCCGGTCCCAGAAGCGGGGCCGGGGGCTCGCGCAAATTGTACTTTGCCGCAGCTCTATCCTGCAGCTAGCTGGCGTGCACGTTCGGTGGCGCGCATCACGGCTTTGATCAGGGTCACGCGCAGGCCGCCCTCTTCCAACTCCAGAATGCCATCGACGGTGCAGCCGGCGGGAGTGGTGACGGCGTCCTTGAGCAGGGCGGGATGGTAGCCGGTTTCCAGCACCATCTTGGCCGAGCCGAAGGCGGTTTGCGCGGCCAGTTGCGTGGCTACGTCGCGGGGCAGGCCCACCTTGACGCCAGCTTCGGCCAGGGCTTCGATGATGATGTAGATGTAGGCCGGGCCCGAGCCGCTGAGACCGGTGACGGCGTCCATGTGTTTCTCGTCCACAATCACGAACCGCCCCACGGTTTCAAAGACCCGCTGGGCCAGTTCCATCTGTGCGTTGGAGACAAAATGACCACGGCACAGCGCCGCCACGCCAGCTCCCAGCGCGGAGGGGGTGTTGGGCATGGCGCGCACTACGGCCAGTTCCATGCCAGAGGCCTCTTCGATGGCGCTGGTTTTGACGGAGGCGGCAAAGCTGACGATGGTCTTGGCCGGCGTCAGCGCGGGCTTGATCTGCGCGATCAGATCCGGCACCTGAAACGGCTTGACGCCGATCAGGATCAGGTCAGCCTGCTTGGCTGCCTCCAGATTGTCGGTGGATACATCGACACCCCACTGCGTGCTCAGCGCAATGGCCCGCTCCTGGTGCGCCACGGTGGCGTGGATCTGTTCCGGTGCAAACAGGTTCTCCTTCAGAAAGGCCTGTAGGAGAATTCCGCCCATTTTGCCGGCGCCCAGAACCGCCACGCGCACATTTGGTAGCTGTGCAGGAGTTTCGTTTGCCTCAACCGCAATTTCCGCCATCATTCCCTCGTTTGCCATGGATTGGTTTAGATGTAGATTGGGTTCGCGCTGCAGTGTGCCGCGCGAACCCAGGGTGAAACGATCCAAGTTAAGCCGTCCGCGTTAGCGGTTGATGGCTACGCCCTTGTTCAGGTAACCGGTCACGCCGCCGTCCATCTTGGACTGGCGTTCCGCATCGGTCCACTTGAGATCCCACACCATGTAGCCGCCGGGCAGAGTCAGAACCTTGTCGCCGCTGACTACGCCGGAGCTGATGGCCATGGACCACGCGTTGTACTCGAGCACGAACGGCGGAGCCTGATCGACGCTGGTGTTGCGCAGGTCGGCAATATGCTCGCCCATGTGGAAGAGGGCGCGGATCATGGCCGGTCCCTGCAGACGGTCCTGGTTCATGTGTACGGTAAAGAGCACGCCATCGGGCGAGTCTACCTTGCCCGGGCCTTCTTCCTTCACTTCGTTCACGCTGTTATACACGACGGTTACGCCATTCTTTTCGCCACGCTTGCCGAAGACGCCGATGGCCTTCTTGGCCTGCTCACCGGCAGGTGTGGTGGCCAGCGGACCGGTCACGATCTTGTTGGCGGTATCCATCGGATCGTAGAGCTCGGGGGCGGGATTGAAGGCCGGTGCGTCGCCCTTGGAGGCGGCATCGGAAGCGGTGTAGTCCAGTTCCTTCGGGGCAACCTCGGAAACCGACTGCAGAACCAGACGGGCGGCATACATGTTGTTGTTGCCAAAGCCGCCGAAGTCGGTGATCTTGCCTGCAGCATCGCGCTTGATGGAGGCGTCGGCAACGGAGTCGAGCCGGCCTACCAGCGTGGCTGCTACCTGGCTTCTGGTGCAGGCCAGGCAAAGGCCAATGCCCTTGTTGTGATACTGCGCGAGCGCGGAATCAAATGCCTTGAAATCCTTGCTCTTATCCAGCACCACGGCGGCGCGGGTGGGAGCCTGGTAGGAGCCTGCGTAGTTATGGGCAGGCTGAATGTGCAGTACGGCGGCCGGGCCGGCCTTGGCCTTGGTGCCAGCCGGGTAATCCAGCCAGATCGCATCGACCGGGAAACCGCAGTCACCTGAGGGATCCTTGATGATGAAGCTATCAAAACCGGCAAAAACAATGCCCTTGAGGCGGACGGTCTTGCCATTGAAATCATGAGGCTTCTTAACGATGTCGCAGACATTGGCGTCGACGGCCTGCGCATGGATGGTCGAGACGGAGGCGACAGCCAGCAGAGCAAGGAAGAACAGACGTTTCATCCAAATTTCTCCAATTGTTGCCGCGCGGGCAACAGATACAAATGTGCATCCCCGGTGCGAAGACCGGCAGCGGGAACTGCTAAGAATACCATGCCGGGTGGCGGCTGGACCCTGTTGCGGATCACGGAAGGGTATGCGCAAAATGCATCGGGGCTTCAGCCCGGGGAAGAGATCGCCGCTTCCCGGGCTGAAGCCCCGATGTGTCTGTACGTGCTTGCCGCAGAGTCCCAAGGACCCTACGGCTTTGCCGATGTGCTACTTTCCGGCCTTCTGGCTGGCGATCCAGGCATCGATCCGTGCTTCGAGCATGTCGAGGGGCAGAGCGCCCGCTCCCAGCACCTGATCGTGGAAGGCGCGCAGGTCGAATTTGCTGCCGAGCTCGCGCTGGGCGCGGCTGCGGAGAGCCAGAATCTCCATCTGCCCAAGCTTGTAGCCGAGTGCCTGGCCGGGCCATGCAATGTAACGGTCCACTTCGCTCTGGATGTTGGTTTCGTCCACGCCGGAATGCGCGCGGAAGTACTCCACCATCTGTTCGCGGCTCCAGTGCTTGGTATGTACGCCGGTATCCACCACCAGGCGGATGGCGCGCCAGACGTCGCTTTCCAGACGGCCGTAATCGGAGACCGGGTTTTGATAGAAGCCGGCGTCCTTGGCCAGTTGTTCGGTATACAGCGCCCAACCCTCCACGAACGCGGTGGAGTGGGTGTACTTGCGGAAGGTGGGCAGGTCCTGCATCTCCTGTGCCAAGGAGATCTGCAGGTGATGGCCCGGAACGCCTTCGTGGTAGGCGATGGCCTCCACATCCACCAGAGAACGCTCGGCGGCGTTATAGGTGTTCACCGTAACCCGTCCTGGCCGTGTGAAGTCCGGGGAGCCGCTCTCGTAGTAGGCGGCAGCCGCGGTTTTGGCGCGGTACTCGGGAATCGTCACCACTTCCAACTGCGCTTTGGGCAAGTGGGAAAACAGCGTGGGGAGCTTGGCCTGCATGCCGGCAATGTAACCGCGATAGGTCGCTACCAGGGCATCGCCCGAGGCTGGGTGATACTTGGGATCGCTCTTGAGCGCGGCCTGGAAGCTCTTCAGATCTTTGTAGCCGAGCTTCTGCGCAATCTCCAACATGGCCGCTTCATCGCGCGCCACCTGGGCCAGGCCAATCTCATGAATCTGCTCGGGCGGGGCGTCGATGGTGGTGGAGCGGTGGATCAGGAAGCGGTAGTACTTGTCGCCATCGGGCAGCGACCAGATCCCCGGATCCTTGCGGCAGCCGGGGATGTAGCTGACTTCGAGGAAGCGGGCAAAGCGCAGATAGGCAGGCTGCACCTGCTTTTCGATGGCCGCCAGCATCTCCGTGCGGATGCGTTCACGGTCGGCAGCCGGTACTGCATCAGGGAAGCGCTTGAGCGGCTCGGCCAGAGGAGACTCCTCAGGCTTCTGCGAGCCAAGCTGCTTGACCTGGAGCAGAACCATCTCCATCAGGTAACGGGGCGGCGTGCGATGCTCCGCAAGTCCGATGGCCATGTTTTCCGATACGGTGGCGAAATTGGCCGGCACCGCGCGCAGGCGTGCAATCCAGTCGTCGTAGTCCTGCGTGGAGGTGAAGCTCAGTTGGCGGGCCAGCTCCGGATAGCGCGTCTGGATGCCCCACATCTGAGTGATGGGCATCTGCCACTCTTTAAAGCTGGCAGCCTCGATCTCTTCTGTCAGGGTGCGGGTCAATAGCTCCAGACTGGTTTGGTCGGCGTCGCTTAGTCCAGCCAGATCGACGGCCGCCAGCTTCAGCAGCAGCTCCTGCGCACGCGATACCCGCTCATTCTCCGCATGCACGGAGAGGTCGGTCAGTTGCGCATTCCAGCGCTTGTCGCCCAGCTCCGAGGCAAACTCCGGGTCTGCCTTCAGGGTCTGCTCCCAATACTGACGGAAGAGCGCATCCAGCGCCTTATGGCGCTCCTCTACCGTAGCCGGTGCGGCAGGCGCGGTGGGCAGGGTTTGCGCGGGAAGGCTAGCCAACACCAACAGACAGGCGGAAAGCAGAGAAAAGCTGCGAAGTTTCAGGCTCACGGAATCACGTTCCTCGGGGATTGCGTCCTACAAATTGAGTTTAGACGAGCCAGCGGACGGGAGGTTGGCGACGCCTGCGGGCTCCTCTATAGTTGTTCAAACTGTATTCCGCGCGCCCGGCGCGCATTCTTGCCTTGGGAGATGATGCATGTTTTCTGTTCGCCCTTTTGTCCTGGCGGGGATTCTCGCTGCCGTTGCCGGTGCTTTTTCTTGTGCTGAGCAGGCGCCAGCCGCTGCCAACGCTGTGTCGCCGGTTGTGATCGACATGCAGGCTCCGGCCAGTCCGTTCCCCCACTTCTGGGAGCAGATGTTCGGTTCCGGTCGCGCCAACTTGAGCCTGCGCGCCAGCTACCGCAGCGATCTGCGCGCGGTGAAGCACGCAACAGGCTTCCGTTACGTGCGCTTCCACGCCATCTTCCAAGACGAGAACGGTGTTTATAGCGAGGACGCGCAGGGCCACCCAGTCTACAACTGGAGCTACGTGGACCAGATCTACGATGGCCTGCTGGACGAAGGCATAAAGCCTTTCGTGGAGATCAGCTTCATGCCCAAGGCGCTGGCTGCGCGGTTGGATTACCACGCCTTCTGGTACAAGCAGATTGTTGCGCCGCCCAAGGACTACGCCAAGTGGGATGCGTTGATCCGCGCCTTTGCCGAGCACTTGCTGGAGCGCTATGGCGTGGACGAGGTTTCAAGCTGGTACTTCGAAGTGTGGAACGAGCCCAACATCGACTTTTGGACCGGCAAGCCTGCCGAGTCAACCTATCTGGAGCTCTACGATCATACGGCCGGCGCGTTGAAGGCGGTGAACAGCCGTCTGCGCGTGGGTGGGCCTTCCACGGCACAGGCGGCCTGGGTAGGTAAGTTGATTGCGCATGCGGCGGAGAAGAACGTGCCGCTCGATTTTGTTTCCACGCACGTTTACGGCAACGATACGGCGAAAGATGTTTTCCACGACCAGCGCACTGTAGCTCCCCGTGGCATGGTGAGCGAAGCCGTGAAGAGCGTACATGAAGCGATTCTGCGCTCGGCGCGGCCGAAGATGCCGCTGATCTGGAGCGAGTTCAACGCCAGCTATGCCAACGAGGTGGAGATTACCGACTCGGTGTTCATGGGGCCGTGGCTGGCGGCAACCATCAGCCAGTGCGATGGCAACGTGGACATGATGTCGTACTGGACCTTCTCCGATGTTTTTGAAGAGCAGGGCGTGGTGAAGACTCCTTTTTACGGCGGCTTTGGCCTGATGGCTGAGAACGGCATCCCGAAGCCCGCCTTCCGCGCATTCGAGCTGCTGCATACGCTCGGTGTGGAACGCTTGCCGGTAGCCAGTGGCAGCGTGCTGGCCACGCGCCGTGCGGATGGAACGTTGGTGGTGGCGGCTTGGAACTACGCGACTCCCGGAGAGGCGGCCCAGAGCAAGACCGTGGTGCTGGATCTGCAAGGCAGAAAGGCGACGCATGCCGTGATCCGCCGCGTGGACGCCACGCATGGCGACACGCTCAATGCATGGCGGAAAATGGGTAGCCCGTCGTACCCCACCCGGGCGCAGATGGATGCGCTCCGCAAAGCTTCCGAGATTGGCCCGGCGGAACAGGTGAAGATTACCGGCCACCAACTGAAGCTTGAGCTGCCCGTGATGGGCCTGGCTGTGGTGGAGATTCAGTAAGTGGTAGAGGTCGGTCAACCGATCCTTGGTTTGTCCTCCGTACGCTGACGCGCGTTTGTCTCGCGCGTCCGTGGGAGGCTAGTTCTACGTGCGCTGTTCTTGCGGTAGGTCCAGGCCACGGAGAGGCGCTGGTGCCAGACGCGTTTCCGTGTCTGTTCTGTGTAAATTCCCATGCCTTTCTCACTGTGCTCGGGACTACACTAGGAGCAATATGAGTAACGCTTTGCTTCCCACTTCGCTTGCGCCATACGTCCCTCAGGGTGTTTTCACCAACGAGCCGTTCACCGATTTCAAGTCGCCTGCCGGTGAGGCTGCCATGCGCTCCGCGCTCGAGTTGGTTCGAGGCCAGTTGGGACGCAGTTACGATCTGGTCATCGGCGGCGAGCGTCTGCAAACCGCGGGCAAAATCACCAGCGTGAATCCAGCGCGTCCGGCGCAGGTGGTGGGCGTGCACCAAAAGGCTGAAGGCGAACATGCGGAGCTGGCCATGCGTGCCTCGCTCACCGCTTTTGCGGTCTGGCAGCATGTGGACCCCGCTCTGCGCGCCGCTCTCTTAGAGCGTACCGCCAAGATCATTCGCGACCGCAAGTTCGAATTCATGGCCTGGCTCACCTTTGAGGCGGGCAAGAATTGGGCTGAGGCCGATGCCGATGTGGGCGAGACCATCGACTTCCTGGAGTTCTACGCACGCGAGGCCGTGCGTCTGGCCGCTGTCACCACCAGCATCCAGTTTCCCGGTGAGCGCAACGAACTCATCTACATCCCGCTCGGCGTGGGCGCGGTGATTCCACCCTGGAACTTTCCGTTCGCCATCATGGCGGGCATGACGGCTGCGGCTATCGTCACCGGCAATACCGTCATTCTGAAGCCATCGAGCGATGCACCCACCATCGCCGCCAAATTCATGGAAGTGCTGGAAGAGGCTGGCCTGCCGGCCGGCGTGGTCAACTTCTGTCCCGGCTCGGGCGCCACCTTCGGCAACGCCATTGTGGAAGACCCGCGCACGCGCTTTATCAGCTTTACGGGTTCAAAGGCTGTGGGCCTTGCCATCCATGAGAGTGCAGCCAAAACGCGCCCTGGCCAGATCTGGATCAAGCGCACGGTGCTCGAAATGGGCGGCAAGGATTCGATGCTGGTTTGCGCCGATGCCGATCTGGACAAAGCGGCCGACGCCGTCGTTGCCTCGGCCTATGGCTTCAGCGGACAGAAGTGCTCGGCCTGTTCGCGCGCCATCGTGGAAGCGCCGGTCTACGACGCCTTCGTTGCCAAGCTCGCTGAGCGGACCGCCAAACTCACCGTGGGCGATCCGGCTACGAACGCCAACGTTGGCCCCGTAGTGAATCGCGCGGCGCTCGACTCCATGCTGAAGTACATTGAGATCGGCAAGCGGGAAGGCAAGCTGATCCTGGGCGGCACCGCGCCGGAGATTGAGGGCGGCTACTATCTTGCTCCCACCATCTTCAGCGATGTTTTGCCGAATGCCGTCATCGGCCAGGAGGAGATCTTTGGGCCGGTGCTGGCGGTGATCAAGTGCGCCGATTTCGAAGACGGTCTGCGCATTGTGAACAACACCGAGTACGGCCTGACGGGGGCGATCTGGAGCACTGACCGCGCCAAGCTGGACCGCGCTCGTCGCGAATTCCATGTGGGCAATCTGTACTTCAACCGCAAATGCACGGGCGCCATGGTGGGAGCACATCCCTTTGGCGGCTTCAACATGAGCGGCACAGACTCGAAGGCGGGCGGTGCGGATTACCTGCTGCTGTTTACGCAGGCCAAGAGCGTGGGCGAGAAGCTGTAAAAGCGTGCGGTGCTGTGGCCAGGGCATCGCTCGCGGCCAGACAGGGAGCAGAAGGGCAGGGAGCGGCGGTGGCTGCTTTCTGCCCTTTCTTTTGGATGGTGGTTCAAGTATTAAATTAACCCCTTAACTTAACCGCAAAATCGGCGTATCGTGGATGCGGGTTTTCACTACTATCCGCGCCGCCCCTCTGGCTGCGCCGAGGATCATGATGAAGAGAATCTCCCGCCGTACCTTGCTTCGCTCCGGTGCCGCGCTGTCGGCATCGTCTCTGGTGAGCCAGACTGCTCTGGCCGCCTGCCTTGGTTCCAGCCGCGCGCACTTCCACCACGTCCTGCTGGAAGCTGAGAGCTTCTCCGAGCCCGGTGGCTGGGTACTGGATCAGCAGTTTGCCGATCAGATGGGCTCCTGCATGTTGCTGGCGCACGGCATGGGCACGCCGGTTGCCGACGCCCGCACCGTGGCCACGGTGCCCGCGGCTGGCGCTTACCGCGTGTGGGTGCGTACTCGCGATTGGGTGGCGGGCTGGGGAGCTCCCGGAACTCCCGGCCGTTTTCAACTGGAGTTGAATGGCAAGTTGCTCAAAACCGTCTTTGGCACCGAAGGCGCGGAGTGGCACTGGCAGCGCGGCGAACTGGTAACCCTGCCCCAGGGTAGGCTCAGCATAGCTCTGCGCGACCTGACCGGCTTTGAGGGCCGCTGCGATGCCATTCTGCTGACCAGCGACCCTGGCTTTGAGCCGCCCAACTCTGGGCCGGCGCTGGCTGCCTTCCGTCGGAGTGCGTTGCGGCTTCCGGATGCGGAGAACGCCGGTACGTTTGATCTGGTGGTGACTGGTGGCGGCATGGCGGGTATGGCTGCCGCCATCAGCGCTGCCCGGCTGGGACTCAAGGTGGCTCTCATCCACGACCGTCCGGTGTTGGGAGGCAACTCCAGCTCGGAGGTGCGTGTGTGCCCGGGAGGCTTCATCAATCTGCCGCCCTATCCCAAGCTGGGGAATCTGGTGGCGGAACTGGATCCAGGACACAAAGGCAATGCGCAGCCGGCCTCCAATTATGGCGATGCCAAGAAGTTGGCGCTGGTACAGGCGGAAGCGAAGATCCGGCTCTATCTCTCGACGCATCTTGTGGCGGCGCACATGGAGGGCAGGCGTATCGCTTCGGTTACCGCGCGCGAACAGCATAGCGGTCGCGAGTTCATCTTCTCCGCGCCGCTGTTTGCCGATTGCACCGGGGATGCCACGCTCGGTTATCTGGCTGGCGCCGACTTCCGTTATGGCCGCGAAGCACGCACCGAGACGGGCGAACTCCTTGCGCCGGAGAGTACGGATCGTTTTGTGAACGGAACCTCGGTGATGTGGTACTCCGAGGATGCAGGCCATGCCGCGCCCTTCCCGGAAACGCCCTGGGCTCTGCCCTTCGATGAGGAGAGTGCGCAGAACGCCACGCGGGGCGACTGGGACTGGGAGACCGGACAAAGGTGGGATCAGATTACGGGCTTTGAAGCGGTCCGCGATCACGCCTTCCGGGCCATCTACGGCAACTGGGCCTTCCAGAAAAATCAGAGCCACGAGAAGGAGAAGTATGCCAACCTGCGGTTGGCCTGGGTGGCGTATATCGGCGGCAAACGCGAATCGCGCCGTCTGCTGGGCGATG
>Ga0207857_1000352_pt1 | contig 13108 bp, 12 predicted proteins | sample LuqExpMetageno22_FD_187780 | JGI IMG/M metagenome (GOLD analysis project Ga0207857, IMG submission 187780) | Tropical forest soil microbial communities from Luquillo Experimental Forest, Puerto Rico - Sample 22 (SPAdes) | ecosystem: Environmental > Terrestrial > Soil > Tropical forest ... | reverse complement strand
CCCGCCGCAAGCGATGCCATCAGCAGGCCGGCAAGAGAGAAGGAATGAGAACAGGCACGGAGTACGCTCATAGTTTGCCTGTGAGTCTAAACGATCTGCGCTGAAGAATGCGGGAAATCAGTCTGGGAGCGCGGATTATGACCCGCATATAACGTGCTGTTGCGGGTCGGATAGAGCAGAGAGGGCTCAGGCCATGCAGAGCAAAGTGGCTAGACTGCGTCCAGTTGATTGCAGAGCGCTGCCGGGCATGGACCCTGTGGCGCGCTCCCGCAAAAGGGAGCCTGCCGGTCGCGCGCGTAACTGCCTGTTGTTGTGCGGGTTCCGTGTGGCTTATCTCGCAAAGTACAACGGCCAAAAGAAACGTTCTTTGGGCCGCTGAAAGTTGTTCCGAAGGTTTGCGTATCGCATCTCTTTTGCTATACTTGTGAAGTTGCCCCCAACGTGCGGAGGTGGCGAAATTGGCAGACGCACTAGCTTGAGGTGCTAGCGCCCACAAGGCATAGGGGTTCAAGTCCCCTCCTCCGCACCACTCGATCTTCAGCCCGCAGGGCCGGGCAGATTTGGAAAGCTGCTTCATCCGATGAACATCCTTTTCTATTTTGTAATCGTGCTGCACGTGATCGTGTGCTTCTTTCTGATCGGTGTGGTTCTGCTGCAGCAGGGCCGTTCGGCTGATCTGGCGGGAGCTTTTGGCGGGCAGGGTTCGCAGACTGCTTTCGGTCCCCGCGCTGCTGCCAACGTGCTGACACGCCTCACCACGTGGTCGGCGGTGCTGTTCATGTGCACCTCGATCGCTCTGGTTGTCCTGTATACGCGCGCTTCTACGCCGCGCTCGGTTCTGGAGGGGTCTACGCCCGCTCCGGCCAGTGCCCCGGCTCAGCCCGGTAAGTAGCCGCAACAGGTAGGCGATTCGCTTTCAGCTCCTCTCCGCTGCATGATTGCCAGCAGGGAGGAGCTTCGCACTTCTGCCTCTACATTTTTGCTGTAGCCTGTATTGAATCCGAACTGAAACGTACGAGGTGTACATCGCATGCCACTCTCCGGTGAAGCTATCCGCCTGATGAACCTGATTGACGACGTCGCCGTGACGTTGCGCCGTGTTCTGGCCACTGTTCCCACGCTCACCGACGAGGAGCGCGCTCGGGTTGCCGAGCACCTGCGTCAGGCGCACCCCAGCGCAGCCGACGTTCTGGCCGCTCTTGAAAAGTAGCTGACCCCTTTGCCGACCGTCGCCATTGTCGGTGCTGGTCCCCTGGGCCGGTGGCTCGCTCTTGCTGCCACGCGCGCGGGCTATACCGTCTTCCTGGAAGACGTGATGCCGTCCAATCTGCATCACGCGCAGGAGCAGATCCGCGCCGAGCTTGGGCCGGAAGCGCTGCCTTCGGTGCGCTTTGTTTCTACCATAGAAGATGCTGTGCGGCAGGCCGATCTGGTGATCGATTGCGTCCCGGATGAGCTGGAGTCCAAGCTGGAGATTCTCTGGCTTCTGGATCGCATGGCGCCGCCCAAGGCCGTCTTCGCCACACCAACCATGCGGCTTTCCATCTCTGATCTCGCGTCCTGCACCTATCGCGCGGAGCAGTGCATTGCCATGGAGGCGGAAGCTTCGGCATTGACCGCTGGTGCAAGCTCGAAGATTATTCTGCGCCGTGCTCCGGCTACCAACGATGCCACCACAGAGCTGGTATCAGGCTTCTGGCGTGCGCTTGGTTTTGATGTAGAAGTCTTCGCAGAATAAGACGCCCAGTTTTTAGAGTCTCCCATAGGGGATCCGTAAACCGCTCGCCTTTAGGCGACGGAAGGGGTCTTGGCCGGTCATCCAATTTTCCGATGGTGATGTCTGCCGGCGAAAGATTCTGCAAGACGTTGAGGCCCCGGAGGGGCCTGTCGAAAATAGCCCAGGGCGGCAGCCCTGGGTTGAAGTGCCCATTCATGCATGCGCCCTGTAGGGGCGCTGCGAAAAAGCGGATTTGTCTCGGGAAGTGTTTTTCCTGAATCGGCCGCACGGCCGATCAATCAGGTTTCAGCCGTAACCCGAAGCCACCGGCTGTTAGCCGGTGGTCGTTCACGACTGGGCCATCTCGCGTACCGATTCTTTTCCAATGCGCTCCATCAGCGCGTAGATCTTCTCGCATGTCTGCAGATGATTGCGCATCTCGTACTTGGCCTTTTCCGGATCGCGCTTGCGGATGGCGGCAAGAATCTTGATGTGCTGCTTGTGCGCGTTCTGTTGAATCTCCGGCATCTGCTGCGAGCGACTGATCCAGTCGCGCAGAACGCCCCGGATCGGCGACATCAGATCAAACAGCATCTGGTTCTTGGCGCATTGCGCGATCATCAGGTGGAACTCCACATCCAGATCGATGAAGTCGCGGCCTCTGCCGGCCAGGCTGGCATTCATCTCCTCGATCATGGAATCCAACTGCAGAATGTCGCTGCCATCGGCGCGCTGCGCGGCCAGAGCGGCAATTTCGCCCTCCAGTAGCAGTCGTGCTTCGCCCACTTCAGCCAGTTCCTTGTCGGATTTAGGCAGCCCGCGCGCCATGATCCGGTCCATGATCATCTGCGAGCCATCCAGCACATAGGTGCCCTCACCCGGGCGCATCTGCACCAGGCCGACGAAGGACAATGATTTGAGCGCCTCACGCAGGGTAGAGCGGCCAATATTCAGGGTGAAACAGAGTTCAGCTTCAGAGGGCAGCTTCTCACCGGGTTTCCACCGGCCTTCGGCTATCTGATCAGAGAGCTGGGCTGCCACCTGCTCTCCCAGTGTGACGCGGGAAACGGGTTTCAGAGTCGACATGTTGTTCCAGTTGATTATAGTTTGTTCTTGAGAATATCAGTAGATCAGACAGCCAGACCTGTGACACAAAGACGCAAAAGATGCCCCAGCGGAATGCGCCGAGGCAGACTTTTGCGTTTGGGAGGGCGAAAGGTCTATTTTTGCGCCAAGACCTGTTGGTAATACCGCACATAATGCGGCACAACCAGCGAGGAGCAGAAGCGGGTTTGGGCGGTGCGGCGGGCGGCGTCGCGCATGGCTTGCAGCCGGCTAGAATCGCTGAGCAGTGACAGGACGCCGCTGGCCGCAGCCTCCACCGCGCCCACCTCATACAGCAGACCGTTGATGCCGTCCTCCACCAGTTCGGGAATGCCTCCTACTCGGGTGGTGATGGCGGGAACCCGGCAGGCCATAGCCTCCAGCGCCGCCAGTCCGAACGACTCCATCTCGCTGGGCATCAGCATCAGATCGGCCAGTGGCAGCAATTCGTTGACGCGATCCTGCTTGCCCATGAACTGCACCCGGTTGTGAATGCCCAGATCGTGGGCCAGCCACTCCGCCGTTGAACGGTCAGGGCCGTCCCCCACCAGAATCAGGCGAGCTGGAATTTCCTTGGCCACTCTGGCGAAGATCTTCACCGTATCGACCGCGCGCTTTACGGGACGGAAGTTCGAAAGATGCATCAAAATGGCTTCGTCTGGATTGGCCAAGTGTGCACGCGCTTTGGCGCGGGCTTCTTCGTCCCGAATCGGCTGGTAAACGTCGCAGTTCACAAAATTGGTGATGGTTTCAATCTCGCGCGTGATCTGAAAGCTCTCAATCGTTTTCAGCTTCAGATATTCCGAGATGCTGGTGACGCCATCGCTCTCCTGGATGGCATGGCGCGTAATCGGCAAATAGCCGCGGTCTTGGCCTACCAGCGTGATGTCGGTTCCATGCAGAGTGGTTACAAAGGGAAGCCGTCGTCCACGGCTGGCCAGAATTTGCTGCGCCAGCAGAGCGCATACCGAGTGGGGAATCGCGTAGTGCACATGCAGCAGATCCAGGTTGTAGAACTCTGCAACCTCCGCCATGCGCGAGGCCAGCGCCAGATCGTAGGGAGGGAACTCGAAGAGGGGATAGTTGGCTACCGGCACTTCGTGAAAGAAGATGCCTTCGTCATCCCGGCCACTCAGCCGGAAGGGCTGCGAGTAGGAGATGAAATGAATTTCGTGGCCCAGCTTGGCCAACTCAATGCCGAGTTCCGTCGCCACCACACCCGAGCCGCCATAGGTGGGATAACAGGTGATTCCGATCCGCATGATGCCTTTCCAATCTTGCTTGAAACTAGTATCTGATCGTTCGACGCCTGACCGGCAGTTGGGGATGCAATCTGTTTGCCGCAAGCTGGGCGCACTTTAGGCAGGACACCAAGAAGAGGCGGCAATGTTCAGCCGAGGTGGGCGAAAGACGTTAACTCGATCTCCGCGTGCTCATTGAGTACGCTCAAAGCCTTGCTCTCCAATTCGCGCGAGGCAAGCAGTCGCGTGTGGACGCGCTGCAGATCGGCATCGCTGTAACCAGGATGCGTGACCAGCTCATAGATGCCATCGGACGGCAGGCTCTTGAGCAGACATTGCACCGTAGATGGATCGAGTGTGCCTGTCGCCAAAACTCCCAGTGCTCCATCTGTGGTTCGGAATCCTTCTTCGGCCACAATGCGCCGGAACTGCCGCTCCAGCCTGCGCAGGGTATTTACCTGAAAGCGCCGTAACCAGGGGGCGCGGGGAGTTGCCGCAACACTCCAGGAGGGTTCGAAGGGATTGCGCACCACGCGAATGCCTGCCCGGCTCGCGGCCTGCAATACCGGGCGCAAAACAGCAGGGAACATGTGCGTGTGCTTGTGCGTGTCAATGTGGGTTAGGTGAACACCCTGCTGTTGCAGGAGGGCTATCTGAGCTGACGTTTCTGCTTCGATTTCCCGCGCCCGTTGTTCCGCGGTCCCACTGCCAGCGCTTAACCCGTGGAGCCAGGGCAGGAACTTGCCCAACGTGGACCGGAGGCGTCCACTGGAGGCTTCCGCTAAATGTGGAATCTGATCGACAGGGTTGAGGATGGGATCGCCGTCTACCAGCACGACATGGCAGCCTACTCCAAGTTGGGGCATCTGGCGGGCAAGCTCCGCCGCTTGCTGTGTGGCTCCGGCGCAGGCCATTAAGGTGGTGCTGGTCAGCAGGCCGGCACGGTGCAGTTCCATGACCGCGCGGTTCACCCCGCCGGCCAGTCCAAAATCGTCCGCATTGGTGATGAGCATACCCACCGATGTGAGTCTATCAACTTTGAGATGAGCAAGTTCATCCTGTGCAAATGCTGCAGCAGGAATTCCAACTCACTGGTAGAATAAGAACAGAGCGGCAAGCACTGCCTTGCCCAATAGCGTGGGCGGTTAGCTCAGTTGGTTAGAGCGCCTGCCTTACAAGCAGGATGTCGGGGGTTCGAGTCCCTCACTGCCCACCAAGCCACTTTTAAATCCCCAATAAATACGCTGAAAACCGCATAAAAACTGAGTGTTTATCGATTTTAGCATTGTCCCGTTTTTCCCGTTTTACCCGGCCTGTCCCCATTCTTCTATCTTTTTGTGGTACTTCTGCAAAAACGTAGTACCGGCGCAAAGATGCGTCAGAAAAATGAAAACCCCGCGTCTGAGGCGGGGTTCGAGCGGGGCAAGTGCAAGCCTTTCGGGTTTGAGGGTAGGGAGGGCGGTGGTACGACGTCCGCTGATCGAAGTGGTACCACCTCCCACGCTATGCGGCTTGGCTGCGTAGCCAGTCAGCCGTCGATTTCGGGTCGAACCGAATTGAGCCCGCGATGCGATAGGAGGGCAACTGCCCTCGTGAAACCATCTCGCAGATACGGTTTCCGCTGATATGTAGAAGCTCAGCCAGCTCTGAGACTTTTAGTGCCCGCCGCTGTCGAGCGATGCGAGTGGGCAGGTCGAGCGGAGAGTCATCTGCTGAGGTGTACGTTGTTTTTGGGGCGCTGCACGGGCGGGTCATGAAGGCTAATACTCGCCGAGCCGCCGAAAACCGCCGAAAAAATGCAGCGCATCAATCCCAAACACTCACCTCCACCGTATCGGCCCAGCTGATGTCTGTGCCTTTTCCGGCGCAGGCACCCGAAAAGCGATAGGAGCATACGCGCTCTTCTTTGCCTGCACCCCGAGTTTCTCCGCCGTGACATCCTTACCATTTTGGAAGATAGTCACCGAATTATGCTCAAAGTAGACGGCATAGGCCATATCACCGTCGTTCGTGATCCGCCGCAAAATTGCCTCGCCCACCTGCCCGAGCTTGGCCTGCATGTAACTTCGGCTGAGGTTGCAGGTGGCGATGATCTGCCCACCCTCGGAGTAGACACTGTCGATGAGAGTATGGACCGCAGAGAGCTTGTGCTCGGTCACATAGCCAATCTTGTCCAACTCGTCCACCATGAGCACAGGCCGGTGGCCGTTGTTCTTCACGTTCCGCACGTCGTAGAGCATGATGTCTGGCCGCTTGACACCGGTGCGTTTCCCGCCAGCCGCTGGGCGGGATGCTCACCACGAACTGTTCAGGCGACCCACAAGTCCACTGTTTGAGAAACAGCGACCGCATTATCCGTTGTGCGCGTGAGGCGAGTCACGTGTTCCCCCGCAAATACAGCAACCAGGAGGATGGTGCGGATCGCGGCGGCTGTGACGATCAGTGTTTTGAAGGTGGTCATGAACGTGGTTGTGCCAGAGAAATCCATCGTGTCCTGGGCATGGGCCACGCCGACGAAGGAGAGTGCAACAAAACTATGCAAATCGCATCCGTTGTAGGATAGGTCGTCAGCTTTTGATGACTACACGCATGATTTCAAGCTTGGCCTGGAACGTATCGTGTGTGCTGAGCCCTTCAAATCCGAGGTCCTTTTGCGACATCGGAGTGCGGTGGGGATGCCAGCAAATATGATTCCAAAGCCAGTCATGCTGCCGAGAGAGCCGTTGGAAGCGCTCGGTGATTTGCATCTCAAGCGGAAGCAAATCAGCGAAGCTGCTGTGGTGCGTTGGATTGCGGGCGTATCGGCAGGCATTGCACCAGTTCAAAGCGCTGGTGACCGCCAGTAGATGGCCTTCGGCCGCGACGGCTTCATGCTCGCTTGCCGCGGAACGATCTTCGAGAACGCTGGCAGCGGCGAGCAGGCGCGCGGCATGCTGCCAGGATGCAGACACCTGCTGAAAATGCGCTTGTAGCCGGTCGACCAGCGAGCTATTGAAAAAGTTATACGGACTCAGCCAGTGGATGCGGTGCTGCTGATCTTCATCGCCGAAAGCATTCAGGACCAGGGGCGTGGCTATGCACATGGTCCATCCCATGCCAAAGCGTCCCGAAAACTCCTCGCATTTTGTGTCGCCCAGACCGATGGGCAGAAATCCGTATCCAGTATCGAAGGCGCTCCACGCTTCCAGTGCCATGGCGCGCGCGTCCTGCTTGGTGTAGATGCGTGCCGCCACGTTTTCCAGCAGGGCAGACTGCGCGATGGACGGCGTGCGGTTGAAGATCTCAAACGCCAGTTCATTGGAGTCGTTCCAATGGCTGCCGCAGTCGAATTCGACAAACTTGTCGCATCCAAGAGAACGATGCAACTGCATGCGGCGGTGAATTCTGCCTGGGATTGGCGGCGAGCCGAGAAAGAAATTGTCGATTCCGCTTCCCATGGCGGGCATGTCGACCATATGCTGGATGCCCAGTTGCGCAGCGTCAGCACGAAAATACGAGCCTTCTTGGATGACCACGTTCGAAGCGTCGAAGAGCGGCGCTCCAGGAATTACGGTTTCAATCTGCTGTGTCGATCCGGCTGACATCTTGCAGATTAAGTCGAAGGGCCTCTGGATCTGGCTCTGAACCTGCTCCAGATATCCGTGCTCCCAGAACCACTCGTAGACGAAGAGACGAGCCTTCGATTGCGCGCGCTGCATGCCGCGATCGATGCTGGCGTAAAGGTTTCCCACATGCTCTTTACGTCCGCTGCCATGCGCATGCGGACAGGTCTCATCGCAGATGAAGGCGTAATTATCGAGGGTGGCGACTTTGAGCCCGCGAATGGCGGGCGAAAGCTTGAGATAGCTGATCACCATCTGCTGCAGAAAATCGAGGCCGGCACTGTCCTTGCAGGAGCAGAGCGTGGGCGCAGGCTTGCCGTGATAGAGGCGGCTGCCGAAAGCCTCAGGGCAATGCGTAGCGAGATAGGCCTTCATTTCCGCGTTCAGTTTCGGCATCCAAAAGGAGCCGAAGAAGTCCAGGCCAAGCGCGGTGCATTTTTCGCAGAGGCTGAACAGGTAATCCTGATACAGAGATTTTTGCGAACCAAAGGTGAAATCGAAGATGTTGAACAGTTTCCAGTTTCCGCCAATATCCGGATCGGGATCGCCGCTCCAGCGCCAGCTCAGATAATCATTCTCAATCCAGATGCCCGAATAACCCCGCTGTTTGTAGCGCTCAAGGACAGGAAAGACATCCTCTGCCTTGCTATGCCGCGGCAGCACGGCGGAAGCGATCTGGTAATAGCCAGCTGAACTGCTTGCGGCAAAACTGCGTGGCGCGGCAATGGCGGAGGCTGCAAGGGCCGTGCTTTGCTGAAGAAAAACGCGTCGGTTCATGACTGTTCTAGCCCTCGCTCCATGCGGCGGAAATCATAGTCAACTTATCCTGCGTCACTGGCAGGCTTATGCGAACATGCTGAGGACTTCAGCTGCTGAGTCCCTGTCCAAATAGAGAGTTGCATTCGGATGCCTGCGCAAAATAGTCGCCGGATATTGAGTTGAGATGGGCTCGGTGAGGATCCGCTGGATGATGGCGGCTTTGCGCGGTCCGGGAACCGAAAGGATCAAACGCGGTGTGCGCAGCAACGCGGGAATGGTGACGGAGATGGCAGAACTGGGAACTGCCTCGGGCGATTCGAACCAGCCCTCACCTGCCTGCTGAATGCGGCATGCCTCATCCAGATGCACAACCTTCACATCCACGGGATCATTGAAGTCGGCTTCAGCGGGGTCGTTGAAGGCGAGATGTCCATTTTCTCCGATGCCAAAAAGACAGAGACGCGGCGCCGCCTGGCGAAGAGCCTCGCCATAGCTGCGGCAGAGTGCGGCCACATCGCCGACGGTGCCATCGATCTCGTGAAACTTCTTTAGAGGAACCTTGGAGATGAGATTTTCGCGTAAATAGCGGCGAAAAGAGGCCGGGTGCGTGGGGGCAATTCCGATGTACTCATCCATATGAAAGCCGGTCATGCGGCTCCAGGGAAGATCCTGCTTGGCCGTCAGCGCATCGAGCGTAGCCAGTTGAGAGGCGCCGGTGGCGAAGATGACAGCAAATTGTTCGTATTGCTTGCCGAGCGATCGCATCTCTTCCGCGGCAGCTTGCGCGGCGGCTTCACCGAGGGCTGCACCATCGGAGTAGATTTCGATCTTCAAATTTTCCACTTGTGCGTGTACCGGCGCGAACTTCATCGGCATGATGCTTTCCTCCTCGAGGCAATGCGCTTGCAAAAAAGACAAAGCTCCCCCAGGTCTGCGGAACAGGCCTTGTAGCCGGCAGTGCAATGCATGCCGGTAGTCTCCATTGTCGGGAGCAAACGGCTACGGCATGGCTGCTGCTGGAACTTCCTGTAGCGCAGACTGGCCGGTTTCGGAGAGTGAGCGGCAGGAGTCCCGTTTAATAAATTCGGTGGGCATGGTCAACCGGCGCGATTCAAGTTCCGGATGCACGATGCGGTCAAGCAGCAGCTCAGCCATGTGACGGCCGACCTGCTCGGGAAATTCGCGAATGGTGGTGAGGCGGGGATAGAGCAGGCCGCCCACCGTGTCGTTGCAGCCTGCTACGCTGATGTCCTCAGGAATTCTCCAGCCTTGTTCGCGGAGCCCGCGGTACACGCCGCAAGCGGTAGGATCGTTGCCTGCAAAGATGGCCGTGACGGGTTCCCCCGTCGAAAGCAAGTACTTGGTGCCCAGATATCCGATCTCGGTGTCGTCCTCCGAATCGATGCTGCTTTGCCGCGGCTCGAGTCCGGCCTCTTCCATGCAACGGCGGTATCCCTCGTAATAGCGTGCGAACCAGGGCAGGCGCGTGTTGCCGACATACCAGATGTTTTTGTGCCCCAGGCTGATCAGATAGCGTGTCATGTCTTGGCCGCCACGCTCTTCATCGGAGAAAACCACGTCGTTGCGGAGCGTAGGGAACTCGCCGAGGATGTTGTTGCCTAGCACGACATAGGGTATGTCCTTGTGTTCGAGCAGCTCCAGAAGGTTCGGCGAGGTGTTGCCGGCCAGGATCACGCCGCGAACGATATCCCGCCGCTGAATCAGCTTGGGCAGATGCAATTCCCGTGAAGTCACACTGGGTGGGTAATCAAAGGAGAGGAAGTAGAGATCCCATCCGTGCGAGGAACAGTAGGCTTCAGCGCCCACCAGAATGCGCGCATGAAAGGGTGGAAGCATGGAGCGGTTGCTCAAGAGAAATACCAGCGCGCTAGCCTTGCTGCGTTGCCGTGGATCGATCTTCAGGCGCGCGGCCGCATCAAGAACCTGCTTGTGCATGGCAGGGTCAACGCGGCCACTGCCGTTAAGAACACGGGAGACGGTGGCGATGCTGACGTTGGCAGCGGCGGCAATTTCGCGGAGCCCTAAGCTCCCTTTCTTCGATCGGCGCGTCTTGTCCATAGCTGAATGCTGAATTCCCGGCCTCGCGGTGTCACTGATCTACAAACCTGACCATACCGAAGCCTTCAAAAGAACTGTAGAAACATTACCAGCAAAGAAAGTAAATGGCAAACAGAAAGAGTCTCTCAGGGAGAGAATCTTTTGGGGGAATCCTCGGTTCGTGGCCGCAGGCGGTGAAGGGAAGTGCGCCAGGTCTGCCTAGTAAATGTATGAATATAAGTTAGTTTATGGGGAACGCATTTCTTCGCACAGTGGTGAGGGCTGCTGCATTTTGAGGGATCGTGCTCGTAAGCCCGGTCCTTCTGGAAGCAGATTTCCTGCGGATCGGATGCGATTTTCCGGGATATAGAGAAAATTTCCCTGAGACAATTTTGTTTCGTAAAGTGCTTAAAATAAGTAGTTTTTACCTGTAATTTTGCGTAGGTAGAGAGTTTTATTGTTTCTATCGTAGAAAATTTACAAGTTTTAGCGAAATTTTACCATTGACATCCCTGTAATTTCAGCGCTAACTTGTCTCTACATTTCTGCAAAGCGTGTATCGGACAGCAATTTTGCAGAGAAACACATCTCAGTTTGATTTGGTTTGGGAATGTGCCGGGCAGGGCTTGAATCCCAGTGGTGCGATTTGGTGGGAAGCAGGCAGGGCAACACAGAGTACATGGCAGCGCGTGGGCATGATCTAGCCCTCGCCCTCTACCCATTATTGAAGAGGAGTCCTCATGAGGTTTCAACGATTGGCTTCCTGGCGTTGTTTCAGACGCAGCCTCCAGTGGCGCGTGAAGTCGTGCTGGGTTGTAGTCCTGATGCTGTTTGCTGGCTTGGCGATGCAACTGTCCGCGCAGGGGTTCGGCAGTATTCAAGGAGCGGTTTCCGATGTGAGTGGCGCCATGGTGGCTGGAGCATCCATTACCGCCACGCAGGTGAGTACCGGCCACACCATTGAGGTGACCAGCAATCCAAGCGGCCGCTATGTGTTTCCGCAGTTGCAGCCGGCGCAGTATTCCATCAAGGTGTCTGCGGCCAATTATGCCATCCATACCCAGACGGGTATCGTATTGCAGGCAGATCAGGCTTTATCGTTGAACATTCAGTTGACCGTAGGCTCGACACAGGATGTGGTGACAGTTGAGGCGAATGCCGAGCAGGTGGACACTACGACAGCGACACTCTCGCAGGTCATCGATAGCGACCGCGTGGTGGAACTGCCTTTGAACGGCCGCAATGCAGCGGATCTGACGACGCTGGTTCCCGGTGCAGTTACAGGGCCCAGCGACGACTCGGACCAGGGCGTAACCAAGACCTTTCCTGTCGTAGCCTCAACCGCCATCAATGGTGCACGCGTCTACCAGACCAACTACATGCTCGACGGCGGCAACAACGTTGATGAATACACCAACGTGAATGGTCCGTTTCCATTCCCGGATGCCTTGCAGGAATTCAGCGTACAAACCTCAAACTACAACGCCGAATATGGCCAGAATGCTGGTGGTGTGGTCAATATCATCATCAAATCCGGGCAGGAAAAATATCACGGCGTTTTGTTCGAGTATCTCCGTAACCGCGTGTTCAATGCGGCATCGCCGTTTGGATATGTGCAGTCCGCGGCCAATAGCTCGCCGGCAAAGACGGTTGATCCTCTCAAACGCAATCAATTTGGTGGAACCTTTTCAGGGCCGCTGGAGATTCCTCATCTGTTCAAAGCGCAGAACACATTCTTCATGTATGGCTATCAGCGCAGCATACTGCGCAACGTTACGCCGCAGAACTCCTTTGTTCCAACCGAGGCGGAACGCAGTGGTGATTTCTCGGCTCTGTTGACGGTGAATGCAAACAATCCGATTGGCGCAGCGGAGTCGGTAAAGAATCCGACCACCGGCAAAAAATATGCCAATAACTATATCGATCCGACAACCTTCGATCCCGCTTCCGTGGCGCTGATCAGTCATCTGCCGCATGCCACCGGCAACGGGCAGATCTTCTACGGCGTGCCGTTCAAAGAGGACTTTGGTGAGCACGTACTCCGCATCGATCACAACTTCAGTGAGAAGGATCAGATCTTCCTGCACTATTTCCAGGATGCGTTCACCTATGGCGGATATCTGGATACGAGCAATCTATTAACCTATGTGGATGGCTCGCAGATCACCTATCGCAGCTCGCTGATTTCGGAAACGCATATGTTTTCCAGCAGACTGTTGAACAACTTCATTGCCAACTATCTGCAGGAGACCTCCGAGCGGCAACCTCCGAGCAATTCTCTCAGTGTGGCGGATTTTGGCGTGAACATCTGGCAGCCTTCGGTCAAGGCGCTCGACAAGTTCAAAGTGAAGGGCTATTTTGCCTACGGCGACAATGCATGGGCAGCCTTTCAGCGCAATAGCTACAACTTCTCTGATGATGTGCACTGGGTGCGCGGCAATCACAACCTGGCTTTTGGCGGACGCGTTGGCTTGAGCAAGATTGATAACGGCGGCCAGTATCAGGAGCCTGCGAAGTTCACCTTCAACAAGCGTGCTGGCGATGGCGTGGCCAGCCTGATGCTGGGTTCGCTCACTAGCTTTATACAAGGTGCCGGAACGTACTCTGCACTGCGTAATACCTTCGCG
>Ga0207857_1000350_pt1 | contig 13159 bp, 11 predicted proteins | sample LuqExpMetageno22_FD_187780 | JGI IMG/M metagenome (GOLD analysis project Ga0207857, IMG submission 187780) | Tropical forest soil microbial communities from Luquillo Experimental Forest, Puerto Rico - Sample 22 (SPAdes) | ecosystem: Environmental > Terrestrial > Soil > Tropical forest ... | reverse complement strand
CGCCCCCGCCACGCCAGACGGCGGCGACGGGTTCGTCGTGCACCTGGCACCGGACTATGTGCGCCAGCACGTCGAGCTCGGCTACGCCACCACCACGACCCGCGCGCAGGGAGCCACCGTCGACATCACCCGCACCCTCGTCACGTCCGCGATGGCACGCGAGGACCTGTACGTCGCCGTCAGCCGCGGCCGCGAGCACAACCAGCTCTACGTACCCACCACACCCCTGGACCCCGACTGCCCACCCGGGACCCCCGCACGCCGCGATCCCGACGAGGTGCTCCGGACGGTGCTCGCGACCAACCGGATCCCCACCACCGCCACCGAGACCTGGGCCAAATACCACCCCGACCAGCCGATCCCGCCGGTCGTGAGCCGTCCACAGCCCGGACGGGATCCCGACCCCCGTCCACAGATCCCGCCGACCACCTCGACAACCGTGCCCGGCCAGGGTCCTGCTGGTCCGGTGGTCGAGCTCTCCGGCACCACCCGATGAAGGAGAACCCCATGACCACCTACCCGACCGAGGACCTCGAGCAGACGCTGCTGCTGGCCGGCCTGCACGCGGAGTACCTGAGCCGGGCCGAGGCGGCGGCCCGCTGCCGGGTGCCGGTCTCCACGTTCGACAAGCTGCGCCGCGACGGCCTGGTGCCCGAACCCGACGCCCACATGGGCAAGCACCTGCTGTGGCGCGCCGACACCATCGACGAGCTGCTGGCCCGCGGCGGGACCGCACCCTGATGGCCGGCCGACCAGGCAAGGACGCCCCGGCACGGATCGACCCCCGCACCGGCCGACCCCTACCGGAGGCCATCCGCTGGCGCGCCGACCGGCAGCGCTACCAGATCCGCGTCGTCGGCCCCAGCGTCGAGGGCGGCGCGGCCGAACGCTCCCGCATGTTCCTGACCCTGGCCGAGGCCAAACGCGAGTTGGCCAAGATGGTCGCCGGACGCAACCCGAACGGGTCGATGACCCTGACCCAGTGGCACGAGCACTACTGGCCGGCGATCGAATCCTCGGTGCGCCCGGCCACCGCACGCTGCTACGACGTCGGCTGGCGGCTACGGGTGCGCCCGAGCCTGGGCCGGCACCGGTTGGAGGACATCACCTCACCGATGATCGAGTCCGCGATGGTCGCCTGGCCCGGCGGCGCCTCCGCCAAGAACGACGCGTTGGCGATCCTGTCGCGGCTGCTGGACGGCGCGCGGCGGGCACGGTTCATCGACCACAACCCGGCCCGCGAGGTCAAACGTCCCGGCACCCGCGAGTCCGTGTCGCCGATCTCCCGCGCCCTGACCATCCAGCAGCTGACCGTCCTGCTCGACCTCGTGCCCGAAGGTGTCTACCGCTGCTACCTGGCCGCCCTGGCCTACACCGGGATGCGCGCCGGGGAGGTGACCGCGTTGCGCGTCGGGGACGTCGACTTCACCCGCGGCGTCATCCGCGTCAGCCGGTCCCTGAGCCCGGGCAAGCACGGCGAGCTCGTCGAACAGTCCCCCAAGAGCCACAAGTCCCGCGAGGTGCCGCTCATCGCCGTCCTACGCCCCCACGCCGAAGAGGCCGCCCGCGGCAAGCGGCCGGACGCGCTGCTGTTCGCCGGGCCCGACGACGGACGGCTGACCAACCACAACGTGCGCCGCGCAGTCAACTGGGACGCGCTGCGCGCCGCGATCGGCCGACCCGACCTGCGGATGCACGACCTACGGCACACCTTCGCCACCATCCTGTTCGACGCCGGCGCCAGCGCCCCAGACGTGCAGGCAACCCTCGGACACTCCAGCCTCCAGGTCACCGAGCGCTACTCCCGCGCCCGCGAAGGCGTCGCACTGCGCGCCGGCGCCGTCCTCGACCAGGCCCTAGGAAGCAAGACCGGCAAGGGTGCCGGGGCCAAGCGCCTGGGCACGTCTGCCCGGGGCAATGGCCCAAGAATGGCCCGCACTCGCCGGCGTGGCGGACGAAGCGGCCTCTGAAACAGAAGAACCCCCTGGTCACCAGGGGGTTCTTCGAGGTGGCTCCGACCGGCGTCGATCCGGTGACCTCACGATTTTCAGTCGTGCGCTCTACCAACTGAGCTACAGAGCCTCGATACGACAACGCCGGTCCGAAGACCGGCGCCTCGAGCGACCCCGACGGGACTTGAACCCGCGACCTCCGCCGTGACAGGGCGGCGCGCTAACCAACTGCGCTACGGGGCCTCGTGATGAAGCCTTGTTCTCACTGCACTGATCCGTACCCCCAACGGGATTCGAACCCGTGCTGCCGCCGTGAAAGGGCGGAGTCCTAGGCCGCTAGACGATGGGGGCGAGCGCCCCTTGAACGTCGAGGCGTCCGAAGACCGGTGATGATCATACGGGTCAGGCGCCGAACCTCCAAAGCGCGATGATGGGCCGGTGGTCGACATGAGCCGGGAGGCCTTCGAGGACGCCGTCAGGGACGCGCTCGACGAGATCCCGGACGAGCTCGCCGAGCTCATGGACAACGTCGTCGTGCTGGTCGAGGACGACGCCCCCGACGACGACCCCGAGCTGCTCGGCCTCTACGAAGGCACGCCGCTCACCGAGCGCACGAGCTGGTGGGCCGCCGGCTCGCTGCCGGACCGCATCACGATCTTCCGCAACCCGACGCTCGCCGTCTGCGACGACCGCGACGAGGTGGTCGAGGAGGTCGCGGTCACGGTGATCCACGAGGTGGCGCATCACTTCGGCATCGACGACGCGCGGCTCGAGGAGCTCGGCTGGGACTGAAATGATCGGGGGATGGGCACCGATCACCAGCACGTCACCGCGGCGCAGGCGCACCGCGGGCGGCTGGCCTGGGTGCTCGCCATCACGGTCGTCGTCATGGTGGGGCAGGCGATCGGCGGGCTCGTCTCGGGGTCGTTCGCCCTCCTGGCGGACGCCGGGCACATGCTCACCGACGCCGCGGGCCTGCTCCTGGCCCTGCTGGCGACTCGGCTGGCGGCGCGGCCGGCCACGCTGCGGCGCACCTTCGGCTGGCAGCGGGCCGAGGTGCTGGCCGCGATGGTCAACGGCATGGTGGTCGCGGCCGTCGGCGTCGTCGTGCTCGTCGAGGGGATCGACCGGATCGTCCACCCGAGGCCGATCGAGGCCGGGCTCATGCTCGCTGTCGCGCTCGTCGGCCTCGCGGCGAACGCCGTCGGCATCGGCCTGCTGCACCGGGGCCAGGGCGAGTCGCTGACGATCCGCGGCGCCTACCTCGAGGTGCTGGGCGACCTGCTCGGGTCCGTCGCGGTGGTCGCCGCCGCGCTCGTCGTGCTCGCCACGGGGTTCACGCGGGCCGACGGCATCGCCTCGGTGCTCGTCGGGATCGCCATCCTGCCGCGGGCCGTGGTGCTGCTGCGGCAGGTCGCCGCGGTGCTGCTCGAGGCGGCGCCGGAGGGCGTCGACCTCGCGGCGGTGCGGGCACACATCGCCGGCGTGCCGGGCGTCGCCGACGTCCACGACCTGCACGCGTGGACCATCACGTCGGGCGTGCCGGTGCTGTCCGCGCACGTCGTCGTGCACGACGAGGTCATCGCTGCCGGGGCCACCGGCGGCGTGCTGGACGCGCTGGGCGAGTGCCTGGCCGGCCACTTCGACGTCGAGCACTGCACGTTCCAGATCGAGCCCGCGGCCCACGCGGCGCACGAGTCAGCCACACACCTGTAGGGGAGCGCATGGTCGGGATCGGGGTCGTCATCCTGCCGCAGGAGCGGTGGGCGGTGCAGCGGGCGCAGTGGGTCGAGGCCGAGGAGATGGGCTTCGACCACGCGTGGACCTACGACCACCTGGCGTGGCGTTCCCTGGCCGACGAGCCGTGGTTCGCCACAGTCCCGCTGCTGGCCGCCGCGGCGGCGGTGACGAGCCGCATCCGCCTGGGCACGTGGGTCGCCTCGCCGAACTTCCGGCACCCCGTGCCCTTCGCCAAGGACGTCATGGGGCTCGACGACATCTCGGGCGGGCGGTTCGTGCTCGGCGTCGGTGCAGGTGGCGAGGGCTGGGATGCCGCGGTCATGGGGCCGCCCCCGACGCGCGGCGAGCGGCACCGCCGCTTCGCCGAGTTCCTCTCGACCCTGGACGAGCTCCTGACGCACTCGGTGACGGACGCGGCCGGCGACTTCTACGTGGCCCACGAGGCACGCATGGTCCCCGGCACGATCGCCCGCCCGCGGCCGCCGTTCGTCGTCGCCGCCAACGGGCCGAAGGCGATGGCGCTGGCGGCCCGGTACGGGCAGGGCTGGGCGACGTACGGGCCGTCGCTCGACATCGAGGGCACCGCCTCCGCCGCCGACCAGGAGCGCTGGTGGGCGGGGCTCGCCGAGATGGCGGAGCGGTTCGACGAGGTCGCCGAGGGGCGACCCGTCACGAAGTGGCTCTCGCTCGACGGCGCGCCGGTGTTCTCCCTCGTCTCCGTGGAGACGGCCGTCGAGGGGATCGAGCGGGCCGCGGCGCTGGGCTTCGACGAGGTCGTCGTGCACCGGCCGCGTTCGGCGGGCGTCTACGCCGGGTCCCTGGCCGCCTACGAGGCGCTCGGTGACCGCCTGGCGCCGCTGCGCGCCGCCTCAGTGGGCGGAGCGGGCCTCCCACGCTGAGCGGACCATGTCCTCCAGCGAGTGGCGCATCCCCCAGCCGAGGTCGCGCGCCGCGAGCTCGCCGGAGGCGACGATCCGCGCCGGGTCGCCGGGCCGGCGCGGCCCGCTCTCCGGGTGGAACGCGATGCCGGTGACCTCGGCGACGGTGTCCATGATCTGCCGCACGGAGACGCCGTCGCCGGACCCGAGGTTGTAGACCGTCTCGAGGGTGCGGCCCTCGGCCAGGGCGCGGGCCGCCGTGACGTGCGCGTCGGCCAGGTCGGCCACGTGAACGTAGTCGCGCACGCACGTGCCGTCCGGCGTCGCGTAGTCCTCGCCGTTGATCCGCGGCACGCGGCCGTCCAGCAGTGCGTCGAAGATCAGCGGGAACAGGTTGTGCGGGCTGGTGTCGTACAGGTCCGGGAAACCCGAGCCGACGACGTTGAAGTACCGCAGCGACGTGTGGCGCAGGCCGGTGGCGCGGCCGCAGCCGGCGAGCAGCCACTCGCCGATCAGCTTGGACTCGCCGTACGGCGACTGGGGCGTCGTGGGCGTCGCCTCGGTCACGCGCTCGACGTCCGGCGTGCCGTAGACCCCGGCGGACGACGAGAAGACGATCCGGTCGACGCCCTCGGCGGCCATCGCCGCCAGGAGGTGGACGGTGCCGGTGACGTTCTGCTCGTACGTGTGCAGCGGGCGGCTCACCGAGACGCCTGCGTACTTGAAGCCGGCGAGGTGCACCACGCCGTGGACGCCGTTCTCGGCGATCGCGCTGCGCACCACGTCGACGTCGAGCACGGAGCCCTCGACGAACGGGACGCCGTCGGGCACGAACTCGCGGTGGCCGCTCGACAGGTCGTCGAGCACGGCGACGGCCAGGCCGACCTGCCGGAACGCCCGCACCACGTGCGCACCGATGTACCCCGCCCCACCCGTCACGAGCCATGTCACGGGCGGACCCTACCGGTTCCCACGACTAGTTCGCCGACGCCCCCGTGAGGGTGCGCCACGCCTTCCGGCGCTCGGCCTGCTCGGCCGGGTCCGGCACGGGCAGCGACGCCAGGAGGCGCTGCGTGTACGGGTCCCGCGGCGCGTCGAGCACCTGGGCCGACGTGCCCTCCTCGACGAGCTTGCCGTGGTGCAGCACCGCGATGCGGTCCGCGACGATGTCGACGACGGCAAGGTCGTGGCTGATGAACAGGCACGCGAACTTCAGCTCGGCCTGCATCCGCACGAACAGCTCGAGCACCTTGGCCTGCACGGACACGTCGAGCGCGCTCGTCGGCTCGTCGGCGATGAGCAGGTCCGGGTCGAGCGCGAGCGCCCGGGCGAGGCTGGCGCGCTGGCGCTGGCCGCCGGAGAGCTCGTGCGGGTACCGCTCGCCGTAGGAGCGGTCGAGCTGGACCGCCTCGAGCAGCTCGTCGACCCGGGGCCGCGCGTCGCCGGCGTCGCTCGCGACGCCGTGCACGACGAGCGGCTCGGCGACGCACTGCGCGATCGTCAGCAGGGGGTTGAAGCTCGTCGCCGGGTCCTGGAAGACGAAGCCGATCTTCCGACGGATCGGGCGGAGCTTCCGCTCCGAGACGCCGCGCACCTTCGTGCCGAGCACCGAGAGCGAGCCGCCCGTCACGGGCGTCAGGCCCGCGATCGCCCGGCCGATCGTCGTCTTGCCGCTGCCGGACTCGCCGACCAGGCCGAGCACCTCTCCGGGCGCGATGGCGAAGTCGACGTGGTCGACGGCGGTGAAGCCAGCCGTCCGCAGCCGGCCGGGGTAGGTGATCGTGAGGCCCTTGGCCTCCACGACGGGTGCGGCCTCGCGGTCCGCGACGGAGGCGCGTGCGGTGGTCTGCGCGCCCTGGCGGGAGCCGCCCACACGCGGCACCGCGTCGAGGAGCGCGCGCGTGTACGGGTGCTTCGGCGCGGAGAAGAGCGTGCGGACGTCCGCCTGCTCGACGATCTCGCCGTTGTACATGACCGCAACCTGGTCGGCCAGGTCCGCGACGACGCCCATGTTGTGCGTGATGAGCACCACCGACGTTCCGAATTCGGTCGGCAGCCGGCGCAGCAGCTCGAGGATCTCGGCCTGGACCGTGACGTCCAGGGCGGTCGTCGGCTCGTCGGCGATGACCAGGCCCGGGTCGAGCACGAGCGCCTGCGCGATGACGATGCGCTGCTTCTGGCCGCCGGAGAACTGGTGGGGGTAGTACTTGGCGCGCGCCTCCGGGTCCGGGATGCCGACGCGCCGCAGCACGTCGACGGCCGCCTTCTGGGCCTCGGCCCGCGAGAGCGACGTGTGGGCGAGCAGCCCCTCGACGATCTGCCAGCCGACCGGGTACACGGGGTTGAGCGCCGTGGACGGCTCCTGGAACACCATCGCGGCGTCGCGCCCACGCACCTCGCGCAGCGCGTTCTGCGACAGGGAGAGCACGTCCGACGAGCCGGTGTCGGTGTTGCGCCGCAGCAGGACGGCGCCGGACGTCGTCGCCGTCTCCGGCAGCAGGCCGAGGATCGAGCGCGCCGTGACGGTCTTGCCCGAGCCGGACTCGCCGACGATCGCCAGCACCTCGCCGGGTTGGACGCGCAAGGAAGCGCCGCGCACCGCCAGCACGTCGCCACCGTCGGTGGCGAAGGTGACGTGCAGGTCGCGCACGTCGACGACGGGGTCCTCGGCGGTCATCGGGCCTCCTCCGGCTGGTTCGTCTGCACGCTGTTCGTCGCGTCGAGCGCCTGCTTCGAGCGCTTGCCCCCGGCCGCACGGCGGATGCGGAGGCGGGGGTCCGCGAGGTCGTTGAGGGACTCACCGACCAGGGTGATGCCGAGCACCGTCAGGACGATGGCGAGGCCGGGGAACACGGACGTCCACCAGATGCCCGACGTCACGTCCTCGATGGACTTGAACAGGTCGTAGCCCCACTCGGCGGCCGACGACGGTTCGATGCCGAAGCCGAGGAAGCCGAGGCCCGCGAGCGTGAGGATCGCCTCCGAGCAGTTGAGCGTCATGATCAGCGGCAGCGTCCGGATCGAGTTGCGCAGCACGTGCCGCGTCATGATCCGCGCGCTCGAGGAGCCGATCACCCGCGCGGACTCGATGAACGCCTCCGACTTGATCCGCACCACCTCCGATCTGATGACGCGGAAGTACTGCGGTACGAAGACCACGGTGATGGAGACCGCCGCGGCGAGGACTCCGCTCTTGAGGTTCGACTGGCCGCCGCTGATGGCGATCGCGGCGAGGATCGCGAGCAGGAGCGACGGGAAGGCGTAGATCGCGTCCGCTACGACGACGAGGGTGCGGTCGATCCAGCCGCCGAAGTAGCCGGACAGCAGGCCGAGGAACACGCCGAGGAACAGCGACAGCACCAGGGCGGCCACGATCGCCAGGAGCGCCGTCCTGCTGCCCCAGATCACGCGCGACAGGACGTCGTAGCCGCCGACCGTGGTGCCCAGAAGATGGGCCGACGACGGCGGCTGCTGCGAGCCGAACAGGCCGTTCGCGTCGCGCAGCTGCGCCCAGGAGTAGGGGGCGATGAGTGGGGCGAAGACCGCCAGGATGATGAACATCCCGGTGATCGCGAGCCCGGTGATGAGCATGCCGCGCTGGAGCCCCACGCTCGTGCGGAGCTGCTTGACGATCGGCAGGCGGTGCCACCGCGGGCCGTGGTCCGGCGTGAGGTCGGCCGCGAGGTCCTCGGGCGAGGGCGGGGTGGTGAAGCTCTCGATGTCGGCGGTCATCAGTACCGGATCCTCGGGTCGACGAGAGCGGCGATGACGTCAACGATGAAGTTGGTCAGGGCCACGATGATGGCGAGGAGGGCGACCATGCCCTGCACGGCCACGAAGTCCCTGGCGTTGATGTACTGCACCAGCTGGAACCCGAGGCCCTTCCACTCGAAGGTCGTCTCGGTGAGCACCGCGCCGCCCAGGAGCAGTGCGATCTGCAGGCCGATGACGGTGATGATCGGCACGAGCGCCGGGCGCCACGCGTGGGTGCGCACCAGCCGGCGCTCCGCGACCCCGCGCGAGCGGGCGGCCTCGACGTAGCCCGTCCCCAGCGTGCTGATCATGTTGGTGCGCACGAGCCGCAGGAACACGCCGCCGGTGAGCAGCCCGAGCGCGATCGCCGGGAGCACCGCGTGCGACAGCACGTCCAGGACGACCGACCACTTGCCGGTGCTGATCGCGTCGATGAGGTAGATGCCGGTGTTGGCGCCCTGCGTCTTCATGAGGATGAGGTCGCGCGTCGATGCGCGACCGGACGTCGGGAACCAGCCCAGCCACACGCCGAAGATCAGCTTGAGCAGCAGGCCGGTGAAGAACACGGGCGCCGCGTAGAAGAGGACGGCGCTGATGCGCAGGCCGGCGTCGGCGCCGCGGTCGCGGCGGGCCGCGGCGATGCGGCCGAGCGGGATCCCGAGGGCGAAGGCGACGATCAGCGCGTAGATCGCCAGCTCGAGCGTCGCGGCACCGTAGGTGGCGAGCACGTGCGTGACGGGCAGGTGGTCCGAGATCGTCGTGCCGAAGTTGCCCCGGACGATGTTGCCGAGGTACTCGAGGTACTGCACGAGGATCGGGCGGTCGTACCCGGCCAGGTGGATGCGCTGCTTCAGCTGGTCCGGAGGGAGGCGGCCGCCCAGGGCGGCCGTGATCGGGTCGCCGGTGGCGCGCATGAGGATGAACACGACGGTGACGAGGATGAACACCGTCGGGATGATGAGCAGGGCCCGGATGACCAGGTAGCGACCCAGGGCGCTGCCCGTCTTCTTCTCGCGGGGTTCCCCTGCCGGGGCCGGCACGACGGCGTCGTCGGCGGCCAGGTCGTTGGCAATGGTCACGTCTACCTCACTGAAGTGTGTTGCCTGCGCAAGCCTAGGGGCGGCCTCCCTGTGCGAAGGGAGGCCGCCCCGTCAGCCAGCTGCGTCAGCCCTGCTTGGAGAGGGCGCCGTACCGGAACTTGAAGGACGCGTCGAGCGTGTCCTTCGTGCCCTGGACGCCCTTGCCGACGACGGCGACCTGCGCGCCCTGGAGGAGCGGGATGGTCGACAGGTCCTTGGCGACCGCGTCCTGAACCTGACCGATGACCTGAGCACGCTGCGTCGGGTCGGTGGTCGTCGCCTCCTTGGTGATGAGCGAGTCGACCGTCGGGTTCGAGTAGTGGTTGTGCAGGAACGACGTGCTCGAGACGAAGAACGGCGTGAGGTAGTTGTCGGCGTCCGAGTAGTCCGGGAACCAGCCGAGCTGGTACTCGGGGTAGACGTCCGTCGTGCGGTCCTTCGAGTACTGCGTCCACTCGGTCGTCTGGAGGTTGACCTTGAAGAGGCCGCTCGACTCGAGCTGCTCCTTCACGAGCGCGTACTCGTCGGCGGACGACGGGCCGTAGTGCGCCGTGGCGTACTGCAGGTTGAGCGTCACCGGGGCCGTGATGCCGGCGGCCTGCAGGGTCGACTTCGCCTTGTCGGCGGAAGGCGCGCCGTTGCCGTCGCCGTACAGGCCCTTGAGCGCCTCGTTCGCGCCGGTCAGGCCGGCCGGGACGTACGAGTACAGCGGCGTGTAGGTGTTCTTGTAGACCTGGTCCGCGATCGCCTTGCGGTCGACGAGGTCGGCCACCGCCTGGCGCACGGCCAGGGCCTTCGCCGGGTCGGCCTCGGGCGTCTTGGCGCCGAACGGCTGCGTGTCGAAGTTGAAGACGATGTAGCGGATCTCGCCGCCGGGCCCGTCGACGACCTGGAGGTTCGAGTCCTTGCGCAGGTCGGCGATGTCGGTCGCGGAGAGCGACCGGTACGCCACGTCGACTTCGCCCTGCTGCACGGCCAGCTTGAGGTTGGACGCGTCGGCGTAGTAGGTGACGTTGACGTTCGGGGTCTTCGGCGCGCCGTAGATGCCCTGGTAGTTCGGGTTCGCCTTGTACGAGATCAGCGAGTTCACCGTGTACGAGGTGATGGTGTACGGACCGGCGAAGGGCTCCTTCGACACGATGTCGGCGTCGGGGAGGAGCGCGTCCTTCGGGAACACCTGCTCGTCGACGATCGGGCCGGCCGGGCTCGACAGCACCTGCGGGAACGTCTGGTCGTTGCCGTTCTTCAGGTGGAAGACGACGGTCGTCGGGTCGGGCGCGTCGGTCGAGACGAGGTTGCCGAGGAGCGACGACGGGCCGTTGCCGCCGTCGGCGCCGTTGGCGCCGATCGCCTGGACGCGGTCGAACGAGAACTTGACGTCGGACGAGGTCAGGTCGTCGCCGTTGGCGAACTTCAGGCCGGACTTGAGCTTGACCGTGTAGGTGGTGGGGTCGGTGAACGACGCCGACACCGCGATGTCCGGCTTGACGTCCGGGCTCCCGTACGGGGTGTTGAGGACGAACGGGTAGACCTGGTTGATGACGGCGAAGGAGCCGTTGTCGTACTCGCCGGCCGGGTCGATCGTCGTGATCTTGTCGGTCGTGCCGATGAGGATCGTGTCGGCGGTCTTGCCGCTGCCACCCGTGCTGGCGCCCGTCGGGTTGGTCCCGTTCGAGCCGCCGTTGCTGCAAGCGGCCACGAGCAGCGCGCTCGTCGCCAGGCCTGCGGTGATCGCCAGCGTGCGCCGGCGTCCTGTTGCGGAGAACATCCGCCACCTCATTCCGTCAGTCGTTCGGTGGTGCCGCGGAGCACGCATCGTTGCGTATCACAGCGGCGGATCGCGCCCCGAGGGAGCGCGAGGGTCCTAGCAGACCACTTGGGATTTGCTGGACAGTAACCGTACGGTCACGAACAGGTCTCGGTCCCGGAGTTCGGGCCTGTCGATCTCACTATGTGGGTCGAAGTACCCGGCCGACCAGCGCCGTCCGGAATGCCGGACTTTTGGCCCTTCCTGCAGTTTCGCGCCTTCGCCACGCTCCCTTGGAGCGGCTCGTCGGAGGAGGGGCCATGCGGATGACGAGGACCGGGCGCTGGTGTGCGGCCGCGGCGCTGCTGCTCGCGGCGGCGGTCCCGGCCGGGTGCTCCGGCGGTGAGCAGCGCATCGCGCTCGGCTCGTGCGGCCCGAACGCCGAGGGGCCCGGCCACCCGGAGCGGTGCGGCACGTTCCAGGTGCCGCTGGACTGGGCGCACCCGGACGGCGCACAGATGACGCTGCACGTGCTCGTCGTGCCCGCCAGCGGCTCCGACAAGGCGCCCGACCCCCTCGTCTACCTCGCGGGCTTCGGCGGCTCGGCGATCCAGAACGCGCAGTGGCCGTACGACCACCTCGGCGCGCTCGAGGAGAACCGCGACCTCGTCTTCGTCGAGCAGCGCGGCACCGGCGGCACGGCCGAGACCTGCAACGTGCCGACGGACGCCGTGACGGACGACGCTGCCTACCGGGACGCCGTCGCGACCTGCCTGGCGTCGCTGCAGCGCGACCCCCGGCACGACACCACCACCAGCGCGGTCAAGGACCTCGATGCCGCTCGGCGCGCCCTCGGCTACGACAAGGTCAACCTGTACGGCGGGTCGTACGCGGTCTCGATGGGCCTGGCCTACATCCAGGCGCACCCGGATCGCGTGCGGACGGCGGTGATGGAGTCGGGCTCGCTCCTCGACGTGCCGCTCTGGCAGCTGGTGCCGACCTCCGCCCAGCACTCGTTCGACGAGCTGGTCGCCCGGTGCAAGGCCGACCCGGTCTGTGGCGCGGCCCACGACCCGGCGGCCGACCTGGCCACCCTCGTCGCGCGGCTGCGCGCCGCTCCCGTGACGGTCGACCTGGGCGGCTCGTCCATCGAGGTGACGCTGCCCGGCTTCCTCAACGCGATCATCGACGGCTACCTCGCGTCGCCGCAGACGGCGGTCCTGCTGCCGGGCGACCTCGCGGCGTTCGTCCGCGGCGAGTGGGCGGACGTGCTCACCAAGCGCAGCGCCTCGTTGCAGCAGGACGGCGCCGCACCGGGGTCGCAGCTGGCGCCGCTGCAGGTCCAGAAGATCACGCTGGAGTGCAGCGACGAGTGGGCGCAGATGGACCCTGCGGCGGTCGCCGCCCAGTCCGGGTCGCTCTTCGCCGCCGCCTCGCAGTCGCGTGCCGCCTGGCACCAGAGGCTCTGCGCCGCGTGGCCGCACGACGAGGGCGTGGGCGGCACGGTCACCGCCGACGTGCCGGTGCTCTTCGTCAACGGCACCGCCGACCCGGCCGACCCGCCGGCCAACGTCGCCGCCGCGGCCGCGACCATGCCGCACGCGACGTTCGTCGCCGTGCCGGGCGGGGGCCACGGGGTCATCGACGGATGCCTGATCCCGCTCGTCGAGAACTTCATCACGACGACCGTCCCGGCCGACCAGGCCGCATGGCAGCACTGCTTCGACTCTTCGCCCACGACGTGGAAGCCCGCATTCCCTTCGGGGTGAGGCGCCGAATCCGGCCCGCGGCCCGACGCCAGGAGCGGCTGAGCGAGCTCGAGGGCCTGCGGGCGAAGGGCCTCGTCGACCAGGCGGAGTACGAGCAGATCCGCAACCGGATCCTCGGCGCGCTGTTGCGGCATGCCGCCCAGCGTGCGGGGATCTGCGCCTTCCGGGAGCGGCTACCCCTTCGTCTCGAGGGCGAGCAGCGTGCGCTTGCGGTCGAGCCCGCCCGCGTAGCCGGTGAGCG
>Ga0207857_1000348_pt1 | contig 13221 bp, 8 predicted proteins | sample LuqExpMetageno22_FD_187780 | JGI IMG/M metagenome (GOLD analysis project Ga0207857, IMG submission 187780) | Tropical forest soil microbial communities from Luquillo Experimental Forest, Puerto Rico - Sample 22 (SPAdes) | ecosystem: Environmental > Terrestrial > Soil > Tropical forest ... | reverse complement strand
CGAAATCGGCGCCGGCGGCATCGCCAAGAACGTCCCGCCGGTCATCGGGGAGCCGGGCCGTGCCATCGTCTACGGCCACGGGGTGTTCACCCTTGGGCGGGATGATTTCGCAGAGGCCTTTCAGACGCTGGTGGATGTGGAAAACTGGTGTCGGGAGGAGTATTTCCGCAGGTTCGATGAGAGGCACAAAACGTAAAGGCTATCTCTCACAGAGCCCACAAAGGCACAAAGAGAACCGGGAAGGCTACCAACCTAAAGGTTCGCCACGACTAAGCACTTGGTTTTGGGTTTTTCCGTGCCTCCGTGAGCTTGAGCGAACGACAGCGAGCGAGTGAGAAGAGTGCATCCGTACCCCCTTCCGGGACTTTTACAATACATTTACATTCCATCCCCCATAACTGCGGTATCCTCCTTCACAGGTGAACCTTCCCCCCGCAGCCCCCTCCCCCGGACCACCGCACAGGCAATCAGCATGAACATCCTCCTCGTGTACCCCCATTACCCCGACACCTTCTGGAGCTTCCGCCACGCCCTCAAATTCATCGGCAAAAAGGCCGCCTTCCCGCCCCTTGGCCTCTTGACCGTGGCCGCCATGCTGCCCACTGAGTGGGACAAACGGCTGGTGGACATGAACGTGCACACCCTTTTGGATGAGCAGATTCAATGGGCCGACTATGTCTTCATCAGCGCCATGACGGTGCAGAGGGAATCCGTCAGCGACGTCCTGGGCCGCTGCCGCCGCCTGGGGGCCACGACGGTCGTGGGTGGGCCGCTTTTCACCGCTGCCCCGGCCGAGTTCGATTCAGCGGATCACTTGGTACTGGGCGAGGCCGAGGTCACCCTGCCCCGCTTCCTCCGCGACCTGGAGCGCGGCCAGGCGCAGCACAACTATAGCGCCGACCAATGGGCCGAGGTAAAGAAAACCCCCATCCCGCTCTGGAACCTCATCGACCCCGCGAACTATGCGGCCATGAACATCCAGTATTCCCGGGGCTGCCCGTTCGACTGCGAGTTTTGCGACATCACCCAACTCTTCGGCCGCAGGCCCCGCACCAAGGACACGGCCCAACTGACCGCAGAACTGGATGCCCTGCATGCCTGGGGGTGGCGCGACGGCATCTTCCTGGTGGACGACAATTTCATCGGCGACAAACGCAAGCTGAAGCAGGAAATCCTCCCTGCCATGCTTGCCTGGCAGGAGCGGCACCGGCACCCCTTCGCCTTTTTTACCGAGGTGTCGATTGATTTGGCGGACAACCCGGACCTGATGAGCCTCATGGTGCGGGCCGGCTTTGAAGAGGTGTTCATCGGCATAGAGACGCCGAACGAGGAGTGTCTGAACGAGACCGGCAAGGTCCAGAACAAGAACCGCGACCTCCTGGAGTGTGTCAGAAAGATCCAGCATGCCGGTTTGCAGGTCCAGGGCGGTTTTATCGTGGGATTCGACAGCGATCCCCTGTCGATCTTCGACAGGCAGATCCGCTTTATCCAGGAAAGCGGCATTGCCACGGCCATGGTGGGGATGCTCACCGCCTTGCGCGGCACCAGGCTGCACCAGCGGCTCTTCAAGGAGGGACGGTTACTGGGCGATACCTCGGGCAACAACACGGCCGTTGCCCTCAACTTCATCCCCAGGATGAAAACGGAAACACTTATCAACGGCTACCGGAGCATCCTTACCAGCATTTATGCCCCGAAGAACTACTATCAACGGGTAACCGGCTTTCTCCGTGAATACCGGCCCCTCAAGCGGGGGGGCTTTCATGTAAAATCCGGCTATTGCGGGGCATTCTTCAAATCCATGGTCATGCTGGGGGTGATCGGCAAGGAGCGGTTCCAGTTCTGGAAACTCTTCTTCTGGTCCCTGGTCAGGCGGCCGCGCCTGTTGCCGCTTGCCATCACCTTTGCCATCTACGGCTACCACTTCCGGAAGGTCACGGAAAAGATCGACTGGAGCGGCATGTTCGACACCAGGGGCGTTGGGCATACCTGAAAACCGTCCCCTCCTGATTCAGAAGGGGTTAGGGGTGGTTAGCATCCCGCCGTCCAACTCCCACATATCCCGGTAACGCCGGCTGCGCGTCAGCAGTTCGGCGTGACTACCCCGCTCGACGATGCGCCCCTCGTCCATGAGCAGCACCTCGTCCATGGCCTCCAGCCCGATCCGGCTGTGGGTGATCACCAGGAGCGCCCGTGCCTCGGCATAACGGAACACCCGCGCCAGGAGCGCTGTGGCGGCCGCGGCGTCCACCCCTTCCGTGGGTTCGTCCAACAGCAGGATAGGGCTATCCTTGAGGATGGCCCGGGCAATGGCCAGACGCCGGACCTGGCCGCCGGAGAGCTTTACCCCACCCTCGCCAGCCGGCGTGTCGTATCCCTGGGCACAGGCAACAATCTCATCGTGGATACCCGCCAGGCGGGCTGCAGCCACCATTTCCTCCTCTCGCGCATCGGGCCGGGCGATCAGCAGGTTCTCCCGCAGGGTGGCGTTGAACAGGAACGGCTGCTGGCCGGCCACCGCCATGAACCTCCGCACGTCCTCCCCCTCGTACTCCCTGATCTCCCGACCCGCCAGAGTCAGGGAACCGCTGTCGTACTCCCGGAAACGGAGCAGCAGGGCCAGCAGGGTGCTCTTGCCGGCGCCACTGGCCCCCACCACGGCCACCTTGCGGCCCGGCACCAGGTCCAGGTCGATCCCCTCCAGGGCCGCAGCGCAGTCCCCGTAACGGAACCCCACCCCGCGCAGGCGGAGATCGGCGCTCGCCGGCAGGGGCGCCGGCTCGCGGGGCTCCCGGACCGCCGGTGTCTCATCCGCAAGGGAAAAGATGCGCCGGGCCGCGGCCATGGTCTGCCCCAACAGGCGGAAGGCAGGCGGGAGCGGCAGGACCGCCTCGAAGGCAGCTTGGCAGAAGAGCGCCAGCATGACCAACTGGGGCCCGGTCAGGGAACCGGCCCGCACCAGGGGGATGGAGATCACCAGCGCCAGCCAGAGCGCCAAGCCGGAACAGAGCCCCACGCCGCCGGTGGAGATGCCAGCCAATCCCGCCAGGCGGCTCTGGTCGGCCACGAGGCACCGGTTGAGTTCTGCCACCCGCTCCTTCTGGCGTTCCGCCCCATTGTAAGCCAAAAGCTCTTCCATCCCCCGCAGGCCGTCCACCACGGCCGTGCGCAGCTCCGCAGACGTGCGGGTCACCCGCGCCCCCGGTCTGCGGCCCAGCAGATGGACCGCCAGGGGGAGGAAGCCACCGGCCACGAGTAGCAGCCCTGCGGTCGCCATGGCAACGGCAGGGCTGAACCACCACAGGAACAGGACGAAGAACAGCGAAGCGCACAGTGCGGTCGCTACCGGCGCCAAAAGGCGCAGGTACAAGGTGTCCAGGCTGTCTATGTCGGCCCGGATGCGACTCAGGAGGTCGCCGCTGGCGTACCCCTCCAGCCGGGCCGGGGCCAGCGGTTCGATGCGGCGGTAGATCCAGACTCTGAGGCCCGCCAGGAGCCGCAGCGAGGCTTGGTGGCCGACCACCCGCTCGGAGTAGCGCCCCAGGGTGCGCAGGATCGCCAGGGCACGGATGCCGGCCGCAGGATAGTGGTAATTGATGGGGATGCCGCTGATCCCGGCCAGGGCCATGGCGGCGATAAACCATCCCGACAGGGCCATGAGCCCTACATTGGCCACAAGCGTCGCCAGGGAGAGCCCGAGTGCGGCCAATAGCCAGGCGCGAACGGGCCAGGCCAGCCTCAGGAGGCGCACCAGATCCCTCATGGTCCCTCCCCCGCCGTGGCCATCCGGGCGAACAGCCCGCCCCTGTCTTTCAGCTCATCATGGCTCCCCTGCTCGACGATCTTCCCCTTGTCCATGACGAAGATTCGATCGGCATCCTCCAGGGTTGCCAGGCGATGGGCGATGGAGAGCACGGCACGGCCCCGGGCAAGTTCAACGAGCGCATCCCGGACCAGCGCCTCCGAGTGGGCATCCAGCCCGGCGGTCGGCTCATCGGTGACGATCAGGGGGCTGTCCTTGAGGAACACCCGCGCCAGTGCGATGCGCCGCGCCTGGCCGCCGGACAGGCCGGCCCCCTGTTCGCCGATGATGGTATCAAGCCCCTGGGGGAGGCGGGCGATAAACTCCTCGCAACGGGCCCGACTGGCTGCCCGGACTATCTCCTCCGGCGCGGCGTCCCGGCGCCCCAGGCGGATGTTGTCGGCTATGGTGCCGTGAAAGAGATGCGGGCGCTGGGGGACCCAGGCTACGAGGCGCCGCCATTCTTCGGGATCGCACTCTGCCAAGTCAACGCCGTTCACCAGCACCCTGCCCTGTTCCGGCCGAGCAAAGCCCAAGAGCAAGGCCGCCAGGGTGCTTTTTCCGGCCCCGCTCGGCCCCACCAGGGCGACCCGCTCGCCCGACGCAAGGGAGAGCGTGACCCCGTCGATCACCGGCGCCCCGTCAAGGGCATATCGGAAGCTCACGTCTTCGAAGCGGACCTGGAGCGTGGAGATGACGGGCAGCGGGCACGGCGTCGCGAGGCGGGGGAGCACCGGGGTATCCAGTAGGGTGAAGATGCGCTCGGCCGCGCCGATGGCCTCCATACGGGCATGGTAGTAGTTCCCCATCAGGCGCAGGGGCAGGTAGAATTCCGGTGCCAGCAGCAGCACGGTGAAACCGTCCTGGAAGGCCATACCCCCCTTCAGGAGCCGGAAACCGATGATCACCGCCATCAGCGCCACGCTGACCGTGGCGAAAAATTCCAGGACCAGGGCGGAGAGGAAGGCGACGTAGAGCACCGACATGGTGGCCCGGCGGTAGTCGTCCGAGATGCGGGCGATCATCTCCGCCTCGCGCCGGGAGGCGTTGAACATGCGCAGGGTGGCCAGGCCGTTGACCCGGTCGAGGAAGTAGCCCCCCAGGCGGGCCAGGGTCTGCCACTGGCGCTGGTTGAGCCGTTCCGCGCCCCGGCCGATCAGGATGGTGAAAAAGGGGATGAAGGGGGCGGTGAACAGCATGATCCCCGCCGAGATCCAGTCGGCCGGAACCACCGCCGCCAGGATGGAGAGCGGCACCAGGGCCATCACGGCTAGGTGGGGGAGATAGCGGCTGTAATACCCTTCCAGCGCCTCCACGCCGTCCACGATCACCGTGGCCACCTCGCCGGCCCGGTCTCCCTTGAGCCGCACGGGGCCGGCATCCAGCAGGCGTTGGAAAAGGTCGTTGCGCACCTCCAGCCGGATCGTGGCCGAAGCGGCAAAGGCGACCCGCTCCGAGACCCAGGAAAGCCCGGCCCGTGCCAGTATCAGGGGGGGAAGCCAGCAGAGTTGCGGCAGCACCTCCCGGTAGCCGGCGCTGTCCACCATGACCCGGTGCACCAGCCGGGCCACGATCAGGGCCTGGGCGATCAGCACGAAGCCCCCTGCGATGCCGAGCCCTGCGGCCAGCAGCAGGGTCGGCCTCACACGGTTCTTGAGGCGGTTCAGGCGTTGTTCGGGTGAGGATATTTCTGTGGTGGGCGTACTCACGAAGGGTTAGTGTCCTGTGACGTTAGTTCGTACTCATGATTCCGGCTCTTAAAACCTTTGCCGGACACTGCTACAGAACCCAGGTTGTTCAAAAATAGTCAGATCGTCGCACCCGCAGAAAAGCCCCGCGGAGGCGTAGCAGCGCTACGCCGCACAAGGGATTTTCGAGGATGGCGGCGAGATGGCTGTTTTTCAACAACCTGCTAGAGGGAAACGCTGCGTCGGCGCGCTGCCTCGAACAGGGCGATGCCGCCGGCCACCGAGGCGTTCAGGGATGAGACGCCGCCGTGGAGGGGGATGGACAGGACCACGTCGCACTGCTTGCGCACCAAGGGGCGGATTCCCTCCCCTTCGTTGCCCACCAGAAGGGCCACCTTGCCGGAGAAGTCCACATCGTAGAGCGACTGCCCCGCCTCGCCGGCCAGGCCAAAGACCCAATAGCCGCCATCCTTCAACGCCTGGAGGGTCTGGGCCACGTTGGTCACCAGGGCGACCGGGATGGTTTCCACCGCACCGGCCGAGGCCTTTTCCACGGTCGGGGTGACGCCGGCGGCGCGGTCCTTGGGGATGATGACGCCGTCGCAGCCGGCGCAGGCCGCGGTACGGATCAGCGCCCCCAGGTTGTGTGGGTCCTGAATGCCGTCCAGCACCAGGAGAAAGCCGTTACGTCCCGCTTCGTCGATGCGGGCCAGCAGGTCGTCCAGGTCGGCGTACCGGAAGGGCTCCACCAAAAGCGCAATACCCTGGTGGTGGCTGGAGGCGCACAGCCTGGTCAGGTCGTCTCGCTCGCGCCGGTGGATAGGGACGCCCCTCTCCTCGGCCAGCTTGAGGATCTTCTCCAGGCGATGGTCGGTGGCCGAGGCCTGCACGTACAGCTCGAATACCCCCCGGTCGCCGCGCAGGGCCTCCCGGACCGGATTGACGCCGAAGACCAGTTCGCCCTTCATGGGCAGCCCCCTGCGATCTCATCCACAATCATCCGGGAAGCGGCCACCGGGTCGCCCGCCTTGGCGATGGGGCGGCCGATCACCAGGTAGTCGGCTCCGGCGGCAACCGCTTCGGCCGGGGTCATGACGCGCTTCTGGTCGTCCAGCGAGGCGAACGACGGCCGGACGCCGGGGGTGACGATCAGGAAATCCGGGCCGCAGGCAGCGCGGATCGCCCCGATCTCCAGCGGCGAGGCGACCACGCCGTCCATGCCGGCATCCCTGGCCAGGCGGGCCAGGCGCACGACCATCTCCTCCACCGACCGCTCGATTCCCACCTGGCGCAGGATTTCAGCCGTGGACGAGGTCAGGATGGTTATGGCCAGCAGCCGGGGTCGCTCGTCGCCAAACTCCTTGCGCACCGCGGCGGCTGCCGTTGCCATCATCTCCTCGCCACCCAGGGCGTGCAGGTCGGCCAGTTGCACCCCGAGCCGGGCCGCCTCGACCATGGCCTTGGCCACGGTGTTGGGGATGTCGTGGTACTTGAGATCGAGAAAGACCCGCCCGCCATGGCGTTGCACGGCCTTGACCGCCTCGGGGCCGCAGGAGGTGAACAGTTCCTTGCCGACCTTGAACATCCCCACGTGCTCCGCCAGCTGGGCGGCCCAGCGGTCGATGTCGGCCAGGCCGTGCACATCCAGGGCAAAGATGATTTTATTGCGCGCTTGTTCGGATAACATAACTACCTTTCTCGATTTTTATTACAACAGATTCGCCGCCAACTCCGCCAGCTCCGAACGTTCCCCCTTGGTCAGGGTCACGTGGGCGGCGATCTTTTCCCCCTTGAACCGCTCCACCAGGAAGCTCAGGCCGTTGCTGGACGAGTCCACGTAAGGATTATCGATCTGGTAGGGGTCGCCGGTCAGGATGATCTTGGTCCCATCCCCCACCCGGGTGACGATGGTCTTGATCTCGTGGGGGGTGAGGTTCTGGGCCTCGTCCACGATCAGGTACTGGTTGGGGATGGAGCGGCCGCGGATGTAGGTCAAGGGCTCGATGTCCAGAAGCCCCATGGCCATCAACTCCTTGTATCCCTTACTGTGGCGCTTCTCCGATTCGTGGCCCGAGATGAGCAGTTCCACGTTGTCGAAGATCGGCTGCATCCAGGGGGTCAGCTTTTCCTCAATGTCGCCCGGCAAAAACCCCAGGTCCTTGCCCATGGGGAATACGGGCCGGGAAACCAGCAGGCGGTTGTACACGTTCTCCTCGGCGGTCTTGTGGAGGCCGGCGGCAATGGCCAGAAGCGTCTTGCCCGTGCCTGCCTTGCCCACTAGGGTCACCAGCTTGATGGAGTCGTCCATCAGCACGTCCAGGGCAAAGGACTGCTCGCGATTGCGGGCGAAGATACTCCAGATCCCTTCCTTGGGAACCTTGCGCACCGGAACAATGTGCCCGCTCGTGGCATCGTAGCGGCAGATGGCGGTATGGGAGGGGTTGGTGTTGTCCACGATAGTGATGAACTCGTTGGGGGAGAGTCCTTCAGGCGCCTCCAGCCAATTCTGCCCGTAGAAACGGTCCACGGCATCGGGCGCCATCTCGACGCTGCGAGTCCCGGAATACAGATCCTGGATATCGATCTTGTCCGATTCGTAATCTTCGGCGGTCAGGCCGATGGCATCGGCCTTGATGCGCAGGTTGGTGTCCTTGGTGACGAAGATGAGTTGGATGTCGGGAAAGCGGTCACGCATGTCCAGGGCTACCGCCAGGATGCGGTTGTCGCCGCTGTCCACCCGCAGGTCCACCGGCAGGCGCTTGAGATAGACCTCGCTGAACAACTCGACCCGCAGGGTGCCCTGGCCCGGCAGGGTAATGCCGTCGGCCAGCGACCCCTTTTCCCGCATAGTGTCGAGGATGCGGGAGATCTGGCGGGCATTGCGGCCGGTTTCGTTCATGTCCTTCTTGAAACGGTCAACCTCTTCGATAACGGTTATGGGGATGATGATGTTGTTGTCCTGAAACTTGAACAGGGATTGGGGGTCGTGCAACAGAACGTTAGTGTCGAGGATGAAGTTTTTCACGGAAGGCCTTTCTGTCGGGGGGATTAATAGACCAAATGCTTTAGTCTGCCACAGAGACTCAGAGAACTGCGCAGAGACTTGACCCAAAACTCAAACAATTAACGCTTATGATTCTGATTTTATTTCATCTATATTTCTTAGGGTTTTCTTTGTGTCTCTGTGTCTCTGCGGCAGATGTATATGCGTCTCTAAAGCTTGCAACATTCTACAACGGCATCGCAGAAAATAGCAATCTCTTCGCCCGTGGAGAACCAGCCGGGGCTCATGCGCAGGGTGCCGCCGGGGAAGGTTCCCAGGGTACGGTGCACCTGGGGGGCACAGTGCAACCCGGCCCGCACCGCGATATCATGGTGGTGGTCCAACATGAACGCCAGGGCCGCGGGGTCGGTTCCCGCTACCGTGAAGGACAACACGCCACCCCGCAGGGCCGGATCGGCCGGGCCGTAGAGCGTGACCTGCGGCAGCTCGGCCAGGCGTTGTGCAGCCGACGCCACCAGCCGGCGCTCTTTGTCCCCGATGGCGGCAACGCCCTGCTCCAGGACGAACTCAACCCCGGCCGTGAGTCCGGCGATGCCGGGCAGGTTGTGGGTCCCCGCCTCAAAGCCCTCCGGCAGGATCTGGGGCTGCTCCTCGGCGGTGGAACTACTGCCGGTCCCCCCCTGTATGAGCGGCTTCAGGGATACGGCCGGCGAGACGTAGAGAAACCCGGTTCCCTGGGGACCGTAGAGCCCCTTGTGGCCCGGTGCTGCCAGAAGGTCGATGCCGGTTCTGACCACGTCGATCGGTTCGCTGCCCGCCGACTGGGCCGCATCCACCAGGAACAGCACTCCGGCCTCCCGGGCGATTGCGCCCATGCCGTCGATTGCCTGGATCGTGCCGCACACGTTGGAGATGTGCGCCAGGGCGATCATGCGGGTGGCGGGCCGCAGGGCGCGCCTGACATCGGCGGGGTCAACCATGCCGGTGCCGTCGGCCCGGACCACGGTCATCTCCACACCCGATGCGCGCAGGGCAGCCAAGGGGCGCATCAGTGAGTTGTGCTCCATGGAGGTGGTAATCACGTGGTCGCCGGGGGCAAGAACGCCCCGGAGCGCCAGGTTGAGCGCCTCGGTGGCGCTATGGGTCATGATGATCCGTGAGGAGTCGGGGATGGCGAACAGGGTGGCGATTGCTTCCCGGGCCTGGAGCAGCAGGCGTCCCGCTTCCAGGGACCTGCGGTGCCCCCCGCGCCCCGGCGAGGCGCCGACTTCCCGCATGGCATGCATGACCGCCTGGTAGACGGATTCCGGCTTGGGATGGGATGTGGCTGCGTTATCGAGATATATGGACATGAAATCTTTTTTCAAGGCATCATGGACGGCTGACTGGGCAGCCAGGGAAAAATCTGCGTCATGCCGAAACGCGGATCTCGCGAACCGTCGGATATCTTGGCTGAAATGGCCGCTTCCTCGTTTGCGCCCCACCAGTTCTGTACGGCAACCACATCTTCCCGCCCGGCGTTGAAGAGGTTGAAACCGCCGTTGCCATGAAAGGCGCATCCCCAGACCGTTGCCCGGCCATCCTCGACCCGCAGGGCGTCATGGTCGTTGTCGGCAAAGAGCGACCGGTTGACCTTCATGCGGGCGGAGCCGAGGCGCAGGGCCGTATCCTTGTTGAGCATGAAGCGCGTCATGAAGATCTGACCCTCTCCGCCCGTCACCACGGCTCCGGCGCCGTTGGAGGAGATGCTGCCGGAACTGATCCTGAGACGACATTCCTCGGCCCGGACCCCGTACTGGCCGTTGTCCGTCACGCCGGTGGACGCCAGGACGATCGACGAGCGGGACAGGGACATGCCCTGACGGTTCGTGCTCACGCTGCTGTCGCGCAGCTCGAATTCGCTGTCATGGACCTCGATGCCCGTCTCGCAGGCGGAAAAACTCGACGACTCCACGCTGACGGTGCTGTCGCGCAACGCCAGCCCTGTTTTCGAGAGGGAGACCCGGGCCGACTTGGCGGTGAAGGCCGAGAAGTGCGCTTCAAGGCCCGTTTCCGCACCTTCGACGGCAGTATGTTCAAACTGGTTGCGCTTTTCGGTGGAGAGTAGCAGGATGCCGCCCCAATCGCCCTTGACCGATGTGGGGGCATCCGAGCAAAACAGGATCGGGCGTTCGGCCGTGCCGATGCTCTGGATGCGCCCCATGACCACCAGGCGGGCCTTCCTGCCCCCCCCCTCGACCCGGGCAAAGCGTACCGTCGTGCCCGGCTCGATGCGGAGCGTCGCCTGGGGGGCAACCACCAAGGCCCCCTTGATCAGCACGGTCCCGTGCCAGGTCACATCTTCGGTGAGGGTCGCCTGCTCGTAACGGAGGTCGGCCCGGCCAGTGGCGCGTTTCACGGGGGACGGTGCCGGGCCGTCGAAGGCATGGGAGGCCGGTGGACGGGCCGGCTCAAGGGGGACGATGCCCTGGAGCCGGGCGGACATGGCGCTTCTGGTGAGTGGGGATTCTTCACTCGCGGCAAAGGTGTTCTGGCAGCCGGCCAGCGGCAGGATGACGAGGCACATGCCGATGCATGCGAAAGCAAGGTTCTTCACATGGTGCTCCATTCGGTAATGAGCACGTTCTACCACACTGCCAGGGTTGCTGTAAATTTTTTGTTCATCCGGAAAAAGCATTTGTCACAGAGACACCGAGATACTGAGATAAATATTTCAGAGAGTTAGACAATATTTTGGTCTAATGTCCCTTCACTATTCCCGATTTGAGAATACTGAAAAACCTCTATCGATTTTCTCTCTGTCCCTGCGTCTCTGTGGCAGAGGTGTCATTTTTAGCTTCATTTCAGCACGTTAGATTTGTCGCAAATATTATATTGACTTGTCATATATGTTGTGGTTTATTTCCTGTGCTCCACCAAATATTGTGGTTTTGCGCGAGTAACCCCTACCACCTTCAATTGCTCAATATAATTCGATTTTTTCACGCCACAAGGAGAGTCCATCCATGAAAAAGGAATCCGCGCACGACACAATCCCCGACCTTTCCAAAAACGCCGCAACCGTCCTTGAAAAGCGCTACCTGAGGCGCGACACCGAGGGCAAGATGCTGGAGACACCGGCCGACATGTTCCGCCGGGTGGCCGAAACCATCGCGGCTCCCGATAAAAAGTACGACAAGAAGGCCGACCTCAAGGGCCTGGCCGACACGTTTTACCGCATGATGACCAGCTTCGAATTCCTTCCCAACTCCCCGACCCTGATGAACGCCGGCCGCCAACTGGGGCAACTCTCGGCCTGTTTCGTCCTGCCGGTGGGTGACTCCATGGATGAGATCTTCGACGCCGTCAAGTTCACCGCCCTGATCCACAAATCAGGCGGCGGCACCGGTTTCTCCTTCTCGCGCCTGCGCCCGGCCAACGACGTGGTCAGCTCGACCACCGGCATCTCCAGCGGCCCGCTCTCCTTCATGCGGGTGTTCGACATCGCCACGGAAACCATCAAGCAGGGCGGCACGAGGCGCGGCGCCAACATGGGCATCCTGCGGGTCGATCACCCCGACATCATGAATTTCATCATGTGCAAGGCCGACCAGAGGCATCTCAACAACTTCAACATCTCCGTGGGCCTGACCGAGAAGTTCATGCAGGCCGTGGAGCGGGACGAGGAGTATGACCTGATCAACCCCCGCGACAAGAAGGTCTGCGGCAGCCAGAACGCCCGCAAGGTCTTTCATCGTATCGTGGTGCAGGCCTGGGAAAACGGCGAGCCGGGCATCATCTTCCTGGATCGCCTCAACCGCGACAACCCCACGCCTCTCGTAGGCGAGATCGAATCCACCAACCCCTGCGGCGAGCAGCCGCTGCTCCCCTACGAGTCCTGCAACCTGGGCTCCATCAACCTGGGGAAATTCGTCAAGGACAACGCCGTTGACTGGAAGCGGCTGAAGACCGTGGTACATGACTCGATCCACTTCCTGGACAACGTCATCGAGGCCAACAACTACCCCCTGCAGCAGATTCACGACATGACCCACGCCAACCGCAAGGTCGGCCTGGGGGTCATGGGATGGGCCGACATGCTGATCCTCCTGGGGGTGCCCTACAACTCGGAAGAGGCGATCAAGCTGGGCAAAAAGGTGATGAAGTTCATCAACGACGAGGGGCACCTGGCATCCCAGGAGTTGGCCAAGGTACGCGGCTCCTTCCCCAACTTCAAGGGCTCGATCTTCGACAAGAAGGGCGCGCCGGCCATGCGCAACGCCACGGTCACCACCATTGCGCCCACCGGCACCATCTCCATCATCTCCAACGCCTCCTCCGGCGTGGAGCCGCTGTTCGCCGTCTCCTACATCCGCACCGTCATGGATAAGAACGTACTGGTGGAGGTCAACCCGATCTTCGAACAGATCGCCAAGGAGCGCGGTTTCTACTCCGAAGAACTGATGAAGAAGATTGCCGAGCACGGCACGGTTCACGACATTCAGGAAGTGCCGGAGGACGTGCGCAAGGTATTCGTCACCGCCCACGACATCACCCCCGAAGACCATATCCAGATGCAGGCCGCCTTCCAGCTCTACACCGACAACGCGGTCTCCAAGACGGTCAATTTCCCCAACTCGGCCACCATGGACGACGTGGAAAAGGTCTACATGCTGGCCTACGAGACCGGCTGCAAGGGGGTCACCATCTACCGCGACGGCTCCCGCGACGAACAGGTGCTCTCCACC
>Ga0207857_1000346_pt1 | contig 13291 bp, 14 predicted proteins | sample LuqExpMetageno22_FD_187780 | JGI IMG/M metagenome (GOLD analysis project Ga0207857, IMG submission 187780) | Tropical forest soil microbial communities from Luquillo Experimental Forest, Puerto Rico - Sample 22 (SPAdes) | ecosystem: Environmental > Terrestrial > Soil > Tropical forest ... | reverse complement strand
CCCGCCGCGCGGCCCGCGCGCCCTTCAGCTCGCCGAGGTGGTGTGCGAGGGCACCCTGGACCAGCAGCAGGTTCTGGGGGTCGCTCACGTCAGGCCTCCCGCGGCTTCGTCGCGCGGACCACGGCCGGGTGCACGCCGTTGGCGTTGTGCCCGATGAACGTGACCTGCGGGTCGACGAAGCCGGCCTGGGCGAGCAGCGCGACGTACTCGACGTCCGAGAGCGCCCCTCCGGCGCAGCTCGCGTACTCGCCCAGCTCGGCGCGGCGCTCGTCGGTCAGCGGCTCGTCGGACACGACGTCCGCGACGCGCACCCGCCCGCCGGGCGCGAGCACGCGGAACGCCTCGGCGAGGACCGCGGGCTTGTCGGTGGACAGGTTGATGACGCAGTTGGAGATGACGACGTCGACCGACGCGTCGTCGAGCGGCAGCTGCTCGATGACGCCCTTGCGGAACTCGACGTTCGTGGCCCCGGCACGCTCGGCGTTGGCGCGCGCGACGGCGAGCATCTCGTCGGTCATGTCCACGCCGTACACGTGACCGGTGGGGCCGACCTGCTGGGCGGCGAGCAGCACGTCGATGCCGCCGCCGGAACCGAGGTCGACGACCCGCTCACCTTCGGCGAGCTCGGCGATCGCGGTGGGGTTGCCCGACCCCATGGACGCGGCGCGGGCCTCGATCGGCAGGGTCGCGATCTGGGCCGGGTCGTAGAAGGCGTTGCACTCGGCGCTCGGGCCGCAGCAGCCGGAGCCGGCGCCCGTCACCGCCTCGACCACCTTCAAGGCGTAGTGCTCACGGACCTGCTCACGGACGTCGCTCACGGTGTCCTCCTCAGACATCGATGTGTGTCGATGGATGCATCCTGGACCTTTGATCGATGTCTGTCAATATCGACGAACATGAATAGATGGAGCATACTGAGGCCATGGATCTCGTCCTGACCCCCGTCGCGGCCCCCACGGCGTGCTGCACGCCATTGAACGCCCCGACGATCTCCGAGCCGGACGCCGTCGCGCTGGCGACGACGCTGAAGGCGCTGGCCGACCCGGCGCGGCTGCGGCTGCTGTCGATCATCGCGGCGCACGAGGGCGGCGAGGCGTGCGTGTGCGACCTGACGGAGCCGCTCGGCCTGAGCCAGCCCACGGTGTCGCACCACCTCAAGGTCCTGGTCGACGCCGGGCTCGTCACCCGCGACAAGCGCGGCGTGTGGGCCTACTTCGCCTTGGTGCCCGGCGCGCTCGACACCGTCACGGCGCACCTCGGGACCCACATCGGGCGCGCCGCGTGACCGTCGTGCCGATGACGGCGGAGCACGCCGCCGACGTGCTGCGGATCTACGCCGAGGGCATCGCGACCGGCCACGCGACCTTCCAGTCGGAGCCGCCCGCGTGGGAGGCGTTCGACACGGACCACCTCGCCGCGCACCGCTTCGTCGCGGTGGACGACGACGGCACGGTGCTCGGATGGGCTGCGGCCTCGCCGGTGTCGGGCCGGTGCGTCTACGCCGGCGTCATCGAGGACTCCGTGTACGTGGCGGACGCCGCCCGTGGCCGAGGGGTCGGCCGCGATCTGCTCGCCGCCCTCCTGCGGTCCGCGCACGACGACGGGGCGTGGACGGTCCAGGCCGGGATCTTCCCGGAGAACGCGGCGAGCGTCGCGCTCCACCAGAAGGCGGGCTTCCGCGTCGTCGGCACGCGCGAGCGCCTCGGGCGCATGAGCTACGGCCCGCTGGCGGGTCGGTGGCGCGACGTGATGTTCCTGGAGAATCGCCTCCCCGGGGACCCGTCGATCAGCTGAGCAGCCGCTGAAGCCCCGCCCAGACTGACGGCGCGGGGTTGAACCGGGGGAGCACGACCGGTGTTCGCGCGCCCGCGGCTTCGCCCTCGGCGGTCCACCGGGCCACGGTCGAGCCGCCGGTTCGGCGTGCCGTAGGATGGGTCGGCCTTGTGCGCGGGGTGTCCCTGCGCGCGCGGTTTTCAGCTTCCCGGCCCTGTTCCACAGGCGCGGTCGGGGTCGGTACACAGCAGAGGGTGGCAACGCCATGGCCAGCAAGGCCCAGGACATCCGTCCGAAGATCACGCTCGCCTGCACGGAGTGCAAGGAGCGCAACTACATCACCAAGAAGAACCGGCGGAACGACCCCGACCGGCTCGAGCTCAAGAAGTACTGCCCGCGCGACGGGCGTCACACGGTTCACCGCGAGACCCGCTAGCAGCGTCGGCGTGCCGGTCGACCCCTCGTTCGTCGGGCGCGTGTACCCGTCCGACGAGCCCTACGCGGTGACCCGCGCCGAGATCGCAGCCTTCGCCGAGGCCGTCGGTGCGACGCACCCTGCGCACACCGACCCCGACGCCGCGCGCGCCCTCGGGCACGCCGACGTCGTCGCGCCGCCCACCTGGGCGGTCGTCGTCGGCCAGCGGTCCGAGGCCGCCTACGTCGACGACCCGGCAGCCGGCATCGACTTCTCCCGCGTGGTCCACGCGGAGGAGAAGTTCGCGTACGCCCGGCCGATCGTCGCCGGTGACGTCCTGGTCACCACGCTGCACGTCGACGGCGTCGTCGAGCGTGCCGGCCTGGCGATGGTCACCACGCGCGTCGAGGTGGCCGACGAGGCCGGGGCGCCCGTCGCCACGGTGACCTCCATGCTGGCCGTGCGCCCATGACGCCCGCCGAGCTCGTCGTCGGGCAGGAGGTCGCCCGCGGCACGCTGCGCGTCGACCGCGCACGCCTCGTCCGCTACGCGAATGCGTCCGGCGACCAGAACCCCATCCACCAGGACGAGTCCGCCGCGCTGGCGGTGGGCCTGCCCGGCGTCATCGCCCACGGCATGTGGACCATGGGCGCCGCGGTGCAGGTCGTCGTCGACTGGGTCGGCGACCCCGGCCTCGTCGTGGGCTACTCCACGCGGTTCACGCGGCCGGTCCCGGTGCCCGCGGACGGCGAGGCGACCCCGGAGGTCGTCGCGACCGTCGGAGCGGTGAACGCCGACGAGGGCACGGCACGCATCGACCTCGACGTCACCCTCGACGGCAGCAAGGTGCTGGGCAAGGCCCAGGTCGTCGTCCGGGTCTAGGCGGGCGGCGGTCCCGTCGTCGTCCCGACGACGAGGCTGACCGGCAGCTCGAGCGACGAGGGCTCCTCGCCGTCGAGCAGGCGCGCCGCCTCCCGCCCCGCGGCCCGGCCCTTGTCGGCCAGCGGCTGCGCCACGGTCGTCAGCACGTCGGGCAGCAGCCACGGCAGGTCGAGGCCGTCGAATCCGGCGACCGAGACGTCCTCCGGCACCCGCAGCCCCAGCTCGCGCGCGGCGAGCACCACGCCGCCGGCCAGCAGGTCGGAGTGGCAGACGATGGCCGTCGGGCGCTCGGGCAGGTTGAGGAGCGCGCGGCCGGCCTCGGTGCCGTGCTCGACGAGCGACGCGGCGGTCTCGTAGATCGCGACCGGCTCGACGCCGGCGTCGTGGATGCCGCCCAGCCGGCGGACCGTCAGGTCCCACTGGACGTGGTGCAGGCGCTCGGCGTCCGCGAACCCGGAGCTCCGGTCGGGGCCGAAGGGCAGAGTCACGGCCGCGATCCTCGTGTGGCCCAGGCCGACGAGGTGCGACGTGACCTGGGCGATGCCGTCCCGGTCGGCGATCACGATGGAGGACAGGCCCGCCTCGGGCCGGCCCTCGATGAGGACCGCGGGGAGGTTGCGGCGGCGGATCGCCTCGAGCACGCGCTCGTCGAGCGTGCCGCCCCACAGCATGATCACCACGTCCATGGCCGCGGACTCGATGAGCGGGTCGACCGCCGGCTCGTCGACCTCGTGCGGGTTCGGGATGAGCAGCACCCCGAGCCCGAGCGGCCCGAGCTCGGACGTGATCCCGTCGAGCACCTGGACCGAGACAGGGTCGCGGAAGGACCGGCGGAGCGCGTCGCCGACGACGACGCCGACGATCCCCGAGCGGCCGCGCCGCAGCTGGCGGCCCAGCGGGTTGGGGCCGGTGTAGCCGAGCTCCTTGGCGGTCTCTAGCACGCGCTCCCGGGTGCCGGCCGCGATCGGCCCGGCGCCGGAGAACGCCAGCGATGCGGTCGACACGGACACCCCCGCGGCCGCGGCGACGTCGGCGAGCGTCGGACGCTGCTGCGACACGGGAACCCTCTCGATCGGTGGCCCCGGCATGTGCCGGCGGACCGCACAAGGATGTCACGGGAGCATTCAAAACGTTTCGATCCTCTGGTAGCCTGGGCGGTCGAATCGTTTCGACCAGGTGCTTATGGAGCCGTCCCGTGCCACTTGCCACCGCCTCGCGGGCTCGCTGGCTCCTCGTCTCCATCTACCTGCTGTTCGGGCTGATGACGTCGTCGTGGCTCGCGCGGCTCCCCACCGTCCGCGACCTGCTCCACCTCTCGACCGGCCAGCTCGGCGCCTTCCTCCTCGTCGGTTCCCTCGGCTCGCTCGCGGCGGTGTCCGCCTCCGGCGTGGTGCTGCAGAAGCTGGGCAACCGCACCACGCTGCTCGCCGCGTCCGGCCTGCTCGTCGTCGGCTACACGCTCATGGGCGTCGGGCCCGCGGTGCGGTCCGGCGTCCTGCTCGCGGTGGGGATCCTCATCAACGGCGTGGCGGTGTCGCTGGCCAACGTGACGTTCAACGTCGAGTCCGCACGCATCGAGCGCGCGATGGGCCGCACCGTCATCCCGAACTTCCACGCGGCGTTCTCGCTCGGTGCCATGGCCGGCTCCGCGCTCGGGGCGGCGGCGTCGCACGCGGGCGTGCCGCTCGTCGTGCAGATGCCCGCGGTCGTCGCCGTCGCGGTCGGGTGCCGCCTCGTCGCCCTGCCCGGCGCCCTGCTCCCGCACATGGCCGACGAGGTGGGCGCGCCCGTCGAGAAGCCCGGGCGCCGCTTCGGCGGCCGCGCCCTCGAGCCGTGGAAGGAGCGGCGCACGCTGCTCATCGGCGTCGTGGTGCTCGCCGCGTCGCTGTCGGAGGGCTCGGCGAACAACTGGCTGTCGCTCTCGGTCGTCGACGGGTTCCACGCGCCCGAGACGTACGGAGGGCTGGTGCTCGGCGTGTTCGTCGGCGCCATGACCGCCATCCGCGCGCTCGGGACCCGGCTCATCGACCGCTTCGGCCGTGTGACGGTGCTGCGGGTCTCCGGGATCGGGTCGCTCGTCGGGCTGCTGGTGTTCGGCCTGGTGCCGTGGCTCCCGGCCGCGACCGTGGGCGTCGCGGTCTGGGGCGTCGGGGCCGCGCTGGCCGTGCCGATCGGCATCGCCGCGGCGTCCGACGATGCGCGCCGCGCCGCCGGCCGCGTCGCGGCCGTGTCGGTGTTCTCGGCGATCGCCTCCATCACCGCGCCGCCGCTGCTGGGGGTCGCCGCCGAGTCGATGGGCGCGCGGCACGCGTTGCTGCTGGTCACCGTCGCGATGGTGGCCTCGCTGGCGGTCGCGGGGCAGGTCCGCCGGCCTGCCCCCGTCACGGTGGAGTCCACACTGTCTGCGGAGCCGGTGCCCGGCGGCTCCGGCTCGCTCGTCCCGTCCGCGTCGTAGGAGCCCCGATGACCGAAGCCGCCCGCCTGCGACGCGCCTCCACCGGCGTGTTCGTCTGCTTCGCGCTCTCGGGCTTCAACTTCGCGTCCTGGGCCGCGCGGCTCCCGGCCGTGCAGCAGGGCCTCGGCCTGCAGAAGGACCAGATGGGGCTGCTGCTCTTCAGCGCGGCGATCGCCTCGGTCGCGGCACTGCCGCTCTCGGGGATCGTCGTGGAGAAGATCGGCACGCGCGCGACCGTCGGGTGGGCGGCCGGCCTCAACTGCGCCGGCCTCGCCGTGGCCGGCGTCAGCGCCGGTGCCGGGAACGTCGTCGGGACGGTCGCCGGGCTCGTCGTCTACGGCGTCGGGACCGCGACCTGGGATGCCGCGATGAACATCGAGGGCGCAGCGGTCGAGCAGCGGCTCGGCCGCACCGTCATGCCGCGGTACCACGCCGGGTTCTCCCTCGGCACGGTGGTGGCGGCGGGGCTGTCGGCGCTGCTCGCCGCGCTGCACGCCCCGATCGGCGTCCACCTGCCGGTGGTGCTGGCGATGTCGTTCGTGGCGGTGCTCTGGTCGATCGCGGGCTTCCTGCCGCGCGCGGAGGAGCCGCACCGGGCGGCGACCGAGCCCGCGCACCGGGGCGCGCGCGGCGCGCTGGCCGCGTGGGGCGACGCGCGGACGCTGCTCGTCGGGGTGGTCGTGCTCGCCGCCGCGCTCACCGAGGGGTCCGCCAACGACTGGGTCAGCCTGGCGGTCGTCGACGGCTGGCACACGCCCGACTGGCTGGGCGCGCTCGGCCTGTGGCTGTTCGTCGTCTCCATGACGACGATGCGCTGGTTCGCCACCGCGCTCCTCGACCGGTTCGGCCGGGTCGCGATCCTGCGGCTGTGCGCGGCGCTCTCCATCGTCGGCCTGCTCGTCTTCGGGCTGGTCGGGCCGCTGTCGATCGCCCTGGTCGGCGTGCTCATCTGGGGCGCGGGGGCCGCGGTCGGGTTCCCGGTCGGGATGAGCGCTGCGTCCGACGACCCGCTGCGCGCCGCCCAGCGCGTCGCCGTCGTCTCGACGATCGGCTACTCCGCGTTCCTCGCAGGCCCGCCGGTGATCGGCCTCATCGCCCAGCACGTCGGGTACCGGCATGCGCTGCTGTTCATCTGCGTCCCGGTGGTCGTCGGCCTGTTCGTCGTGCGCGCCGCCGCGCCCCTGCGGAAGCCGGAGCCGGCGGTCGTCGCGCCTACCCTGGGGGCGTGACCGCCGCCGCGACCGACGCCCCGACGCTGTCCACGCTCACCACGCTGCGCGTGGGCGGGCCGGCCGCCCGGTACGTCGAGACGACGAGCGAGGCCGAGCTCATCGACGCGGTCCGCACGGCCGACGAGGCCGGCGAGCCCCTGCTGGTGATCGGCGGCGGCTCCAACCTGCTCGTGGCCGACGAGGGGTTCGCAGGCCTCGTCGTGCGCGACGCCCGCAGCGGGATCGACGTCCCGGACCACTCGGCCTGCGCCGGGGTGACCTACCAGGTGCCTGCCGGGACGCCGTGGGACGCGGTCGTCGACGAGGCGACGAGCCACCGGCTGTACGGGCTCGAGGCGCTCTCCGGCATCCCAGGTTCCACCGGCGCGACGCCGGTGCAGAACGTCGGCGCTTACGGGCAGGAGGTGGCGCAGACTATCGCCTCGGTGCGGGTCTGGGACCGCTCGCGGTCGACGGTGCGGACCCTGGCGCTCGACGACCTGAACTTCGGCTACCGGAGCTCGCTGCTCAAGCGGTCCATGAGGCCGTCCGACGACGACCCGCGCGCGCCGTGGGGCCCGACCCCCCGGTACGTGGTGCTCGACGTGACGTTCCAGCTGCGGCAGGGCACGCTCTCGGCTCCCGTCGCCTACGCCGAGCTCGCGCGATCGCTGGGGATCGCGGTGGGGGAGCGCGCGCCGCTCCTCGACGTGCGGGCCGCGGTGCTCGCGCTGCGGGCCCGCAAGGGGATGCTGCTCGACGGCGCCGACCACGACACGTGGAGCGCCGGCTCGTTCTTCACCAACCCGGTGCTCCCGGCCTCGGCCGGGCTGCCCGACGAGGCCCCGCGCTACCCGGCCGGCGACGGCCTGGTGAAGACGAGCGCGGCGTGGCTCATCGAGCGCTCCGGGTTCTCGAAGGGGTTCGGCGCCCCCGGGCCGGCGATGGTCTCGACCAAGCACACGCTCGCGCTGACGAACCGGGGCGGCGCGACCACGGCCGACGTGCTGGCCCTGGCCCGGACCATCCGGGCGGGCGTCGCCGAGCGGTTCGGCATCACGCTCGTGCCCGAGCCCGTGCTGGTGGGCGTCGCGCTGTAGTCAGTCGAGGTGCACGACCTGCGGCCAGATCTGCGTCCACGGCACGCGGCGTCCGGTGCACAGCGCGACCTGGCGGCCCTGCTCCTCGTTGTCCACGCCCACGCCGTCGTCGAGCGTCGCCTCGACGCGGCAGCTCGCGAACCAGGTCGTCGCAAGGCCCGTCGGGTTGAAGCCGACGTACACCACGTCCCGTGCCGAGTCGGGCGGCATCGTGTCGCCGAGCGCGTTCTGGCCGCTGTAGACGCGGGCGCCGATGCCCTCGTCGGGCCCGTAGCGGGCCACGGCGCCGGCCTCGCCGTAGTTGCCGGTGACGACGATCGGGTCCAGGCCCTGTGCGCGCGCGGTCAGCACGACGTTCGCGATCTCCTGCGTGTACCGCGGCCACCCGACGGAGTCCCGGGCGACCTGGTTGATCGCCCCGATCGGCGTCGACGGGAGCAGCGAGATCGGCACGAGCGGGAGCCCGATGAGGGCGGCCACCGCCGCGTTGACCGAGATCGCCGCGACCCAGCCCCGCGACACCCTCGAGTACAGCCGGGCGATCCATGCCCACCCGATCGCGAGGAGGACCGCGAGGATGCCCAGCGGGTAGTAGACCTGCGCGCCGCCGACGAACGTGGCGACCACGACGACGGGCAGGGCGCCGACGACGAACCGCACGTCCCGCCATTCCGGCCGCAGGAACGGCCGCACGATCCCCGCGAAGACGACCGGCACGAACACCGGCCCCGTGAGCAGCGGCAGGTACGGCCACATGAGCACGCGGACGCTCGCGCCATGGTGGGCGCCCAGCGCGGCTCCCATCCGCAGCTGCGGCCAGTCGTTGAGCACCTGGTAGGCGATGTTCGGCACGGCGAGGACCGCCGCGAGCGCGACGCCGCCCCAGAGCCAGCCGCTGCGGAACGCCGACCGGGGCCCGAGCGCCGCGAGGCCCACGGCGAGCCCGGCCACGAGCAGCGCGACGAGCAGCCGGTTGTAGGTCGCGAGGCCGGTGACCGCCCCGGTGGCGAGCCACCACCGCGGGTCCCGCCGCACGGCCTTCAGGGCGAAGAGGCAGACGAGCGGCCAGACGAAGAGGTCGATCGTGCTGGTCAGCAGCACATGCCCGTCGGCGAGAGTGAAGGCGCCGGTGGCCGTGGCCCAGGCGCTCAGCGTCTGCGCCACCCGGCCGCCACCCACCTCTCGCGTGACGAGCGCCAGCACGACGACGGAGGCGACCGCCGCCAGGGTCGCGGGGATCCGCACGAACCACGGCTGGTCGACGACCCCGGCCAGCGTCCGCGACAGCCACGGGACGAACGGCGGCTGGTCGACGTATCCCCAGGCCGGAGGCAGCATGCGGAAGTACAGCTCGTCGCGGTGGAAGCCGTAGCCCGCGCTCGTCGCGGTCAGCAGCGTGGCGAGCGCCGCGGCCGCGAGCGCGACGGGCCGGGCGGCGAACGGAGGCAGCTCCGGCGTAGTCGGCCGGTCGGCGGAGGCTCGGTCGCCTGGGGAGGCCTGGTCGCCGGCGGGGGTCCGGGTGGCGGCCGCGAGGGGGTCGCCACCCGGTGCGGGCTCGTCGGCGGAGGCCTCGGTCATGCGCGCCCGCCCCTCCCCGCGGCCAGCGCGAGGGTGGTCACGTGACGAGTGTCGGTGGGGCGTCCCGCGGCGGCGAGCCGAGCGGACCGGTTCCCCGCCTCCGGCAGGTGGTGCTCGACACCGCGCACCGGTCGTTGACGCCGGTCTCGTCGGCCCGTCGTCGGGCGCGGCACGTTCCTTTCGCTCGTTTGCGTCGCAATGCGCAACGACTGGATGGCGGTGTCGCTGCCTTGGCCGCGGCCGCAGCGTCCGGGCCACCAGTGCAGCTGCCGAACACGATCACGTGCAACGACCGGCCGCCGGTGGTGGCGCCGCCGGCGCCCTCGCCCTGGTCATAGCCCGACGAAGGCCCGTTGTCCCGTGCTACCCCCACGGGACGGCGGGCCTGTCTCCCCGACCATGGGCCGCCGCGCGGTCGATAGCTCCCCGCGGTGTCGATAGGTGGAGACATCGACCGCACCGGGAGGTATCGACGCGGCCGGGAGGGATGCGTGCGACGTCAGGCGGGGGAGGCGAGCCAGGCGTCCACTCCCGCGAGGAGCTTCGCCTTCGTGGACGACGAGGCCCGGCTGGCGCGGATGGATCCGCGCGCGAGATCGGCGATCGCCATGTCGGCCAGGCCGTGGACGAACCGGGCCTGCTCGTACTGGTCGACGAGCCGCGCGTGGAAGAGCAGCGGGTCGTCCGCGCCCAGCGCGACGGTGGCTCCCGCGTCGACCAGGGAGCGCAGCGGCACGTCCTCGGCCGACCAGTACACCCCGAGCGACACGTTCGAGGTGGGGCACACCTCGAACGCCACGCCCGCGTCGACGGCCTGGCGCAGCAGCGCGGGGTCCTCGGCCGCCCGGATCCCGTGACCGAGCCGGTCGGGGGTCAGGTGGGAGAGCACCTCGGCCACGTGGGAAGGCCCGAGCAGCTCGCCGCCGTGCGGCACCGACGCCAGCCCGGCTCGTCGGGCGATCGCGAACGCCGGCGCGAAGGCGGCGGTATCGCCACGGCGCTCGTCGTTCGACAGCCCGAAGCCCACCACCTCGCCGGGCCCGTCGCCGGCGTACCGGGAGGCGAGCCGGGCGAGCGTCCGGGCGTCGAGCGGGTGGCGCAGCCGCGACGCCGCGACGACCACCCCGACCTCGAGCCCGTGCCGGGCCGACGCCGCGCGGGCCTCGTCGAGCACGATCTCCAGCGCCGGCGTGATGCCGCCGACCCAGGGCGCGTACGAGGTCGGGTCGACCTGGATCTCCAGGCGCCCCGAGCCCTCGGCCGCGTCGTCGGCCGCGGCCTCGTCGACCACCCGCCGCAGGTCGGCCTCGCCGCGCACGCACGCCCGCGCGGCGTCGTAGAGCCGCTGGAACCGGAACCAGCCGCGCTCGTCGCCCGGGACCTGGAGGGGGTGGGCGTCGAGCAGCGCCTCGGGGAGCACCAGGCGCCGGGCGGCGGCCATCTCGGCGAGCGTGGACACCCGCATCGAGCCGGTGAAGTGCAGGTGGAGGTGCGCCTTGGGCAGCCGGGCGAGGTCACGCTGCGGCTGCATGGCGGCCAGTATGCGCGCCGCTACACGCCCGGGAGGATGCCGCGCTGGATCGCAAGGGTCACTGCGTGGGTGCGGTCGTCCACGCCGAGCTTCCCGAACACCCTCAGCAGGTGGGTCTTCACCGTGGCCTCGGTGATGTAGAGCTCCCGCCCGATCGCCGCGTTGGAGAGGCCGCGCGCGACGCCGGACAGCACCTCGAGCTCCCGCGGCGTCAGCCGCTCGGCGTCGCCGCGCAGCTGCTGGACCAGCCGGCGGGCGACCGACGGGGAGAGCGCCGACTCGCCACGGGCCGCCGCCCGCACGCCGGCGACGAGCTGGTCGCGCGGCGTGTCCTTGAGCAGGTAGCCGGTGGCGCCGGCCTCGACGGCGCGAAGGATGTCGGCGTCCGTCTCGTAGGTGGTGAGCACCAGGACGTGCACGTCCGGCAGCTCCTCGGTGATGCGGGCCGTGGCGGCCGCGCCGTCGAGCACCGGCATCCGCAGGTCCATGAGGACGAGGTCGGGGATCAGCTCGTGGGCCAGCTTCACCGCGACGGCGCCGTCGGAGGCCTCGCCCACCACCTCGACGTCCGGCTCGACGGCGAGCATGCCGGCCAGCCCCGACCGCACCACCGGGTGGTCGTCGGCGATGAGCACGCGGATCGTCACGAGGCCACCCTCTCCGCACTGGACGACGGCGAAGCCGCATCCTGCGGCGGCGCGACCGGCACCGTCAGCCGCAGCCGCGTGCCGACGCCCGGAGAGCTCTCCACGAAGAGGTCGCCGCCGGCGCCGCGCGCCCGCTCCCGCATGCCGCGCAGCCCCTGGCCCTCGGGGGCGTCGGCGGGGATCCCGCGGCCGTCGTCGGACACCTCGAGCGTCACCTCGTCGGCCACCCGGGCGAGGCCGAGCGTGACGCGCGTGGCGCCGGCGTGGCGCCGCACGTTGGCGAGCGCCTCCTGCGCGGCCCGCAGCAGCGCCACCTGCGCCTCCCGCGAGAGCCCGCCGGCGGCGTCGGCCGTGCCGGGCGCGAGGGTGATCACCACGGCGGTCTGTGAGGTGAACCGCTCGGCGAGCCGGACGAGCGCCTCCGCGAGCGTGGCGTCCTCCAGGTCGGCCGGCCCGAACGCGGCGACCAGCGCCCGCGCCTCCGCGAGGTTCTGCCGCGCGACCTGCTCGATCTGCCCGACCCGCGCCAGGGCGGCCTCGTCGTGCCCGCGCTCGAGCTCGGCGGCGGTGGTCTGCGCGAGCATCACCACCGAGGTGAACCCCTGCGCGAGCGTGTCGTGGATCTCCTGCGCCATGCGCTCACGCTCCGCGACGACGCCCGCCGCGTGGTGCGTCGCCGCCAGCTCGTCCTGCGCCGCCTGGAGCTGCGCGACGAGCTTGCGCTGCACCTCGCTCTGCTCCGCGATCTGCGTGACCCACAGGCCCAGCGCGATGGAGAACGCGAGCGCCACCGACATCTCGCCGATCACGGACGGGATGCTCTGGTGGCTCGCCGCCGCCTGGAGGCCGAACCGCACGCCGACCCCGGCCGTGAGGCCCGCCGTCCACAGCACGCCCTGCAGGCGGGTCCCGGAGAAGAACCAGATCTGCGAGTACGCGACGAACAGCAGGATCGCGCCGAGGTTGTCCCACCCGACCTGCAACGTCGTGAGCACGACGAGCAGTGCGAGGTAGGTGTTGGCCAGCCGCGCGCTCCCCGTGGCGAGTGCGCGGCGGCCGACGACCGTGTAGGCGATGGTGATGAGCGCGAGGCAGACGAGCGATGCCATGGTGCTCGACGCCGTCCCCCCGGTGACGAACGTCGTTGCGGCGACGAGGGCGATGGCGATGTAGAAGAAGCGGTCCCACAGGCGCACCGAGCGGGTCCAGAACGCCGCGCGTTCCGAGCGGTCCTCAGGCTGCGTCGTCATGGTGCCGACCCTTCCACGTCGCCGCTTCCCTCGTCAGCCCGCGTCGCGGCGCAACCAGCGGAAGGTCCGCGCGCCGAGGATCAGGCCGACGACGAGGTACCCGATGAGGATCGCCGCGGTGGCCCCGTGCTGCCAGGACCCGCTGGGCTCGACGTACTGCACGGCTTCGTCCGGCAGGAACACCGACCGCATGCCCTGCGCCATCCACTTGAGCGGGAACAGCGACGCGATGGTCTGCATCCAGTGCGGCAGCGAGTCGAACTGGAAGAAGACGCCGGAGATGAACTGCAGGACGAGCACGATCGGCGTCACCACGGCGCTCGCGGACCTGCCGGAGCGCGGCACGGACGAGAACGCCACGCCGCACACGGCCCCGGACGCCGTGCCGAGCACCAGCACCCAGGTGAACGTCCACCAGTGCGCGGCGTCGGACGGCATCGGCACGTGGA
>Ga0207857_1000344_pt1 | contig 13341 bp, 14 predicted proteins | sample LuqExpMetageno22_FD_187780 | JGI IMG/M metagenome (GOLD analysis project Ga0207857, IMG submission 187780) | Tropical forest soil microbial communities from Luquillo Experimental Forest, Puerto Rico - Sample 22 (SPAdes) | ecosystem: Environmental > Terrestrial > Soil > Tropical forest ... | reverse complement strand
GCCGACGATTACCGCAACATGTCGGAGAACAACCGCCTGCGTTTCGTGCCGGTGGCCGCATCGCGGGGGGCCATCATGGACCGCAACGGCACGGTGCTGGTCAGCAACCAGCCCTCCTTCAGCCTGGCGGTGGTGCCGCAGGAGGTCACCGACAGGGACGGACTGCTCGACCATCTTGCCAAGCTGCTCGGCCTGGATCGCGCCGAAATGAATGAACGCTGGGAGAAAGGGAAGGGGCGGGCCAAGTATTACCCCATCATCCTGGCATCGAACATCAGCCGCGACCAGGTGGAGATCGTGGAGGAAAACCATCTGCGCCTTCCGGGGGTCGAGATCGAGATGAAGCCGGTGCGGGAGTATGCCAGCGGTGTCCTGGCTGCCCATTTGCTGGGCTACATCGGCGAGGTTTCTGAGGATGAACTGAACGCAAAGGGGTTCGAAGAGTACAATCCGGGCGATTACCTCGGCAAGAACGGCATCGAGCGGAGCTGGGAAAAGGAGCTGCACGGCAATGACGGCGGCCGGCAGCTGGAAGTGGATGCCCGCGGCCGGGTCTTGCGGACCATCTCCGAGTCATACCCCACGGTCGGCAACAGCGTGGTGCTGACCATTGATGCGAACCTGCAAAAACAGACGGAACAGGCCTTTGGCGACCAGGCCGGCGCGGCGGTCGCCATGGATGTGAACACCGGCGAGGTGCTGGCCTTTGTCAGCAACCCCGGTTTCGATCCTGCGCTGTTCAGCGGGAAGATGCCGGCGGACACCTGGAAGGAATACCTGGAGGACCGGCGCCACCCCCTGGAAAACAAGGCGTTGACCGGCCAGTATCCCCCCGGTTCGACCTTCAAGATCATCACCGCCCTGGCAGGTCTGCAAGAGGGCAAGATAGACGAGAAGACCTCCGTAACCTGCAGCGGTTCCTATGAGCTGGGAAACTCGACCTTCAACTGCTGGAACCGGCATGGCCACGGCGTCACCAACCTGAAGAAGGCGCTGCGCGAGTCGTGCGACGTCTATTTTTATCAACTGGGCGAGCGCCTGGGGGTGGACAGCATCGCCGCCATGGCGAAACGGTTCATGCTCGGCGCGCCCATGGGCATCGGCCTGGCGCACGAAAAGGGGGGGCTGATCCCCACCGCCGAATGGAAGCTGAAGCGCTTCGCCAAGCGCTGGTTCCACGGCGAAACCCTGCCGGTGGCCATCGGCCAGGGGTACGTGCTGATGACGCCGATCCAGCTGGCCTCCATGATCGCCACGGTGGCCAACGAGGGGACCGTGTACCGCCCCTCTCTGGTGAAGCGCATCGTCGATGCCGACGGCAAACCGCTCAAGGAATTCAAGCCGGAAGTGATGGGCACGACCGGCGTTTCGGCGGATAAGTTCAAGCTGGTCAAGCAGGGGCTGTTCGCCGTGGTGAACGAACCGGGCGGGACCGGCGCGACGGCCCGGCTCTCGGATGTGCACGTGGCGGGTAAAACCGGTTCCGCCCAGGTGGTCAAGCTGCGCGACAGCAAACAGGCGACCCCCTACCAGTACCGGGACCACGCCCTGTTCGTGGCCTTTGCCCCCTATGAAAAGCCGGAGATCGCCGTGGCGGTGATCGTGGAGCATGGCGAGCACGGCGGCTCGGCGGCCGCCCCGATTGCGGGGCGCATCATGCGGGCCTGGTTCGACGGCAAAAAGCCGGCCAGAAAGGAACCGGCACCGCTGAAGAACAACAAGGAAGAAGACAATGGCGACGGGCCGCCGGCGCCTCCTGCAAAAAAACAGGCCGGGAATGGGGATGACAGCGATGATTGACCGCCGCCTGCTGACGAACATCGACTGGATGCTGATCGGGTTTGTGGTCGCGATCTGCCTCCTGGGCATCATGAACATCTACAGCGCAACCACGCCCTACAAGATCGTCGGCGCCCCCTATTACCTCAAACAGCTTAACTGGGTGCTGTTCGGGATGCTGGTCGTCATGACGGTATGCAGCGTTGACTATCACATCCTGGAGGACTTTTCCTACTGGCTGTACGGTTTTCTGATCGTCCTGCTCGTGGCGGTGCTGGTGGTGGGGCGCCGCTCCATGGGGGCGACGCGATGGCTGAGCCTCGGCTTTTTCAATATCCAGCCGTCGGAATTGATGAAGATCGTCATCATCGCCACGTTTGCCAAGTATTTCACGGGCGTGCAGTCGGTAAACGGCCTGAGCGTCAGGGATGTCCTCTTCCCCCTCGGCATCCTGGCGGTGCCGGCACTCCTGATCATGAAGCAGCCGGACCTGGGGACCGCCGTCCTGGTCATCCTGATCGCCCTGTCCATGGCCGTCTACGTGGGGCTCAGGTGGTCAACGGTGATCACCTTCGCCCTGGTTACGATCCCCGGCATCTGGCTGGGGTGGGCAAAACTGCTGCGCCCCTACCAGAAGAACCGCATCCTCGACTTCCTCAACCCGGAACGCTCGCGCCTGGGAAGCGGCTACCACATCATCCAGAGCAAGATCGCCGTCGGTTCCGGCGGCGTCTTCGGCAAGGGGTTCGTCAAGGGGACCCAGTCGCAGCTGCGCTTTTTGCCCGAGCAGCATACGGACTTCGCCTTTTCGGTATTTGCCGAGGAGTGGGGGTTTGTCGGCTGCCTGGTGCTGATTGTCCTGTATCTTTCCCTGGTGTTGTGGGGGCTCAACATCGCCCGGCGCTGCAACGACCGGTTCGGCAGCCTGCTGGCGGTGGGGGTGACGGCCATGCTGTTCTGGCACATCGTCATCAACATGGGCATGGTGATCGGCCTGTTTCCGGTGGTGGGGGTGCCGCTGCCGTTCTTCTCCTATGGCGGCACGTCCATGATCACCTCCATGGTGGGGATCGGGATACTGCAGAGCATCAGCATGCGGCGGTTCATGTTCTGAGCCGGGTGGCCTGTGTCCTCCTCATTGACATGTTCACAATGGTCATATAAGATGACCATATGGAGGGCTCGCACATGTCACAGTTCAATATTGCCGACGCAAAGTCACACTTTTCCGAGCTGGTACAGAAGGCATTGATCGGTGAAGAGGTTATCATCGCCAAGGATAACAAGCCGATCTTGAAACTCGTACCCGTTAAAAAAACGACGAAACAACGTCAACCCGGTTCGGCACAGGGCAAGGTTCTTTATATTGCCCCTGATTTCGACGGACCGCTGACCGATTTCGCAGAGTATTGCTGATGCGTGTGCTCCTTGACACGCATACATTTCTCTGGTGGGTTGCCAATGATCCGGTCCTCTCCGATGCGGCACGATCCGCTATCGCCAATGAACGCAACGAATGTTTTATCAGCGTTGCGAGTTGCTGGGAAATGGCAATCAAAGCGAGCATTGGCAAGCTGCGCCTCTCCAAGCCTGTTGAGCGTTTCGTGCCTGAGGAGATGGCAAACAACAACTTTCAATTACTCCCCATAGAGTTCAAACACGTCGCCAAGGTCGAAATACTGCCTTTCCACCATAGGGATCCCTTTGACCGGCTGCTCGCATCTCAGGCGTTGGCCGAAAAGATGCCCTTTATCTCTGCAGATGCCATGTTCTCCGATTATGGTATTAAACGCATCTGGTAGCGATTCACTCCGGGCAATCAGATAGACACTAGTTCATCAAGAGCTTCCTGCGCGCCTTGTCCAGCCTCTCTTTGACGTCGGCGCTGCTGGTGCAGGCCAGGACCTGGCGCGCCAGGGTGCGGCACTGGGCGATGCTGTGGGAGCGGATGGCCTGCTTGACCACCGGGATGCTGGGGGCCGAGAGGCTGAATTCCCTGATGCCCATGCCGAGCAGGAGCAGGGCGTTGATCGGTTCGGCCGCCATTTCGCCGCACACGGATGCCTTCTTGCCGGCCTTCGTGGCCGCGTCGGCCACACGTTTGATGGAGTGGAGCACCGCCGGGTGGTAGGGGTCGTAATACTGCTTCACCCGGGGGTTGTTGCGGTCGGCGGCCAGGGTGTACTGGATGAGGTCGTTGGTGCCGATGCTGACGTAATCGATCTCCTTGAGCAGGTAGTCGATGATCTGGACGGCGGCCGGTATTTCGATCATGATCCCCAGCGGAATCTCCGCGGGCAGCGCGTGCCCTTCCTGCTCCAGTTCTTCCCGTACCGAAGCGAGGATTCCCTTGACCTGCCGGATTTCATCCACCGAAGAGATCAGCGGAAACATGATGCTGGGGCTGCCGGCGTTGGCGGAGAGCAGGATCCCGGCCAACTGTTCCCGGAAGATGTCCTGCCGCTCCAGCGAGACCCGGATGGAGCGCCACCCCAGGAACGGGTTCTCTTCGGGGGGGCAGCTGAAGTAGGGCAACCCCTTGTCGCCGCCGATATCCAGGGTGCGGATGTTGACCGTTTGTCCGGAGAAGGCTTCCAGGATCTTGCGATAGACGGCGGCCTGCTGATGGCGGTCGGGAAAGGTGGTACGGGTCATGTACGGGAATTCGGTCCGGTAGAGGCCGACCCCCTCGGCGCCGTGCGCCGTGGCGACCCGGACGTCGGAGATCAGGCCGATATTGGCATTCAGGACAACGGTGGCATTGTCGCGGGTCACCGCCGGCAACTCCCGCAACCCCACCAGTTCCTTCTGGCGGCTGGCGCGGTCCCGCTCCAGCCGTTCATATTCCTTCTTTATGGCGCCGTCCGGATTGATGTAGATATGCCCGGAGGTGCCGTCCACGATGATCTCATCCTTGACGTTGGCGGCCTCCCTAAGCCCGGAAATCCCCAGAACGGCCGGGATGCCCAGGGATTTCGCCATGATGGCGGCATGGGAGTAGACGTTGCCCTTTTCGGTCACAATGCCGAGGATCTTGTCGTGATCCAGCATGGCGAGGTCCGACGGGAATATCTCTTCCGCCACGATGACCCGTTTCTCCTTCAGGGTGACGGCGGTCTTGTCGTTCCCCTCCAGGACGTCGATCAGGCGCCGCCCGATGTCCTCCATGTCTGCCGACCGTTCGCGCAGATAGGGGTCCTCCATGGCCGAAAAGGCCTGCACGTAATGGTGGACCACGTCATGTACGGCGCGGGTCGCGCCTACGCCTTCGTCGATCAGGTCGCCGACCTTGCTGGAGAACCCCCGGTCCTCGAGGATCATCAGGTGGGTGTGAAAGATGGCCGCGTCATCCTCGGAAAGGGTCTCGCTGACCCGCTTTTCCATGTAGATGGTCTCGATCTTCACCTTCTCCAGGGCCAGGCTGAATTTGCGCTGTTCATCGGCTTTCGTGCCGACCTTGGTCATCTTGATGACCTTGTCGCTGAAACGGTCGAGGATATAGACCCTGCCGCGGCAAAATCCCGCCGAAACCGCACTGCCGGACAGCATGCGCGGCACGGATGACGGTTTTTTGTCGCCCTTTTTCATGGCCGGCGCGCCGCTGGCGGCGCCATTTTTCATCTTGGCCAGCTCCCGCTCGAACCAGGCGCGCTCCTGTTCGGTACGCTGGATCGAATCCAGCAGGCCGGCGTTGTGGACGATGCTGCTGATCTGGAAGGTGATGGTGCGCAGGGTGCTGATCTCGTCCTCGCTGAAGTTCCGCGCCTCGCGGGTCTGGATGACGATGACGCCGATGGGGGTCCTGCGCTCGAACAACGGCAGGCCGAGGAACGAGAGAAATTTTTCCTCTTTTGATTCCTTGAAATACTTGTAGCGGGGATGGGCCGGGGCGTTGTCGGTCATGACCATGCCGCGGCTTTCGAACGTAAGGCCGGTGAGCCCTTCGTGGACCTTCATGGAAACACGGTTGACCGATGCCTTGGAGAGGCCTTTGCTGGCCTTCAGGACCAGGGTTTCGCCATCCCGTTCCAACAGATAGATCGAGCAGACATCCGTCCCCATGCGTCTGGCCACGATGGTGACAATATTCTCCAGGGTTTCGTGCAGGTCGTGGGAATGGAGAATGATGGCACTGATATCTTCGAGGGTGCGCAGACCGTTTGAGTGATGACTCTCTTTCATGCTCCGCTCCATAACAAGATAATTGTAAAACTATAAGGCATTTTACCGGTGAAGTAAAAGTCTTTAATGGTCCTGTTTTGCAAAAACGGGACCATTACGGCGTCCGCCGGATGCAGATTTAATTTCAGGGGGATGCACAACTATTTTGTGGAAACTGCCGTAGCAGTTCTGCTATCTTGCCTGCATCTTTCATTGACATCCATCGGGAGGACGACGATGACCGACAAACTCCTTCATGAACTTTTGCGTAAAGGTATTGATCTCCTGGAGTCGGGTGACGCCCCGGGGGCGGTGGCCGTTCTGGAGGAGTACCGGAAGGCGTACCCGGACGACCCGGACGGCTGGTTTTGCCTCGGGGATGCCCTGGCAGAGAACGGCAGCCTCGACGGCGCCATTGCCAACTACCGCGATGGCCTGACCCGGGCGCCGGATGATCCCGATGCGCTGACAACCCTGGGGGACCTCTACTTTGAGGCCGGCCGGCACCGCGAGGCCATTGCCAGCTATCAGCGCGTGTTGGAGCTGGACCCGAAGGATGCCGATGCCCTGGTGAGCATCGGATTGGTCTACAACAGCCAGGAACGCGGCGACGATGCCATCCGCGCCTTTCATCAGGCCATTGAGCTGGAGCCGGACAATGTCTTTGCCTGGAATGCCCTGGGCGACGCCCTTTATGGGCAGGATGATGCCGAGGGCGCCGTGGAGGCCTACCGGAAAGGGATCGAGATCGACCCGGAAGACCCGTCCGCCCACTTCAATCTGGGCGAGTTGTATTACGACATGGAAGAGTTTGAAGAGGCTGAGGAAGAATGCCGCGAGGCGGTGCGCCTGGACCCCTGCTTCAGCATGGCGTATCTGACGTTGGGGGGGATCTGCATGGACCAGGACCGGACCCGGGATGCGGTGCGCTACTTTGAGCAGTATCTCGCCTGCGAAAAATCGCCCCAGGCAAAGGACATGATCGCCGAGGTGAGGGCGGTGGTGGAAGGGCTGAAGGATGAATTGAAGGAATGAGCCGGACCGTGGCCGGGCGCAGCTCAAACAGGCATAAAAAAACCGGCTTTACGCCGGTTTTTTCGTAGGGTGTGTGCGGGATCGGGCCGTTATTTCCGGACGAAATCATCCTTGCCGAACGAATACTCGAAATGCATGTGGTCGGTGTAGGTGCCGTTCAGGATGGCCACCACGTCCTCGGTGAAGACCAACTCCTCGTCGGTGGGGATCACAAAGACCTTGACCGGCGAATCGTCCGTGGTGATCAGGGACTCCCGCTTGCGGGTCATGGCGCTCTTGTTCCGCTCCCGGTCCAGCTTGATGCCCAGGTGCTCCAGGCCCTCGATGGCCTTTTCGCGGATCAGCGCTCCCATCTCGCCGACGCCGGCGGTGAATACCACGGCATCCAGCCTCCCCACGACCGACATGAAGGCCCCGATATACTTCTTCAGGCGGTACCCTTCTATATCCAGGGAGAGTTGGCAGCGGGGATCGCCGGCCTGGGCGTGTTCGATCACATCCCGGCGGTCGGTGAACCGTCCGGTGATGCCCATCACACCGCTTTTTTTGTTGAGGATGCTGTCGATCTCCTTGGCGGACAGGTTTTCCTTTTGCATCATGAAGGCGGGGATCGCCGGATCGATATCGCCGCAACGCGTGCCCATGACGGCGCCTTCCAGCGGGGTGAGCCCCATGGTCGTATCCACGGAAACGCCGTTCTTGATGGCGCAATGGGACACGCCGTTGCCGATATGCATGGTAATGATGTTGCATTCCTTGGGGGACTTGCCCAGGAGGACGGCCGCGCGCTTGGATACATACAGGTGCGAGGTGCCGTGGAAGCCGTAACGGCGGACCTGGTATTTTTCGTACCATTCATAGGGGAGCGGGTAGATGTAGGCGTGCTCGGGCATGGTCTGGTGGAATGCGGTGTCGAAGATGGCCACGTGGGGAATGCTCGGCATGAGCGTCTGGGCCGCCTCGATCCCCTCGATGTTGGGCGGATTGTGGAGCGGGGCCAGATGCTGGACCTCCTTGACGGCATTGAGGACCTTGTCGTCGATCATCACCGAGCAGGTGAACTTCTCGCCGCCGTGCACCACGCGATGGCCGACGGCGGAGATCTCGGCCACGCTTTTCAGCACACCGTGGACGGGGTCGGTGACGGTCTTGATGACGAGGTCGATGGCGGCCTGGTGGTTGGGGCAATCCTGCTCGTGATGGTGGGTCTCGCGACCGGGGACTTCGTGCATGATGAACGAATCGCCGATGATGACCCGCTCCACCATGCCCTTCGCCACAATCTCCTTGCGCTCCCAGTCGAAGAGTTGATACTTGACCGAAGAACTTCCGCAGTTGAGCGCCATTATGATCATGATAACCTCCCTCGAATAAACAGAGATTTATTTATAATTTCGATAAAAAACAAACACTCAGACTAAAATAACCTGCTAAAATAAAACTGTTTTTGATATATACCGTAGTGCTGTTTTGAATTCAACACATTTTGTAAAAATCCACCGCAGGGCGGTAACGTAATCTTGACTGGACAATGAATGGGTGACATGGTATACATAAAAATGTTTTCCGAGAGGAAGGCTAATCTTACAAGGAGGTGAAACCGTGGCCCATACCATTACCGACGATTGCACCAATTGCGGCGCATGTGAGGATTCCTGCCCGGTGAACGCCATCAGCGAGCAGGGTTCCAAGCGTGCAATCGACGCCGATACCTGCATTGACTGTGGCGCTTGCGTGGATACCTGTCCCGTGAATGCCATCCATGCTTAATCAGCATTGATGCAAGGCAGCTGAAAAAGCCCGTGGTAACACGGGCTTTTTTTTTATGGTATACGGCACCGTGCTCCCGCTTTGTTTCAATCATCCCCTCTCCCGGCGGGAGAGGGTGGCCGAAGGCCGGGCGAGGGGATGGGCTGACTTTTTTGCCGTGTTCTTATCTCCTGATGAGCCAGAGGATGAAGGACAGGACGGCCGAGATCAGGATGCAGGTGGCAAGGGGAAAATAAAAGCTGAAATGTTCCCGCTTGATGAAGATGTCCCCGGGGAGTTTCCCCAGCCACGGCAGGCGCGGGGCAGCGGACAGCAGAAAGCCCGCCGCCGCCAGGATGAGCCCCATGATGATCAGGGGGCGCCCCGGCCCGTTCACGGCCGTTTCTCCCGAGGGGCATAGCGCTCCTTTTCGCTGTAGATGCAGCCGCAGTACTGCTGGCGGTACAGCCCCATCTCCTTGGACAGTTTGATCCCCTCCTGCCAGCCGATGCGGAAGTCTTCATAGAAGAAGGCCACGCCGAACTCCCTGCCTGCCTGCTCCCCCAGGGCCCTGATCTCGTCGTGCCGCTGGTAGCGGCTGTAGAGCAGCGATGTGGTAAACGCCTCGAAACCGTGCTCGGAAGCGGCGGACGCGGCGATCCTCAGGCGCGAGGCGTAGCAGTAGCTGCACCGTGCGGCCGGGGCCGCCGCCACGCTGGCCAGAAACCCCTCCAGGTCATAGTCGTCCCGCACCATGAGAGCCATCGTCTCCCCTTCGGCCATCCGTTGTGCCGCTTCCAGCCGCCGGGCGTATTCCTGGTAGGGATGGATGTTGTGGTTGAAGAAAAAGCCGGTGACGTCATGGCCGGCGGTGCGCAGCCTGCGCAAAGGGTACATGGCGCACGGCCCGCAGCAGGTGTGGAGAAGAATGTTCATGGCGGCAGGCTATCCCGGTACGGCGTAGTGTGTAGTGTCGTTGAAAAAGTTATTGTACCCCCAACCGTTCGCGGGTTCAAAGAAAAATCAGAGCTCCGGCGGCAGATTGTCGGCGCCAGGGAAAGCGCGGGGCGTCATCATGGTTGCTATTTTTCCCATTTTTAGGTATGTACTGCTTCGCTTGATGGAAACAGTCTGAAACAATTATCAACGCACCACGTGGAGCTTACCATGATTATTGAAAAGGCCAAATGGGTGTTGCGGACGGAAGCCGAAGGTCTTTTGGCCATGGCGGAAAGAATCGGCAGCGCCTTCGAGGCGGCGGTTGAGCTGATATTGGCCAGCAAGGGACGGGTGGTGGTCAGCGGTATGGGCAAGTCGGGATTGGTCGGCCAGAAGATCGCCTCCACCATGGCATCCACCGGCACGCCGGCTTTTTTCCTCCATCCTGCCGAAGGGATCCACGGCGACCTGGGGATGATCATGACCGGCGATGTGGTCATCGCCATATCCAACAGCGGGGAGACCGAAGAAGTGCTCCGTATCCTGCCGGTCATCAAAAGGCTGGGCGCCCGCCTGATCTCCATGAGCGGTAATCCCGCTTCCACCCTGGCGCGCACGAGCGATGTCTTTCTGGACGTTTCGGTCAGGGAGGAGGCCTGCCCCCTGGGACTCGCGCCCACGGCATCCACCACCGCGACGCTGGCCATGGGAGATGCCCTGGCAGTGGCCCTTCTGGTGAAGAGGGGGTTTCGCGCCGAGGACTTCGCCATCTTCCATCCCGGCGGTTCGCTGGGCAAGAAGCTGCTTTTGCAGGTCGAAGATCTCATGCACGGCGGCGAGGCGATACCCCTTGTCTCCGAGGATGTGCTGATGAAAGACGCCCTGTTCGTCATTACCGCCAAAGGTCTGGGGGTGACCGGCGTGACCGGGGAGGGGGGAGCGCTCAAGGGGGTGATCACCGACGGCGATCTGCGCCGGGCCCTGGAAAAAGGGTATGACATCCTCGGGAAGCGGGCCGCCGAAATCATGAAACTCAATCCCAAGCGCATCATGCGCCATGAACTGGCGGCGGCGGCATTGCAGGTCATGGAGCGGTGCTCCATCACCTCGCTGTTCGTCTTTGACAATGAACAGGACGGCGCTCCGTGCGGGATCATCCATCTGCACGACATCCTCAAGGCGGGTATTGCATAACATGGACGAACGGCTCAGAACGATCCAACTGCTGCTCCTCGATGTGGACGGCGTCATGACCGATGGCGGCATCATCTATGACGGCAATGGTCTCGAAACCAAGGTGTTCAACGTCAAGGACGGACACGGCATCAAGATGCTGCAGCGTGCCGGCATCGAGGTGGGCATCATCACCGGGCGCTCCTCTGCCGTGGTAACGGTCCGCGCGCAGGAATTGGGGATCGGGCTGCTCTACCAGGGGGCCTTGCGAAAGCTGGAAAGTTACGACGACGTCAAGCTGAAGACCGGCCTCGGCGACAGCCAGATCGCCTACATGGGAGACGACATCATCGATGTGCCGGTCATGCGGCGTGTCGGGTTCGCGGCTGCGCCGCAGGATGCGCTTGCCGAGGCAAAGCAGGCGGCGCATTACATTGCGTCCCGCAACGGCGGGCAAGGGGCGGTGCGCGAGGTGTGCGACCTGATCCTCAAAGGCCGCGGCGTGTGGGACGAAATCACGGCGCGTTATGAACTGTGCTGATTATTCAATCTTTGTGCCAAAAAGCAGGCGTGGTGTACCTTTTGCTGGACAGCCCTTCCTGCCGATGGTATAGTATACGCCGATATGGTATCGCCCGGAAACATCAGGTTTGCACTGGCTATTCTTGTCACATCGGCGATTATCGGCATTGTGGCCGCCATCATCCTGAAAGGCTCACACCAGGCGGCCCTACCGGAGCCGGTCTCCCGGCAACTCCCCCAGAACATCGACATGGCCATACATGACGCATGCTTTTATGAGGTACGCGAGGGTACGGCTGTCTGGAAGCTGGTGGCCAGGAAGGCCGAGTATGACAAAAGCGGTGAGGTTGCCTACCTGTCCGATGTCCGTATGGAATTTGCCAAGACGCCCTCTGCCGGCGCCATTACGGTGACGGCGGCACAAGGGACTTATTCCAGCAAGAGCCAGAATGTCTCCCTGCGCGGCAAGGTGCATGTCGTAACGACGACCGGCGTCAGTTTCGATACCGAGGCTATTGATTACGTGGCGTCGCGCTCCCAGTTCAGGACGTCGAACGAGGTGACGTTCCGGCAGCAGCGGCTTGCGCTGACCGCACGAGGGATGGAGTTGGACGTGAAGAGCCAGAAAGCCCGATTCCCCAGGAACATTGACGCCAGCGTGGCAGGCTTGAAAAGTGAATAGCATGAATGCGATGAAAAAGAGCTTATTATTGGTTATACTTACTCTCGCCGGTCCGGCGCTCCTGGTGCCCGTGGCCCGTGCCGCCGCACACAAGGATCGGTCGAGTCTGCCCATTACCATCAAATCCAATGAACTGGCCGCCGACAACAAAGGCAAGACCGCGATCTTCACCGGCAAGGTAGTGGCAAAGCAGGGAGATATCACCATCTATGCCGACCGCCTTACCATCAATTACGGCGACAAAAAAAACGACGTCGAGAAGATCGAGGCGGACGGCAATGTGCGCATCGTGCAGGAAAACCGCATCGGAACCGCCTCCCATGCGGTCTATGAAAGCAAGCAGGGGCGCATCACCCTGACCGGCAACCCCAAGATCACCCAGGGATCCGACACCATGTCAGGCAACTCCATTACGTATTTCATCGATGATGACCGAAGCGAGGTCTCAAGCGGTGCCGGGCGCCCGGTTGAGGTGCTTATCCATCCGACGGGCAAAAAAGGCAATGCCGGCACACGCTGATCCCCTTCGGCTCTGGACCCGAGGCCTGCTCAAGAACTATGGCGGCCGGCAGGTGGTCAAAGGGGTTGACCTCTCCATCCAGGCGGGCAGGGTGGTCGGGCTCCTGGGGCCGAACGGCGCCGGTAAAACCACCACCTTCTACATGGTGGTCGGCCTTGCCCGGCCCGATGGCGGGCAGGTCTTTCTGGGCAACGAGGAAATCACCGGGTTGCCCATGTACCAGCGGGCCCGGAGGGGGATCAGCTACCTGCCCCAGGAGGCATCGGTCTTCCGCAAGCTCTCCGTGGCCGACAACTTTCTGGCGATACTGGAAACGGTAGAGCCGGACCGCGATAGCCGCAAGCGCCGCATGGAAGAGCTTCTCGATGAATTTGGCATCACCCATATCGCCGGCGCGAAAGGGTATGCCCTCTCCGGGGGGGAGCGCCGGCGGGTTGAGATCGCCCGGGCGTTGATTACGAATCCGGCCTTCATCCTGCTGGACGAACCCTTTGCCGGCATCGACCCCATTGCCGTGGCAGAGATCCAGCATCTGATCGTGTCACTCAAGGAACGCAACATCGGCGTGCTCATCTCGGATCATAATGTCCGCGAAACCTTGGGTGTCTGTGATGAAGCCTATATCCTGAGCGGCGGCGAGGTACTGGAATTCGGTTCGCCGGACGACATCGCGTCCAGCCGCAAGGCACGGGAGATCTACCTGGGAGACGGTTTCCGTCTCTAACAGGTTGTTGAAAAACAGCCATCTCGCCGCCGTCCTCGAAATCCTCCTTGTGCGGCG
>Ga0207857_1000343_pt1 | contig 13374 bp, 9 predicted proteins | sample LuqExpMetageno22_FD_187780 | JGI IMG/M metagenome (GOLD analysis project Ga0207857, IMG submission 187780) | Tropical forest soil microbial communities from Luquillo Experimental Forest, Puerto Rico - Sample 22 (SPAdes) | ecosystem: Environmental > Terrestrial > Soil > Tropical forest ... | reverse complement strand
GACGATCAGATCCAAGTTTGTGGCCGGCCGGGCCGCTGCGCGCAGGGCGCTGAAGATCAGGTTGGCGCGCCGCCCAAAAGCTGCGGAGTCTTCTATTGTCTGGCCACGATAGATGGTATTCCAGGTCTCGTTGCCTAACTCCAAATGCAGGGTAGGAAAGCTTTGGGTCCAGGGTGCGGGATGCCCTTGCGCGCGGCGTAGCGCACCGCCCGCAGTCGTTTCCGGCCCGGCCAGGTACTCGGCCAGCTTGCGCGCCTCGGCAGGGCTCAGGGCTGCCGGCAGCGTGATCCAGGGCTCCGCATCCACCTCCTGGCAAAGCTCCAGAAACTCCGGAATGCTGATGGAAATGTCTTCCGTGGGCGCGTAATAACTCATATAGCCAGAGCGAACGCGTCCGCCCACCGGAGCCAGCAGGTTGTCGATGGTGGAACCAATTCCCTCGCCTACACCCATCATGCGCAGAACGCCGGGATGCAAAGCGCGCAGGCTCTCCAGCACCTCATCGCGAAAAACGGTATGGTTGGCCGGATCGCCATCGATCCTCTCCAGCGCCACGTCGTCCAGCAGCACCTCGCCGCCTGTGACGGCCAGCATCACCTCAACCGCGGCTGGTGGCAGCTCACCTTCGTGGACTTCAAACTCTTCGCTGTAGTTTGCCCACGTGCCGGTAAGGGGAATCTCGCGATTCAGATAACGCACCAACCCGGGCGCCAGCCGCGCCACGTGAACGTGCAGCATGCGGCCACCGCTTACGTTCTTGGCCTTGAAGCTGAGCCGGTAGCGCCCTTGCAGGCGGACAAAGTTGATGCCTTCATAGCTATCGAAATAGGAGGTGATCTGGGCCCACGCTCCCCGCTGCAGAGCCGTCATGCGCAGCACCTGTCGGCCGTCGGTATCGCGAGGCATGTCGGCACGCTCGGCAGAGAAGCTGGCTTCGCCACCGCTCTTCGGCCACCAGCCCGCGGTGGGTTCGCCGTAAAAACCTTTGTAGACCGAGATCCAGTCGCCAGCATGCACCTGAATGCCGGCCGAAAAAGTGAAGTTGAAGCTGTTGCCGATGGTGCCAGCGGATTCCACCACGCCGCGGCTACCCACAGCCTGTCCGTCGATCACCTCAACCGCGGCCCCTTTCCAAAACTGCTCCGGAAACTGGATGCCTTGACGAGTATCCACACAAGTGCGCGGGCCGCCTTGCTGGCAATGAAAAATGCTGCGATAGGCCAGGCCCTCAAACCCTGGATTACGAAAGATGAGGTTGCGGTTCATCTGACCCGAGTCATAAAAATTCTGCTCGCCCAGATTGATGCCCAGCCGAGTGACAGAGGGCATCAGAATCTCGCTGGTAACGCGCAGATGCGTAACCGCCGGGCTATTTTGCGCGCGCGAGTAAAAGCCGAGCGCCAGCGCGCACAGCAGCGCCAACGCAGCAATCACCCAGCGTCCATGCGCGGTGCGGATTTTCATCGCGGCCTCCCGGCAGAAAATCAAATTGCGTCCGATGCCTGAAGCATAACGCGCCGGCCCGGGGAGCCCGCTGGCGCGTACCGGAATGGTCATACCCCAAAGGCATCAGGACGCGCGGCCCATTGGTTGCATCCCTCTCCGCCGGACAAGCATTGCCGCACTATACTTGAAGGACCCCACCGATGGAGCTAACGCCATGATGGTGCGCACCCATTACGCTTGCACCGTGTCGATCGTGATTGTTTCCTACAACACGCGCGAACTGCTGCAGCGTTGTCTGGACGCACTGGTGCATGAGTGCCATCGGTTAAGCGAGGGATATTCGGCCGAGATTCTGGTGGTGGACAACGCCAGCCGCGACGGTTCGGCGGATATGGTGGAACGGCTTTATTGCGCCGGCACGATTCCCGTCAAACTCTTTGCCAGCAAAGTGAATCTGGGCTTTGGGGCGGCCAACAACCTGGCCATCGAGCCCGCTGAAGGCCGCTATATTGTGCTGTTGAATTCCGACGCTTTTTTCCATGAAGGGGCACTGGAAGCCGCTCTGCAACAGATGGAAGCCAACCCCAAGGCGGGGGCCGGTGGCGCACAGTTGGTGTTTGAGGATGGCAGTTGGCAACCATCGGCGCGCACCTTTCACTCCATCTGGCGCGACGCGCTGGTGCTGACCGGCATGGCATCGCGGTTTCCAAAGTCCCGAATCTTCGGCTCACCGGACCGCACCTGGGCCGATGTGAATGAACCGGCGCGGGTCGACTGGGTTACCGGAGCCTTCATGATCCTGCGCCGTGAAGCACTGGCCGTGGTGGGCCTGTTCGATCCCGCCTTCTTCCTGTACTGCGAGGAAGTGGATCTGTGCAAGAGGATCCAGCAAGCTGGCTTCGAGGTCTGGTATTGGCCCCAGATTGTCGTGACCCATCTGGGTGGGGAGTCCAGCAAGACCGTTACCGGGCGGACGTACTCCAAGACGGCGGCCCAAGTGGTGGAATGGCGCATGCGCTCCACGCTGCTCTATTACCGCAAGCATCATGGGGGTCAGGCCCTGCTGGCCCGATTACTGGAAGAAACGTTCTACACCGTGCGGGGCTGGCGCAACCGGCGGAGCCAGCTCGACTGGCGTCAGGACCGTGCCGTGGAAGCCGAACTGATGATCAAGCTGATGCGCCAGGCCTGGGCCATCACCGATGGCGGGCGGGTGAGTCCGCGCAAGCCCTGGTAGCGGCAGCCCGGGCAGCGGCCGGGCAAAATTTCTGCATTCCGCAGAATTAGGGAATCCTTTTTTCTCCCGCCCGCATCTAGATAAGTACGCGCTTCCCCGCACTGCACGATTCCTGGGCGCGGTCCTCTGGAGTGATTTTTTCCTTCACAGGATCGCAGCCGGAATCGCTTCCAGTGGCATCACGTGATCCGCGCCCCCCATCCGAATCGCTTCCTTCGGCATTCCAAACACCACGCAGGTTTCCTCATTCTGGGCAATCGTGCGCGCGCCGGCCTGTTTCATCTCCAACATGCCGCGCGCGCCATCGTCGCCCATTCCGGTCAGAATCACGCCCAACGCATTGCGCCCCGCATAGCGGGCTGCTGAACGGAACAGCACATCCACCGAGGGACGATGCCGGCAGACCAGAGGGCCGTCCTTGATCTCCACGTAGTAGCGGGCCCCGGAACGTTTGAGCAGCATGTGATGGTTTCCCGGAGCAATCAGCGCCTGGCCACGCAATACCGAATCATTGGTTGTGGCCTCCTTCACGGTAATGGCGCACGCCTGGTTGAGCCGCTCGGCAAAAGCACGGGTAAACAATTCCGGCATGTGCTGGACAATCACAATGCCCGGCGTATCGGCCGGCAGAGCTTCCAGCAAGGTCTTCAGGGCTTCGGTTCCGCCGGTGGAAGCGCCGATCACGACAATCTTCTCCGTGGTTTCAACCATGGCATTGGTGGGAGCCGACAAGACGGCATCTGCCGTCAGCTTGGGTTCAATCTGCATGGCCGGCCGCAGCTTCTTGGGGCGAGCCCGGGCGGCAGCCTTCACCACATCGCAGATGGCAATCGCGGACTCTTCAAGAAACTGTTTGGTGCCCAGCTTCGGCTTGGTGACAATCTCCACGGCCCCGTACTCCAAAGCCTTGAAGGCGCTTTCTCTGCCTTCGCCCGCCAGGCTGGAACAGATAACCACCGGAATCGGATGCTGGTCCATGATCTTTTTCAGAAACGTGAGCCCATCCATGCGTGGCATCTCAATATCGAGCGTGATCACATCGGGCAGTTCTTCGGCAATGCGATCTGCCGCGGCATACGGATCGCCCGCCACCGCCATCACCTCAATCGCGGAATCCGAAGAGAGCACATCGCGCAGCGTCTGGCGCACCACAGCCGAGTCATCTACCACCAGTACGCGGATCTTGCCGTTCTTCATTGCCCTCTCCTTGCGCGGCGCTGCCGCGTATTCCGTAGCCTGCTGCGCACAGCATTTGTAGCTCAATTCAAACGGCGGAGCAACACTTCGCCGGTAACGGTATGAAAGGTGATGTGAATGCCGTGATCGCCACCCAAGCGAGTGGCCACCACACGAAATCCCTCTTCAGCCAGCACCTGTCCGGCCACATCCTGATTCATTTGGCCCACGGTGGGCTGGTGGCGATGCGCACTGACCAGCAGAACGTCGGCTCCGCCAAACAGTTTGACCTGCACCCCAGCGCGTGGCACACGTAATTCATCGAATTTGCGCGCCATCTCTTGAATGGCAAAGTCCACATAACGGCGGCAATTGACTGTGGTCGTAAGCGCACCAGCGCGGGCCGGAACACGCGGCAGCATGGGATGGCAGAGTGCGCCGATCCCGCGATCCGGCACCCAGAAGGCGATCCCTACGCAGGACCCAAGCAAGGTTCTCAACACAGTGGGGCCGGTAGCCAGATGAGACTCACCTGGCTGAAGGTAGACCTGCGGCAGATCGCCGTCATAGCCCACCATTGACCCTCCGATACAGCGCGGGCGCCACGGGCACAACCGGCAGGGTAAGGTCATGCAGGCTCTCGGAGTGGCCAACGAACAGATAGCCTCCGGGCACCAGATGACGGCAAAGCTTCTGCAAAATCTCTTGCTGCGTTTGGCGATTGAAGTAGATCAGCACATTGCGGCAGAAGATGGCATCCGCGCGCTCGCACACCGCATACGCGGTATCCATAAAGTTGAGTCTTTGGAATTCGATCAGCTTGCGCAACTCCGGAGCGATCTTCACCCGGTTCTGCGTGCGATCCCGGCTACGCAGAATATATTTATGCCGAAGCACCTTGGGCACCGGCGCAATCTGCTCCTCGGTATAGATGGCCCGCGCGGCTTTATCCAGAACCTGGGTGGAAATGTCGGTGGCCAGAATGCGGAAGCGGAAATCTGGCCGCAGCGCGGCGTACTCGCTCAGCACCATGGCCAGCGTGTAGGGCTCTTCGCCCGACGAACAGCCTGCACTCCATACCAGCGCCTGCCGGCCGGCGGTACGTGCCTCCATCTCAGCCAACGCGCACTCACGCAGGAAATCAAAGTGGCGCGGCTCACGGAAGAAGTCCGTCTTGTTGGTGGTCACCACGTCAATGAAGGGCACCAGTTCGTCTTTGCGTCCCTCACGGCTCATCAGAAAAGCGCAGTACGCGCCGTAGGACTCCATGCCCAACTGACGCAATCTGCGCTTGATGCGCACCTCCAGCATGGTGCGCTTGTCCTCACTCAACTGGATGCCCGCCTCGGCAGAAATCAGCGCGCGCAGACGCTGAAAATCCTGCCGGGAAAGACTGTCTTCAACAACTGCATGCATGGCCCTGATCCTGGCGGTTGGCTGCCGCCCTGCCAGACCGGAAGCGCAGGCCGCGGAGCGCGCCAGCGCAGGATGCACTCCTGCCGTTCGGTGCTGTGTCCTGCATTGGCGGCTCCAACCCGCGCAATACGATTCGGCTGCCTGTTATGCTCTATGCCGCAACTTCCGCCAGAGCTTTGGACTGTAGTTCTGCTCCGCGCGCGACCGCCAGTTCGTCAGCCGAAAACACTCGGTCGATATCCAGAATCATGATGAACTGCGCATCCCGCTTGCCCATCCCCTTGATGAAGTCGGTTTGAATCTGGGTACCCATCCGGGGGGCCGGCTGAATCTGATCCGGCTCCATATCGATCACTTCTTCAACGGAATCGGCCAGCGCGCCGATCACCACCGGTTCGTTTTCCAGCAGAACCTCGACCACCACAATGCAGGTGTTCCGCGTGCTTTCGGTCTTGGTCATGCCAAAGCACAGACGCAGATCCACCACCGGCACCACGCTACCACGCAAATTGATAACACCCGCCATGAACTCCGGCGTACGCGGAATCGCCGTAATCGCGGTCAGATCCAAGACCTCGCGGACTTTGGCCACATCGGTTGCGAACACCTCGTTGCCAAGCTTGAAGGTCAGGTACTGGCGCGTCTCGGTTATTTCACTCACACTCATAGGATTTCTCCTCTCCTGTCGCGCAGGTCCGGGAGCAGAATGCATCCGCTGCTCCCGGGCCCATTCAGTACCGTTCAAACTCCGTATCAGAGTCCTCATGCCGCTCATTCATACGCAGGCGCACACCACCGGAAGTCACGGCATGCGCAGCAGCCCGGGGCTTGCCCGCATCCGCATGGAAGACCGGCGTGGTCACCACCGTCACCGGCGGCTTCAGCATTTCCGCGCGCCGGGCATGCACTCTATCCTGCTCGGCAGTATGGAAGAAGCTGAGCGCGCTTACCAGTTGCTCGCTCTGGCCCGTCAGCTCTTCGGTTGTGGAAGCCATCTCTTCAGCCGCCGAAGCATTCTGCTGAATGACGGTCTCCAGTTGCTGCAGAGCCTTGTTGATCTGCTCGGCCCCGGTATCCTGCTCCTTGCTGGCCGCGGAGATCTCCTGCACCAGTTCGGCAGTGCGCTGAATATCGGGCACCAGTTTCTCCAGCATCCCGCCGGAGGTCTCGCTCACCGTCAGTGTGCTGGCTGAAAGCTGATTGATCTCTCCTGCCGCCTTCTGCGAGCGCTCAGCCAGTTTGCGCACCTCGGCAGCCACCACGGCAAATCCCTTGCCGTGTTCGCCCGCGCGAGCCGCTTCAATCGCGGCATTGAGCGCCAACAGGTTGGTTTGCCGCGCTATCTCTTCGATGATGGAGATCTTGCTGGCAATCTCCTTCATGGCCAGCACGGCCTCCAGCACGCTCTTGCCGCTCTCCTGCGCGTCGGTGGCGCTCTTGGTGGCAATCTTGTCGGTCTGCTGAGCGTTGTCGGCGTTCTGTTTGATGTTGGAAACCATCTGTTCCATCGACGAGCTGGCTTCTTCAGCCGCCGCCGCCTGGGAACTGGCGCCCTTCGATACCTGGATCGATGCGGTCGAAATGGATTGCGAAGCCGCAGCGACTTCGCTTGCAATCGAGCGGATATCGGAGACCGTCTGCGTCAGTCCAGCCACCATCGCCTGCAGAGCCAGCATCAGCTTGTCGCCGGTTGAACGCTCGCGCAGCGAGACGGTCAGATCACCACCTGCCACCTGTTCGGCGGCGGCGGTAATCTCATTCATCGCCCCAATCAGCAGGTTCAAATTGTTCTTGATGGTGTTGAAATCGCCGTGGTACTGGTCGGTGATCACCGGAGGCATCTCGCCTTTGGCAATCTGATCCACATAACGTGCAGCCACATTCAACGGCCCAATCACGGCATCGAGAGTATCGTTGACCCCCTGCACAATGCGTCGGAACTCGCCCTCATGCCGGCTGGCATCGGCGCGTGTTGCCAGCTTGCCCTGCGTGGCCGCATCAGAAAGCTGCGTTGCGTCTGCCACCAGCGCCTTGACCGCGGCGCGCGTGCGCAGATAGCTCTGCGTCAGAACATCGCGATCCGAATTCAGCTTGGCCTCGGAAGAAAGGTCGCCATGCGCCATGCGCTCCAGCAGATCCGAAATCCCCCGGATGTACAAGATCAAAGCCCGGAAGGATTCCGCCAGCGAGCCAACCTCGCTTTCACTGGCGTAGCTGATGGTCTGGTTCACATCGCCCAGCGAAATCAATTTGGCGGATTCAGCAATCTGAGCCAATGGCCGGGCGATGCTGCGCGAAATGATCACACCGAGGCCCACACCCACAACCACTCCGAGCACCACCAGAATCAGCATCAGGTCGCGGCTGCTGTGGTAGGTCTCCTCGGTTGTTTCCGCGGCCTTGCGCGCGATGTTCTCCTTCATGACGGTCAGATCGGTCAGCAGATTATCGGCCACATTGACCTTCTGCCGGCTGACGGTAGAAGACAGTTCAACAGAAGCGCGCTTCTTGTCGAAGCCGTCCTGGTCAGCTAGCGCGATCACCTGGTGGAGAATATCGAGACGCTCCTTCCAAGCCTGATCGAACTTTGCCAGCGCCGCCTTGCCCTCATCGGTATGAATCAGGGCCCGCGCTTTCTCCATGTTGGCATCAAGCTTGGCGATATTGGCGTCAATCTCGGTCTTGGCCGCATTACGCTGCTCGGTACCGGCGGCCAGAAGAATGTTCTTCTCCCCGCGCGAGATATAGAGCAGATCGATGTTGGCCTCTTTCAGGTGGGAGATGCCCATGGTCTCCTTCTGATAGGAGTCGGAGGCCATATCCGCGATCTTGCCCATGTTGCGGATTCCCATATAGCCAACAAAAGCCGCAATGGCAGAGACAAGCACGAAAGCCAGAATCAGCTTGGTGCCAATCTTCATGTCTTCGAACCATTTCATAACCGCACCTCGCACAACGGATCGCTGTGATCCTGGCTAAGGTGCAAAGCCCGGGAGCCTGCTCGCTGCCCCCTGTGCTGTTTGGAGGCCAGCCCTGATGCTGCCTCCGCTTCGCTGTACCTACATGGCCCCATATTTCCACTTCCGGAGTCTTGTACCCAGCGCACATCCCGTACTGCTGTTGTCGCCATCTCGGTCGTCCTCTCCAGCCCGGCCGCGCACAGCAACTCCTCCACACAACAATTGAACCGGCGGGGGGAGGGGTTGCCGGTGTGACCTGCATTGTGTTGTCCATCTCCGGGCAGTCATCCAGCTAAACTGCACCCGGTTATTTCTCTTGCATCCAGCGGCCTAAAACGCCGCCAGCATCCTTTCTTCAGCCGCGCATATGCGACTGGCCAGCCCGCAACACTTCCTGCACCATGCGCTGCGGGTCGAGAATTAACGCTACGGTTCCGTCGCCCAAAATGGTGGCGCCAGAAACCGTTTGCACATGCCGGTAAAACCGGCCCAAACTCTTGATCACCGTCTGACAATCGCCCAGCACCTCATCGACGGCAAAGCCATAGCGGCCCTCATCGGTTTCCACCACCATGATCTGTTCAATGGCCGGGCGCGGCGACGTGATGCGGAAGTACTCGCGCAACCGGATGTAGGGCACAATCTCTCCACGTACATTCACCATGCGGCGGCCGTTGGCCTCGTCGGCCTCAGCCCCTGTCAGCTCAATGCACTCCAGCGTCGAGGCCAGAGGCAGCACAAACAGACCATCGGCAACCCGCACCAGCAAGCCATCGATAATGGCCAGCGTCAGCGGCAAACGCAGCGAAACCGTCGTGCCCTCGCCGGGGCGGCTCTTCACCTCAATGGTGCCGCGCAGGCTCTCTACTCGCTGGCGCACCACATCCATGCCGACACCGCGACCCGAAACATCGGTAACCGTTTTGGCCGTCGAGAAGCCCGGCTCGAAGATCAAGGCAAAGGTTTCGGCCTCGCTCAATTGCGCATCGGCGGCAATCAGTCCACGTTCCACGGCTTTGGCTTTCACCGCGGCCGCATCAATGCCACGGCCATCGTCTGAAACTGAAATCTGTACGCTTGCTCCGGAATGCCGTGCGGCCAGGTGAATGCGCGCCGTAGCGCATTTGCCGCGAGCACGGCGCTGCTCAGCGGTCTCGATCCCATGGTCCATGCTGTTGCGGATCAAATGCATCAGCGGATCGCCGAGCTGGTCGATAACGGTTTTATCCAGCTCCGTCTCCGCGCCTTCAATGGTCAGATCCACATCCTTGCCCAACCCACGGGCCAGATCGTGCACCAAGCGGCGGAACTTCTCGAAGGTGCCACGAATAGGCAGCATGCGAATCGTCATCGAGGTCTCACGCAGCGCGGTGCTGAGCCGCTCCACTTCTTCGGAAACCGCGCTGACCTCCGGATCGTCCAAACGGGCCGCCACCTGGCTCAACCGGGCCTGCACGGTGACCAGTTCTCCGATCAGATCCACAAACTGATCCAGCCGGGCCGCGGGGACGCGCAAACTGGAAGCGTTATCCGGCTTGTCATATGCGCGACGGCCGCCACCGCTGCTCCTCGGCTCTTCCAGCGCGCGCGCCACGGCATCCCCGTCGTGCGCCGGCTCAGCGGGCCGCGCTGCCGCGGCAGGTTCCGGCTCAAGCAGCTCAATCTCCAGTTCGCACTGGTCTTCGACAAAAATAAATACGTCGCGGATAGCGTCATGCGAGACCGCGCTTGCCAGCGTCATCTCCCAGCGCACGTAGCAGCGCTCCGGATCAATCTCCTTGAGCGGAGCCACCTGATCCATGGAAGCCTCTACGTGCAACTCGCCCAAATCCGCAAGTTCGCGGATCAGCAGCAGTGGATTGGCTCCATTGAGCAGGAACTCAGGACCTGGCTGAAAACGGATCTTCCACAGGTGCACGGCACCATCTGCGGGGGGCGGATCAGGCACTGCAGCCGGAGCCGACGGCTGGGCAGGTTGGCTGGAAACCACTTTGTTGCCGGTCAATTCCACCAGGCGCGCCAGGATCATGCTGCGGGCACCAGCATCGCTGGCCGCTTCGTCTTCATCCAGCAGAGCGCGCATCTGGTCAAGCGCCCCCAGAGTGAGATCCACCAGCGGCGGATCCACGGCCAGCCGTCCGTTGCGGACCGCGTCGAAGGCCGTTTCCAGATTGTGTGTGAAGGCGGCCAACTGCTCAAAACCAAACATGGAGCCGGAGCCCTTGATGGTATGCAGTCCACGGAAGACCCTGCCGACCAATTCGACATCGGCTGGCGCGTCGTTCAGTTCAAGGAGCGCGGCTTCCAGATCGACAAGGATCTCATGAGCCTCTTCGCGAAAGCTCTGTTTGAACTGCTCGGCATTTCCCAAGTTGATTGACTGCATGGCCCGTGATCCTTTGGTCTAGATTCAGGAAAGGGGAAAACCTGAAAACCCAACCGCGGCCAGCTTATCAACAAGTTCGGCCGGTAACTTGCTCTCGACTTCGACCGCAATGCCTGCTGATCGCGCCGCCCGTTCAGCGGCCCACAGCAATTGCATGGCAGTGGCATCCAGACAAGTCACATGCTGCAAGGAAAGATAAAGAGGAATGCGTCGATCGATTGCCTCAACCAGCGCTGCTTTCAGTTCAGCCGCTGCGGTAATGTCAATGGCGCCTTCCAGGCAAATCCTGTTCAACTGTTCGTTCTGCTCAGCTTCAATCGGCATAATTGGCTCCGTGTCGATTCCCTCACCGGGCTGGGGAAGCTTGACGCGCGCGCAGCACTGCTGGCCGCTCCAGGCGCACAGATGGCTTATCGGCGGCAGGAATATATTTCTCGGAAATATTTCACAAAATTAAAATCGGGAAAATTAAAACGCGCGATCTGGAGCCTCTGCCCTAAGATCAGGACTCAAATTGCCGCACTCCCAGAGAGCTGAATCTCTCTGTCTGTATGCCCCCGAAGGGTTCTTTATGTGGATTTTGCCTTCTACAAGAAAGGTTTAACCCGCCCACGTTCATTTTCTTCAAGGAGCTTCAATCGAACTAGTTTTATTAAAAAGAGGACCGAATTCCAATTTGCAACTGATTCCCATTTGTCCGGTAGACGACAGGCGCGCACCAACCTGCCCATCTTTCTGTGCATGGCTGGTGCGGCTTGATGACCGGCAAGCTTTAGCTCTGGCGGGGTATATCGCGATGGACAGCCTTTACCATGTACCCGGCCTTCTTGAGCCGCTTGGCCATTTCTTCCGCCATCATGACGCTGCGATGCTGGCCGCCGGTGCAGCCAAAGCCAATGGTCAAATAGCTTTTCCCTTCGCCCACGTAATGGGGCAGCAGGTAGAGCATCAGCTCCGTAACGCGCTTAAGAAATTCGCGGGTCTGAGCGAACTTGCGCACAAAGCCCGCCACGCCCGGGTCCAGACCGGTCTTCTTGCGGAATTCCGGCACAAAATGGGGATTGGGCAGGAAGCGCACATCGAAGACAATATCGGCATCCAGCGGCACGCCATTCTTGAAACCAAAACTCAGGCAACTGACCAGCAGGTGCTTGGTCTGGTCTTCCTGATTGAAGCGGTTCTGAATGTCGCGGCGCAACTCGTGCACGTTGAAGTTTGAGCTATCGATCAGCGTGTCGGCCACGTTGCGGATGGGGTCCAGCAACTGGCGCTCCTCCGCAATCGACCGGGAGACGGTCTCGCGCCGACCGAGTGGATGCGGCCGCCGGGTCTCGGAGTAGCGGCGGACCAGCACTGCGTCCTGCGCATCCAAAAAAACCACACGCGTGGACAGCATCTGGCGAACGCTTTTCAGAATCTGGGGCAGACGATCCAGGGTGGGGCCTTCCCGCACGTCCACCACAATCGCAGCCCGCTCCATTTCCACTGATTTCATCACCAGACTGGCAAAGTCCGGTAACAGCTCCAGGGGCAGATTATCGACACAGTGAAAACCAAGATCCTCGAATGCCTTTAGGGCCGAAGCTTTCCCGGAACCGGAGATTCCGGTGACGATAACTAGCTCTTTGCCCTTGGGCGCAACCAATTTGCCTGTCTTTACCTTTGCGCGCACCGCGCGGGGACGCGCCGCTTTCTTTGCTGGCGTCATGCGCCCATCCTACAACGGATCGACAAGAAAATCCCAATGTAAGTCTGAATTTAGTTTGAAAGTGAGTATTTAAGTTAAATTTGGGTAACTCTGTCCGGGCACCATGAACTGAATTGACACACACTCCAAAGAATGACAACTCTTTCCGAACTCCGCCGGAGAGATACTTTTCTCTCAGATCGTCTTAGTCGCCGCAGGTCGCGGTCACCAGATCCAGAGTAAGTGCGGAGGGCAGCGGCAGGCTGAGCAGTGGTCCCTGCCCCAGATCGCAGCCCAGGCGGATCAGCATCTGCAGTTGTTCCGCATTGGTAATGCCATTGGCAGAAACGCGAATGCCCAGTGCATGCGCCAGACGAATCAGCGCTTCGATCATGGCCTGCTGACGGCTGGCGGTTGGCGCAGATTCCACCAAACGCGCGTCCAGCTTGATCATGTCGACCGGCAGCCGCACCAGGTGATTCAGTGCCGCCAGTGACGAGCCGAAATTATCGATTGCAATGCGCACATGGGTATCGGCCAGCCGTTGCAGCACCGCCACCGCGGCATCGGCGCGCTCGTTCAAAGCGCCTTCCGGCACCTCCACCATCAGGCGCATGGGCTCAATGCCCGAGGCCGCAATGGCCTCACGCAGGTGCGTGGCCAGCTCGGGATGAAAGAATTGGCGCGCGGTCAGGTTGACGCTCACTGTGCAGCCCCGGCCAGACAGATGCGCAGCGCCAGCCCGCAGTTGTTCGCAAGCGGCAAGCATGTCCTCACGGCCCAAGGCAATCGAGAGCCCGGTTACCTCCGCAATCTCCATCAGGTCGTTGCCGGAGTCGATCACACCGCCCGGTTGCTGCCAGCTCAGCACAGACTCCAGGGACTCCACCCGGCCTGAGTGCAGACTGTACACCGGCTCATAGCGGAACTCGAACTCGTGGCTTTCCAGTGCCGCCCGCAGTTGGCGCTCACGCTCCTGCTGGCGGTTCATGTAGCTTTCCAGGTGCTTGTCAAAGATCTCGTACTGGCCGGCCCCGGCTTGCTTGGCGCGGTACATGGCATAGTC
>Ga0207857_1000342_pt1 | contig 13388 bp, 9 predicted proteins | sample LuqExpMetageno22_FD_187780 | JGI IMG/M metagenome (GOLD analysis project Ga0207857, IMG submission 187780) | Tropical forest soil microbial communities from Luquillo Experimental Forest, Puerto Rico - Sample 22 (SPAdes) | ecosystem: Environmental > Terrestrial > Soil > Tropical forest ... | reverse complement strand
CCGGCATACGCCAGGGTTTGCGATGCGCTCAGCGCCTGAGCATAGTAGACATAATTGGAGTTCTGCACGAAGGCCATGGCCACCGAGCCACCCGGATTCACACTGACGCGATAGACACCGGGCAAGCTGAGCGGATAGCTGCTGCCACTGGTCTGATCAATCACCGTAAGTACGTGCGCTGCCTGACTGGCAGCAAAGACGAACTTCTGATCGCGTGTAATAAAAATGCTGGAAGAAGCGCCGTTCAGGCCCGAAATCGAGCCGTTGGTTTTTTCCTTGGCGTAGTCGGCCAGTGTCAGAGTGCTGTCGCCGGAGGAGTAAACCGCCGCCAACTGTTCTTCCGGCATGCTCTGAATGCTAACCGGGAGCGCAGCGCCAAATCCGGAGATCGAATACGAAGCCGGGGTGCCCGTGTAGCCACTGCGAATGTCGTAGTAGGCGTCAACGATCTCCAGCGCGCCCTTGGTCAGGATGCTGGGGTTCTGGATGGCAATCAGGACTCGGTTCGTCAGACCACTGGGCGGAAGGCTGCGGCCCGCAAAATAGGTGGTCTTTCCGCAACCAGCCAAAACTGCGGATGCCGCCACGGCGACGATGGCGCAGATCCAAAAACTTCTCTTGTTCAAAATCCCTTACCTCGATCGACAACGCGGTCAGATCCGCGCATCATTGCACTCCCGGAGACCGGAGTCTCCGCATATCCAGAAGACCGGACTGCCGGAACGTTGTAGAGGGCGCACAAGGCTCCCCACCCGCTTCGGCGGCCTTACAGCTTATGACTCCCGAAGTATAACAAAGTGAGCCATGTGTCCGGCGAGTTCACAGCCAAAGCCAGGGATTCTGTTGCCCGGGTACAACCGGGCTGGGTGGGGGAACTCTTCCGGTCCTCCCCTGCGGTATTGAGAACTCCCGTCCGGAAGCCCGAAACAGACAGGAGGCGGGGTGAAAAATGCGTTAGCATTCTAAGAGCATGAGTCATTTAGCCGAAATCCTCGCCAGCCGCCCCATGCTCGCCGATGGCGCCATGGGCACCGTACTCTACTCGCGCGGCGTGTTCATCAACCGCTGCTACGACGAGCTGAACCTCTCCGATCCGGGCCTGATTCTGTCGGTCCATGAGGAGTATCTGCAGGCCGGTGCTGAGATTCTGGAAACCAACACCTTCGGCGCCAACCGTTTCCGGCTGGCGCGTCATGGACTGGCCGGCAAGGTACAAGAAATCAACGAAGCCGGAGTCCGGTTGGCGCGTCAGGCCGTTGAACATCTGAAGGAGAAGCAGGCCGGTGATGCCTGGGTGGCCGGATCGATCGGCCCGCTCGGTGTACGCCTGGAGCCGCTGGGCAAAACTGGTCTGGACGAAGCACGCGCCGCCTACGCCGAACAGATCCAGGTGCTGGTGGCCGGCGGCCCCGGCAAAGGTGTGGACCTGCTGATTCTGGAAACCATGCCGGCATTGAATGAAGCTCGCGTGGCACTGGAAGCTGCCCGTTCCGTGGCCCCCGAATTGCCCGTCGTGGTGATGGTCACCGTAGACGACGATTCGAATTGCTTGGACGGTGCTTCACCGGCGCAGGCCGCTGCCCTGCTCACGGAATGGGGTGCAAGCGTGATCGGCGTCAACTGCTCCACCGGGCCAACCACCGTGTTGACGGCCATTGAGACCATGCGTCAGGCCACCACCTTGCCCTTGGCCGCCATGCCGAATGCGGGCATGCCGCGTGCCGTGGAAGGTCGCAACATCTATCTCTGCTCGCCAGAATATATGGCCAGCTTTGCGCGCAAGGCGATCAACGCCGGAGCGCAACTGGTGGGCGGATGCTGCGGCACCACGCCGAATCACATCCGAGCCATGCGTTCCGCCATGCGCGCTCTCGATGCGCAGGCACGCGTGGAGATTGTGGGCGCATCACCGGCCATCTCCAGCGAGACACCTCCGGCTCCCCTGGCCGACCGCTCCAAGATTGGCGCACTGGTAGCCAGCGGCACCTTCATCACCATGGTGGAGATTGTTCCGCCCAAAGGCATTGACTGCTCAAAGGAGATCGAAGGCGCGGGCTTCCTGGCACGACTGGGAGTGCACGCCATCAACGTGCCCGACTCGCCGCGCGCCAGCGCCCGCATGAGCGCGCAAAGCCTGTGCATCCAGATTCAGCAGCACACCGGCATCGAGACGATCCTGCACTACACCTGCCGTGACCGGAATCTGCTCTCGATTCAGTCGGACCTGCTGGGCGCTTCCTCCATCGGGCTGAAGAATATTCTCTGCCTCACCGGCGATCCGCCCAAGCTGGGCAACTATCCGGATGCCACGGCCGTCTTCGATGTGGATTCCATCGGACTGGTCAATATTGTGCGGCGTCTCAATCATGGGCTCGACATTGGCTCGAATTCAATTGGCGCCAGCACCAACCTCACTATCGGTGTGGCGGCCAACCCGGGCGTGCCGGACATTGAAAACGAACTGCGCCGCTTTGCCTTCAAAGTGGAGGCAGGCGCAGAGTACGCCATTACCCAGCCAGTCTTCGATCTGCGTCTACTGGAAAGCTTCCTGGAACGGATCAAGGAACACCGGATTCCAATCATTGCCGGAATCTGGCCCTTGACCAGCCTGCGCAATGCGGAGTTCATGAAGAACGATCTGCGCGTCTCCATGCCGGAAGAAATCATGCTGCGCATGGCACAGGCCGACACACCGGAGGCAGCGCGCCAGGAAGGCATCAAAATCGCACAAGAGATGTTGGAAGCCGTTCGCCCGTATGTGCAGGGCGTGCAGGTTTCAGCACCCTTCGGACGCTACTCGGCCGCGGCAGAAGTAATCGCCAGCGTATTGCCGGATGGCGGTCTGCGCTGCGCGGAGTAAATCTGCCCAGACGCATATTTGCATTGACAAGGCGTGGACACCGGTAGACCATAGAGTTATTCCGTACGCTCGTAGGCGAGCATGTATCCAGCAAACCCCGGAGCGAAAGCTTCGGGGTTCGTTTTTTGAGGCCTGCGCTATGAAATCTCTCGTCTTGATGATTGACGGCGGATTCTTACGTGTTGCAGCACGTATGGCAAAGAAAAATTACACACCTGATTTCATCGAATCCTTCTCAAAGGCTTGTGTCAGGGCAGACGAAGAACTTCATCGTGTTCTTTACTACGACTGTGCCCCTTATCAAGGAACGCAGAAACTCCCTGTCTCTGGAACAATCCACACTTTTTCGGATTCCGGGCAATGGTTGCAGGATTTGGCCAGAAGGGACCTCATAGCTGTCAGGCTAGGCGTCCTTAAGTTCCGAGGTTTCACGCTCAAGAAAATTCCCTTGGCTGGAACGGCGCCACTTTCAGACACCGACTTCAAGCCAGATTTCGAACAAAAAGGTGTCGATATGCGGATTGGACTCGACATCGCAGCCTACTCCGCACTGCGAACCATTGAGCGTATTGGGTTGGTAACCGCAGATACGGATTGCGTTCCAGCAATGAAGCTTGCCCGCAAGAGTGGCGCCCAAGTCATCCTCATAAAACTACCTGGGAGCATCGTGCCTACAGAATTGGCGCAACACACCGATTTTCTCCGCGCCATCGACTGGCCTTAAAGGTTGCCGTTGCCAGTATTTTTTGTTCTGATGAAAGAGGAGAAAATGGGTGCCACTCTATGCCAACCTTTGAAGAATCGCTGAAAAAGCTGGAAACCATCGTCGAGCAGTTGGAGAAGGGCGATCTGGCGCTCGAGCAATCGCTCAAGCTCTTTGAAGAGGGCGTGAGCCTCTCCGCCGCGTGCAAACAGGAACTGGACACGGCTGAAGGCAAGGTGCAGATGCTGGTCAAGCAGCGCGACGGATCGCTCAAGCCGGAACCCTTCCTCACCGACAATTCCTTCTAGCCGTTCAGCGTGCTCCTGCCTTCCCCGCGGCAAGAGCCTGCAGAAGCCGGGCTGTGGTCACCACCTGCCCCGTATGGCGCTGCGTATGATCCGCCACATGAATCAACGCGCCTCCCAGGCTAATCGGTAATTGCTTGCGGCCCACGGTGCGCGGAGTCTCTAGATTCGCCCGTGACAACGCCTGCACACGCGGCTCAGCCAGCGCGAAAGCTTCCCGCAGCTCATCCAACAAGTGCTCCCGGCTGCTGGCCGGCCCGCCCTTCTCCGCTTTCAAAAGCGCCAACTGCTCCGCACTCAACTGGCCGCCTTCGGCATAGGTCAGAATGCGGTCGATTGAACGTGCGATATGGCGCAGATGAAAAGCTATGGACGGCAGGCCCAACGGCTCGGCGTTGAGCTGATCGTCGGACAGGTCCTGCGTCCATTTCTGGATATCGTCGCTGGCCAGATCGAGTGCATGCAGAACGGCACGGCCCGCGGCAGCGGTCTCTGTCCGCGAGCCGCTCAGCCAAGGCTCAACGTAGGTTGCAGGGGTGGAAGCAGGGTGTGGAACCGGGGAAGACGCCATCGTTCACCTCAGATTTTGTTCTGAGCTGAAGATGAGAACTGCAACCTGAAGGATTCAAGCCTTCCGACAAGAGATGCCTGCAATCGTCTCAGACGGCCCACAGAAGCCCGCGGCAAACCGGCGGAGCTACCAGGCGTGAACGGCCACAAGCTGGGGTGAGCCGGTTTTACCGTCGACAACCGGAACACGCAACACAGCCTCGATGTTCTGCTTGGAGAAGTCACTTCCGAGCTTGTCGCGCAGCTCCTGCATGTAATGCTCATCCACAACATAACGGGCGGCCGCCTCCGTGCCGTTTCTTCCCAGTCCGGCCAGAATCACTACCCAGTTGTCGGTGGTTTTATCCCAAAAGCGTGCAATCAGGGAATAATCCGCCGTGTTCTCATACGGAAGCGACATGTCGCGAGCCCAGATAATCTCGGGATGCTGACGATCGAGGATGCCCTGCGGATGGGCGCCAACCGGCGCAAAGTACAGGCGCAAGGGCGCGGCCAGCCGCTGCGTCCACTGATTATTGTAGGCATTCAACAAAATGATGGGATGTTCGTGAAAGTCAGGCAGCGAGGTCGTAGCGGCAAAACGGAATTGCGGGGTGGCACCATGACGCTCGATCAGCGTACTTAACAGCGTGGTAGACACTTCAGTCTGCAAAGAAAAATAGGGATAGTCGATCTCTTTGCCCGCGTTGTAAAAGCCAGGAACCGGATTCTGCAGAAAGGTGTTGCCGCCGGCGCAGATCAGGATATCTCCCTGATTACGCAGGATGGGCGCCCAAAATCTTTCCACGGGCCCCTTTCTGGCATTCATTTGATAGATCAATCCCCCGGTTACAGCCAACAGACAAACGGCAGCAGCAAGCGTTACGCCCAGCCACTTCTTCCGTCGCCACAAAGGCTGATGCGCAGCTGCGGGCTCCCCGGCTTCGGAAACCGCAGGAACGTGGCCAGTCGAAGGCTCGTCGGTCTCTGCATGGTTGGCCGTCGGCTTATGCGCGAGAAACTGAAACTCTGGGACGTAACTCCCAGAGGTCAGGTTAATCCGGACAACGGGACTCTTCTTTAGCTCCAGATAATGCTGCGAGAGCCGCCGGCGTACATCATTGGCACGGACGCGAACGATTGCATCGGTAGCGGTCTCGTATTCGATAGGCCTGCCGAAGACCTTGGCGCCGATAAAGCGCTCAGTCAAGTTGTCGAACTCCCTGTTCAAGGCACTCTCGACGACAAATTCGAGCAGATCCTGGCAACGCTTGCTGCTGACAAAATGCGGATTCTTGAGGATTGTTTCCAACTCAGCACGGATCGCTGCCTCCTGAATTGGAGTCAGAGTGTCTGGAACTGGATGAGTTGGAGTACCTGTCATATGCGCTTGATCAGAACCAACGGCTGATTGTAGCACCTCTCGTAACAGCCCTCGTAACCTTTTATCAAATCACTTTATATCTACAACTTAAAGCGCATTACCCAACGGAACTGTTCCGAACGTTGACAGGGCTATTGGGCAGAGAAGAGAGTCGCATTCGGCTCAGAATCGGCGCGCTGTGTGCCCGATGCCATGAGCCACCAAGGCCAGTAAGCGCTGCAAGTTTACCGGCTGGCCGATTGGACCAAGCCGGTAAAGAGGGCAAAAAGGAAGCCGTCGCAACGGAGAGAAGGCCGACAGAATTGTGGCCTTGCACGCAGCAAGGGTTTCCCGCGCCAACTGGCTGAACTGACAGGGCCAGGCGCCGGCAAAAGAACCGGCACCGCAACATTTTTAGGAGACGGAATGCAAACTACTCTTCTGACCAAACGAGCCAGAAATGCCTTTGCGGGTCAAACGCTAGGCATTCTGCTCGTCCTCCTGCTGTGTGCAGTCCAAGCGGGAGCGCAGAGAATCACCGGCAGCATCAGCGGCTCGGTGAAAGACGAACAGGGCGCAATGGTGACCACGGCAACCGTCAAGGCCACCAACACTGAAACTGGATTCAACCGCACCACTCCGGTGAACGCCGACGGCACGTTTCTGATTCAGTACCTGCCGGTAGGCAACTACACCGTAGCGGTGGAAGCGGCCGGCTTCAAGAAGTTCGTGCAGCAGAACGTCCTTGTGGCCGTCGACCAGACGGTGCCGCTGGCCGTCACCTTGACGGTTGGCGCACAGACACAGACGGTGGAAGTGACGGAAGCTCCTCCACTGGTTGAAACCTCGACGGCGGAATTGGGCCGCACGGTTTCGCCCAACGAAATCATCAGCCTGCCGCTGGTCAACCGTAACGCGTACGCCGAGCTCTCGCTCACGCCGGGCGTTATGGCCAACAGCTCCAGCCCGCAGAGCAACGCCAATGGAACACCGAATTTCCAGATTGGCGTCCCCTCCACGCAGGTGCAGGTGAACGGCGGTATCGACGGCGGCGTGCCGACGGTCAGCTACTATCTGGACGGCGGTATCAATATGACGGGCCTGCGCAACTATGGCAACCCGCTGCCCAACCCGGACGCGCTGCAGGAATTCCGCATTGAGACCAACAACTTTGCCGCGCAGTACGGCCGTATGTCGGGCGCGGTGGTCACGGCGGTCACAAAGTCAGGCACCAACCAGTTCCACGGCTCCCTGTTCGAGTTCAACCGCAATACGGCACTGAACGCCATTCCCTGGGGCCAGGCCACCGCGCAGCACTATCGCCGCAACATGTTCGGCGGTGCCGTGGGCGGACCGGTCAAGCACGATAAGGCCTTCTTCTTCTTCAGCTATGGCGGTCTGCGCCAGGTTGTGGGCCAGGGGCTCAGCGGCGGCATTGTGCCGAGCGCCAATCAGCGCCTGGGCGACTTTACCAACCTGACCACCACGCTCTACATGCCGGGCGCTTACCCGGGCAACACCAACGGCCTGGCCGTTACCCCGATTGTGGGCACCAACGCCTCGCCCAACTGCTCCACGCCCAAGCAGAATTGCATTCCCACCAGCATGCTGGACCCGACGGCGGTTGCTTTGATGAAGAAGTTCGTCCCGCTGCCGACCAACTCCGCAACCGGCGGTTATGCCGGATACTTCATCGGACCCACCGACCAGGATGAATATCTGGGCAAGTACGATGAAGTGGTTGGCGACAAGGATCACGTCTCTGCCAGCTTCTTCTACCTGAACACCACGCAGAATGCATACGGCAGCGGCAATATCCCGTACATGGTGAATCAGTCGTTCGCCAAGCAGACCAACGTCAACATCAGCGACATCCACACCTTCAAGGCAGCCGCCAACCAGGCATGGATAACCTTCACCCGTGTGGCCGGTGGCCGCGTCAACCTGCCGGAATTCGGCATGGAAGACTTCGGCACCACCACCTACCGCACGCAGGGCCCCAAGGCTCCGCCGCAGTTGTCCATCTCCAACTACTTCTCGGCCGGTGGCGCATTGGCGGGTCCGGTCTCCAACACCGATTTCTATTCGTTCCGCGATCTGGTTTCGACGATCAAGGGCAAGCACCAGCTCGACTTCGGTGGTGAAATCTCGCTGGAGAAGGATCTATTCCAGGGCAACCTGTACAACTTCGGCGTCTTCAACTGGAACACCTCGAATCTGCAGACCACCAAGGATGCCCTGTCGGACTTCGTGACCGGCCGTGTGAACACCATGGAGCAGGACACCCCGTACAAGGGCGCCCTCAGCAACTGGTACTGGGCTCTGTTCCTGCAGGACAACTACAAGATTCTGCCCAACCTGACGTTGAACATGGGCCTGCGTTGGGACGTACAGACCTCGCCAGTTGAATCGCAGGATCTGGCCGTCACCTTTGTTCCCAATGTTCAGTCCACCAAGGTTCCTTCCGCACCGAAGGGTCTTCTCTTCCCTGGCGACGCGGGCATTCCGCGTGGCCTGGCTCCGAACCGCTATCACCACATCTCGCCCCGTCTGGGCATCGCATGGGATCCGTTTGGCGATGGCAAGACGGCCATCCGCGCCGGCGCGGGCGTCTTCTACGGCTCCGTCAGCGCGAACGAGTGGAACCAGCCGGCCAACGCGCAGCCCTTTGCTGTGCGCCAGACCTTCACCTGCATCAGCTCGTTCTCGAATATCTACGGATGCGCGGCTTCGTTCCCGAACGGCAGCCCCTTCCCCTACACCTTCAATGCCTCCAGCCCCCGCTTCCTTCCCAATGCCGCAGTTGAGGCCATGTCGAAGGATTACCAGTGGCCGTACTCCTACCAGTTGAACGTTGCCGTTCAGCGTCAGTTGCCCAAGAACATCAGCATGACGGTTGCGTACGTGAGCACGCTCTCGCATGATCTGCCATACATGGTCGACATCAACGCTCCGGTCTATGCTGCCGGCGCCAGCACCAGCACCGCCAGCATTGCTGCCCGCCGTCCTTACGGCAACAATGGCGCGCTGGGTCAGGTGACCTACGGCATGTCGAACCAGACCGCCTCCTACCACTCGCTGCAGGTTGCCGCCAGCCGCCCGCTGACCAAGGGCCTGATGCTGAGCGGTTACTACGTCTGGGGCCACGCGTTCCAGAGCGTCAACGAGTCGGCGGTTGGCCAGGCCAGCGCCCAGAACTTCTACGCACTGTGGGAAGAGCGCGGCGCAATGGATGCGGACCGCCGTCATATGGCGTCGATCTCCGCTATCTGGAAGGTCAACTACTACAAGGGCACCAATCAGATCGTCAAGCAGGTGGCCAACGGCTGGACGATTTCGCCCATCATCACCATGAACAGCGGTACTCCGTTCAGTGTGAGCACCGGCTCGGACAAGAACCTCGACTCTTACGGTTCCGACCGTCCGAACTTTGTGACGGGCGTTAATCCCAAGCTGGATTCCGGCCGCTCGCGTACGGAAAGCCGCTACGCGTGGTTCAACAAGGCAGCCTTCGCAGCGAACGGCCCCGGACTGGGCATCGGCCCGGGCGGCGCTGACGGCAACGTGCCGCGCAACTTCCTGCGTGGTCCCGGATACCGTAACGTCGACCTCGGCATGTTCCGCGACTTCAAGGTGCGCACCTTCACCTTCCAGATCCGCGGCGAAGCCACCAACGTCTTCAACATGGTCAGTCTGAACAACCCGAACGGCACCCTGTCGTCCACGCAGTTCGGCTGGATCACCTCGGCAGCCACGCAGCGTTTGCTGCAGCTTGGCGCACGCCTCACCTTCTAACTTTTTCTCTCCCGGCGGTGGAATGCCTCCGCCACCGGGAGATTTTTCTTCTTGCGCCAAGAAGAGGGGACGCTCGGATGAGCGCCCCCTAATTTTTTGCTTCTCGACTTCCCTGCCTCATCTCCGGTTCGCACCATCGGCTCAGCGCTGCGAACTGAACCCTCTCTGATTCCGCAGCTCATAGGCGATGGCATCCAACGCGGTACGCGCACTTTCTCCGTCCGGCACGGGAACGCCCATCCGCGCGCAGAGCGTCTGCAGCAGGCGATCTGTGAGGACATCCTTGGTGGCCACATCGAGTTCCGGGATACGGGCAAAAAAGGTATCGAGCATCACCAGATCGCTGGCACTCAACTGCGCAATGGCTGTGGCCGGAAACAGCGCGGCTTCAGGTGCGGCGGCCGTGCTGGGACTCTCCGGAGCAAAGAACCCCGCAGTAAAGGTGCGGCCGGCATCGCTCATTGAGCCGCCCAGGGTGTACTCCTCGTCGTGGACCACGAGCGTGCCGGCCACCATGTCGCCCAGGCGCTTGCGCTGTGGGTTGCACAGCACCACGATGGTGCCCAGAAGATACATGGTAGGCAGCGCGTCCACCAGGCGCAGCAGATTGCGCGCCATGGCTTCAACAAACGTGATCTGCCGTCCCGAGTCCTTGATGACCCGCAAGTTGAAGATGCGTTTGCCGGGAGTCTGTCCGTGCCAGAAGGCTTCGAAGAACGTGTAATATCCCCAGTACGCCAAAAAATGCAGAAAGATCATGACCGCCATCGTCCAGGCAACCAGGCGGGATGAAGCTGGATGCGTTTGCGCAGGCGTGGAAATACCGGAGAACAACAGAACCAACAATCCGATAAAAAGGGCATATGCGAGTATCTGGATGAGCGTATCCATGAAAAGGGCCAGGAAACGGCTCCCCACGCCCGCAACGGGAAGACTGAGCGCAACGTGCTCCGGGGTTTCAATGCTAAGCTGATCCTGATAACTCTCCACGCCCATGATCTCTAACTCCTGGATTGAACAGCGGCGGCCGCACTGGAACCGGCTTGAGAACTTACTATACCGGGCCGAGCATCACGGTTTGAAGTCACTTGAGGCCACGGAACTCGAAAGCCTGGGCTTGCTCTATCGCCAAGCGGCCACGGATCTGTCGGCCGTACGCGGTGAGCCCTCGGCGCAGGTGCTGGAAGCGTCCCTCAACCGCCTGGTAAGCCGCGCCCATCACTTTGTCTATGCCGGCAACCGAATCACGCTCCGGACACTACTGTTCTTCTTCCTGCGCGAGTATCCCATCCTGTTCCGACGCCTGCTTCCCTTTACCCTGGCGGCATTCCTTATCTTCCTTGCAGGTGGAGTGCTGGGCACGCTGCTCACGCTGGTCCGGCCCGATTTTATGCGCGCCTTTCTGGGACCGACAATGATTGCCACTATCGAGCACCATACGATGTGGACCGAGTCGCTGGTGTCGGTCTCACCGCAGGCTTCTGCCGCCATCGCCACCAACAACATCAGCGTCTGCTTTGTGGCCTTTGCGGGCGGCATCACCTGTTGCCTGCTGACCTTGTTCCTCATGTTTCAAAACGGCCTGATGATGGGGGTTGTGGCCACGGCCTGTGCGCAGCACGGCATGTCCATGAGCCTTTGGAGCTTTGTGGTGGCCCACGGGTCGCTGGAGCTGCCCTGCATTTTTATTGCCGGTGGCGCGGGTCTGCGCCTGGGCTGGGGCGTGCTGTTTCCAGGAATTCTACGCTGGAAAGGCTCGGTGGCTCTGGCCGGTGCCGAGTCCCTGCGGCTGATCACAGGCACGGTTCCGCTGCTTTTGATCGCGGGCTTCACGGAGGCATTCCTGTCGCCCTCGCATGTGCCTTTGCCCCTCAAATTCGGCGTGGGAGCGGTTCTGTTCTCCGCGCTAGTCTTCTGGCTCAGTTCCTCCGCGGGCAAACAGGCGCGGGATCTGCAGGAGGAAGAAAAGGCTGTCAGAGCGTACCGCGCGCTTTGATCTCCAGATATTGATTGATGGCTGCAAGCCCCACCTCCGCTGGCGAAGTCTCCACCACCATCACGCCACGACGCCGCAACTGCGCCACCACGCCGCGCCGCCGCTCCAGAACTTGATTGGCCGCAGTCACGGCAAACATATGTGCCGCGTCTTCTGGCTCGGAACGGGCAAAAGCCTTCAGTTCGGGATGTTCTATCAGCAACAGGACGCACAGATGATTGCGTGCCAGCTCAGAGAGCGCCTGTGCCACCTCCGGCAGCGCCACGCTTTCTCCCACTTCGCAGATCCAGAAGATGAGCCCGCGTCGCGACTGCAATTGACGTAGACGCAGAGCGGCCCGGCGATGATCGCCCTCGGCGCGTTCGGCGCGCACCAGCGAGAGCGCATCCACCATCCGGCGCAGATGCAGATTGCCTTTTCCGGGAAGAATCTGCTGTTGAATCTGGCGTCCATAAGCCAGCAGAGCCGAACGATCACCGGCCCGATCTGCTACCTGTGCCAGCAATAAAGCAGCGGAAGATGCCTGATCAAGCTGCGCAAGATCGAGTCCGGTTTCGTCGCCATACATCAGATCGCCGCGCCCCGCCAAGGCTTCCGCCGCGGCCTGATTCCGCACTGGCAATCGAAAGCTGGTGCGCGACAAACGTCCCGCATCCACCACGGCCCACACCTGCTGACTCCGCTCGGCGGTAAAAGTGCGCACGATAAGCTTGGCGCGCCGCGCCGTCGCCGTCCAGGAGATAAAGCGAGGCTCATCCCCCGGTTGATACTCCCGCAATGAATCGAACTCGCGGCCCAGACCGATACGGCGAATGCGGCGCCGTTCCTGTTCTGCCTGCCGAGCACGCAGCATGAAGATGGAGTCCTCGCCGGAGATCAGCGACGCCGGCGCAACACGCACACGCTGTGCAGGCACGGCCTGCGCCAGCCGCTCCACCAAGCCCACCGCACTGCGATAACGCAGATAGATTGGGCCAAGCTCCAGGTCGCCTCTCTGCCGAGGCCAGCAATCCACGTGCACCCACACCGGATCGTTGCGCCATGCTAGCAAGGAGTGAAAGACCGGCGTCTGCACCAGGGTTGCATGCAGGCCATCCATCGCCCGTATGCGCAACCGTTGGCACGCCGACTGCGTAATGCCCATCCGCACCTGCGTACGACTGCCCACCGAGGGCAAATTCAGGAAGGCGCGCTCCACTTCTATCTGATCAGGCCGTGGCAACCGCCACGCGTCGGCCACAGCCAGCACCAGAACGAGCAGATCCCAACAAGGCATCAGCCACAAGGCACGCAATTGGAAGAATGCCGGCAGAGCCAACAAGACGCCAGCAGCCAGCAGCCACAGAGCACGGGGTGTGAGCACAAAACCCAGCACGCGCCCACCTCTGCCAACATAGCCAGCCAACGCCTTCGCCGGTTTGGGAAGCAATTCATTCATAACGCACGCGCCTCGTGTTATTGCGGCACCGCAACAGCGGCCAGAATATCCGTGAGCGCGCGATCGGCGGTATAGCCTTCCAGCTCAGCCTCGGGCCGCAGTTGCAACCTATGGCGCAGGCAAGGCAGCGCCGCACTCTTCACGTCGTCCGGCAACAAGTAGTTGCGCCCATCGCGGCGGGCATAGGCCTTGGAAACAATCAGGAGAGCCGTTGCGGCACGTGGCGAAGCACCCAATGCAAGCGTGGGCCACTCGCGCGTCTTGCGCACCACGGCCAGCAAGTAATCCAGGATTTGCGGTTCCACCAGCGTTTCACGCACTTCACGACGGGCTGCGGCCAGCAGTTGCGGATCGAGCGGTTCCAACTGCGCAGCCTCCA
>Ga0207857_1000340_pt1 | contig 13423 bp, 10 predicted proteins | sample LuqExpMetageno22_FD_187780 | JGI IMG/M metagenome (GOLD analysis project Ga0207857, IMG submission 187780) | Tropical forest soil microbial communities from Luquillo Experimental Forest, Puerto Rico - Sample 22 (SPAdes) | ecosystem: Environmental > Terrestrial > Soil > Tropical forest ... | reverse complement strand
AAGCCACGGACCCCGCGGCGAGCCGCCGGCGACGGCATCGGCGCCCGGCGATTCCTCGACGCGCGCGGCACCTCTCGATACTGATGCCATGACGCGCGCCACCGTCCTCCTGCACCCCGCGTTCCGCGTCGGCGAGATCGACCGCCGCCTCTTCGGCTCGTTCGTCGAGCACCTCGGCCGCGCGGTCTACACCGGCATCTACGAGCCGGGGCACCCGGCCGCCGACGAGCACGGGTTCCGCACCGACGTCGCGGACCTCACGCACGAGCTCGGCGTGAGCGTCGTCCGCTACCCGGGCGGCAACTTCGTCTCGAGCTACGTGTGGGAAGACGGCGTCGGCCCGTCGCGGACGCCGATGCTCGACCTCGCCTGGCGGACGATCGAGCCCAACCTCGTCGGCACGGACGAGTTCCTCGGCTGGGCCGAGCGCACGGGCGTCGAGCCGATGATGGCCGTCAACCTCGGCACGCGCGGCGTCGCCGAGGCGGCCGCCCTGGTCGAGTACTGCAACGGCCAGCCCGGCACCCGGTGGGCGGACATGCGCGTGGCGAACGGGCGCCAGGAGCCGTACGGGGTGCGGCTGTGGTGCCTCGGCAACGAGATGGACGGGCCCTGGCAGGTGGGCCACAGGGACGCCGACGCCTACGGCATCCTCGCCGGCCAGGCCGGGCAGGCGATGAAGCTGGTCGACCCGTCGATCGAGCTGGTCGCGTGCGGCTCGTCGGGCATGGGCATGCCGACGTTCGGCGTGTGGGAGCAGACCGTGCTGGGGCACACGTGGAGCCTCGTCGACCACATATCGATGCACGCGTACTACGAGGAGCTCGACGGCGACCGCGCGTCGTTCCTCGGGTCCGGCACGGCCATGGACCGGTTTGTCGACCGGGTGGTCGCCTCCGCGGATGCGGTCGCGGCGCGCCTGCGCTCGGACAAGCGCGTGACGATCTCGTTCGACGAGTGGAACGTCTGGTACATCAGCCGGCCCCAGCCGGGCCAGGAGCCGGGCGACCACATCCGCCCCGCCGGGCCACGCCTCCTCGAGGACGTCTACTCGGCGCTCGACGCGGTCGTCGTCGGCGACCTGCTGGTCACGCTGCTCAACCACGCGGACCGGATCGCGATCGGCTGCCTCGCCCAGCTGGTCAACGTCATCGCGCCGATCATGACCGAGCCGGGCGGGCCGTCCTGGCGCCAGCCGACCTTCCACCCCTTCGCCACCACCGCCCGGCTCGCGCGCGGCGAGGCCCTCGACGTCCGCGTCGAGGCCCCCGCGTTCCCGACGAAGGACCACGGCGACGTCCCGGCGGTGACCGCCGCGGCGACCTGGGACGGCGGCGCGGTCGCGCTGTTCCTGGTCAACCGCTCGGCGGAGCCGGCGACCGTGGAGCTGCGGCACCCCGGCGTGGCGCTGACGCTGGCCGGCGGCATCCAGGTGACCGCGGACCACGAGCCGGCGGTGCCCGGGCCGGCGCACGCCGCTGCCGTCACCGAGCGGCACGTGCACACCCTCGCGACCGCCCCGGTCGTCGGGCACGGCGACGGCACGACGACGCTCGAGCTGCCGCCGGAGTCCTGGACCGCGCTCGAGGGCCGCGGCTCCGTCTGACCCCTTGCGCAATACTCAAGCGCGTACTTTACTAAAGCACGTGCTTGACCATGACGCGCGACTCGACCTGGCGTTCCAGGCCCTCGCCGATCCGACCCGGCGGGCGATGCTCGACCGGCTGACCGCGGGCCCGCGGTCCGCCTCCGACCTCGCCGTCGGCTTCACCATCACCCTTGCCGCCGTGCTCCAGCACCTGCGGGTGCTCGAGGCCTCCGGCCTGGTGCACACCAAGAAGGAGGGGCGGGTGCGCATGTGCAGCGTCGACCCCGCCGCCCTGCGATCCGTCGAGGACTGGATCGCGGCCCGGCGCACCGCCTGGGAGCGTCGACTCGACCGACTCGGCACGCTCCTCGCCGACCCATCGGAGGAACAACGACCATGAGCACTCTCAACCACAACACGTTCCAGCTCACGCGCGAGTACCCCGTCCCGCCCGCGACGGTCTTCGCCCATTTCTCCGACGAGACGCTCAAGCGGAAGTGGTTCGGGGGCGACGAGGGCTGGACGGAGATCGCCCACGAGATGGACTTCCGCGTCGGCGGCGCCGAGTACGACGAGGGCCGGTTCGAGGGCGATGACGGCGTGGCCTTCACCTCGCGGTTCGACGCCGTCTACCACGACATCGTCGAGGACCAGCGCCTCGTGTACTCGTACGACATGCACGTGAACGGCGTGCACCTGTCCGTCTCGGTGGCCTCGATCGAGCTGACGCCGACCGCGGGCGGCACCCTGCTCACGCTGACCGAGCAGGGCGTCTACTTCGACGGGCACGAGGACCCGGCGTTGCGCGAGCAGGGCACCAAGGACCTCCTTGAGTCCCTCGGGCGGGCGCTGGCCGCCGCTTAGTCGCTCGCCCGGCCGGTCACGCGGAGCCGGCTGTGCCGGTAGGAGTAGGCCGCGTAGACCACGCCGCCGACGACGAGCCAGACGAGGAACCGCAGCCACGTGATCGTGGTGAGGTTGACCATCAGCCACAGGCACGCCAACCCGGAGAGGATCGGCAGCACCGGCGACCACGGCACCCGGAACCCGCGCGGCAGGTCCGGGCGGCGCTTGCGCAGCACGACCACGCCGAAGCTGACCAGCACGAACGCCGACAGCGTCCCGATGTTGATCATCTCCTCGAGCACGTCCACCTTGGACAGCGCGGCGATCACGGCGACCAGGATGCCGGTGCCGATCTGCAGCCGGGCCGGCGTGCCGAAGCGGTGCGACGTGTGCGAGAGCCCGCGCGGCAGGAGGCCGTCGCGGCTCATCGCGAACACGATCCGGGTGAGGCCGAGCATGAGCACCATCAGGACGCTCGTCAGCCCGAGGACGATGCCGATCGAGATCACCTTGCCGGCCCAGTCGGCGCCCACCAGCACGAACGCGGTGGTCAGCGACGGCGACCCGGACTCGGCGAGCGCCGTGTACGGCACCATGCCGGTCACCACGATCGCCACGAGGATGTAGAGCACCGTCACCAGCGCGAGCCCGCCGAGCATCCCGCGGGGCATCGTCCGCTGCGGGTTCTTGGTCTCCTCGGCCGTCGTCGCGACGACGTCGAAGCCGATGAACGCGAAGAAGACGAGGGCGGCGCCGCCGAGGATCCCGGACACGCCGTAGATCGACGGCACGGCGCCGGCGATCCAGTTGATCAGCGACTGGTGCAGCGCCGACCCGGTCGGCGACGGCTGCGACGGCGGCACGAACGGGTGGTAGTTCGCGGAGTTGACGTAGCTGAACCCGGCGACGACGACGAAGATCGTGACGGCGACCTTGAGCACCGTGAAGACGGCGTTCACGCGCGAGGAGAGGCGCGTGCCGACCGTGAGCAGGGTCGTGAAGATGGCGACGACGAGCAGCGGGCCCCAGTCGATGCTCAGCCCGCCGAGGTGGACGGTCGAGGGCACGTTCAGCCCGAACAGGTGGAACGCGTCGGCGAGGTAGATGCCCCAGAACTTCGCGATCACCGCGGACCCCAGCAGCATCTCGAGGATGAGGTCCCAGCCGATGATCCAGGCGACGACCTCGCCCATCGTGGCGTAGCTGAACGTGTAGGCCGACCCGGCGATCGGCAGCGCCGATGCGAACTCGGCGTAGCACATGATCGCCAGGCCGCAGACGACCGCGGCGATGACGAACGAGACGATGACCGCCGGCCCGGCGTAGTCCGCCGCGGCCGTCGCGCCCACCGAGAAGATGCCGGCGCCGACGGCGACCGCCACGCCCATGATCGCGAGGTCCCACGCGGTGAGGCTGCGACGCAGCGAGCGCTCGGGATCGTTGGAGGCCGCGAGCGCCGCCTCGACGGAGGGGCGCCGGAAGAGGTCGAGGGTCATGCCGTCACCGCCGGGGCCGCGATCCGCGTCGTGAACCGACCGAGCTCCGTGGGCCCGAAGGAGACGTTCGCGGTCGCGTCGACGGTCACCAGGTCGCCCTCGACGTCGGCCTGGACCGTGAGCACGTGGGGCGTCTCCACCCACCTCACGGTCAGGACGTACCGGTCGGGGCCGGTCCACGCTCCGCTGACGAGCGCCTCCGGCGAGTGGCGCGGCTCGAACAGGCTGGGCACGCGCTGGGCGGTCGGCTCGCCGTGCCCCGCGCGTAGGGTGATCTCGCCCCGCGCGGTGCGCACGACGACCTCGTCGGCCTCGTCGCCGGGGACGAACGTCGCCGCGAGCGGGCCGATCGGCGTGTCGCCGAGGTCGAGGACCGAGCCGGCGATCCGGCGCGCGGTCTCGGTGACCGCCTCGCCCGCCGGAGGGTCGAGCCGCAGGCCCGCCAGCCGCGCCTCGAGGGCGGCACGGCCCTCGTCGTCGGCCGCGAGCGGTTCGTCGTGCAGCCCGGGCAGCAGGAGCGTCCAGACGGCGTCCATCACCTGCCACGTGTCCCGGAACCCGCCCGTCATGGCGACCACCGTGTCCTCGTCGGGCAGCACGAGGGAGAACTGGCCGAACGCGCCGTCCGCGCGGAACCCGTGCTGCGAGCGCCACATCTGGAACCCGTAGCCCTGCTGCCAGTCCGTGCCACCCCAGTGCGCGGTCGACACCTGGGCGGCGCCGGCCTGCGCGGCCCACCCCTCGGGGAGCACGCGGCGGCCCTCCCACACGCCGTCCTGCAGGTAGAGCAGGCCCAGCTTGGCGATGTCCTCCGTCGTGACCGAGAGCCCGACGCCACCGACGTCGATGCCGTCCGGGCTCTGCTCCCACCACGCGCCGGTGATGCCCAGCGGGTCGAGGAGCCGAGGCGTGAGGTAGTCGAGCAGGCGCTGCCCGCTGGCGCGCTGCACGATCGCGGACAGCACGTGCGTGGCGGGAGTGTTGTAGACGAACCGCTCCCCCGGCTCGTGCGCCAGCGGCGTCGCGAGGAAGGCCGCGACCCAGTCGCCCGGCTCACGCATCACGGGAGGCTCGGGGTCGTGGCCGCTGGCCATCGTCAGGAGGTGTCGGACGGTCATGCGCGCGAGCCGCTCGTCGGGCTCGTCGGGCGCCTCGTCGCGGAGCAGGCCCACCACCGGGTCGTCGACCGAGAACAGGCCCTCGGCGACGGCGAAGCCGACCGCGGTCGCGGTGAAGGTCTTGCTCAGCGAGTAGACGGTCTGGCGGCGGTCGGGGGCGAACGGGGCCGCCCAGCCCTCGGCGACCACCTGGCCGTGGCGCACGACCATGAGCGAGTGGAGGTCGGGGATGGCGCCGATGGCCTCGAGGGTGGCGAGGACTGCGCGGGGATCGACGCCCTGCGGTTCGGGCCTGCTGCGCGGCAACGATGTCACGGGGATCCAGCCTCTCACCGGCGCGCCGGGGCGCGCGCACCGTCTCAGGCCGGCGCCGGTGGCTCCGCACCCTCGGCCGTGAAGCGCGCGCGCACGTCGTCGAGCATCGGCAGCCCGAGGCGGTACCACAGCTCCACCCAGATCCCGCCGACCGCGACCAGCACGACGTCGCTCGTGAACCACACGATCCCCAGCGCGATGACCAGGAGTGCGAGGACGCCGAAGGACGCGCCCGGCTTGCGAGCCAGGTAGTAGACCGACAGGCGCGCGACGTCACGCGTACGGAAGCCGAAGAACGACGAGATTGCGGTGGCGTGCATCGCCCACACCGCGACCAGCGCGGCGATGCCGGTGAGCACCGCCACGTAGACCTCGCTCAGGCCTGCGGCGGTCACGTTGCCGAGCAGGTACCCGATGACGCCCAGGACGACGAGGGCCGGCGCCCACACCCTCAGCACGTCCGCCCAGTTGATGCGATACCCGTGCCAGAACGAGCGGGTGGGCGTCAGGTCGTCGGCACCCGCCCGGGCCCGCGTGGCGTACAACGCGGCCGAGAGCGCCGGCCCCAGCGGGATCGCCGCCAGCGCGACGAAGGGCAGGTTCGACGCGGATCGGTCCAGCAGGAACACGATGACGACGGTGGGCAGTGCGGTGAGTGCCAGGAGCAGCGTCACGATCGCGAGCCAGTACAGGCCGCCCGTGATCCGGATGAGGGGCCCCTCGCCGGCCGCGGACTGCTCGTCGGTCATCTACGCACCGTAGGTCCTGCGACCGAGGATGCGGGAATCCTCGAACCAGAGCTCATCGTGCGGCAGTCGACCGCCGCCCCCACCCACGCAGACACCAATCCGTCGAGCGCGCCGGACGAGTCCGGGGCGCTCGCGACGTGACTGGCGCGCCCGACGGATCGCGCTGGCGGCACGAACGACGAAGCCCGGCCCCCGCGAGGGGACCGGGCTTCGTCGTTTCGGTGACTATGCGGGCATCAGGCCCGTGCCGCTGTCGCCGGCCACGTGGCGGGGCGACGCCGGCACGTTGGTGCCGGAACCGGCGCCTCCGGCACCCGCGGGGACGGGCTCGGCCGAGACCTTGCCGCGCTCGCTGATCGGCACGCCCCGGAAGGTGAACTCCCCGAGCAGGCCCTCGCCCTCGGCGTCGACCAGCACCAGCTGGCCGGGCTTGAGCTCGCCGAACAGGATCTTCTCGGACAGCGTGTCCTCGATGTCCCGCTGGATGGCGCGGCGCAACGGCCGGGCGCCGAGCACCGGGTCGTAGCCCTTCTCCGACAGCAACTTCTTGGCCGCGATCGACAGCTCGACCGCCATGTCCTTGTCCTTGAGGCGAGCGTTGAGCTTCGCGACCATGAGGTCGACGATCTCCATGATCTCCTCCTGGCTCAGCTGCGGGAAGACGACCACGTCGTCGACGCGGTTGAGGAACTCAGGCCGGAAGTGCTGCTTGAGCTCGTCGTTGACCTTCGCCTTCATGCGCTCGTAGCTGGTCGACAGGTCGCCGCCGGCCTGGAAGCCGGTCTGCACGCCCTTGGCGATGTCCCGGGTGCCGAGGTTCGTCGTCATGATGATGACGGTGTTCTTGAAGTCGATCACCCGGCCCTGCGAGTCGGTCAGGCGGCCGTCCTCGAGGATCTGCAGCAGCGAGTTGAAGATGTCGGCGTGGGCCTTCTCCACCTCGTCGAACAGGACGACGGAGAACGGCTTGCGGCGCACCTTCTCGGTCAGCTGCCCACCCTCGTCGTACCCGACGTAGCCGGGGGGCGAGCCGAACAGGCGCGAGACGGTGTGCTTCTCGGAGAACTCGGACATGTCGAGCTGGATGAGCGCGTCCTCGTCCCCGAAGAGGAACTCCGCGAGGGCGCGGGCGAGCTCGGTCTTCCCGACGCCGGTGGGGCCGGCGAAGATGAACGACCCACCCGGGCGCTTCGGGTCCTTGAGGCCGGCCCGCGTGCGGCGGATCGCCTGGGACAGCGCCCGGATCGCCTGGTCCTGCCCGACGACGCGGCGGTGCAGCTCGTCCTCCATGCGGAGCAGGCGGCTGGACTCCTCCTCGGTGAGCTTGAACACCGGGATGCCCGTCGCGTTGGCGAGGACCTCGGCGATCAGCTCCTCGTCGACCTCGGCGACGGCGTCCAGGTCGCCGTTCTTCCAGGCCTTCTCCTTCTCGGAGCGGCGCAGGCCGAGCTGCTTCTCGGTGTCGCGCAGGCGCGCGGCGCGCTCGAAGTCCTGCTCGTCGATCGCCGACTCCTTGTCGCGGCGGGTGGCCGCGATCTGCTCGTCGAGCTCGCGCAGCTCCGGCGGGGCGGTCATGCGGCGGATGCGCAGGCGCGCGCCCGCCTCGTCGACCAGGTCGATCGCCTTGTCCGGGAGGAAGCGGTCGTTGACGTACCGGTCCGCCAGCGTGGCGGCGGCCACCAGCGCGGAGTCCGTGATGGTGACGCGGTGGTGCGCCTCGTACCGGTCGCGCAGGCCCTTGAGGATCTCGATGGTGTGCTGCAGCGTCGGCTCGGCCACTTGGATCGGCTGGAACCGGCGCTCGAGGGCCGGGTCCTTCTCGACGTACTTGCGGTACTCGTCGAGCGTGGTGGCGCCGATGGTCTGCAGCTCGCCACGGGCGAGCATCGGCTTGAGGATCGACGCGGCGTCGATCGCGCCCTCGGCGGCACCCGCACCCACGAGGGTGTGGATCTCGTCGATGAACAGGATGATGTCGCCGCGGGTGCGGATCTCCTTGAGGACCTTCTTCAGGCGCTCCTCGAAGTCGCCGCGGTACCGGGAGCCGGCGACCAGGGCGCCGAGGTCCAGCGTGTACAGCTGCTTGTCCTTGAGCGTCTCGGGGACGTCGCCGCGGACGATGTCCTGCGCGAGCCCCTCGACGACGGCCGTCTTGCCGACGCCGGGCTCCCCGATGAGGACCGGGTTGTTCTTGGTGCGGCGGGACAGCACCTGCATGACCCGCTCGATCTCCTTCTCGCGCCCGATGACCGGGTCGAGCTTGCCGTCGCGCGCGGCCTGCGTGAGGTTGCGGCCGAACTGGTCGAGCACGGCCGACCCGGACGGCTGGCCCTCGGCCGGGCCGCCGGCGGCGACCGGCTCCTTGCCCTGGTAGCCGGAGACGAGCTGGATGACCTGCTGGCGCACGCGGTTGAGGTCCGCGCCGAGCTTGCCGAGCACCTGGGCGGCGACGCCCTCACCCTCCCGGATGAGTCCCAGGAGGATGTGCTCGGTGCCGATGTAGTTGTGGCCGAGCTGCAGCGCCTCGCGCAGCGACAGCTCCAGCACCTTCTTGGCGCGCGGCGTGAAGGGGATGTGGCCGGAGGGGGCCTGCTGGCCCTCGCCGATGATCTCCTGCACCTGCGCGCGCACCGCCTCGAGGCTGATGCCCAGAGACTCGAGGGCCTTGGCGGCGACGCCCTCACCTTCGTGGATGAGGCCCAAGAGGATGTGCTCGGTGCCGATGTAGTTGTGGTTGAGCATCCGTGCCTCTTCTTGGGCAAGGACGACCACCCGGCGGGCCCGGTCCGTGAATCTCTCGAACATGTGCACTCCTCACGGGGCTGAACGCCTTCCGGTGGTCTCATCGGCAACTGGCTGCCGCGGACGTAGATCGGCCGGCTGTTCGATGCTAACCGCGGGGTATGACCCGACAGTCCCCTGTTCGCCGCAGGCGTGACGCGGTGGGGAGCGTCAGGCGGCGGACGACGAGCCCGTCAGGTGCGCCACGGCGGCGGCGACGACGCCCGGGTCCGCGAGTATCCGCTGGTGACCGAGCCCGTCGGTCGACACCAGCCGCGCGTTCGGCCACGCGGTGACGATCGCCTCGGCCTCCGCGTGGTCGACCTGGCGGTCGCGGTGGTCGTGCACGACGAGCGTGTCGGGCATGCCGCCGGCGGCGCCGAGGGGCGGGATGTCGAAGTCGGAGAGCCGGCGGCCGGTGAAGCTCTCGACCGCGTGCCGCAGGTCGTTCGTCGTGCGCTCGCGGAGGCTCAGCGCGTCGGCGAAGCGCGCGACGAGGTCGACGAAGCTGCCGTTCGGCGCGACGAGCACGAGCTTCTTCGCGGTGAAGCCCTCGTGCACCACGTGCGCGGCAGAGGTGGTGCCGAGCGAGTGCGCGACGACCCCGGCGGCCGGGCCCATCTCCTGCCCGACGACCTCGAGCGCCTCCATCAGCTCCATCAGCGTGCCGCGTCCGGGCCCCATGAACCCCGGCCGCGCCTCGCCGTGGCCGGGTCCGTCGAACGCGACCGCGCGGTACCCGGCGTCGACGAGCGGCGCGACGAAGGCGCCCATCTGCCCGCGCCAGCCGCCCCAGCCGTGGACGAGGTAGACCACGGGGCCCTCGCCCCAGCTCTCGACGACGACGTCGCCGGCACGCGGCGCGGCCAGGCGCGTCACCTCGCCGGGGCCCGGCCGGAAGTCGTAGGAGCGCCCGCCGCGCGGGTAGGTGCACCAGAGGCCGACGGCCCTGCGGCCCGCCGCGGCCGGCGCCACCGCCTGCAGCACCTGCAGCTGCGCGCGGGTCGCCGTCAGCGCAGCCAGCGCCCGGGCGGTGCGCAGCGTCCGCCGCGCCGTCATGCGCGACGAAGCGGTGGGGTGGCTGGGCACCCGGCGAACCTACACCGAGGCGCGCAACCCCGAGCCTCCCCTGTAGACACCCCCGGAACATCAGGGGATCTTGGGGGGTATCACCGATGGGTCGCGCGGCTCCTCTACGGGACGGTGGGCAAGTCGCGGGGCCCCGTCAGCCGCCGCCGCGCGACCACCAAGCAATGTCGCCTCCCGCAGGGGGAACCGTGTCCGCTGTCGCCGGGTGGGTCACCCACCGCTATGCCAAGTTCGTGGTGGTCGCGTTCTGGCTCGTCGTGCTCGCGATCCTCGGCCCTCTGGCGGGCAAGCTCATGGGGGTCGAGAACAACCAGGCCAAGAGCTGGCTGCCGGCCAACGCCGAGTCCACCAAGGTCCTCGACGTCGCCTCGACCTTCGTCTCCTCCAACACGATCCCGGCCGTGCTCGTCTACGAGCGCGACAGCGGGCTGACCCCGGCGGACCTCGCCAAGGTCCGGGCCGACGTCGCACAGTTCTCGACGCTGACGACCCTTGACGGCAAGGTCGTCGGACCGGTGCCGTCCAAGGACGGCAAGGCCGCCGAGGTCGTCGTCCCGCTCAACCTCGGCGAGAACGGCTGGAACCTGGCCAAGACCGCCGTCGACGACATCAAGGCGACGGCCCAGGCCGACGCCAACGGGCTGGGCGTGTACGTCACCGGGCCGGCCGGCTACGCCGCCGACTCGTCGTCCGCCTTCGCCGGCATCGAGTCGACGCTGCTCTACGCGGCGGTCGGCGTGGTGATCGTCATCCTGCTGCTCACCTACCGGAGCCCGGTGCTGTGGCTGCTGCCGGTCATCTCGGCCGGCGTCGCCCTCACGGTCGCGCAGGGCGTGGTCTACCTCATGGCGACGCACCTCCACCTGACGGTGAACGCGCAGAGCGCGGGCATCCTCACCGTGCTCGTGTTCGGCGCCGGGACCGACTACGCGTTGCTGCTCGTCGCGAGATACCGGGAGGAGCTGCGGCGCCATGCCGACCGGCACCAGGCGATGTCCGTCGCGCTGCACCGCGCCAGCCCCGCGATCATCGCGTCCGGCTCGACCGTGGCCGTCTCGATGCTGTGCCTGCTGTTCGCGACCATGCGGTCGAGCTCCGGGCTGGGCCCCGTGGCGGCGGTCGGCATCATCGTCTGCCTGCTCGTCATGCTCACCCTGCTGCCCTCGCTGCTGGTCCTCTGCGGACGCTGGGTGTTCTGGCCGCGCGTACCGCAGTTCGGTGCGCCCGACCCGGCGGCCGCCGGCTTCTGGTCCCGCGTCGGCACGCGCATCTCCCACCGCCCGCGCGCGACGTGGGTCGTCACGGCCGGGATCCTCCTCATCGCCGCCGCGGGCGTCACGCAGCTCAACGCCGTCGGCCTGTCGGCCGAGGGCTCGTACACGAAGCCGCAGCCGTCCATCGAGGGCGGCAAGGTGCTCGCCGCGCACTTCGACGGGGGCGCCGGCCAGCCGGTGGTCGTCGTCTCGAACGCCGGCGAGGCGGGCGCAGTGCACGACGTGTTCGCCGCCACCCAGGGCATCGACCCGACGTCCGTGACGCCGCCCGCGATCCAGGGCGGCCACGCCTACATGGAGGGCACGCTGACCTCGGCGCCCGACAGCCGGACGGCCTACGACACCATCGATCGGATCCGCGGTGCGGTCCACGCGGTGCCGGGAGCCGACGCCCTCGTCGGCGGGCAGTCGGCGACGACGCTCGACGTCGAGAACGCGTCCTGGCGCGACAGCCGGGTGGTGATCCCGATCATGCTGCTCGCGGTGTTCCTCATCCTCATGCTGCTGCTGCGGGCGGTGGTCGCCCCGGTGGTGCTCATCGGAACCGTCGTGCTGTCGTTCGCCGGCGCGCTCGGCGTGTCTGCCCTGGTGTTCCGGCACCTCTTCCACTACCAGGGTGCCGACGCCCAGCTGCCGCTGTTCGTCTTCACGTTCCTGGTGGCCCTGGGGATCGACTACAACATCTTCCTCATGACCCGTGTCCGGGAGGAGGCGCTGCGCCTCGGCCACCGGCGCGGTTCGCTCGCCGGGCTGGCCGCGACGGGCGGCGTGATCACGTCGGCCGGGTTCGTGCTCGCCGGCACGTTCGCGGTGCTCGGCACGCTTCCGGTCACGACGTTCGCGGAGATCGGGTTCGCCGTCGCGTTCGGCGTGCTGCTCGACACGATCGTCGTGCGCTCGGTGCTGGTCACCGCGCTCAACCTCGACATCGGCCGCGCGATGTGGTGGCCGTCGCGGCTGGCCAAGGCGCCGGAGGAGCCCGAGGAGACACGACCCGAGGAGGCCGTCCCGGCCCGGGTGTGACGGAACGACATCGAGGGGCCCGCTGCTCCGGGTCCCCCGATGTGTGTCAGCCGACGATGTGCGTCAGCTGGCCGACGGCGACGGAGTCGCGGTCGGAGTCTGGCTCGGCTTGACCCGGCCCGGTCCCATGTGGTTCTTCCCGGGGTTCATCGGCATCTGGTACTGCTGCCGGGGGCCGGCCTGGCCGTTGGGCGAGCCGGGGAAGACGAAGATGCGGCCGCCCTGGCGGGAGATCCCGACCGAGGCGCGCGCCTCGGAGTGCACCCAGGCGGCCGCCGCCCCCATCGAGCCGACGAGCAGCACCACCGCGACGACGAGCGCGGCGATCAGCCCGCCACGGCTCGGCTGCCAGCGGCGAGGCGCGGGGCCTTGCGGCGCGGCCGGCGGAGGTCCCTGCGGCGGGACGGCCGGCGGCTCGGCCGGCGTCAGCGGTGCGGTGCTCACTGAGGCCCCCCGCGCGACTGGACGAGCGCGGCACGCAGCTGGTGGTACGTCGCGACGTCGATCTCACCGGTGGCCAGCCGCCGGTCGAGGATGAGGAACGCCTCGACGTAGGGCGTCATCGGCGGCACTGCGCCCGGCGCCACCGGCGCGGACGACGCCGCGAGACGGCGCCCGGCCTCGTCGTACCGCGGCCTTGCGAGCTGCCAGACGATCCAGACGATGAGCGCGATCAGCAGCAGCCAGAACACGCCCATACCGAACAACCCGAGACCCATGCGCCAACCCATCATCGGTTCTCCCCAGCACTCGGTGCCTACGAGGCAAGGAGCCTAGGACCGGTGGCTGTGTCGAGGCTGGGAGCTGCAGACGTGCAGGCTGGGAGCCGAGACGGCGACGGGCGCCGCGGACCGCGATCGGTCCGGGCGCCCGTCGAGGGATCGCGAGGGATCAGGCAGGCTGGACGTTCGCCGCCTGCGGGCCCTTGGGGCCCTGCGTGACGTCGAACGAGACGCGCTGGTTCTCCTCGAGGCTGCGGTAGCCGCTCGATGCGATCGCGGAGTAGTGGACGAACACGTCCGGCCCGCCCTCGTCGGTCGCGATGAAGCCGAAGCCCTTCTCAGCGTTGAACCACTTCACGGTTCCGGTGGCCATGTCTTGCTCATTTCTGTGGGAGGAACGGTCCCACCTCGGGACCGGCTTT